>Ga0172371_10003207_pt1 | contig 25479 bp, 15 predicted proteins | sample Lak12m_FD_114543 | JGI IMG/M metagenome (GOLD analysis project Ga0172371, IMG submission 114543) | Freshwater microbial communities from Kabuno Bay, South-Kivu, Congo - kab_022012_12m | ecosystem: Environmental > Aquatic > Freshwater > Lake | place: Democratic Republic of the Congo: South-Kivu... | reverse complement strand
CTGCTGGATCCAGAAATTATCAATCCCTTTGGCGACAGCTTCCTGCACGGTGGCAAGGGTTAAGGCTTTTGGTGTTAAGACCAGTAAATGCCTGACATCTGCTGGGAGAGCAGAAACCGCATTGTAACACTTATCGCCATAAACCTGATCGATTTTGGGATTGATGGGATAAACATCAAATCCCCCTTCTTTTAATTCTTTATAGACCATGTTCCCGAATTTTTTCGGATCCCTTGAAACACCAGCAATAGCCAGTTTTTTAGGTTCGAGAAACTGATAAATAGATTGTTTACTTGTCTTCATAATTTTTTATTTTTGGGAGAAAGGTTGAATCGTTCGGGATGACGGGCGATTTTGTCGCGGTAAAACTCCTGGATGACCTTGAGATCCTTTTCATAATCACCCGTCGGAGTTATGATGGGACCAATACCACCTGTCTTGTTCCCATAGTCTATAAAAGATAGGGCAATGGGAACATTGGCACGGACAGCAATCAGGTAGAAACCCTTCTTCCATTGGGTTACCAGCCTGCGCGTACCCTCAGGAGTGATGATAACCGCCAGCGATTCATTATCATTAAAAAGCTTCACCACCTGATCCACCATCCGGTTATTGGTGCTCCTGTCAACTGGTATCCCTCCGAGTCTCTTCAGCAACAAACCAAGGGGTGGTCGGAATGCTTCTGATTTGATCAGGAACCGGATGTTAATCCTGATCGCCCAGAATGTAAGACGACCGATGACGAAATCCCATAAACTGGTATGTGGCGCCGAAACAACCACCGCTTTTTGAACACCTGGCGGTAATGAGCCATCGGTATGCCAACCGAGCAATCTTAGGATGAGTTTGGATAACCTTCTCAGCATAATTCCATATGATTAATCATATGATAACGAAAAATCCATTAACAACCTGTACCAAAAAGATGGCATAAACTTGTTGTATTAGAATTCAATCTCCAGGTCAAGATCTTCTTTAAGCTTGCGTAACGACGGATTTTTCTCAGCCATCTTCTCGAACTTTTCCTTATCGGTGTATGGCCTGGAATTCTTATCGGCTTCTGAGATCCTGGTCTGGAGCGTGATCTTAGAATTGTTCAACTCTTTTCTGAGGTAGCCCAGGAGTTCTCCCTTTTTTTCGTTCAATTCCTCTTCCAGTAATCTATTTTCGATGGAAAAATCGATCCGGAACTCTTCCATCAGCACCGGCCTGTGTTTTTTGAGCATGGAATAAAGATGTGGAAAGTCAAGTTTAAGGGTTTCTGCATATTCATCCCAATGAAGATTGAGCAACTCTTGCGAAAACACCGAAACAATCTCAGACCTCGATGGATCTTCTTTAGTGGTCTCCGCATCTGCCGATTCTTTCCGTGGAAGAGGCTTAATGGATATGGTTCCCGAATAGTCATCCTTCATGTCTTTCATCCTCACCGTCCCCGTCATCTTTTTCTGCTCCGGCTGAGATTCAGCAGGCTGCTTGCTACTGACTGCGGACTTCCGACTTTGTACTTCGTACTTCACACTCCGGACTTCAGTCTTCACACTTCCTACTTCACCCTTTGCATTTTCTTTTCCCATAACCAGCGAACACCCCTGCATCAAGGCAAGCTCCAGATGAAGGCGTTTGTTGTTACTTATTTTATAATTCAGATCACAACGGTTGTTAATATCGAGGACCTTTAGTAAAAAATCGATCGTACACTTCACCGATTGTTCCAGATATTGGTTCCTAATGGAAGGCGCCGTTTCAAGCAGTCCGGCTGTGACTGGATCCTTGCATACAAGCAAGTTTCGAAGGTGCTCTCCGAAACCAATCAGAAAATGCTGACCATCGAATCCTTTGCCGAGGATTTCATTGATAGTCAAAAGAGTGGATGAAATGTCGGCATGAAGTATAGAATCAGTGATCTTGAAAAAATATTCATAATCGAGAACATTAAGGTTTTCCAGGACTGTTTCGTATGACAAAGTATTACCTGTGAAACTGACAAGCTGGTCGAAGATTGAAAGGGCATCGCGCATGGCGCCATCCGCTTTCTGGGCAATGATATGGATGGCATTTTCTTCAGCCTTAATCCCTTCTTGTTTCGCAACAAAATCAAGGCGTCCGACAATATCATCCACCGTGATCCGCTTGAAATCAAAGATCTGGCAACGGGAAAGAATTGTTGGAAGGATCTTATGCTTTTCCGTAGTCGCGAGAATAAATTTTGCATAGGCGGGTGGTTCTTCCAGGGTTTTCAGGAAAGCATTGAAAGCCGACGCAGAAAGCATATGAACTTCGTCGATGATATAGACTTTATACCGGCCCATCTGGGGAGGTATCCTTACCTGGTCGACAAGTGTACGGATATCGTCAACTGAATTATTGGAAGCGCCATCCAGTTCATAAATGTTGAAAGATGCATTTTCATTGAATGAAATACACGAACTGCATCTGTCACATGCTTCCATGTTGGCTGTCAGGTGTTCACAGTTAATTGTCTTTGCCAGGATCCGGGCACAGGTAGTCTTACCAACTCCACGTGGACCGCAAAACAGGAAGGCCTGTGCCACCTGGTTATTCCTGATCGCGTTTTTCAAGGTGCTGGTGATCGACTTTTGCCCAACCACAGTATCAAAAGTCTGTGGTCTGTATTTCCGGGCAGAAACAATGAAATTTTCCATAACCAGGCCGGGATCAAATCCAAAAAGATGATTCAAAATTACGAAAGTTTTTGATTTTTACTTAATTTGGCTGCCGAATGCTACGCCGATGCTTTTAATCCTGACTACCTCCGTAACACCCCGGGTTCATTATATTTTTTCACTGTTGCTGAAAGAGATGCTTGGGCTGGAATTCTCAATTACAACCTCACGGGAGGAATGGTTGGTTTACCAGGGTCCGAAATTCGTATATACCAAAGAACCCATTGAAGATAACTTATTCATTGAATCTTCAGGATTACTTTTTGAAACGGGGATATTTCCACATGAACTGAAAATTTCTGTACAGGGAGGAATGCCGTTTCTTTTTGAATCATCCAATACACGCTCGGGACTCTCCTTCGATCCCTTTGCCGCAAGTTTCTATATGGTTTCGAGGTATGAAGAATATCACCGAGAAAAAAAAGATAAATATGGCCGGTTCTTGGTCTCGGAAAGCATAGCCTGGCAGGGAAAATTTCTTGAATCTCCTGTGGTGCATCAATGGACTGCTTTACTCGAATCATTGCTGGTAAAGCATTTCCCCGATCTACCGGTACGGCATCCCGAATACAGATTTGTACCAACTATCGACATAGATCATGCATTTGCCTACCGTGGCAGGAATTTATTCCGGAGCATAGGTGGCGCTGGAAGATCTTTGATCAAAACAGATTTTAAAGAGATCATTCAACGTGCAAAGGTTCTCACGGGATTTATACAAGATCCGTACGATAATTATGACTTTATCCGACAGATCCACATAGAGAATGGCCAGTCGCCCCTCTTCTTCATTCTTTTTGCCGATTATGGCGGCAACGATAACCAGATATCACTTGACAATAAGGAATTCCGTAAATTACTTTCAAGGTTAGATAAAGATGGAACCGTCGGAATTCACCCTTCTCTTTCATCAAACAAGCATATAGAAACACTTGTAGCGGAATGCCATGGATTGTCGGATGTTCTTGGTCATGATGTCACTATCAGCCGTCAGCATTTTCTGAAGATTAGTTTTCCTAAAACATACCGGAACCTGATCCAGACAGGAATAACCGATGATTACTCCATGGGATATGCTTCTCATCTGGGATTCAGAGCCGGGCTAACCATTCCGTTCTATTTCTTCGATCTTTCCAGGAATGAACCGACAAACCTCAGGATCCATCCGGTCGCAATTATGGATGTAACGTTAAAGGATTACGCTCGTCTAAATGCCCAACAAAGCCTGGAAACCATCCGGCATGTGATTCAAAAAATCAGATCTGTTAATGGCACGTTTGTCAGTTTATGGCACAACGAAAGCCTTTCAGACATGGGGCGGTGGAAAGGTTGGCGGGGAGTGTACGAAGCTTTACTGCACGAGGCTACCGGATAGAAAGAGTCATGATTAATTATATCAGGCATAATGATATTGATAAAACATTCTGGGACGATTGTATCCGTCAAGCAGTGAACAGCAGGGTATATGCGTATTCATGGTATCTTGATATTGTATCTCCCGGCTGGGACGCTTTGGTTGATGAAAAATGGGAAAGTGTCTTTCCACTTACTCACCGCAGAAAAGCAGGCATAAACTACCTGTTCCAGCCATTTTTCACCCAGCAACTTGGACTATTCTCACGCGTCCATCTTACCGGTATGTTACTGAATGATTTCCTGACAGCTATCCCTGAAAAGTTCAGATTCGCAGAAATACATCTGAATGCGCTGAACAAACCCGATCCCGGTAAGTTTAATGTTCAGATACGGCTGAACCATGAATTGGACCTGATCAATTCTTACGAAAATCTCCTTTCCAACTATTCCCAGAATAACCGGAGGAATATTCATAAAGCGGTCGAATCGGGCGTCACCATTGGAAGAAAGGTAGCAGTTGATGAGTTGATCTCTTTATTCAGTGAAAATTTTGGAAAAGAGGAAGGAGTTCTGCGGTTTAGTGATTATGTCACTCTCAGGAAGTTACTGGAATATGCCCGGGAAAACGATATAGGGCATGCGACCGGAGCTTATTCAGCCGGCGGATCGCTTTCTTCCGCAGCATTTTTCATGAAAGACAACGCCAGGGTATATTTTCTTTTTGCAGCAAGTTCCCCGGAAGCCCGTGAAAACGGAGCTATGTTTTTATTGATAGATCATTTTATCCGTGAGAATGCGTTGCAACGGCTCACACTCGATTTCGAAGGAGGAAATGATCCCGGTCTCGGAAGGTTTTATAAAAGTTTTGGAGCCAGTGAAAGCGCCTATTATAAACTTCGGATCGATCATCTTGTATGGCCGGTCAGGCTATCCATCAATCTTATACGACTGTTAACCGGTAGAAAAAAAACGGTATTTTTGTGATGAGTTAATCTTTAATAAAAATTTATGGTAACTATCCTTTCGCATACAAAATCAATTCTGAATCAGTTCATTGCTGAACTCAGGGATTCGGAGATCCAGAAAGATAGCATGCGATTCCGCAGAAACCTGGAGCGGATCGGAGAACTCTTTGCATATGAGATCAGCAGGAAGTTGATATATGAAGATAAGGAAGTAACCACTCCTCTTGGAATCGCTACTGTGCCCTTGTTGGCGGAATATCCGGTTCTTGCGACTATTTTGCGTGCCGGACTTCCTTTTCACCAGGGATTCCTGAATATCTTTGATAAATCGGAGAACGGCTTCATTTCGGCGTTCAGAAAATATGAAAAAGATGGCAGTTTTACCATAAATCTGGAATATGCTTCCATACCGGAGACTGAAAATAAAATAGTCATTCTCTCGGATACCATGGTGGCTTCAGGCTCTTCTATGACACTTGCATACCGTGAACTGATTGCCAATGGCAAGCCGAAACATACCTACATCACAACTATTTTAGCCAGTGTGGAAGGATTGGAACAGGTTAAAAAAGTTATAACGCATGATAAGGTCAGCATTCTTGTCGGTGTGATCGACGACGAGTTGACTGCCCAGTCATTTATTGTACCCGGCCTTGGGGATGCCGGAGACCTGGCTTTTGGCAAAAAACGTTAAAATTTTTTTATGAAGAATACACTGGTCATCGAAAACCTGAAGATCTCGCTCGACTCCATAAAAAGCCACCTGCTTCGTACAATTCTTACTATCATGATCATTGCCTTTGGAATCATGGCGCTTGTCGGGATTCTTACCGCAACTGATTCGATCAAATATTTTCTGACCAAGAATTTTACAATGATGGGGTCCAACACGTTCACAATCAGGAACCGCAGTATGAACATCCACATCGGAGGCGATCATGGGACCGAAACACGATACGAACCCATTTCATATTCCCAGGCGAATGAATTTAAAGATCGCTTTAATTTTCCTGCCTATACGGCCCTTTTTACACGTGCAACCGGAATTGCAACTTTAAAATATCAATCCAATAAAACAAACCCGAATGTCAGGGTTCTTGGAATTGACGAAAATTACCTGATCACTTCTGGAGAGGAGATCGAAAAGGGGAGGAACTTTACCGTACAGGAAGTCTTTTATGGAGCGCGGGCTGTCATTCTTGGTGCGGAAATAGTCAAGACCCTTTTTAAGAAAAATGAAGATCCGATTGGCAAGGTTATCTCTATTGGTCCTGGAAAATATAAGGTTACAGGTGTACTCAAATCCAAAGGCTCAAGCATGGGATTCAGCGGAGACCAATCTTGTTTTATACCGTTGAATAACGTAAGGACCGATTTCCCGCGACCTAATATGACATTTTATATCAACGTAATGGCACACCGGCAGGATCTCCTCGATCCTGCAATCGGCGAGGCAACTGCTTTACTGAGAAATATCAGGAAAGTACCCGTTGGTATGAACGATACGTTTGAAATCACGAAAAGTGACAATGTTGCCAAGTTACTCATCGAAAATATTAAATATGTTACCATGGCGGCAACCCTTATTGGGATCATCACCTTGTTGGGCGCCGCCATAGGATTGATGAACATAATGCTTGTTTCGGTGACCGAACGAACCCGGGAGATCGGCATACGCAAAGCCATCGGAGCAACAAAAAGGGTCATCAGAAACCAGTTTCTCGTTGAGGCAATCGTAATTGGTCAGCTTGGAGGGTTACTTGGTATATTCCTCGGAATTTTAGTCGGCAATATTATGTCGCTGGTCATCGGTTCGGCTTTCATAGTACCATGGGTCTGGATAATCACCGGTGTAGTACTTTGCCTCTTCGTCGCCCTTGGCAGCGGGATCCTTCCGGCGAGAAAAGCCGCTAACCTTGATCCGATAGAATCACTTCGTTATGAATAATCTGCACCATGGATGTGAATAAAATCATATCCATGCTCCGTAAGGAGTTCCCATATGATCCCACGGAGGGACAGGAACTGCTTCTAGGTGAGTTGGCGGTATTTCTGACTATCTCCTGGAAAAAATCCAATGCCCTTTTCATTTTACGCGGATATGCTGGAACCGGGAAGACTACCATTGTCAAATCACTGGTTGATGTGTTACCCATACTCGGGAAAAAATCAACCCTGCTTGCGCCGACAGGCAGGGCTGCAAAGGTTTTAGCCAGTTATACAGGAAAACAAGCCAATACTATCCACAGGAAAATTTACTTTGCAAGGACAACAAAAGAAGGATTGATAGATCTTAAATTGCAGACAAATTATCATAGGCACACACTTTTCATCGTCGATGAGGCCTCCATGATTCAGCATCTTACTTCACCGGAAGGGTTGCTCTTTGCAGGAAGGAATCTACTTGATGACCTTTTCCAGTTTGTCCAGGCCGGTGAAAATTGCAGACTGTTGTTCATCGGTGACGCAGCCCAGCTACCTCCGGTTGGCCTTGAATACAGTCCGGCTCTTGATGTGGAATTTCTCTCAAAGTCCTATCATCTGAGTATTGATACCTTCGAATTGACCGAAGTTGTCCGCCAGTCGCGAAAATCAGGAATCCTTGTCAATGCAACCCGGATAAGGAGTCAGATCCATGAGCAGGAGTTCAGGTTTCCGGTTTTTTCAGTCAATTCATGTACCGACATCATTCGTATCTCGGGGAATGACCTGGAGGAAGAGTTAAACCAAGCCTATTCACAAGCGGGGAAGGATAACAATGTTGTTATTTGCAGATCTAATAAGAGGGCAAATATCTTTAACCGGGAGATCCGGAAGAGGATCCTGTTCTTTGAAGAAGAGATCTCAACGGGAGATTATTTAATGGTTGTCAGGAATAACTATTTCTGGCTTCCGGCCGATTCATCGGCCGGATTTATTGCAAACGGCGACGTCGTTGAACTCGTAAGGATCCTCAGAACAGAGGAGCAGTTTGGTTTCCGCTTTGCCGATGTGATCATCCGTTTCCTCGATTACCCTGACCAAAAAGAGCTGGAAGTTAAAATCTTACTGGATACGCTTATGTCGGAATCTCCTGCCTTACCCCAACCGGAGAACAACCGGCTTTTTCAGGCAGTGATGGAGGAATATAGCGATCTCCCTTCCCGCAGGGGACGGATAGAAAAAGTAAAACTCAATCCTTATTTCAATGCACTCCAGGTAAAGTTCGCCTATGCCCTTACATGCCATAAAACTCAGGGCGGTCAATGGGATACGGTCTTTGTCGATCAGGGATATCTGAGTGAAAATATGCTTAATAAAGAATACCTGAGATGGTTGTATACGGCTGTGACAAGGGCAACAAAAAAATTATTCCTCGTTAATTTCGAAGACCGTTTTTTCGGCAACTTACCAACTTAACAGGGTAATACCGATATTCAGAGGGAAGACTTCAGGCCCCTTCCCATTCTGAAACATTTGTGTAATTCCACAAGTTGCCCATAGATTCAAATATGACCAACCAATTCTTAACGTTGCGTCGAGCATAAACGGGCTCAGATGGTAGGAACCATAAGTACGCACTATCGGACGATCGATATAGTAGGAGGCAACAGGATTTCCTGCATTATCAACAAGGTAGTAGGTCTGGTCGGTATTCTTATATATCTGTTTGGTGTAGGTACCGAGGCGAATGCCACCTATAACACCCAAGGTGACATGAAAACTGTTGAGATTGCGGTGAGAGTTGGTCTGGTATTCAAAAAGCAGAGGCAGGGTTATATAAGAGTTGAACATTTTATTCTGTTTTAGGGTGACGTAGTTCCCATCTTTGTCTTTAACTTTATAAGCAACCAATACCGCCGAATCATTCAACATAACGTAGTTATTGGTAAAGTAGTAGTTGTTAAACTGGAATCCCAAACCGGTTGTAAATCCGAAGTGTTTTCTGATTAGATTGACGTTAAGCTCGAATGGATTCAGGTTCACCATTAGCGAACGGGCAGTATTGATGTTTATGTAATCTTCCTTAGGAGAGAAATTCATGTTGAAATCCGGCGTTACATAACCGTTGAAACCAAGATCAATCCCGGCCCAATGTCCACGGTATTTTTCTTTTTTCTGACAAAACGGGAAACAGGTAAAATTAAAATTATCCATTTTTGATTTGTTGATACGAATGATTACGCTGTCATTGCCAAACCGTTCAATCCTGACACCCGGCATATTTATTTCGGTCGTATCGCAGTGATTGTATTTATTATGCCGTGGACATTTCTTTTCAGATTGTGCGAAAGTACCGCTGACAGTTATAAGGAGAAGGATGAAGGAGCCAATTACCTTTACCATTGTTTTCATGCTTTTATGATTTGAGGTTAAACAATCAAAAGCGATAAGACGAAAATGAAATTCAATAGTTACACGAAAGATAAAGAAAACTCAACTATCCAATTTCAGGACAGCAAGAAAGGCTTTTTGAGGGACTTCCACATTCCCGATCTGACGCATTCTTTTCTTGCCTTTTTTTTGTTTTTCGAGAAGTTTTCTTTTTCGTGTGATATCACCGCCGTAACATTTAGCGGTGACGTCTTTGCGGACCGCCTTTACCGTTTCCCTTGCAATAATTTTAGATCCGATGGCAGCCTGAATCGCAACTTCGAACTGCTGGCGTGGGATGAACTCCTTTAATTTTAAACAGAACTTCCGGCCAAACTCATAGGCATTATTGCGGGTAATAAGCGCCGAAAGGGCATCCACTATCTCACTGTTCAGTAAGATGTCGAGTTTGACCAGATCTGCATCATGGTAACCGGCGGGATAGTAATCGAAGGATGCATAACCTTTTGAAATGCTCTTAAGTCGATCATAAAAGTCGAACACAATCTCACCCAGCGGAAGATCAACTGTCAGCTCTATTCTGTCGGTCGTGAGGTAAACCTGGTTTTTCAGTGTGCCGCGTTTATCGACACAAAGTTTCATGATCGGTCCGATATATTCGGACTTGGTAATGATATTGGCGGTAATGTATGGCTCTTCAATGTGCTGGATATAGGTGGGTTCCGGCAGCCCGGAAGGATTATATACGTCGATCACTTCACCCTTCGTCTTGAATACTTTATAAGAAACGTTTGGTACAGTAGTAATAACGTCCATGTCGAATTCCCTGTCGAGGCGTTCCTGAACGATTTCCATATGTAAAAGTCCAAGGAAACCGCAGCGAAAGCCAAAACCAAGGGCAGCAGAGGATTCCGGCTCAAAGGAGAGGGAAGAATCATTCAGCCTGAGTTTTTCAAGTGAATCCCGTAATTCTTCATATTTGTCGGCATCGGTAGGGTAGATACCTGCAAAGACCATAGGTTTAACACCCAGGAAACCTTCAATGATCTCTTCTGTCGGATTACTAAAGTTTGTGATTGTGTCGCCTACCTGAACTTCTTTGCTTGATTTGATGCCGGAGATAATATAGCCTACATCGCCTGTCCCAAGGATTTCTCTTGGTTCGGGTTTTAACCGGAGGATACCGACTTCTTCAGCATAATAGTCCATTTCAGTGGCAACGAATTTCACATGATCGCCTTTCCGGATAGAGCCGTTGAAGATCCTGAAATAGGCAACTACACCACGGAAAGTATTATAATGGGAATCAAAGATAAGTGCCTGCAAGGGAGCGTCAGGATTTCCCTTTGGAGGTGGTATTGTCTTTACAATTGCATGAAGGACCTCTTCCACACCATATCCCATCTTGGCGCTGGCTTCAAGGATTTCATCCCGGTTACAACCTAAAAGATCGACGATCTGGTCTTTCACCTCTTCGATCATGGCATTTTCCATATCTATCTTATTCAGAACCGGGATGATGGTAAGGTTATGATCTATTGCAAGATATAGGTTGGAGATTGTCTGGGCCTGGATACCCTGTGTAGCATCCACGACCAATAGGGCTCCTTCGCATGCTGTGATGGCACGGGAAACTTCATATGAAAAATCGACATGCCCTGGAGTATCGATAAGGTTAAGGATGTATTCATCCCCATTAAGTTTGTAGTCCATCTGGATTGCGTGGCTTTTTATGGTAATGCCGCGCTCGCGCTCCAGTTCCATATCGTCGAGCACCTGTGCCTGGAAATCACGTTCGGAAATGGTATTGGTCAACTCGAGTAACCTGTCGGCCAAAGTTGATTTTCCATGATCAATATGGGCAATGATACAGAAATTCCGGATGTTTTTCACGGCCGCAAAGATAGGAAAAAGAGCGGATATTCCTATCAACGAAGAGGATCAGTCCTAGGGTATGAATCCAATAAGAAATTATCTTCTGACCACAAACTTTTCAACAAAGTAGCGGTTATCTTTGTATAACCTGATAAAGTACACTCCATCGGCAAAACCTGTAAGATCAACATCTTTCGAATATTTCTGTGAGATATTTATCACTTTTTCCGAGAGTTTTACTTTCCCTGTTATGTCGGTCACGTTGAAGTTGATCTCTGATTCCTTGCCGTTAATCCGTACATGAAGCACATTTTCAGCAGGATTCGGGAAGATTTCTACCGTGGCATTCAGGTTATGAGGATCAATTCCGGTACACCCGGCAACAATAATTGGTTTAATACCAGGAAATCCATCTCCACAATCATTTACACCGTAAACCGACAGATTTCCTGATGTTGCCGTCAAACTAAAATCAACCGTGATTTCATGACTCCCCTGACCTGAAGATATGGAAGCTCCTGTTGGCAACGTCCAAAAATAGGTAAGGGCATTGGCAATTTCAGGAACACTGAATATATATCCGGCATGATTCACGCATACGGTATCTTTCCCGGAGATGGAGCCGGCAGTATCAGGTAAACTTGTAGCTACAAGCATCCGCTCGCTGGGAAGACTATTTCCGCAAAGGTTTTGTGCAATAACAGAGATATTACCGGAAGTTTCTCCCCAGATGACCTTAACACCGGCAGTTCCTTGTCCTTCGGTTATCTGTGCATCCGGTGGTACCGACCATTCATAGGTTTCGGCTCCGGGAACATCCGGTATCGAAAAGTCCCTTTCAATACCTACACAACCCAATTCCGGTCCGACGATGGTTCCCGGGGGAGGCGGGATAGTGAATACTCCGACATTCATTGTATCTGGTGGACTATTTCCACACTCATTTCCAACTGTGACCGATACAATTCCTGAAGTGGATCCCCACAGGACAGTTATAACAGGAGAATTTTGTCCTGAAACGATGGTTGCGTCGGCAGGTACTGTCCATGAATATGAAGTGACGCCCGTAACTGGTTCTACCTGGTATACAGTGGTCGAGTCTTTGCATACGGAAGAAGGTCCGGTAATGGTGCCGGGTGAAATAGGCGCGGTCAGCACAGTTAATAGTACGCTATCTGTTGCGGTTACCAGTGTATTATCTGTTACGGTTATAAAATATTTCGTGGATGATCCGGGCGAAGCTATGGGATTGGCAATATTCGGATTGGACAACCCGGTGGTCGGAGTCCACTGATAAGTAAATGGTGGATTCCCACCGTATTCAGTGACAGTCAATTGGGAAGAAGCTCCCTGACAAATGGAGTCGGGATCAACGGTTGCATTCACATAAAATACGTTGCCGGTTATTACTTTTATTGTAGCTGATCGCTTATGAACCGGAGTTCCGTTTGGTCCTTCGGCAATGAAAGTCACAGAATAGTTTCCTTCAGGAACGGTTCCTGTAAGAACCAATTGGACCGGCAAAGAACCAGGGAATGATGTGATTTCAGTTCCGTTTGGAAATGTAAAGGTAATGTCTCCGGAAGTGGGAACCGGAAGTATGGTTGCTGATACGATAACTGTGTCATCATACAACTTGACTTCGGGAACATTCACAATAAAAGTTGAAGTGTCAAGCGGGGTGTACAAGGTGTCGGCAGATTTATCAAGGGCCATTGCAAAATCCGGGAAATAGCCTGTTACACTCATAAAACTCCCATTGCGAAAATCGGTCCAGCCGGCCATGGAAACTTTGCTGTTCGACACTATTCCATTATAGTCTCCCTGGTAACGTGGAGTTCCGCCACCACCGCAGGACGAACAATTTATTTTCATTTTTTTATTTGAAATCTGTTGATTCGCAACAAAAGTAACGCCTCCATCATCCGAATAGGAAGCATATATTAACGCGCTGTCTGAAGTAGGTGTATCACGAGTATCCATCCATTGGGCATAAAGCCGTCCGGTTTCCTTATCGCACCAAATGGCAGGGTGCCACTGATGGTTCTGGGTTGGAGAAGGATCATCATTAACCCGAACCGCGGCCGACCAGGTGGTTCCTCCGTTATCTGAGTACCGGCTCCAGATGTCAGGTTTATTACCATTCCCTGGTGGATCATTGGATGCATAAACACAATAGAGTCTTCCACGGTTCGGTCCGTAACTGTTATCGGCGGCAATAAATGGGTATGGACGGGTCCGCATGTTCTCAACCGAATTTCTTCCCTGTACGTTGGTACCTACATAACCGGCAAATTGCTGACTCGACATTACCTGAAAATTTGCGCCTCCATCGAGGGAACGATAAAATGTGTAAGTAGCTGCAAAAGAGTTTCCGCCGTTGGTAACAATATAGACAGCGCCTCCTTGCACATTTTGATAAGCCCCGACACAGGGCATCATCCCGGGGAGATTTTGCGTACCCGCATTGTAGGTGTTTGTCCATGTTTGCCCATGATCAGTGCTCCGTGAAAAATTCCCACCGGAATTGGCAGTCATAGTCGCATAGACATAATTGGCATACGGTCCGTTTGTTTGATCGGCAGTGACCCAGTTTTTATCAACTCCAATGATGGCGTTCTTGATCGCAGGCCAGGTTGTGCCATTATCCTGTGAAACGGCGATTTTACATCCCTGGATGGTCCCGGATCCATACATGTTCATATAAAAGAGGTTCCCCAGGCTGTCGTAAGCAACCACCGGGTCCCCCCACATGGTCGCCCCAAAATTTGGATTGTTTATTCCCCAGTTATTCCCGTCTTCAGTGTGATGCGTTTTATTGATGTTGTAAGCTGTAAAGTACCAAGCCGGAATCTCCGGATTTTCAGCCATGTTGTTCTCGGCGAAATCTACTCCAAGATTGAAATTATCCCAATTTCCAATTGTAAGAACTGAAGAGAGCGGAGCGGCATCCTGATTTTGGTTGGCTTCCTTCAGTAATGAAAAGGGGATCCTGTCCAGGTTGGGATCATCGTCAGGTAGGGTAATATCTTGTCCGTAAGATGATGCAGTTAGTAAAAAGATTACCAGAGCCGTGGAACAAAATTGTTTTAAATGGACTATATGTGTCATAATTTTTTTATTAAATTAAACGTTAAAGTTTCATATGGTCAAATGTACATTATTTAATTAAATTATCACATTTTTAGACAATGGAATTTATCTCAATATGGTAACCGATCCCTGGATCGTCCTTTTGACAGTACCGGTCAGGGTGATCTCGAATACATCACAGACGTAGAAATACACCCCGTCGCTGCAAGGCTGACCGGTCGTCCTTTCTTTCCCATCCCAGTTGATATCCGGATCATTGGTCTCAAAAACCTCTTTCCCCCAGCGGTCGAATATTTTTATGTTGATTTCACTGACGGAGGTATAGCCAAAAGGATGGAAAAAATCATTTTTGCCATCGCCGTTTGGTGTAAAAACATTCGGGAGATGATAAACCGTGCAGGCATCAATATCAATGCAAACCGGGATACTCATGGCGCTTTTGTTTCCGGCAGAATCGATGGCCATAACGGCATAACAACCCACGAATGAATTGCCGGGCTTGTGGAGATAGGAAGTGTCGTGCGGATCTGGCAAAGAATCTAAAAGTTGAAGCGGACTGCCCGAAAACATGGAATAATAAATGTAATATTTGGCAATATCCCTTCCGCAGGTATCGGTGGGGAAGTACCACCTAACCAAGTTTGAGAAATCCTGGCAGTTAGTCAATACAATGACCACAGGTGGACATGGAGGAATGTTATCAACGGGGATTCCGCAGACTTCCTGGGAATAATTGATGATCGGGTCAACAAAACCGGAAGCCGAATACCGTCCGGTGCTCTTGATCAGGTAACAATATTCGGTTCCGTTGACCAATCCGGTATCATCATAGGCTGGAATTACCGAAAACCCGATGGAGTCGAATTGCTGGGATGCAAGATTGAAACGGTAGATTGTGAAAAAATCGTTTGACCATGGGACATCGTTGTTCCAGTGAAGTTTCAGCTTTTTATCGGTTGGAGTGATTGTCAGGAACATAGAAGCTGCTATCTGTGAAGATCCGATCAGAAAACGGTTGCCAGGTGTTACATTGAAAAGGTCGATCGGGTAAAAGAAAAAGTACTGACCGGTGTTTAGCAGGGTATCGGTGAAAATTGTATCGTTAAGATTGTTCAGGGAGTCGACAGGGATAAACTGAACCGGAAGATCGGATCTGGAACGGGAAATGATATATTTATATGGTCCCGGAGCCTGGATGGTATCAATTTCTGTAGGTTTCGACCAGGCAACATAAATGGAACCTGTACTCTCGCCGGTATGGTTAATACTGACGTTGGTTATAACGGCAACATCTTTCTTTAATTCGGCGCAAGCTTCATTGGATGCGTAACTTTCCGCTTTGTCGGGATAAAAAGCAACTATAAGATAACAATACTTGATCCCACGGATCAGTCCTGACCCTTTGTTATTATCGAGGTATGTTGTTTGCGATATATCTGTCAGCTCATCAATTTTAATATACCCCAGGTATGGTGGAATCCCTGTTTGGCAATAGTCCGGGATGTAACCGGTCGAATCGGTTTTTCGCCAGATCTGGTATCCTTTAGCGTTTATACAACCATAGTGGTCCCAATTCAGGGTGATGGTATTTCCGAAAGGAGTTGTGGAAAGGTTTTGAGGGGCCGGACCAATGACTTTAATTTTCATCGATTTGATATCGACAAGTTTGACCGGAGTTGCATCATCTGATGCCTTAAAGAAGATGCTGTACGGATTTCGTTTTATGTGCTCACATAATGTAGACCACTTGAACAACGTCTGGGTATGTCCCAAACCCACTGCCGGGTTTGGATCGAGGATAGCCGGACTGTTCGGTACAAGGAAAGGGCCGCCTGTTCCGGTCAGCGTAACCTGGTTGCTATCAGGATCCCATGCTTTTACTTGGAAAATAAGGGTTTTACCGGCTTCAATGCAGGTGTCGGGAACCGGTTCAATGACAGGAGGTCTGTTGGAACAAGCAATAATGATGATCTGCATATCACGGAGGACGCTGCCGATTTTCATACCGTTACGCCATTCCTCGATCAGGATGGCTATGTTGAATTCTCCCTGTTGCATTGGGCTATCCCAAAAAAGGTCGCCGGTAACGGAATCCAGCCTGAAAACTTTGGAAGCAGGGGGATAAGTATAACCGGGTATCTCCTGACCCAGGGCTCCGCGACAAGGTACAAGACGGTAAGAAAGGCTGTCGCCATCGATATCGTATGCTCCGGGGTTATGGTAATATGGCTGATCAACACAACCATTATCGATAGGGGGAAGTAACAATACCGGGGAATTGTTATATCCGCCCATGAATGGATTGATCATCAATTCTGAATAGATAAATAATGGTGTGTTGATTGAATTCGGAATGTTCTGGATTCCACCGTTTCGGTTTGGATCCTCGCATGAAATTGTATAAGTAGACGGTCCGGGAAATGTATGCGTCCCAAGGTAGCGGTTGTACGTAATATCGTTTGGCATGAAGGTCTTCTCAATCCTGGGTATCTCAGTGGAGGTGCCGTCTCCCCAGTTGATCAGCAGATAATCGCGGTAGGCGTTGGCAGGGCTGGGTGTGTAAGTATAAGAAATGAGGGTGAATTCGTAGGTCAACCCCGAAAGGTGTTTATAGACAATCTCTGCAGCACGCTGATGAGTTGCTGAAACCGGCTGGGAGAATGTAAACAGCAATAGAATTAAGATAATGCCGGGTCTCAGGTTCAATCGGTGATGCATGTTTGTTTTTAGGATCAGAATCTACCCTCAAAAATAGTAATTTTCTCCGGGTAAAAAGTTGAATTAGCCTTTTATTTCAATTCATTCTAAATTTGAATTACCTTTGCCTTTTAAAATTTAATACCCACTTTTCATGTACCAGCAGTCTCCGGAGGCAGAGAGAAAAGAGATCATTAAAAGGTACCGTAATCTTCTTCACACCTGGAAACCTAAAAAACCTGATGACAAGAAAATTGTCAAGAAAGCCTTCAAGCTGGCACTGGAAGCACACAGAGATATGCGCCGTAAAAGCGGGGAGCCTTATATCTATCACCCACTGGGGGTTGCCACGATTGCAGCAGAGGAGATCGGTCTTGGCGCTACGTCCATTATTTGTGCCCTTCTGCATGATGTTGTGGAAGATACGGAATATACCTTAGAGGATATCAGAGGATTGTTCGGAGATAAAGTCGCATCCATCATCGAAGGACTGACCAAGATAAAAGGCATTTTTGACCAGCGGACGGCTTCCATTCATGCTGAAAATTTTAAGAAAATCCTGTTGACGCTCTCGGATGACGTGAGAGTTATTCTGATAAAACTTGCAGACCGGTTGCATAATATGCGCACCCTGGATGCCCTTCCTCCGGAGAAACAACTTAAGATATCTTCTGAAACGACTTACCTGTACGCTCCATTGGCTCACCGTCTTGGTTTACACGCGATCAAAAGCGAGCTGGAGGATCTTGCATTAAAATACACTGAACCCGGGATTTATGTATCTATTTCGAGAAAACTCCGTGAATCCGCAAAGGAACGTAGTCGTTTTGTAAATAAATTTATCCAGCCTATCAAGGTTGATCTCGCGGAAAAGGGCTTTATCTTTGATGTTAGAGCACGTGAAAAATCTATTGCTGGGATCTACCAAAAGATGAGGAAAAAGGAGATACCCTTTGAAGAGATCTACGATATTTTTGCAATCCGGATTGTCATTGATTCCCCTTTTGAAACGGAAAAATCCGATTGCTGGAAGGTCTATTCCCTTGTAACGGATCATTACCGTCCGAATATGGACCGTTTGCGCGACTGGATCTCCATCCCCAAAGCCAATGGTTATGAAGCTTTACATACAACGGTTATGAGTTATACCGGTCAGTGGGTCGAGATTCAGATCCGGTCAAAACGGATGGATGAAATAGCGGAAAAAGGATATGCTGCTCATTGGAAATATAAAGAATCGATGAACGTGAGTAGTCAGCTCGACAATTGGCTTGACCGTATCAAAGAGATGATCGAAAGTCCTGATTCGGATGCCCTGTCCTTCATCGATGACGTTAAAGGTTACTTTTTCCTGGACGAGATCTCGGTATTCACTCCACAGGGTGAATTAAGGACATTGCCGGCAAGCTCCTCGATTCTAGATTTTGCCTATGCCATCCACTCTGAACTTGGGAATACATGTATCGGCGCCAAGGTCGATAAAAAACTGGTACCCATTAATCATATACTGAAGAATGGGCAGCAGGTTGAGCTTATAACCTCCCGTAAGCAAAGTCCTAAAGAGGAGTGGATTAATTATGTAGTCACCACCCGCGCAAAAGCAAACATCAAGATGGCAGTACGGGAGGAAAAGAAACACTACTTCAAACAAGGAAAAGAGAAACTGGAGAAGTGGTTTTTACAGATCGGAATTGATTTCACGCATGAGAATATCAAAAAATTTCACCTCTCGCATAAATTCAATTCCTTGATCGACCTGTATTATTCAGTCGCCCTCGATAGGTTGGGGATCAAGGATGTAAAGATGTTTGCTGCATCCAATTTCAAGAACGGTTGGGTGAATTATATTACAGAAACAAAAGAGGGAGATAAAAAGAGCGGCCCTCACATTGCGGATAAAGATAAGAAGGGGAAACAGCGTCATGCGACCGAAAACATTGTCGTTAGTACAATGGGCCCTTTGTCATATGAGGTAGCCGCCTGTTGCAATCCGATTCCCGGTGATGAGGTAATAGGACTAGTGGCATCCGACCGGCTTCCCATGCAGATCCATCGTACCAAATGTCCGAAAGCTCTTGAACAGATAACCATGTTCAGAAACCGTGTGGTAAAAATCAACTGGACTAATACGGAATCTATCTCGTTCCTGACAGGGATCCGGATAACCGGGGTCGACAGGAGAGGACTGATCAATGAGATAAGCAGGATCATCTCCAACGAAATGAACCTGAATATTCATTCCTTTCATATTGATGCTTTTGATGGCTTGACGGAAGGTGAAATGAACCTGTATGTTCAGGATACTTCAATTCTGAACCGGGTCGTTACTGAACTAAAAAACGTAGAGGGTATTAATAAAGTAACACGTGTAGATTAAAAATTTTCTATTTTTATTTGTTCTAAATAGAAAGATTTTTATAAATTAGTGCCAAATTTATCAAAATGACAAAAAAACCTTCTGAAGAAACGCTGGACAATGTCCGGAAACTTTTTACGGAATACCTTGAAAAGCATGGTCACAGGAAGACTCCTGAGCGATATACCATTGTAAAGGAAATTTTTGCGACAGAAGGGCATTTTGATATTGAGAGTCTTTATATCCGGATGAAAAATCACAAATACCGGGTCAGTCGTGCAACGCTTTATAATACCATCGAACTACTCCTGGATTGCGGTTTGGTGACGAAGCATCAGTTTGGCACTAATTATGCCCAGTTTGAGAAATCAGCTCTTTTTACACAGCATGATCATTTTATTTATGAAGATTCCGGCGAAGTCCTTGAGTTTTATGACCCCCGTGTTGACGAAATAAGGCAACACATAGAACGTCTTTTCAAAGTTAAGGTAAACCATTACGCATTGACCTTCTACGGTCATTCAAAGCCAACAAAGTAAATCCCACCACGCATGAAGGTTGATATTATCTTAGGATTGCAATGGGGGGATGAGGGGAAAGGAAAGATTGTAGACGTTTTTACTCCACGCTATCCAATCGTTGCCCGTTTTCAGGGTGGACCCAATGCAGGTCATACCATAGAATTTGACGGAAAGAAATTTATTCTCCATACAATTCCTTCCGGTATATTCCACCCGGAAACTCTAAATGTCATAGGCAACGGGGTCATCATTGACCCATATATTTTAATTAAGGAGGTTGAAAATCTTCGTACTGCCGGTGTTCATCCTGAAGAAAATCTGTTTGTATCAAATCGTGCACACTTGATCCTGCCGACTCACCGGTTACTTGATGCCGCTTTTGAAGCATCCAAAGGCGCTCAAAAAATTGGTTCCACTCTTAAAGGGATCGGTCCATCCTATACCGACAAATATGGTAGGAATGGAATTCGTGTCGGGAATGTTCTTGACGGGGATTTTAAGAATCGCTATGACCGGCTTAAAGAATTACACATGAACCAGTTGAACTCAAGTGGATTTGATTATTCGACCCACCTTCTTGATTGTCTTTCTTTTGACAATTATGAATCAAACTGGTTTAAGGCCATCGAATCTCTTAAGCATTTTCGGATCATCAACAGCGAAGACTTTATAAACAGAAGTCTGGATGCCGGGAAAGCAGTTCTGGCCGAAGGAGCACAGGGAACCATGCTTGATGTGGATTTCGGTTCCTATCCTTTTGTGACTTCTTCGAATACGATTTCAGCGGGAGTCTGTTCAGGTTTGGGTATCTCTCCAAGGCGGATCGGCAAGATCTATGGAGTGTTTAAGGCATACTGTACCAGGGTCGGAAGCGGACCATTTCCGACAGAGTTGTTTGATAACGATGGTGAAGAATTACGTAAAGGAGGACATGAATTCGGATCGACCACCGGTCGTCCACGCCGTTGCGGATGGCTCGACCTCCCGGCCTTAAAGTACGCGATCATGCTGAATGGCATCGATAGCCTGATCATGATGAAAGCCGATGTTCTGAGTCCCTTTCCATCGATCAGTATTTGCACTCATTATACAAAGGAAGGTAAGATTGTTGAAGCTTTTCCTTTCGAATTATCCGATCCCGGTATAAAGCCCGTCTTAACTGTAATGAAAGGTTGGCAAAGTGATATCCGGGGATGTACGGCAATTAATGAAATACCGGTGGAGTTGGAAAATTATATAAAGTTTGTTGAAACTTCCTCAGGTGTACCGGTGAATATAGTTTCGGTTGGTCCCGACCGGGTGCAGACTCTTTTCGATCGCGAGTTATAGTTTCCTTTTTATTTCGACCTGTTCATAACCCTCGATTATGTCGCCGACTTTTACATCATTGAAATTTTCAATATTTAGTCCGCATTCATATCCCGTCTGAACTTCTTTGACATCCTCTTTAAACCGTTTCAGTGAACCCAGCAGTCCGGTATAGACAACGATTCCATCGCGGATCACACGGACATTGCTATGCCGGGTTACCTTTCCGTCAAGAACCATACATCCGGCCACTGTACCCACTTTTGTGATCTTAAAGATATCCCTGACTTCAATATTACATGTAATCTTTTCTTCAATTTCAGGAGCAAGCATCCCTTCGATGGCTGCTTTTATCTCCTCGATGGCCTGGTATATAATTGAGTAGAGACGGATATCTATCTGTTCCTGTTCAGCCAGTTTGCGTGCGCTGACCGAAGGCCTGACCTGGAAACCAACAACAACGGCATTGGATGCAGAGGCAAGCAGAACATCCGATTCAGTTATGGCGCCGACAGATTTATGGATAACATTCAACAGTACTTCAGGAGTAGAAAGTTTTAGTAAGGAGTCTGATAAAGCTTCAACTGAACCGTCGACATCGCCTTTTACGATGATGTTCAACTCCTTAAAATCACCGATGGCAATTCTTCTGCCAATTTCATCGAGTGTAATATGTTTCTGGGTACGAAGTCCTTGCTCACGTTGGAGCTGGAACCGCTTGGTAGCAATGGCCTTTGTTTCCTTCTCATCGATCATGACATTAAAACTATCTCCTGCCTGGGGCGCGCCGTTCAGACCAAGCATCAGGATCGGAGTGGAAGGTCCAGTGCTTTTCAGAGATTGGTTACGTTCATTATACATCGCCTTTACCTTGCCATAGGTGGCTCCTGCCAGAACCATATCGCCAATGTTCAGTGTTCCATTTTGAATCAGAAGTTTCGCAACATAACCCCTTCCTTTGTCGAGGGAAGACTCGATGACGGTTCCAAGAGCAAGTCTTGACGGGTTAGCCTTAAGGTTTAGCATTTCGGCTTCCAATAGTACTTTTTCAAGAAGAAGATTGACATTCGTTCCGTTTTTAGCAGAAATTTCCTGGGTCTGATATTTTCCTCCCCATTCCTCAACCAGAATATTCATTTTGGAAAGTTCTTCACGGATCTTATCAGGATTGGCATTAGGTTTATCCATCTTGTTAAATGCAAAGACGATAGGAACTCCTGCAGCGAGGGCATGGTTGATCGCTTCCTTGGTTTGTGGCATAACAGTTTCATCGGCTGCAATGACCACAATGACTACATCGGTTATTTTGGCACCACGTGCACGCATGGCTGTGAAGGCCTCATGCCCCGGTGTATCGAGAAAAGCGATCGTCTTCCCGTTTTCGAGGGTAACATCATATGCACCGATATGTTGTGTGATCCCTCCGGCTTCTCCGGCAACAACATTCGTGCTACGGATAAAGTCAAGCAATTTTGTCTTGCCATGATCCACATGACCCATCACGGTAACAATGGGAGGACGGTCGGCCATGTCCTCGGGCTTATCAGCGTCATCATGCAAACGGATCGCCTCCTGTACTTCAACGCTGACAAACTCAAGCTTATAACCGAATTCCTCTGCCACGAGTGAAAGCGTCTCAGCATCCAGACGTTGGTTTATGGAAACAAACATACCTAAAGCCATACAGGTGGAGATGACGTCGGTGACCGGCACATTCATCATCGATGCAAGTTCATTGGCGGTCACAAACTCAGTGACTTTGATCGACCGTTTTCCTTCCTCAATACGTTCCTGTTCCTGGTGCATCTGCTGACTCACAGCGTCTCTCTTGGCACGGCGATACTTTGAAGCTTTTGATTTTCCTATCGGACCTAAACGTGCCAGTGTCTCCTTGATCTGCTTTTCAATATCTTCCTGGGTAACCTCAGGCTTTATAATATCGGGCTTATGGAATTTTTTATCTTTGAATTTTGGTCTTTCAATTTCTGATCTTTGTCCTACTGTTCCACCTTCCTCTGTCCCGCCTGCTTTTTTGATTCGTTTCCTTTTTTTCTTTTTGGATTTCAACGCATCATCAGAGGAAGAGGCAACCGGTTGTTTTTTCTTTTCAATCTTTTTGATCTCAGGTAATTTCATCGAGCCCAGGATAGTTGGCCCTTCCAGGACGATTTTTGCTCTGGGAAGGAAGTTGTCCTCAATGATTTCCTCTTCAATCTTTTTTGGAATTACCTCCTCAACAGATTCTTCTATTTCAATCACCTTCTCCACAAATTTTGCGACCGGAGGTTCGACCATTATTTCTTCAACGGGAAGTATATCCTGAGCCTTTTTAGCAGTTTTGTCTTTCGCTTTTCCTTTTCTGGATGGTTTTTTCTCAAGGGCTTCAAGATCCATCTTGCCAATAATTTTTAAGTCGGTCTTGACAGCCTTCTCTTTTTTCCCGGTAACCTCTCCTTCTGCCGGTTCGGCAGCTTTAGTTTTTTTCTTGCTGGTTTTAGCAGGTGTTAAAGGTTCGGCTCCAACTTCGCCATGGGGTAAATCTTTCCCAGTAAGTGGTTTTTCTCCCTTTTTGGCAGGTTCCTGCTTTTTCTCGGGAGATTTTGCAACTGCTTCTTTTGGTTTTTCCGGAACAGGTTTTTGGTCAGGTGCTATTTCAGGTTTTACAGCCTCTTGAATTCGAGATTCTTTAGGTTTTTTTACTGCTTCAAATTGCTTCTTTTCAAAATCAATTGAAACATTTTTAATAAATAGGTCATCCAACTCTTTTTCACGGTCCTTTGAAGATATCTTCTTATCATCAATTGTGATTGTTTCATGTGTTGCAAATTGAAGACCGATCTTCTTAGCCTCCTCCTTCACATGTTTTTCAACTGAGAATTCTTTAACAAGAAGGTCATACATTTCTTGCGTCAGTTTCGCATTAGGATCCCGGTCGATCTGAATTCCTTTTTTCGAAAGATATTCAATCACCGTGTTGATCCCAATGTTAAATTCACGGGCAGCTTTACTTAGTCTGGTTGTGGTTACAGCCTCACTCATACGGTAAAATTAAGATTTTTTATTCAAATTCAGCTTTTAAAATCCTGATCACCTCTTTTATAGTCTCTTCCTCAAGGTCGGTCCGTTTTACCAGTTCCTCAACATCAAGGTCAATAACACTCTTGGCTGTATCACAACCAATGTTCTTAAGTTCATCGATGATCCATTGATCGATCTCATCTGAGAACTCCTGCAGATCCACATCTTCATTGTCCACATCAGTATCACGGTACACGTCTATCTCGTAACCTGTAAGTTTTCCGGCGAGTTTGATGTTGAAACCGCCTTTTCCGATGGCAAGTGAAACCTGGTCAGGTTTCATATATACGTCGGCTTTCTTATTAGGTTCATCAATAATGATCGATGAGACTTTTGCAGGGCTTAATGCACGCTGGATGAATAAGGAAGGATTTGTGGTAAAATTGATTACATCGATATTTTCATTTTTCAGTTCACGTACGATACCATGGATCCTGGAACCTTTCATACCCACGCATGCGCCTACGGGATCGATGCGGTCATCGTACGATTCAACTGCGAGCTTAGCCCTTTCACCGGGAACTCTGACGATTTTCTTGATACTGATCAGACCATCATATACTTCAGGTACTTCCGATTCGAAGAGGCGTTCCAGAAATGCTTCCGAAGTTCTGGACAGAATGATCACCGGGTTGTTATTCTTCATTTCTACCTTAAGGATAACAGCCCTGATTGTATCGCCTTTGCGATAAAAATCGGTTGGGATCTGCTCTGATTTAGGAAGAATCAGTTCAATTCCTTCATCGTCCAGAACAAGAATCTCTTTTTTCCATACCTGGTAAACTTCTCCCGAAACGATCTCACCGATCTTTTCCTTATATTTCTGATAGATATTGTTCTTTTCATACTCCTGGATTTTTGAAATGAGGTTTTGGCGGATAGCCAGAATCTCACGTCGTCCGAAACTGCCAAGTTTTATCTCTTCCGACAACTCTTCTCCGACTTCGAAGTCGGGTTCAATCTTCACGGCTTCCGATAAAGCGACCTGGGTATTTTCATCCTCCACTCCACCATCTTCCACGATGATACGGGACCGGAAAATTTCAAGGTCTCCCTTATCGATATTTACTATGATGTCGAAATTATCGGCCGAGCCAAACCTCTTTGTGAGCATATGTTTGAATACATCCTCGAGGATGCGCATCATGGTTTCCCTGTCAATGTTCTTGAATTCCTTGAATTCGGAAAAGGTTTCGACTAAATTCAACTGTTCCATGGGTAACTTGCTT
>Ga0172371_10003205_pt1 | contig 25497 bp, 21 predicted proteins | sample Lak12m_FD_114543 | JGI IMG/M metagenome (GOLD analysis project Ga0172371, IMG submission 114543) | Freshwater microbial communities from Kabuno Bay, South-Kivu, Congo - kab_022012_12m | ecosystem: Environmental > Aquatic > Freshwater > Lake | place: Democratic Republic of the Congo: South-Kivu... | reverse complement strand
CGACGGGTTCAGCTCGGAGGTGTTTTCGGACGCGAATTACCGGATGATCTTCAAGACCGTCACCGACATGGTCCAGATGCCTGGACAGGTGGTGGACTGGATCACCGTGGAGACCACCCTGACGAAGAAGGAGTGGTTCTCCCCGGAAATGCAGCAGGCCCTGACAGAGGTCCGGAGCGAGCAGACGCCGCAACCGGACCAGTTGATGGCCTACATAGACATCCTCAAGGATGAGAGCGTCCGGGAAAAGATGCTCAGGCTTGCGAAGGTCATGACAAATTACTGCGTGCACAAGGGCCAGTACAAGGACCAGGAATTTACGGAGTTTTCCAGTCGCATAATCCAGGCCCTTATCGAAATGCAAAAGCAAAAGGTCAAGAAACGCATCAGCCCTTTGAGAGAAACTATCCGGGAAATCCAGGACCAGACGAACATTCACCGGGTAGGAGAGAAAAAGCTGCTGGGTTTTTCCATTGCGCCCTTTGCTCGGCTGGAATCCCTTCTTTCCGGCATCCGAAAAGGATTCTATTACGGATTGGCAGGGCCCCCCAGACGCGGCAAGACCACTTTTGCACTGGATTTGGCTTCCAGGCTTGCGGAACGAAACAATTTCCCGGTGTTGTTCTATACGTGGGAACAAACGAGGCGGACCCTGGCAGCACGGCTCCTGGGCAGAGAGTGCTACATCAATCCTGTAAAGCTGCTCACGGAGGTTACGCCCGAAGAGCGGGAACGCCACGCCCTGGTCAGCAAGGTTATCGAGCGATCCACCGCTTACAGCGACAAACTCTTTGTCATCGAGGCTGGCAGGCAGGACACCATCGAACGCATCAAGGCCCAGGCCTACAACGTGATGCACGAGTTTCGTTCCAACGATATCGCGATTTTCTTTGATTACCTGCAGAAGATCCCCGTCGGGCGACAGTACGAAGACATCAGAGGCCAGGTGAACGGGGCATCGGCTCAACTAGCGGACCTGAGTCTGGAACTGGAATGCCCTGTTCTGGCCATCTCCGCGATGGACAAGGAGGGCTGCAAACTGGACGAGAAACCCCCCAGTTACGATGAGTTCTCCACCACTTATTACGCACGCCCTACTATGCACAATTGCGTTGGCGGAGGCGACCTGGAATACGATCTTGACGTGGCACTGATCCTGTCCAAGGACTGGGTGGCCACCAAGAACCTTCACGAAAGGCTCAGCCTTAAGGACAAGGAAAAGAAGATGCTGGACCTGCCGCAGATTGACATGATCAACCTGCACGTGGACAAGAACCGGGATTCCGCCGGTGAGGCCGCACCCACAATCCAGTATGCTTTTTTCATCAATATCAACAAGTTCGTGGAAGTGGGCTTCAAGACCGAAGAGGAATACAGCAAGGAATTCAAAGGCTTTGCCAAAGCAGAGGACATCTTCGGCACGCTTCTGGACACGGGCATCTTCAAGCTCTAGAAAAGTGCCGCGACGGCACAAATAATATCTCAGCATGTACCTAAGATCGTTAAGCATAAATAATGGCCGCTTCCCAGCGCTGGACCTGTTCCCATTCAACTTATCCATCTTACGTCAGACGGACGGGATCGACTTCTCTTCGCCGGTGGCCTTTTTCACGGGTGAGAATGGGACGGGCAAGTCTTCCCTACTGGACGCCATAGCCCGCAGGGGCGGCTTTCTGCCTTGGGGAGGAAGCAAGATCCACCGGGCGCACAAGAACCCTTACGAGACCCAACTGGCCAACCACATCTCGACCGTGTTCAAACCCCGGCACCCTTACGGATTTCACTTCCGCGCAGAGGCGTTTTTCAACTTTGCATCTTCTCTCGATGACATACTGCTGGACGAACCCGATCGCGCTGAATACTTCGGCGGCCGGTCCCTGAACGTACTCTCCCACGGGCAGTCTTTCCTATCTTTTTTCCAGGGCTACAGTTTTCAACTTGATGGCCTCTACCTCCTCGACGAACCAGAAGCTGCTCTTTCACCCCGCAATCAACTTGAATTCGTCCGCATCATTCGCGAAGCAGTTCAATCGGGCAAGAAGCAATACATCATCTCAACCCTCTCCCCTATCATACTGAGCTGCCCCGGCGCACAAATTTTCAGCTTCGACGGTCCCTCCATCACAACCGTGTCACTTGAGGAGACCGGCTCCTTCGCATTCTATAAAATGTTCTTCAACCATCGGGAGAAATTACTGGGATAATGACCTTGGGAGCCGGTGTCGAGTCCGAAAGGACAAGAATTTTGGCAACCGGCATAAGCGCGGTGCTGACATCGGCGTCAGACGAATGCACGCGTATTATCAAAGGTTATGTTCCAGTGATAAAAAGGATATATTTCGGGCGAGCTCTATGATGCCGGTCGCTTGATCCCGTGATACTCCTGCAGTGACATCACCCTGAAACAATCGCCCCTGTGCAAGGCCCTCAGCCCCAAAGAAAGAGCGTTTGCGCCCGCCAAGGTAGTGAAGTAGGGCACATTTTGAAGCAACGCTGCCAAGCGAATATTAAACGAGTCACGCAGAGATTGCTTATCTGCCGATGTGTTTATCACCAGGACGATCTCGTTGCCCTTGATGAGGGGTATGACGTCCGATTGTCCACCCTCGTGGACTTTCCCCACCTGTGTGGAAGGTATACCGGCCTTTTGGAGCGCTTCCGCAGTCCCCTCCGTGCAGACGAAGGAGAAACCGCACGCGTGCAGCCTTTTGGCAACGATCACCGCCAGGTCTTTGTCTCTGTTGGCGACGCTCAGAAAAACCTTCCCGCCCGCGGGAATGGGAAAGTCAGTGCTGTACTGGGATTTCAAAAACGCGGGGCCGAATTCGCTGTCAATCCCCATGACCTCGCCCGTGGACTTCATCTCCGGGCCAAGCAGTACGTCCACACCGGAGAATTTTATGAAGGGAAAGACCGCCTCTTTTACGCACACGTGGTCGGGTATGACTTCCCGCGTGAATCCAATCTCCCGGAGTTTCTTTCCCGCCATTACCCTGGCCCCGATCTTCGCCAGAGGCACACCGATTGCCTTGGATACGAAAGGCACGGTCCGCGATGCCCGGGGATTGACCTCCAGCACGTAAATCTCACCGTCCTTGAGCGCGAGCTGCAAGTTCATGAGACCGCACACTTTCAGCTCTACTGCAAGAAGGCGGGTGATCCTGCGTATCTCGTCCAGATGGAATCGGCCAAGACTGTAAGGCGGCAGCGAACACGATGAATCTCCTGAATGGATGCCGGCCTCCTCTATGTGTTCCATGATGCCGCCGATTACAACGTCTTCACCGTCCGCCACCGCATCCACGTCAATCTGCACCGCTGCGGTCAGGTATCCATCCAAAAGGATGGGATGATCGGGCGAGGCCTGCACCACTGAGACCAAGTATTCCCTGAGATCCTCTTCACAGTGGACTATCTCCATGGCCCGGCCGCCAAGAACGTAAGAGGGACGCACCACCAAGGGATAACCGATCCTTTGGGCCACGTCCATGACTTCCGCGTAGGAGTGGGCTATATCGTTGGGCGGCTGATTCAATCCCAGTGACAGCAGCATCTCCTTGAATCGCTGCCTATCCTCGGCGCGGTCAATCGCGTCGGGAGAAGTCCCGATTATGGGGACGCCGGCCTTGGACAGCGGAACAGCGAGCTTGAGTGGAGTCTGCCCGCCGAACTGAACTATCACGCCGGTCGGTTTTTCCCGTTCCACTATTTCCAGCACGTCCTCCAGGGTGAGAGGCTCGAAGTAAAGGCGATCCGACGTGTCGTAATCCGTGCTCACCGTCTCGGGGTTGCAGTTCACCATTATTGTCTCGAACCCGTCGTCCTTGAGCGCAAAGGCTCCGTGAACGCAGCAATAATCGAACTCGATGCCCTGGCCGATGCGGTTGGGACCACCTCCCAAAATTATGATCTTTTTTCTGTCGGTGACACCGGACTCGTCCTCTTCTTCATAAGTGGAATAAAGATACGGTGTGTGGGCTTCGAATTCCGCAGCGCAGGTGTCAACCCGCTTGAACACAGCCCTGACGCCGTTGGCTACCCGGAAGCTCCGAATCTCGTCCTCCGATTTTCCGGTCAAATCACCGAGCCTGATATCGGAAAAACCATAGCTCTTGGCCTGCCTCAGTCTTTCGCCGGCACCGTCGCCCTCGAGGAATCCCGGAGCCGAGATTAGCTTTTCCATCTCCACTATCTGCTGGATTTGGCCCAGGAACCACGGATCTATTGCGGAAGCTTCGTAGATCTCGTCAATTCCCACGCCGGCCCTGATGGCGTCCGCCAAGCAAAGGAGACGTTCAGGGGAGGGCCTTTTCACGTGCTTCAGAATTTCCTCACGTGAAAGGCCTTCCCTCAGGTGGGGCTGCAGCCCGTAGACGTCAATCTCCAGTGATCGTATGGCCTTCTGGAGCGATTCCTTGAAGGTACGGCCGATGGCCATTGCTTCGCCCACGGATTTCATCTGGGTCGTCAGGGTTGTGTCGGCGCTGGGGAATTTCTCGAACGTAAACCTGGGGATTTTTGTAACCACGTAATCAATGGTGGGCTCGAAGGAAGCCGGAGTTTTGCGGGTAATATCGTTGGCAATTTCGTCCAGTGTGTAACCGACGGCCAGCTTAGCCGCTATCTTGGCAATGGGGAAGCCCGTAGCCTTAGATGCCAACGCGCTGGAGCGACTGACACGCGGGTTCATCTCTATTACTACCACCCGGCCTGTGTCAGGATGAACCGCGAACTGTATGTTGGAGCCGCCGGTAGCCACTCCGATCTCTCGTATGATCGCGCAGGCCTGATCCCTGAGAATCTGATACTCCTTGTCGGTGAGAGTCTGTGCGGGAGCAACGGTAATGGAATCCCCGGTGTGCACGCCCATAGGGTCGAAGTTCTCGATGGAGCATATTACGACCACGTTGTCCGCGCCGTCCCGCATGACCTCCAACTCGAATTCCTTCCAGCCCAGTACCGATTCCTCGACCAGTATACGGCCGACAGGCGAGATCTCGATGCCCCACCTGGCAAGCTCCTCGAACTTGTCTTCGGTGAACGCTATGCTTCCTCCGGTGCCCCCGAGCGTAAACGAAGGCCTGATGACGTTGGGAAAGCCCAGTTCCCTCGCGATAGCCCATGCCTGTTCCATCGTGTCCGCGTAACCGCTGCGGGGCAGATCCAGCCCGATGTTTTTCATCGCGATTTTGAACAGATCGCGGTCCTCGGCCTTGTGAATAGCGTCAATGCCTGCGCCTATGAGTTCGACTCCGTATTTCTCAAGGACACCGGCCTCGTGGAGTTCCACCGCACGATTGAGAGCCGTTTGTCCGCCCAGCGTGGGCAGGAGGGCGTCGGGTCGCTCTTTCTCGATGATCGTCGCCAGGATGTCCACTTTGAGAGGCTCAATATAGGTAGCGTCGGCAAATTCCGGGTCGGTCATGATTGTAGCCGGGTTTGAATTTACCAGTATGACCCGGTAGCCTTCTTCCTTCAGGGCCTTGAGAGCCTGCGTCCCTGAATAATCGAACTCGCAGGCCTGACCTATAATGATCGGGCCTGAGCCGATCAGTAAGATTGATGAAATGTCTTTTCTCTTGGGCATCTCGTATTTCTTTTCTCGCAAAGCTTATGCATTAATGCTTCAATATTCCGGTTGAAACCTCGGACCCCCGTGCAGACTTCTTTCAAGAAGCGCTCAACGCAGGCAACCGTTCAGCGAAGTATCCCGGTCCCGAATTCGATGGCACCGGATGGGTGCCATGTCCTTAGTACACCTTTTCGCATGTACGGTGACGGAACGGGTCACCCGGAAGCACGTCCGGAGGCAGCCGTACCGGACGTAGGGGCGGGGTTTATCCCCGCCCGCTGTTCCAGGATTGATGAGACGGGCGGGGATAAACCCCGCCCCTACTGCCGCGGCATCGCTATCATTGGGGGCCGTTGCGCATGTGCGACCGTATTTAGGAAAACCTGTCCTTCCGAATCCCCGGAGACTATAGGACCCGCGATTCAAAAATTCAAGGGAAAGTCGGCCTGCGATACGTGCATCGAACGGGGGTCAACATCGAAAACCCCTGCGATTAGTGCTATGCTCCCGAATGAGGACACTAGTCCCGAGAGAAACGACGAACAATGGCCCTCAACCAATTGCGGGACATCGAATTGAAACAATTCCTCAACGAGTCATGGTCGCTTGGATGGCCCATGATTCTGATAATGTTTTTTCATTTTTTCATAGGGCTTGCGGACGTTTACGTGGCCGGTCTCCTTGGGACGGACATTCTGGCCGCGGTGGGTTACGTGGGACAGATATACTGGACCCTCATGATCCTGGCAAACGGGATAACCGTCGGGACCGTTTCCATGGTTTCCCAGGCATACGGAGCGAGGTCCTGCCAAGGGATCGGGAACATCGCAGCGAATTCGCTAGTGGTCGGAGTTGGACTTTCCGGCGTGCTTACCGTCCTGGCGCTGCTTTATCCCGGCCCTATAGCCCGCGCGGCAGGTATGCCCGCGGACATTCAGGCCATAGCCGCGGATTTCATAGGAATATTCGCTCTGGTTCTCGTCCCGACTTACGTCATGATAATAACCGGCGGAGTGCTCCGGGCTTCCGGCAGGATCCGGATCACGATGGTGAACAGCTTCGTTGCAGCGTTGGTCAACGTGGTGGGGGATCTGGTCCTGGCTTTTGGTTGGGGGCCGATCCCGGCTCTAGGGTATCGGGGCATAGCCTGGGCGACGGCTCTGGGAACCACGATAGGGGCGCTGCTCAATCTGGCCTTCATGTTCTCCGGCCCCGAACGAATCCGTGGCGGCGCGCTCGTCACTCCCATGTCCGGGTGCATAAAGAACCTCATCCGGCTCGGCGTGCCTTCCGCTCTTCAGCAGACTGCGTGGAACGCCGGGACTCTGGTCGTCTATTTCCTGGTAGCCGGGCTCCCTGGCGGCGAGATAACGGCTCTGGCGGCCATGACCGCCGGGGTGAGAATAGAAGCCATCATTTTCCTGCCCATCTTTGCCCTTAACATGGCCGGCGCGGTGCTTGCGGGTAACAGGCTAGGTGCCGGCGACGTGGCAGGAGCGCGCTCCGGCGCCTGGGTCACGGCTACACTCTGCCTGAGTATAATATTGGTGCCCGCTGCGGCCATCTTCATCTTTGCCCCGGAAATTTCAGCGCGGATAACCTCCGACCAGGAGGTCCTGGCTGAAATGACGCGCTACCTGCGCATCAACATGGTGGGAATGCCTTTCCTGGCGGTAGGGATTACTGTTTCCGGAGCCTTGCAGGGCGCGGGCGACACGTACGCCACTATGAAGATAATTTTCACGGGCATGTGGTTCATCCGTATACCCTTGATACTAACCGCGATATACGTGCTCCACACGGGAGCGACCGGCGTTTGGTGGTCCATGACGGGCTCCATCGTCATCATGTGCGGATTACTGATAAACCGGTTCAGGGGAGATTCCTGGACAAAAGCCTCACGGGACAACGGTGGGAAATCCATGCTCTGGGAGGCGTGCGCCGGGAACGCACCGACCAAGCCGGGCGACCCGTTCTGCGAGTGAAGCCGGCCGCTCCGGCGGCGGAGCTTCATATAAGATGATTCCCGGGAGACAACTTTTCTGCAGAAGTTTTCCCCCGGACCCCCTTACCAAAGACTCCTCACATATCAGCGGCTTCCGCTGGTCGCCGCTTTCTTGACGAGTGCGGCGTGTGCACGACCGGAGCTTTGGGAAGTGGATGACAGCATTCTCATAATTCGTTGTGGCGCTCCACGCTATGAGAATTCATGTCAGGAGGTCTCGACGGCACCTTGGATATCCTTGTCATAGGCAACCCCGTGGCCGGCCGGGGCAGAACCGTTGAGCGTGTCAGGGAGTTCGTAGGGGTATTGGAGACTCTGGGGCACAAGGTGGAGGTCTTTCTCACCACCAAGGCCGGCGACGCCGCGGAACGCGCCGGGTCGCTATCTCCGGACCTGGACAGGCTGGTCATAGCCGGTGGGGACGGCACCGTCAACGAGGTCCTGAACGGTCTTGTGGAGCCGTCGCGGACACCGCTACTGCACTTGCCCGCAGGAACCGCCAATCAACTGGCTTTTCACCTCGGTTTGCCCGCCAACCCGAAGCAGCTTGCCCATATCCTGGTGGAGGGAGAAATCCGCATGGTGGATATGGGGAAGGTGGATGGCCACAGGTTCCTGCTGCAAGTCAGCGCGGGATTCGACGCAATGGTGACGGAAGTCATACACAGGAGCCGCACGAAAACGCTCGGTTACAGGGGATACGTGCTGCCCATCGCCAGGGCTCTGGCCGGCCACAGCCCTACTCGGGTGGAGATATTGATTGACGACGAGGTCAGAGTTGCCGGCACTACCATAATGGTGATGAAGGTGCGCAACTATGGCCGCTTTTTCGTGTTTGCCGAGGACGCCAGGCTCGACTCGGGCCATTTTGACGTGTGCGTTTTCCGTGACGGCGGTATACCTGCGATCTGTCTCTATGCCCTTGCCGGACTAGTAAGGGGCGTGGCCAGGGTTCCCGGCGTCACCCGCCTGACCGCGCATCGAATCCGAATCGAGTCATCCGAACCTGTCCCCGTGCAGGTGGATGGAACTTACTTCGGGACCACCCCCGTTGACCTCGAGCTGCTGGCTTCCCATGTCCCGGTGGTAGTTCCGCTCAATCGAAAGCCGAGTCGGTCCAGTCTCTCTCCCTGAGCATGGTGCGCTTCCACGAAGGCAGTCGTGCCGCGAAATAAGGCACTAGCCTCAATGCGTGGTAATTTCTGAACACCGGTACCCCGAGCAGGTCTCCGAACGTGGCCAAGAAAAGCAGGTTCTCAAGGCCGGCTTTCTCTTTGTACGCGACCATGCAGGATTCGTGAGCCACGAACCCGAGGAGGAATTCCCTCAAAGACTTCACAAATCCGCGCTTGTCGCTAACTGATTCCTTGTTCATGCGAGCCTCGATCCGCTGCCGGTCCGTTGGTCGTCGTCCGATCCATGATAGCTCAGCCCAAGGACCTCCGCAAGGTAACCGGCTGGGCCGCGACCTGCTGACGGCACGACGATGATGTCGTCGCTCCCCGTTCGGGCATCAAGATTGGTTAGAATGCCGGTTCGTTGCTGTATAATGGGGCCAATTAATCAAGCCTGGGGAGGCACAAAATGAAATCGTCGGAAGGCAAGATAGGCCGAATATTCGTATTGAGGCTTGAAGACGGCGACGTCATCCCAGACTGCATCGAGGCCTTCGCCGTGGAAAACGGCCTTTGGAGCGGCCTGTGCCTGCTGGTGGGCGGCATCGGCGGAGGTAAGCTGGTGGTTGGCCCCGAAAAAGGCGACCAGCGGCCCGTCACAACCTTGCTCCACATTCTAGAGGGTGTTCACGAGGCTGCCGCGATAGGAACGATCTTCCCTTCAGAGGACGGCTCCCCGAGGCTTCACATGCACGCGGCCCTCGGCCGAGACGGCAATACTCGCACGGGTTGCGTCCGGCAAGGCATCCAAGTCTGGCAAATCTGTGAAGCCGTAATAATTGAAATCGAAGGGGCGGGCATGATGAGGAAGTTGGACCGGGAAACGGGGTTTCACGTGCTGGCGATGGAATGAGCGACCCTATGTCCAGACTATACGGCTCCTGTAGTTCTCATTATCTCGACTTCTCCACCCCGACCCTGTTGCACTCTTCAGCTATGGCGCACTTCGAGCAGAAAGGAGAGATGGGCTTGCATATGTTCTGCCCCCAGGTGACCAGGAGGTCGTTGTATTCGATCCAGAATTGAAGAGGGAGCTTCTCCCGGAGGGCGGACTCGGTCTGGTCGGGTGTTTTTGTCTTGACGTAACCGAGCCGGTTGCTGATGCGGTGGACGTGGGTGTCCACGCATATTCCCGGTTTGCCGTATCCCAGGGTTATCACCAGGTTCGCGGTCTTGCGGCCCACACCCTTGAGCGTTAGAAGCTCGTCCAAGTCGTCGGGGACCTTGGCGCCGTGCTTCTCGATGAGGTCGCGGCTGACCTCTCGCAGGGTTCTTGCCTTTGTCTTGTAAAAGCCCACGGGAAAGATCAGGCCTGCTATTTCCGATTCACTGAGTCCGAGGATTTGCTCCGGGGTCCTGGCCTTTTCGAACAGGCGGCGGGAGGCTTCCCGGGTGACTTCGTCCTTGGTGCGCAAGGAGAGTATGGTTGAGGCCAGCACTTCGAAGGGAGCGCGCCGCGTTCGGGAGATTTCGGTGACAATAGGGACGCCTAGGGTTTGCACCTCCCTGCGGAGGACGGAGACAATCCGATCTATGTCCGGTTTGGGCTTGTGCGGGCGCTTCATTAGTATCGCAGGCCGACTCTGTCCCTGACGGTCTCTATTGTGTCCCGAGCGATGTCTTTCGCCTTCTGCGCACCTTTGGCCAGTGTGTCCCTGATGGAGCCCGGGTCCTTGAGCAGCCGGCCGCGTTCTTCCCTCGCGTCCTTGAAGAAATCCAAGAGAATGCCTACAAGTTCCTTCTTTATGGTGCCGTAGCCCGCTCCCCCTTCCTTGTAGAGGCGCAGGACGTCCGCAACCCTGTCAGGCGGCGCGAAGTGGCGATAAATCTGGAACAGATTGCAGGTTTCGGGGTCCTTGGGCTCTTCCACGGGCGTGGAATCCGTCTTGATACTCATGACCTTTTTCTTGAGGGCCTTTTCGTCCAGGAAGATCTCGATGGTGTTGTCGTAGGACTTGGACATCTTCTGGCCGTCAATACCGGGGACAGTTGCCACTTCGTCGCTGATTTCGGCTTCCGGGACTACGAAGGTCTCCCCGTACATGCCGTTGAACTTAATGGCTATATCGCGGGTAACTTCCAGGTGTTGCTTCTGGTCCTTGCCCACTGGGACCAGATCGGCCTGGTACAGCAGTATGTCGGCGGCCATTAGCACCGGGTACGCGAAAAGCCCGTGATTAGGTGAGATGCCCCGTGCGATCTTGTCCTTGTACGAATGGCAGCGTTCCAGCAATCCCATGGGTGTGACGCAGGTCAGTATCCATGACAATTCCACCACCTCCGGGACGTCGGATTGCACCCAGAAGATGCACCGGTCCGGGTCCAGGCCGAGCGCCAGGAAATCCGCGGCCGCTTCGAGAGTTCCTCTGGAGAGCTTGTCCCTCTCGGCGACGCTGGTGAGTGCGTGAAGATTGACGATGAATATGAACAACTGGGAACGATCCATGTAAGAGAGCATGGGCTTCATCATGCCGAGGTAATTGCCTATGTGAAGCGTTCCCGACGGTTGAATTCCTGAGAGGACTTTCAAGTCGCGCTCTCCTTTCCTAAGTTATTCTTGGCGCTCCCGAGGTGCGGACCGATTACCGACCCGGAGAGATGGTCGTGGCGTCAAAACGTTTACAATGTACCAAAATCTTGTCCAGGTCAATATGGCATTTCCCTCATGCGCACGCATTCACTCACGAGGGGGAAAGACTGTCGTTGAGAGCGGAGCGAAGCAATCTCATTAGCCGAACCAAGGGAGATTGCTTCGTCGTTTCACTCCTCGCAATGACAACGAAGCGTTCCTGCCTCATAGAACTGAAGGGTTGCCCTGATCCACAATCATCAGGGAGCAGAATATGCCTTGGTCCTGGGTTTTCCGCTCCTTCATCAACTTCTCATCCGCGGCTTGCACTATCCTAATCGTCTCCAGGCTACGAGAGTGCTTCAGGAATATGCGTGGCACGCGCGTCTTTCAGCGATGTCCACGACTACGACGGGCGAGGAACAACATATGGAATCCTTCAGTCTCAACGATGGATTGCTCAGGGACATTCTGGAGCACGCCAAACCGCTCGGCCACAACGAGCGACCGCGGAACCTCAACCTGGGCTTCGGGTTCATCTATTACGCGGTGGCGCGGGCGTTGCGTCCGAAGCACACGCTCGTGATCGGTTCCGGTTATGGCTTCAGCGTGGTATGCCTTGCGCTGGGTCTCAAGGACAACGACTCGGGAAGACTGTCCTTCGTAGACCCCTCGTACTCGGTTTTCACCGACGGTCCGTTCAGGACCCTTGGCGGACGCAATCAATGGAAGGATGCCCAAGCGGTGGACGGGCACTTCCAGCGATTCGGCCTGGATAGTGTGGTGAGCCACTACAAGATGACCAGCGAGGATTTTTTCGCCGAGTACGATTCGTTGAACCTGGCGCGGATAGATATTGCGTTCATTGACGGCAACCACGCGTACAAACACGTCAAACATGACTTCGGACAGGTCGTGCAGCGATCGCGCGAGAACACCTACATTTTTCTCCATGACTCGAACGCCTACATCCGGGAGGCACTCCACCACGCGGGGGTGAAACGATGGTTGCGGGTAGTCAAAAGAGAGGAAAGGGCCTTCGAGGTCATCAACTTTCCTTTTTCTTCCGGAGTCGCACTGGTGCGAGTCATAGATGCCGCCGCTTGGAAGGAACTCGATCGATGACCATTGTGCTGGTGCTCGTCGCCATGGTCGTGGCTGGGTTCTTGTTCTGGCGCTACGTATGGTTCTTCCGCAACCCCGATAGGATCGTCTCGCCCGGCGACGGTATCGTGAGCCCGGCAGACGGCACCGTGGTGTACGTGAAGGATGTTGACCCCGGCGAAGAAGTTCTGGTCATCAAACGCGGGGTCGCTGCGAAGATTGAGGACATCGTGAAAACTGAGCTGTCATCGCCCAGGCTCTTGATCGGAACGTTCATGAGCCCCTTTGACGTCCACTACAACCGCTCGCCCCTCGACGCGAGGATCGCGGCAATCAGCCATTATCCATCTAACAGCAGCAACATCGCCATGACGTGGATGCACCTGAGAATCCTGCTCAAGCTGGAGCCCTACTACAAGAACAGCATGCACCTGCTGCAGAATGAGCGGACGGTTACACGCTTCGTGGGCCGGTTCCGCGGGGAAGAAATCTCATGCTACGTCATACAGATAGGCGGAGGCCATGTTCGCGGCATTGACGGCTATTTTCCCGTGGGCGCGAACCTCCGGAAGGGCGAGGTGTTCGGCATGATCCGCGTTGGGTCTCAGGTGGACCTGGTCATCCCACGGCTTCCCGGAATGAGTGTCAAGATCCGTCCGGGAGACAAGATTCGAGCCGGCGAGTCCATTCTCGTCGAGTGAATGACCCGCAAACGTTTCCCTTCGGGTAGAGAAGGTGAGGCAACATGAAAGCAGATCTGCACGCGCACTCGAAGTTCTCGCGGCGGCCGGCGGAATGGATTCTCCAGAAGCTCGGTTCGCCCGAGAGCTTCACTGAGCCGACGAACCTCTACCGCATCGCGAAGCAGCGCGGAATGTCTTTGGTAACCATTACCGATCACAATTCCATCGAGGGCTGTCTGGAAATCGCCGGCCAACCCGATACCTTCGTGAGCGAAGAAGTAACCACGTACTTTCCCGAGGACGGCTGCAAGCTGCACGTGCTTGTATACGACATAGACGAGACGCTTCACCGAGAGATCCAGCGGATCCGCGAAAACCTCTATGACCTGACCGCATATTTGAACCGGGAAAAGGTGCTCCACGTGCTCGCTCATCCACTCTACTCGGTGAACAACCGCCTGACCATCGAGCACGTGGAAAAGACGTTGCTTCTATTCCGGAATTTCGAGCTCAATGCCGCTCGCAGCCCTGAGCAGAACAGATGTCTCCATGTGGTTCTCAATGGCCTCACTCCCGAGGTCATGGATGCGCTGGCAAACAAACACGGCATTGAGCCGACACACTGGGAACCATGGAAGAAAAATTTCACTGGGGGGTCGGATGATCACAGGTCAATGAGCATAGCGCGCCGGTACACGCATACACCCGAAGCGGCGGATCTTGCGGAATTCCTCGCGGGAATCGAAGGAGGACGGTCGCTGGTCGTGGGGCCTGACTCGACTCCCAAGACCCTGGCGCACAATATTTACAGCATCGCGTACCAATACTACGGGCGAAAACTCAATCTGGAACGCTATGAATCCAATGACGTGATTTTCAGCCTGCTCGGCCGGTTTCTGCTCGGAGACAACGGCTCTAACCCCACTCTGCGGGCTAGACTTACTTTCTATTGGAACCAGAGCATGCGCCGCCGCGAAGGGAACGGAAACGGAAGCGTCCTGAATATTCTTAAGAACGAGGCGCACCGTCTCATATGGGACGATCCCGGCCTGGCGGCCATCCTGCGCAACGGCAATGGGAATCAGGGCAAACTTGACGAGAAGTGGTTCGGCTTCGTCAACAAGGTCTCCAACAAGGTTTTGTGCCACTTTGCAGACCACATCATCGAAAGTATCGCAGGCGCTCAGTTCCTCAACCTTTTCGACTCGCTGGGCTCGGCGGGTGCTCTCTACGCCATACTTGCGCCCTATTTCGTCTCCTTTTCTCTATTCTCCAGGGATCGCCAGTTCACCGGAAGCGTCCTGGAACGATTCGGCCACGCCACGTCCGATCTAGGCGACAGTCGCATCAATGTCGCGCATTTCACGGACACGTTCTACGAAGTGAACGGCGTCGCCGGCACGCTGAAGAAGCAGATCTCAGCGGCTCTGAAGGCAGGAAAGAACTACACGGTCATTACCTGCACGGCGGAAGATCCGCCTCACAGCCCAGGAGTCAGAAACTTCAAACCGATCAGCACGTACGAAGTCCCGGTTTATCCCGAGCAGAAGCTTTACTATCCGCCGTTCCTTGAGATGCTCGACTACTGCTATCGCGAGCGGTTCACGCATATACATTGTGCTACGCCCGGTCCGTTGGGACTGGTAGCGCTTGCGATTGCACGGGTCCTCAGGCTCCCGATTCTTGGGACATACCACACCGCACTACCGCAATACGCTCAGTACCTCACCGACGACGTTTCAGTGGCCGAGATGATGTGGAAATACGTGATCTGGTACTACGACCAGATGGACCTGATCTACGTCCCGTCGGTGAGCACCGCGGCCGAACTTGCGGCGAAGGGCATTGCAGGGTCGAAGATCAAGATCTTCCCGAGAGGGGTTCACACGGACCTTTTCAATCCTTCACGTCGCAACGGCTGCCTTGCGCGGTACGGCGTGGACCCCGGCACCGTGAAGCTCCTTTACGTCGGCCGAGTCTCGAAGGAGAAAAACCTAGAGCTGCTCGTGAGGGCTTTCAAAAGGCTCGCCATGGCCATGAACAACGTCAGTCTCGTGGTCGTCGGCGACGGACCCTACTGGGAAGAGATGCGAGAAGCCCTGCGTGGGACGAGGTCCGTGTTCACCGGATATATCGAAGGAGAGGCTCTCGCGTCGGTGTACGCATCCGCTGACCTCTTTGTTTTCCCGAGCACCACAGATACGTTCGGCAACGTCGTTCTCGAAGCGCAGGCCTCGGGCATCCCCGTTGTCGTCACAGACACCGGCGGCCCCCAGGAGAATATTGTTCCTGAAAAAACGGGCGTCGTGGTGAAGGGCAACGACGAACAGAGTCTTTTCGAAGGTATTCGTCGGATGATAGCCGACCCGGGCCGCCTCAAAGCCATGGGCCGTGAAGCACGGGAGTATGCGGAAACGCGCACATTCGACCTGGCTTTCGAATCCACGTGGAAGCTGTACGCAGACGCGAGGGAGCACCGATCATAGATCAACCGGAAATCAAGAGCCGCCATCCGATCAATCAGGCCATTTGAACCCGTGGGTCCTTCATTTCTAACAGTTTTCTCATAGCCGGCTAACAATCCCAATGTACACTCCAATGAAAACTGACAATTCTGCGGGAAGGAGGAAATCCAATGGAGATCTTGGGCTTCAGACCTAAGGCCGATATCTGGACGGGGCTCGCTATCGGCGTCGGATTACTGGTGGCTCCGGTGGTCATCCCGGCGGTGGCCGCAGCAGCGCGTCCTCTCCTCAAAGCGGCTGTGAAAGGGGGCTTTCTGGTTTACGAAAAGGCCTCTGAAATGGTCGCCGAGGTCGCCGAGGACCTGATGGAGGAGGTCAAATCGGAGGTGCGGACCGAGCTGGCCCAGGCCAAAGAATAAGCTTGGCCGAGGGACCGGCGCGGGGAACTGAAGCGGTCATGGTGCCATATGCGCATGTTTCTCATAGCATCGTACAAAGGCTGAGAACAAAGATTCCTTCAAAGAAGGGATGTGCGTCCTACTTTTCGGATCTGTCCGATGGGTTGTCAAGGTGCCCTGGTGTCGAGCATGTCCAAGTGAATCCTTCCACGGGGAGCGTCGTGGTGATGGGCGACAGCGACATCAAGGCTCTGGCGGATTATGCCCGAACTAATGGGCTTTTCTCTTTGGCGCGGGCCATACCTTCCAAACGGACCTTGTTTCAGGACGTGGCCGGCACGTTTCAGTCCTACAACAGAAGCCCGAAACACATGACAGGAGGTGAGCTGGACATCCCAGGTTTGGTGTTCGTGAGCCTTCTCGTTTCAGGCATATGGCAGATCGCTCGATGAAACCTTGTGATGCCCGCCTGGTATACGGCCTTTTACTATGCCATCGGGGTGTTCGGCAGTGCAAAGGTGGACGAGTTCGATGCAGGAGAGGATCTGACAGGCGAATTCGAGGACGCGGGCATGGACTAGTCTTTCCTCGGACCCTTTGTTTGTTGGAAAAGCCTGGACAGCGTCACCGCTGATTGTTCGGGATCGGTTGGACGCATCAGGTGCGCGCGTGAAACGACAAAGTTGGCTCCCACAGTTTCATCCACGAATGCTCCAAATCGGAAAGCCATGGTACGCGAAGTTCATGTTGCCGTAAAAGGAAGAGCTCGTTTCCGTGTCAAAGGGCTCTACCGCTGCGAATTGCTCAAGAGTGTTTTGGAATCTGAGCTTCTGCGAAGCCGCGATGTCACGCGCGTGTCGGCTAGTGTACTTACCGGCAATGTGCTGATAATTTTTGATCCCGAATGCAATCCTCGCAAGATAAGCCTGCTGATTCAACAGATCGCCCTTGGACACGTGAGGAACGAACCTACTGCGGGAAAAGGGGCGAGGGACCTGCACGAAACGGAGCGGGCGGCGGTTCTCGATGACCGCGCAACGGATGTACGAGCGGCGAGACCCGGCGATACCGAGTCCCTTTCCTGGCATTGTCTCGCCAGGACGTCGGTCCTGGATTCATTCGGGAGCTCGACAACGTTGGGGCTCAGTGCAGCCTCTGCTGAACGCAACCGCAGCATGTACGGCCCGAACACGTTTGCCGAGGCCGAACGGCGATCGGGTTTCGGCATTTTCCTGGACCAATTCAAGAGTCTTCCCGTTGCCCTTCTCGGTGTTGCCGCAGGACTGTCCGTAGTGACCGGAGGCGCGGCCGATGCACTCGTGATCGTCGCGGTGGTCGGCATTAATGCGGTCATCGGATACATAACGGAGAGTCAGGCAGAAGACGCCATAGCGTCTCTCAGGAACCTTGTGAAGCCCACCGCAACCATATTGCGGGACGGCAACATCGAGGTAATAGGAGCGGAAGATGTCGTGGCGGGAGATGTCGTATTGCTGAGGCCAGGCACGTATGTCCCTGCCGATGCCCGCGTTATCGAAGCAGTGCACCTTAGTGTGGACGAATCTATCCTCACCGGTGAAAGCATGCCGGTGACCAAGACGGATCAGACCTTGACCGGCTCGGATGTCCCGTTGGGCGATCGTGTGAACATGATCTACGCGGGAACTCTCGTCATCGGGGGGCACGGCTCCGCCGTTATCGTTGCAACAGGCAGCCGTAGCGAGGTTGGGAAAATCCGCTCCCTTCTGGTTGAATCAGAGGCTCCCGAGACCCCCATCGAGCGGCAACTCGCCGTAACAGGCAATCAGCTCGTTCTTTTTTCCGCCGCGGTGTGCGGTCTTGTGTTCATCATCGGATTGATGCGAGGAAACGGCGTTCTCCAGATGCTCAAGACGGCCATTTCTCTGGCAGTTGCCGCGGTTCCCGAAGGCTTGCCGGCGGTGGCTACCACCACTCTGGCACTCGGTGTCAAGGACATGAGGAGACACAAGGTCCTGATTCGTAATCTCGATGCCATCTGTACGCTTGGATCAGTTCAGACGCTGGGTTTCGACAAGACCGGAAGCGTGACGCTCAACAAGAGGTCCGTGGTCCGGATCGTTAACGCGGATCCCGAGGTATTGAGGGCCCTCGCCAAGAAGGTTCATGTCTTTTCGCGAGTCAGTCCTTCCAACAAACTCCAAATCGTGCAGGCGCTCCAGAGTGCCGGCAAGGTCGTGGCCATGACCGGAGACGGCATCAATGATGGACCGGCTCTGAAAGCCGCAGATATTGGCATCGCCATGGGACGGGGCGGGACGGACGTTTCCCGGGAAGTAGCAGACGTCGTCCTGGAAGAAGACGACCTGGAGACGCTCACCATAGCCATTCGAGATGGTCGCACCATTGTCCTTAACATCAGGAAAACCCTGCACTATCTCCTGGCAACCAATCTCAGTGAAATTCAGGCGATGTTTTTTGCCGGAGCGCTGGGTCTCGGCTATCCGCTTAACGCGATGCAGCTCCTTTGGATAAATCTCGTCTCCGACATATTCCCCGGACTCGCTCTCGCCTTGGAGCCGCCTGAACCGGATGTGATGGAGAAACCGCCTCGCGATCCGATGGAACCCATTGTGCAGAAAGAGGATTTCAAACGTATCGCATTTGAGGCCACCCTGATGGCAGCATCCTCCTTGGCCGCGTACGAGTACGGCATCATGCGGTACGGCCTGGGCTCACATGCCGGGACCCTTGCGTTTCAGAGTCTCACAGGGTCACAGATTCTTCATGCGCTGAGCTGTCGTTCGGAAAAGAGAGGACTCCTGGAAGAGGGGGAAAGGTCCCCCAACAAATACCTTACGGCCGCGGTGGTGGGATCATTGGCTCTGCAGGTGATCGCGCAGTTTGTTCCGGGTCTTCGGAGCCTGCTTGGTATCACTCCGATAACCGCCGTGGATGGCCTCGTGGTCGCTGCGACAGGACTTCTTCCGTTGCTTGCGTCCGAGGCGACCAAGGAGGGAGGGCAAGTGTATAAGCAATGAAAAGGGATTTCATTCACACGTCCGAATCCGTCACCGAAGGTCATCCTGACAAACTCTGTGATCAAATCAGTGATGCCGTCATAGACCGCTTCCTCGAACAGGATTTCTGTGCACGTGTAACCGCCGAGTGCGCGGTGTCGCTCTCCGTGGTGTTCATCTCTGCCCGCTTCGCTTCGAGTACCAAGGTAGACTTCCCCAATGTGGCTCGCAAAGTGATTAGGCGTATCGGCTACGTTGACCCGGACTTTGACTTCAGGACGTGCAGCATCCTGACCAGCCTCAAAGAGATGGCCCCTCAGGACCGGGGGCACGATGAAACGATTTTGTGTCAGGAGGACCTTCCGGAAATTCCCGTGAATGATCAGGTGACGCTCTTCGGGTTCGCCTGCGACCAAACCCCGACCCTCATGCCCCTTCCCATTTGGCTTGCACACAAACTGTCCAGAAGGTTGGCTCAGGTGAGGCTTGATGGGGTCTTGCCTTACCTCGCACCGGATGGGACCACGCAGGTCGCTGTTGAGTTCAAGGATCGCCGGCCCTCCAGGATCCACAGTATTGCGGTCGACACCAGCCAGACCGATCGAAGTTTTCCGAATCCGGAACGATTGCGCGACGATACTATGGAGGCAGTCATCGCCTTCGCATTTCAGGATGAGCCCATCAGACCGGATGCCCGCACCCAAATATTCGTCAATCCGGGCGGTCCTCTCAGACTTGGCGGTCCGGCCGTCCATTCAGGGCTTACGGGAAGGAAGAACGCCATAGACACCTATGGAGGCTTCTCTAGAAACAGCGGATCGGCGCTCAGTGGGAAAGATCCTATGAGAATAGACAGGGTGGGCGCTTACGTGGCGAGATATGCGGCGAAGAACGTCGTTGCCGCGGGGCTTGCCGAGCAATGTGAAGTCCAGCTCAGCTATACCATTGGCCTAACGGAACCGGCCGGGGTCCAGGTAGAGACCATGGGAACCGGCACAATCCCCGATGAAGATATGGTCATCCGGGTCAGGCGACACTTCGATTTCACCTTGGCAGGGATATTGCGACAATTCAATCTCCGAAAGCTTCCATCTGTAACCAAAGGCGGATTCTATCGGCGGCTCGCTGCATACGGCCATTTCGGTCGCGACGACCTGGAACTCCCGTGGGAGCGGACCGACAAGGCGGATCTGCTCCGAGACGCGTAATACGAAAAAGACAAATCTCGTTTGACGATTGCTCCATTCAAGCGTCGGAATTGTTTCATCATGATCAGATGAATGCCGTCATCAAGGCCAACGGGGTGCCCTGGAAAGCTCGATCAAGCGCATAACCCAAGAGGGCCTTGGACGCGACTTGCCCGACTTTGGCGACGGCGGATTCCACGTACTGCTCATGAGAAACGGCTCTGGCCAAGTCAATGTACCCTTCCCGGGAGAGAAACGAGAGTATGCTGTGGGAGGTTACGGCATCGGCGTCGAAGTGCACCACCACGCTCCCGGTCATCGTGTTTGCAGAAACTCTGGTGACTCCAGGTACCCTCTTCAAGAGCGTCTGAATTTCCACGGCAAATCGCGCATTTCTCTTCAGGGACGGAATCCTGATTCGCAATCGACCAGGTACTTCATGCACGTAATAGCTCATGGGGTCTCCTGTGGTAATCATTCTCGATCGCTCCAGGGTTGCGGCATCGGCTGTCCGCAAATTGTGAACATTCATTAGTCAAGATTTGTCGCAGCAACATTCGGATAGTGTTAAGGTCCGGTGTTTTGTTGGTTAGTTAGATTTTCGTCCGCGACATTCGTGCTTGCGCTGAAACGCACACAGAACCCCACGATCCAAATGTCCCCAGCGTCGCATCGAAGCACGGGGAATTCATTTCATACGAACAGCAATGCCCCGGATCATTCACATAGGAAATTGGAGTGGACACGCGAGCTTCGAAGAGCTATAAGGCTGTTTTCGCGACCGCAGGGGTCGGCACGACAAATCCTGGCAGGTAAACGTTTTGCGCTGGCTACGTAAACTTTATGACTGGGTCCTCTCCTGGGCGCATACACCTTATGGTGTTCCGGCTCTTTTTGTCCTGGCCTTCGCCGAGTCCTCTTTCTTCCCCATTCCTCCGGACGTGCTACTCATGGCCCTTGCGATTTCGATTCCCAAGAGGGCATTCCGCTACGCTTTGGTATGTTCCATCGGTTCGGTCTTGGGCGGGATGCTCGGGTATCTGATCGGGTACGAGTTCATGGAAGTAGTGGGCAACCGCATCATCCAGATGTACGGTTTCACGGACAAGTGGGACTACGTGGGCGGGATGTACAACGCGTACGCCGGGTGGGCCGTGGCCATCGCGGGGTTCACCCCTATCCCGTACAAGCTTTTCACCATAGCCGGGGGCGCGTTTAAGATTGATTTCCCGGTGTTCTTGGTTGCGTCTGTTCTCAGCCGTTCGGCGCGGTTCTTCCTGGTGGCGGGGTTGATTTACTTTTTTGGGCCTCCGATCAGGAAATTCATAGACAAGTATTTCGACATACTGGCAGTCGTATTCATGGTCCTTCTGATAGGTGGTTTCATCGTCTTGAAGCACTGGGTTCAGTGATCCTTCCAGCTGATGCCGCGGCTTCCAGAAGGTCCGCCGCTGCGTTTTTCAATTCTTGGATCGAGCAGCCGGGGGGCCCCCCGAACCTACCCTGAAAATACGTACTCATAAAACGGCCGAGAGCATCCGCAGCAAAGGGTGCTCTCCGAGCAATTTCCGATACATTATCCTCGTGCCAGGGGTGGACCTGCTGCAGAACCCCTATCTTTACCATTTTTGCCATTGTCGAGAGATAAATGCTCGCGATGTCGGCGCTCTTACGGCCGCGGCGGTGGAGCAGCAGTCCCAACACTACCAGCAAAGCGGCCGCCGCCGCCACGGGGGCAACATAACGCGTGCCCGAGGCTGAAACCATAAACAGGGACGGGGCCTTCCCTGAAAACAGATCAGTGAGACCCTGGTAAGCTCGGGCTTGGTCTGACCTATCGAAGTGGACCACATTCCTGATCCACTGGTAGTCCAGCCAGTCGTACGCGTCTCCAAGAAGCCTCGCCACTATTGTGTAACCGGTTTCCTCGGGAGCCGGCGGAGTGGGGTCGAGGGTGGTCCACCCCGAGTTGTCCAAGATCGCCTCGACCCACGCGTGCGCGTTGGCGAAACGCACGATCAGTTCGTCCGGGTTGTCGGTCTTTTCGAAGCCCGCAAATCCCTCAACGACTCGCGCGGGAATTCCGAGGGATCGAAGCATCAGGCAGAGCGCTCCGGCAAAATACTCGCAGTGGCCTTCACGAGATTCGAAGAGGAAATACTCGGCCGGGTTCAGATCCTCCGGTGGAGGAGGCGTGTACAGCTGATACTTGTATTCCCCCTTTAACCTGGCAGTCAGCGCCAGGGCCTTTTCCTTATCGGACGGCAGGCCCGAACTCCATTGCTTTGCCAGACTCCGGATCCCGGCGGTGACGCCGTTGCTGTCAAGGTTGGTCGCAGTCTCCCTGCCGGATACCGGCAACTGCCGGTCCACGGCCCGAACTTTGTACGAGTCTGATACGAGGATTGCCGTATCCACCAGGACTTCCCCGCGAGCGGTTATCTGGAGAGGCCGTCTCATTCCTCCCGTCACAAGTAGCGGAAGACCGGCCACGTAAACTGTTCTTGATTGTAGCCTGTAGGGCGTTATCCGGTAGATCATGACTTCCGAGTCCGCTGCCCGGATGAAGTGTCCCATGCCTCTCACTCGTTCAATGGACGTCCATCCCCGGCCGTCGTTCTTCTCGAGCACTCTTCCCCGCCAGTATGGATAGTCCGGCAATTTGCCCTGCTCGATGCCGACCACGAAAGCGATCCTGTGGCGGCCGGCCATGCTGACCATGTCTCTGTAAGAGATTCGTTGGGCGAGCGACGCCATTCCACCCGCGTGAACGGCCGTGTTGGTGAGTCCAGGCAATACGACGAAAGGTCTGGGGAAGACGATAAACATCCCACCCGTAATCGCGAGAAGAACCACGATATAAACCAGTAGGTTACCATACCACCGGTTCCGAATGCTCCCGCTTGCCGGAAGTTCGGCTATTTCCCCGAAGCGGCCACGATTCTTTGCGAGGTGAAAGAATAGAAGCGTCGCCATGAGCACAAATAGATAGACCGGAAGAATCAGCCCGAAGAGCATGTCATTAGTCAATATGCAGTTTATGATAGTCAGGCCCACGGTGAGGAAAATGATTTGGGACACGTGCCTGTCCGACAGAGGGGACATCACCCGGACCAGGAGTATCCCGAAGGTGAAGTAAACAAAGAATAGAGGCATGGAAAGCCATCCCTTGAGGATCTTGACAGCCCCAGGCAACACAGCGAGATAGACCAGGAAGATGGCTGTCCAGGCTTTGTCGGAAAAGATGTACGATTTCGCTACATCGGGTCTTGTGAGCCCAACGTAAATGAGAGGCAGCGAGAACAGGACCAAGGGATGAAGGCCGTTCTCGATGCAGGCCGCTGCAATGGAAAGGCTCACCAGAGCGGTTAGAAAATACCGCGCCTGAAGGCATCGGCTGCCCGCCAGAGAGAACACGGAATGCGCTGCAGAACTCTTGTATGATGATCCCGGGGGAAAACTTTTTTGCAAAAAAGTTTTCCCCCGGTCCCCCTTTCCAAAAACTCCTAACATATTAGCGGCTTCCGCTGGGCGCCGCTTCTGTGCAGCCCCGGTTTCATGCGTTGAGCTGAGCAAACCGCATCGGCCTGGAAATAGCCTAGTAATCATCATCTTCATTGTTTGATGTGTCTCAACGTGTGTAGCGGTGCAGTGGGGCTCTCGTCCTCACGGGGTTCCCAAGAGTTCTTGATTCCGACTGTCACTTGAATCTCCGGATTCGTGCCAGACCAATTCTCCGTCCCTGTCAACCTCCACCACGGCAGCGGTCGTTTCAATTGAGGTCTCTGAATCGGCCGTCGTCTTATCCCATCTTGCCAGCATGGTGAGCAGTTTCCTGGTGTGTTCCTTTCCCACACCCGCTTCCGCTGCCAGACCCGGCCCCTGTAACGACACCGGGGTACGCATCCCCGCAAAGTGCACCACCAGCGAGGCGGCTCTGGAGATCGCTCGCTCCTGCGCACCCTTCGGGATGCGGATGGTCATCTCTCTTGCCCCCTCCTCGGACAGGACCCTCGTGATGAGCGAACCGCCGGCCGCGGTCTTTTTCCAGTCAATATGTTTGTACGCGTCGCCAGGAACGTAATTCCTGAACTGAAAAGGGACCGTGCCTGACGGGTCGGTGCGCTCCCGGCCTTTGCCCGAGATTCCCAGCTTGAGAGAGATCTCTTCCGTGACCGGCTCGATCTTCGGAAAAACCAGGACCCGGTCTTCGGGTCCGCATCGCCTTGAATAACCGGCCAGCCCGAATGGAAACGAGGATGAAATTGTCCCGGGGTTCAGCGTCACGTCTCCCCTGAAGGGAATAGTGAAGAATCCGGGCACGCTGACCGTTTCACCGGGCGGCACCTTGAGAAAAGTCACTCCTTGGGCCTCTCCCAAGAGCGGCGGTGTCTCGGTAAAGCGCAGCGTGAAGGAACCCCATCGTGCGGAATCGCTTCTGACGAGATAAGACACAGCGAAAACCGTGTCGGCGAAGACATCTTCCGGGAAGCGCCTGCTTAGGCTCACAGATTTGATGTTCCGCATTGCCAGTCTGTGAGACACGACGGCAAGTCCGACCATCATGAAAAAGATTATCAGCAGGAAGTTGTTGGCAGTGACCAGTGCAGCCAGTGGAATCCATATCATCAAGAAAAAAAGGGTCCATCCATAGGCCGTCGGCTGGACGGTGGTGCGGCCGATTCTGAAGGCGGGTCTGATTCTCAGGGCCATGTTCCGAGCCGGTTCATGCCGTTCTTCGGTCAACGAATTGAAGGCTGCGAGGCACATTCGCCAATTCGGACCGAGGATCTATCGGCCATCCGGAGTTTTTTGCCGGTAAGTGAAATGGGTTCAAACGGGGCCCTCAACAGATTGTAGGACTTGCGTCAGGATCTCGGCCTTACGAGCGCGATTTCCGGTATCGCCGGAGGCCGAGGCGAGTAGTATTCTGTGGATGGTAACGGGCAAGAAGACCCGCCGAAGGTCCGAGGGAACGACAAAATCCCTGCCCTCGATCAGAGCCGAGGCCTGCATGGCGTGCTTCAGATGCAGCCCTCCTCTGGAAGAGACCCCCAGCCGCACCGCGGGATTGTCGCGGGTGGCGCGAACCAGGTCCAGGAGATACTCCATGACCTCCGGGTCCACTCGGACTGCTCGGACCTGTTCCTGCAGCTTCTTGATGTTCTGCGCGTCTGCAACAGGCCTGAGCCGTTCCGCGTGAACGTACTCCATATCCCGCCGGAAGATTTCAAGCTCATGGTCCCGTGCCGGGTAACCGAGGCTGATGGTCATCATGAAGCGATCCAGTTGGCTTTCGGGCAAATCGAAAGATCCGAACCGCTCCACCGGATTCATGGT
>Ga0172371_10003200_pt1 | contig 25512 bp, 25 predicted proteins | sample Lak12m_FD_114543 | JGI IMG/M metagenome (GOLD analysis project Ga0172371, IMG submission 114543) | Freshwater microbial communities from Kabuno Bay, South-Kivu, Congo - kab_022012_12m | ecosystem: Environmental > Aquatic > Freshwater > Lake | place: Democratic Republic of the Congo: South-Kivu... | reverse complement strand
GCCTACGGCCTGCCGGTGCCCGCGTCAAAGCTGACTAAGAACCTCGATGACGCACTGGCCACGGCGAAGGAAATCGGCTACCCGGTCGTCCTGAAGATCGTCTCCCCCGACGTCCTGCACAAGACCGAGTTCGGCGGTGTCCGGGTCAACATCACCGACGAAGCCAGGCTGAAAGCGGAGCACGCCGACCTGCTCGCCGGTGTGAAGGCGAAGAAGCCTGACGCCGACATCTGGGGCGTGCTGGTACAGAAGATGGCCCCCAAGGGCACCGAAACCATCCTCGGCATGAACCGCGACCCATCGTTCGGCCCGATCCTGATGTTCGGTCTCGGCGGCATCCTCGTGGAAGTCTTGAAGGACGTCACCTTCCGCATCGCACCCTTGAACGACATCTCGACCGACTCGATGGTCCACGGTATCAAAGCAGTGAAGATACTGCAGGGCTACCGCGGCGAGTCCCCACGCGACGCGGCGAAGATCAAGGAATGCCTGCAGCGGCTCTCACAGCTCGTCACCGACTTCAAGGAAATCAGCGAACTGGACATCAACCCGCTGCTCGTGTATGAAGAGGGCAAGGGTGCCCTCGTCCTCGACGCCCGCTTCCTGCTGAAGTAGTCCCAGGGACTGCCGCCGCCTTCGTCCGACGAAAACGGCGGCTGCACCATGGCCGGACCGCATGACCGCAACCCAATAGGAGGCGCAATGAAGAAGTCAGCCCTGCTGTTGATCGCTTGTCTCGCCGTCGCCCCGGCCTCAGTGTTGGTCGAATCCGCTCCCTACACGACCGATCTCGGCTACACGATCGAGTTGCCCGAAAACTACGACTCGGCGCAGACCTACCCGCTCATCGTCGCGATTCACGGTTACGGGGACCACATGGGAGCGTATGTCGGCACAGCGGCACGGCTCTGCCCCGAAGGTGCCATCGGCCTTTACCCGGAAAGCCCGTTTCCGTTCGAGAACGAAGGCAACGTTGGCTGGACGTGGTGGCTCTGGGCTGACTCCGCATCAGGCCTGTCCCAGCAGTCCACCAAAGGGCAAAGCATCAACTGGATTCTCTCCTGTATCGGCAGGGTCAAGGCGAAGTATCGCGTGGATACAAACGCCGTGTTCCTCTACGGCTTCTCCCAGGGCGGCATGCTCACGTACGAGATCGGCGTCCGCTACCCGAGGCTCTTCCGCGGCCTGATACCGGCCGGCGGCCTGCTCGACTACAAGTTCGACTCGCTCCACCAGTTCGACACCCTCTGCCGCCGCCTGCCGCTCCGCGCCCTGCACGGCGCGTACGACAGCCTTGTCGAGTTCGGCGCCGACCAGGCCTCGGTCGACACGCTGAAGAACCGCGGCATGCCGGCCGAGCTCCTGCGCTACCCGACTGGGCACGAACTCACCCAGGAGATGTTCGAAGATGCCCGCGACTTCATCGCGTCCCTCCTCCCGGCGCGGGACATGACCGGCCGCAGGGACATGACCGAATTGTCCGACAATTCGGATCGTGTCCCGAGGACGGCGAGCCCTGACGCGGCTTACCTCTCCGACACCAGCCTCGCTGCGCGCGACAGCGTCCTCTACCTGTTCGGCTCACACCGCGTGACCATCGGCGAGTCCCTCCTGACCGCCGTGATGAAGGACCGCTCGGTCCCGAGCAGGCTGCGTCAGACCGCATATTCCGCGCTCATCAAACTCGCCACACCGACAGCATGGCAGACCATCAAGACCGCACAGAAGGTTGTTTGCGCCGATCGCCTGGTGCCGGACGGCAACGGCGAGAAGGCCGGGCTCAAGCCCGACGATGTGATTGTCAGCTACAACGGCAAGGCGGTGAAGAAGACAAGCGACCTCCGCGACGCAATAGCCGCGGTCAAGCCCGAGACCAAGGACGTAGCGATGGTGATCGAACGTGAGGGTAAGCGCATAACCCTGCGCCTCCCTCCCGGCCGCATCGGCGTCTATCTGTCCGAACGCGTCAGGTAGGCCTTCCTGTACGAGTACGAGGCCGGCCCGAAGGCCGGCCTCGTACGTGTTGAGCCATCCGATGGCACCGCCTCGGAGGCGAGCAGCGATAACCCGATGTCCCCTTTGACATGCTCTGTCGCTGATGGAGCTGACCAGAAGGCGCTAGCTGCGAAAGCAGCGGGGCGAGTCAACCCCTGCCCTTTCGGGACCAAGGAAGACTCGCCCCACTGGCGTATGGCAGCGAAGCTGCCATGTTCAGCGATAACCCGATGTCCCCTTTGACATGCTCTGTCGCTGATGGAGCTGACCAGAGTCGAACTGGCGACTTCCGGCTTGCAAAGCCGGCGCTCTCCCAGCTGAGCTACAGCCCCGTGGTCCTTCGGACCACGCATATCTTATTCGATGAGAGACGCGTGTCAACGGCAGGCTGAGACCTCGGGCACGGGCTGTCCGAGAAGGACAAAGTGGCAAGGACAAAGGACTGAGCAACCGGGAAAGGACAAAGCGCGAGGGCCGCGGCTGCTTCGGCCTTGTCTGTTTCCCCATTGCTTTGTCCTTTGTACTTTATCCTTTGCACTTGCCGGCGCCCAGCCTTACGGCTCGACGTGTACCACTACATCCGTGACCTCAGGCACCGCTCTCTGAACCGCTTCCTCGACTTCGGTGGCAATGTCATGGCCGGCCCGCACCGTGATGTCCGGCGCTACCTGAACGTGCACGTCCATGTCGATAACTCCGGCTGAACGCCGGGCACGACAGGCGTGGAATCCGACCACGCCCTTGATACCGGCGATGGCGACGTGAATCCGCTCCTTGGTCGCCGCGTCCGGCGCCCGGTCGGAAAGCTCCCGCATCGCGTCACGGACAATCCGAAAACCCATGATCACGAGGAAAGCAGCAAGTACGACCGCGGTCAAATGGTCGAGGAATGCCCAGCGCGGGCCACCGACGGTGGCGCCGGCGATGCCGACGGCCACGGCCAGAGACGAGAAGGCGTCAGACCGGTGATGCCATGCATTGGCCACGATTGAGGAATTCCTGTGCCTGCGGCCAACGCGGACCGTCACCCAGTACAGCACCTCCTTGACCACGATGGTGGCCACCGCGGCGCAGAAGGGCAGCCAGGAAGTCGGACCGCTGTGCCTGAGCTGCATGGTGGCGACACTCTCGATGCCGACCCAGAGCGCGGCGACAACGAGCAGGAACCCGACGATCATGGTGACGATTGCCTCGTAGCGGGAGTGGCCGTACTGATGGTCGGCGTCGGCCGGGCGCCGGGAAGCCGATATGCCCCAGAGCACGGCGGCGTCGCTGGCAAGGTCTGACCCGGAATGGAGACCGTCGGCGATAATGGCGGTGGAATTGAAGAGCAGCCCGACCACTATCTTCGCAGCAGTCAGGAAGACGTTGGTGACCATCCCGACCACGGTTATACGTGACTCTTCCTGAATGCGGCCCCGGTCCGCTGTGGCAATACTCACGCCAAGATGCTAGGCGGGAACCCGAAGAGAGTCAAACGCTGTTGGCCGCCACGCGGCTTCGGAGGCACGCTATCCATGCGGGCGATGTGACGGCCTCGCGGTCGCCGCTCTGCCTGTGGGCTAGAAGCGACCCCCGATGCCGATGAGCGGGATGAAGGCGATGCCGGTCGACTGACCGGTGACGATGTTGCCGCTCCGATCCTCAAACTGGATGAGGTTGTAGGCGTTCTGCCGATTGTACACGTTGATAATCTCAATGTACATGTGCGGGTGCAGCGGTAGCTTGGGCAGTTCGTACGAGAACTTCAGGTCCAGCCGATGATAGACCGGAACGCGGGCCGAGTTCTTCTCGCCCTCGATGACGTAGGCCGAGTGGCCGCGACGGACATCCGCGGTGTAGCTCTGATTCGGCGACTGAGTATACAACAGCGGCGTGTAGGGCGCGCCGGTGTTGAGGTGGAAGGTTGTGGCTATCGTCCAGTCCGGCCCGAACGTCTTCTGCACCTGAAAATTCAACGAATGTCGGCGGTCGTACCTGTCCCAATACAGCATGGTATCCGTGCCCTGCTCCTTCTTGCACCAGGAAAGGGCATACGTCAACCAGCCGCTCCAGCCACCGGCCGCCGACTGCTCGAGCACGGCCTCGAACCCGCGTGCGTACCCGTTGCCGAGGTTGCCTGCGTCATATAACTCGCCCTGGACATCGGTCTTCCAGGTCGGCAGGAACGAGTACTCCTTCATGTACCCCTCCAGCGACAGCCGTGTCTGCCGAGCCAGACTGAACTCGCCCGAAACCGAATAGTGGTCGGCCTGCTTGGCCCCGAGCGCCCCGAGATCGAAGAGCCGATAGTCGTCGTACTGCTGGTCGAACACAAACGACGCAGCCGAGTTACGCAGGAAGCTGTAGGAATGCTGGTACAGCCGGCGATAGCCTGCCTTGAGCGTGACGTTGTCGGTCAGGAACAAACTAGCCACTGCCCGCGGTTGTACGACCTTGTCCAGGGCCCAGCGCACGTCCTCATACCTGATGCCGAGGTCGAGGCCGAGTCGCGTCAGCGGTCTCAGCCCCAGCGCCGCATACACGGCCCACGCGTTGTCGGCCCGTCTGAGACTCTGCGGAGTCAGAAGATTGCCGGCGAATCCGGCACGGCCCAACTCGACACCGCAGTCGATCTCCAATTCGTCGGAGAGCGAACCGGTCGCATTCAGACGCATGCCGTACTCGTTCTGCCGGGTCATGGCAGTGCCCGACCAGAGCGATGGTGTCAGGTCGAAATCATGTGTACTCGAGTAGAAAGTCAGGTCCGTCCTGACCTGACCCAGGTCGGATTCGATGCTCCCGGCCAGGGACGTACCGGACTCGTGCATCTGCGTCTCCGCCCCCAGCAGCGTCGACGTAATCTGGTCCGAGCCGTTTACCACCGTCAGCCGGAGCCGATGCGGACCACCCAACGGCAGAGCGGCCTGCGCGGTCAAATCCGAATAGGACGGCCGGTTGTACGTACCCGCGCCCATCGGACCGAAGAGCACGTAGTAGAACGTCCGGCGATACGACGCGAGGAAGTCGATGTCCCCGAGATTCCCGACATAAGCTCCCTTCAGATTCATCGGGTCATAGGCCCAGAATCCCTCGCCGTGCTCAAGCTGCTTCGGCTGCATGACAGCCACGCTCGACAGCGCGCCGCCGTAGCGCGACGGAAACACGCTCGGGTAGAACGATATCTTGTCGACGATGTCCGAGTTCAACACCGACGAGAATCCGAGCAGATGATAGGGCCAGAGCAGCTCGGTGTTGCCGAACCAGACCGAACTCTCATCGGTCTCCCCTCCGCGCACCGCGTAGGTGCCGCTCCACTCACCCCGTGCGCTGGGCGCGACCCCGGGCAGGAAGCTGAGCGACCGCACCGGGTCCTGCACGAACCCGCCGGCGTTCCGCGACAACTGCTCAGAAGTTATCTCCCGGACGCTGACCTCCTGCTCCCCGCGCTCGCGCCGTGAATGCACGCTCACCCCCGGCACCGGGATCACCAACGGGCGCAGCTCGAACTCGACTCGCGCGACGCCGTTGGCCGGGACATCCAGCGCGATGGTCTCCGGCTCGAAAGCGATGTGGCTCGCGACGAAACGACCCAGGCCGGCCTTGACCGGACCAAGCTCGAAGCCGCCGTTATCGCCGGTTGAGCTCCCGATGCCCGCGCCGACGAGCACGACATTCGCGCCCGGCACGGCGACGCCCGAAGCGCTGTCCGTGACGGTCCCGCGCACCAGCCCGGTCTGTCCGACCAGGGCGACTATTGTCAGGAGGTTAGAGAACAAACACGGTGTTTAGTCGATAGCTATTAATGCTAGCCGACACTGGCCTCACGGTCAAGCACGGCGGGGAGAAGGCCACGGTTCCATCCCGCCGGCATCAGTCGTCTGCTGTCGAGGCTACAACCTCAGCCCGGCCAGTTGGACCTTCACACCGTACTCAACCGAACGGTCGGGCAGCTCCGTGCTAGTCAGCGCCACGCCCGGCGGCTGGAGCCTGCCGCCGAAGCCGGACCGATATGACCCGGCCGCACGTGGAGTCCCAAGGTTGTAGCCCACCACGGCGCCTGCAGGAACGCACAGCCCGCCAAGAACGTAGCATGGAACTCGTACAGCATTGGTCCGATGTAGCCCGCCAGCAAGGATGAAAGCAACGCCAAAGAAGGCCCCGCCATAGGCACCGACGATGGCCGAAGCCTGCGAACCATCTTCGCCGAGTTGCTCACCCACCTTGGCCGCGCTCATACCGGCAGCAGCCGGAAGCGTTGATGCGGCGATGCAGACCGCTGCGACGACACCAACCGCATAGCCAATCGAGTCCTCCCACGACGCGGAGACCGGGGTGAGGAAGACCGGGCCGAGACATAGACCACTACAACCCAAGGCTCCGCCCAGCGCTCCAAGGCCCTCAAGCGCATACACGAGCGCGCGCGGCTTCTGCGAATCGCCCCACGGTTCTTGCGCGGCGACCGTGGCGAGTAGACAGGTAACCACAATCAGAGCAAACTTCGACTTCGTAGCGCCTCCCAAGATACTCATTGCATCCTCCCCATCTGGCACCTAGAACCTCAGCCCGGCGAGTTGAACCTTCATGCCGAGCTCTACGGTACGGTCCGGCAGTTCTGCACCCGTCAGGGCGACTTCAGGGAACCGGAGCCTGCCTCCGGAGCCAAGTTGAAGTGGCCAAGACTCGCGTGGAATCCCGAGGTTGTAGCCCAGTACGGCACCTGCGGGAAGGCAGAATCCGCCAAGAACACAGAGCGGGATGCTGACCTCTGGTCTGCTGACGACAACGCCGGCGGAGATGAGCCCCGCCGCGACGGCAGTGCCCAAGTAGGCGCCACCGATGGACCAGCCAGTTGACCCGTCCTCGCCGAGTTGTTCACCTACCTTGGCCGCGCCATAGCCAGCGCAAGCCGGCCCGGCGGCAACAGCAACCGCACCAACGCATAGCGCGAGATACGCCCCCGTCTTGTCTTGCTCAGCAGCCGGGTCGAAAGAGACACCAAGTACTAGAGCCACTCCCGTCGCCCCCAAACCCAGGCCTGCACAGGGGGCGGCGCCACTCAACGCGCCAAGGCCTTCAAGCGCGTACACGAGCGCGCGAGGCTTCCGCGGTTGCTCATGCCACGGGACCTGAGCACCGGCCGTGGCCACAAGACAGACGACTGCAACCAGAACGAGCTTCGGCTTCAAGGCACCTTCCAGGACCCTCATTACATCCTCCCCATCTCAGACCTAGAACCTCAGCCCGGCCAGTTGGACCTTCACACCGTACTCAACCGAACGGTCGGGCAGCTCGACGGCCGTCAGCGCAACGGCTGGCATCTCAAGTCGGCTCCCGATGTCGGGCTGATGGGAGTCGGCGGCTTGGCGCGGTTTGCCTAGGTTGTATCCAACCACGGCCCCTGCAGGAATGCACAACCCGCCTAGAACGTAGAACGGAATGCCCCAAGACGGGTTTTCCCAGCCGGACTTGGGGTGCGAGACATTCCAGCCCAGAGCAACAGCCCCGACAGCCACGGGAATGCCAGCGTACGCTCCGCCGATTGCCCAGCCCCTCGACCCGTTTTCGCCAAGCCGGTCACCGGCTGCGGCAGCGCCATAGCCTGTGACTGCTGGCATGGCCACGGCACACAGCCCGCACACCATCCACGCAGTCTGGGACGCTCCCTCGGTCAATCCACTGTCACCGGAGCCGGTCAAGACAGCGAAGATTCCCGCCCACCCCACAGCAGTGTATCCCAACCCTATGCACCCACCTCCCCCAAGTCCGCAGCAGGCTATTCCTCCTAAGGCACCCAGCCCTTCGAGCGTATACACTAGCGCGCGCGGTTTCTGCGCCTTCCGCGGCTCCTCCGCCCGCGGCGATTGCGCGGGGGCCACGGCCAGCAGAAAGCAGCTCGCTAGCAGCACAAGCTTCGACTTCAAGACACCTCCTTACCGCTGAATCACGACCTTCTGACAGCCAACGGCCGACGGCTCACGGCTCACGGCCCGGACAAAGTACAAACCGGGGGCGAGACGGCTGACGTCGTTCGGACCGGGACGCAGCTCCATCACATTCCGACCGGCAACAGAGAGGAGGGAGGAGTGAGGAGAGAGGACTGAGGATGGAAGAAAGAGGACGCCTCGCACGATTGTCGGCCCGCGGTGCGACGTTCGCACTTCGGGGCTCGGCGTTTCCTCGACTCCCACGCCATTGAACTGGAAGACCTGCAGCCCGGCGCGTTGGCCTGCCACATAAGCATGGCTGCCGGCAACAGCCACACCCCGAGCCTGGCCCGGCGTGTCCAGTCTGCCCATAAAGGACGGGCCCGAGGGTACTGACACATCCCAGATCTCCAGCCCGGCCTCATTGGCGGCAACGCACAACCGGTTGCTTCGAAGGCCCAGCCCCAGGACGACCCCGCGGGTCCGAATCGCCTCAGACAGCTCCACGGGTCGTGCCGGGTCGGTAACATCAAGCACATACACCCCGCCGCCTGATGCAACGAAAGCCAAGTCCCGCGCCGAATCGAGTGCTACCGCACTCGACGGCCCAAACGGCCAGGCACCGACCCAACGGCAGTTGAGCGAATCCGCAGCCGGCGCGACGCCGACCAGCAGCAAACTCAAATAGAATACAGACACGAGTCCTCTCACCCTTCCCTCCTATCTGGCAATGACAACCTCCCGCACAGCCTGCGCTTGAGCTTGGGCTTGTGCCTCCCGCACAAAGTACACCCCCGGGCTCAACCGGCTCACATCATTCGCGCCGGCTCTCAAATCCAGCACCTCTTGCCCGCTGATATCGAGCAAGCCGCCGGGCGCCTCAGGCAGGAACAGCACAGCGCGGACGATTGTGGCCCCGAGGGGCTTGTGGGCTACGGGCGGCTCCGGTTCAGCGACGGCGACCAGACCGGACGCGTCGGTCTTGATGAGCCAGACGTCGTAGTCGCCGGCGCCGAGGGATTCCGTGAGGCCGGTGACAGCGTACCCGCCGTCCGCGGTCTGCACCCCCGACCGGCCCTCATCGGAGTCCGTGCCGCCATAGGTTCGGGTCCATATCGTATCGCCGGATGCGTCGGTCTTGATAAGCCAAACATCCGTCCACCCGGCGCCGAAGGACTCAGTCTCGCCTGCGATGATGTAGCCGCCGTCCGCGGTCGACGACACCGAGCGGCCGACGTCGACGGACACGCTGCCGAACGTACGGGTCCACATCGTGTCGCCAGAGGCGTCGGTCTTGATGAGCCAGACGTCGTAGTCGCCGGCCCCGAAGGACTCGGTGATACCGACGATGATGTAGCCGCCATCTGCGGCCTGCTTCACCGAGAGACCCTCGTCGTCGCCCGAGCCGCCGTAGGTCCGGGTCCAGAACGTGTCGCCGGATGCGTCGGTCTTGATGAGCCAAACGTCGTAATTGCCGGCGCCGGAGGACCTGGTACACCCGGTGATGACATACCCGCTGTCCGCGGCCTGGACCACCGATAGACCTCTGTCACTGTCTGTGCCGCCGAAGGTCCGGGTCCACATCGTGTCGCCCGAGGCATCGGTCTTGACCAGGTAGATGTCGTCACTGCCGACGCCGAAGGACTGGGTGTTTCCGACGATGACGAACCCTCCGTCCACGGTCTGCGCCACGCCATACCCGAAGTCACCGGACACTCCGCCGTAGGTCCGGGTCCAAATCGTATCGCCCGAGGCATCAGTCTTGACCAGGTAGACGTCAAAGCCGGCGCCGAACGACGCGGTGTAGCCGGCGACGACGTAGCCGTCATCTGCAGTCTGCGCCACCGAATAGGCGCGGTCGTCACTTGCACCGCCGAAGGTCCGGGTCCATATCGTATCGCCCGAGGCATCAGTCTTGACCAGGTAGACGTCGAAGCTGGGGCCGAAGGACCCAGTGTAGCCGGCGACGACGTAGCCACCGTCTACGGTCTGGCTGACCGATGAACCGCAGTCCTCGTCCGAACCGCCGTAGGTGCGTTCGAATGTCTGCCCGACGAGCGGCTCGGCGGACGCAAGTATAAGGATGACTGATAGCGTGTTGATGGTCAGTTTCATAGGTTTCGCTCCCTTAGAGTTATCACGGTCCCTTCGGACATGGCAATTTCCTTATCTAGTCACGACGATCTTGGTGACGGTTGACGGCTCGCGGACGACGGTTGAGGGCTGCCCGGACGATACGAAGCCTGCCGTCTGACGGCAGAAGTAGATGCCGGGCGCGAGCCTGCTCATATCATTCGCGCCGGGACGCAGGTCCATCACCTTCCGACCGCCAACAGAGAGGAGGGAGGAGTGAGGAGAGATGACTGAGGACGGAAGAAGGAGGATCCCGCGGACAACGGTCGCAGCCTCGTTCATCGCTCCGCGTTCATAGTTCATCGTTTCCTGAACTCCCCCGCCGTAGAACTGGATGATTTGCAGCCCGGCGGCCTCATCCGCCACATAGGCATAGGTGCCGGCGACAGCCACACCCAAAGCCAAGCCCGGCGTGAGATAGTACCCGCGCTCCTGCGGGTTCGCAGGGTCGGACACGTCTATCACCCGCAGCCCGGCAACGCCGTCCGCCACATAGGCATAGCTGCCGGCGACTGCCACGTCGTAGGCGTAGTCCGGCGTGTTGCAGTGGCCAACCAGACGGCAGTTGAGCGAATCCTGCGCCGCTGCGACGCCGACCAGCAGCAGACTGAGACAGATTGCAGATGGCGACGTTCTCATGCTTCCCCCTTACTCCACGATCGAGACTTCTGGAACGGCATGCGCCATCGCGCAAGACGGCTTCCCCGGTCCTGACTGGGCCGGGCCGCCTGAGCGCCTCGGGCAAGCGGCGTTCTTCACCGTTTCCTCGCTGACATACTACGCCGAACCCGTGCCTTGTCAATCGGCCCACCCGGGCGGCAGCCGGTGGCAGAAGTCAGCAGGCAGGTCTCAGATGTGAGAAGTCAGATGTAGGACGAGAGATGTAAGATGGATGGACCTCGGCAATCCGCGTTCATCCGCGTTCATCCGTGGCTACTCGACCTTCGGCGGGAGCTTCACCTTCCAGCGGTCGTAGACGTCCGCGACCATCTGCGCGGCTTCGCGTACGAACTCCGGATGCGGCAGCCTCGGCGCCCAGTGTTCGACGCTCGCCTTCCACTCCGGCGAACCGATCCCGTGTGCGTACGCAATGTCAGCCAGCTCGCGAACCCAGATGATGTAGTACTGCCGGCCGCGGTGGAATTCGAGATTCATCCCGACGAGTCGCTCGTTGACTGCCTCCACCGCCAGCGCGGCGATGAAGCCGAGCATCTTGTTGGCGGAATCGACCGGCCGGGCATCGTCCATCTCCAGTCGCGTCTCGGCCTTCTCGACCTTGGGCGCGTGGCCACGGCTCTTGATTAGTTCCTCGGGCGTCGGCTGCCAGTCGAGGCGCCCGGAAAGGAGCAGGTCGCGGTAGGCCTGGTTCGCGGCATCACGGAGAGCTGCCACGACCCGGTTCGAGAACCCGTCCTCCTTCGCGTCGCGCTCGACCCGCGCTAGGGCGCTCGTCTGCCGTGCCTCCCGCCGGTAGCGCCGGGTGAGGATGCCGAAGAACCTGCGTCCGTAATGGCAGGCTGACTTGCGTCGGCTCCGCGGCACCTCAGCCTTGAGCTTGAGCATCGCCTCGTAGAGCTTCTGCTCGAAAGCCTCGTTCCAGTTCGCGTGGATGAACGACCAGACGATGCGGAAGACCCGCTGCCGGTCAGTTTCGGGCTTCTTCTTCGAACGGGTACAGCCACCGTTTTCCCCGGCGGAAAGCGGTGGCAGTCCCCTGGCCTCGTGCGCTTCGACCACGCCCTTCTCCCACGCAAGCATCGCCCGCTGCTCGGGCCTGGGCAGGCTCTTGAGCAGCTCCGCGACCGCCGCGTCGCCCTTCTGCTTCAGCACCGACGGCTGCGAAGTGTACGGCTTCAAGAGGTCGAGCAGGTCCTCGAATCCCGCCCCGCACGCCCGCAGATAGTCCGCAATCAGGTTGATGGATGGGTACTTCACCTCGCCCTTTTCCAGCCGCGCGAGTTGCACGTGCGCGCCAGCGCCCGGCCGGTCCATCAGCAGCGCCAACGCGCGCAGCGTGAGTCCCTTTCGCTCGCGCAGCTCACGGAGCCTGGCCCGGAACTCAGGGCCGAAGTCAAACGCGGTCCTGGAATGATGTGCCATGATCCAGTCTCCAGTTTGTAGGCGTATAAGCCTACAGGCCGTCCGCCCGGTTTTCAAGTCTATCTTCAGGCGATTCGGGGTCTTGGCTGCGAAGCCCGCAACTGGGAGGGTGGCGGGGGGAACTATGGAGGGGATTATCCCCTGGATTACGGGGTAAGCTACCCGGGGAATCACGGTCCGGGTTACCCGGTCAGCAATCCGGTCGGCTGCTCTCTCCGCTATCTCCCCCGTAATGGACCCCGTTGCCCGGCCCGCTGCTCAGCCGGTTACCCGGCCCGTTGCTCTCCCGGTTGCTCCGCCCATCGCTCAGCCCGTCGCCCGGTGAATGGCTCTCCCGGTTGCTCTCCCCGCAACCCGGATGGTTGCTCGCCCGGTTGCCCGGACGGCTGCTGGCCCCATTGCCTGGCCGTCCCTCTCCCCGATTGCGATGTCGGTCAGGGGCGCCGGTCCACCGGGGGATCAGCAGTCCGGCGCCGCGGCCCTGATTTGACTTGGCCCCGCCCAATCTTAGACTTAGGGCGATGCGACGTCACAGGAAAGGAACCCAGTCCAAGCCCGAGGCCGTCTAACAGACATGCCTTCCGTGTACTTCGACCACGCTGCCGCCGCACCGCTCTTGCACGAAGCACGCGAGGCGATGCTGCCTTTCCTTGCTGAGGAGTTCGGGAACCCGGTCAGCCTCCACCGTTTCGGGAACAAGCCGAAGCAGGCGATCGAGGACGCCCGAGTTCGGGTGGCCGCCCTCATCAAGTCGCGGCCGAACGACATCGTATTCACCGCGTCTGCCTCCGAGTCGAACAACCAGGCCATCAAAGGCTTCGCTTTCTCGCACCGGGACAAGGGCAACCACATCGTCGCCTCCGCGATTGAGCACGTGTCGGTGCTGGAGCCGCTGAAGTCGCTCTGCACCCTTGGATTCGAGTACGACCTAGTGCCGGTTGAATCCGACGGAACGGTCGACCCGGACAAACTGGCGGCCGCGATCAAGACCGAGACGATACTTGCATCCGTGATGCACGCAAACTACGAAGTCGGCACGGTCCAGAACATCAAGGAACTTGCAGCAGTTGCGCACCGATTCCGGGTTCCCTTCCATTCTGACGGCACTGCCGCAGTCGGCCGGATTCCGGTGGACGTGGTCGATCTGGGCGTAGACGCCTACACGTTTCCGGCCATGTCGGTCTACGGTCCGAAGGGCGCGGCTGCGCTCTACCTGAAGCGGGGCACCCGCATCCCGGCGCTGGTCGAGGGCGGCTTCCAGGAGAAGAACCGCCGCGCCGGGACCGAGAACGTGGCCGCCATCGCCGGGTTTGGCGCCGCCGCCGCGGTAACCGAGGCCCGGCTCTCCGAATGGTCGGAAACGATGACGCGGCTGGCGCAGCGCATCTTCAAGGAGCTGCCGGAGAGGCTCGACCACGTAATATTCACTGGCCCGGTCCCGCCTGGGACACGATCCGAGTCCTCAAAGGACTCGGTCATGTCCCGCGCGAACCGCCTGCCCGGCCACGTCAGCGTGGTGGTCGAGTTTGTCGAGGGCGAGTCGATGTTGCTCTTCCTTGACGACGAAGGCATCGCCTCGGCGTCCGGCTCGTCCTGCTCGGCCAAGACCCTGAAGGCGTCGCATGTGCTGCTGGCCATGGGCCTGCCCCACACCAAAGCCCAGTCGTCGCTGGTCCTGACCCTGGGCAAGGACTCGACCGACGCCGACGTAACCCATTTTCTCGACAAACTGCCGCCGATTGCCCAGCGGCTGCGGCAGATGTCACCGCTGTACGCCAAGTTCCAGCGAGGCGAGGACCCCTACGCGCTGAAGCCCGGCGAAACGTGCGAAGATGAGCATGAACACGAGACGGAGGATTGATAGAACCGATATGAACCATACAACCAATTGGAGAATAGATGTATTCTGAGAAAGTGATGGAGCACTTCCGCAATCCGCGCAACGTCGGCGAGATCGAGGACGCGGACGGCGTGGGCGAAATCGGCAACCCGGTCTGCGGGGACATGATGACGTTCTACGTGAAGATAGCCGACGGCATCCTGACCGACGTGAAGTTCAAAACCTTTGGCTGCGGCGCGGCCATCGCCGTCTCCTCGATGGTCAGCGAAATGGCCAAGGGCAAGACCGTCGATGAGGCAATGAAGATATCGAACGCCGATGTTGCCAAGGAGCTGGGCGGCCTGCCCCCGAACAAGCTCCACTGCTCCAACCTCGGCGCCGACGCGCTCCACCGGGCCATCGAAAACTACCTGGCGAAGAAGCCCGGTACCGGGAAGAAGGACTGCCACTGCCCGTACTGCGACGCCCCGGTCGAAGGCGGCGCAATCTGCGCGCCCTGCCAGACCCGCGACAGCAAGTAGGAAAGGAACCAGCGATGAAATTCACCCATGTCCCCGGCCGTAATGCCAAACACCGCGTGACCCTCTACGCGCTCTCGACCTGTGGCTGGTGCCGCAAGACCAAGGAGTTCCTCGACTCCAACAAGATCCAGTACGAGTTCATCGACGTGGACCAGTGTCAGGGCGATGAACGGTCCGAGGCTTCGAACAAGGTGCGCGAACTGAATCCCCGCGGGTCCTTCCCGACCGTCCAGATCGACGGCGACGTGGTAACCGGCTTTGACGAAGACCGCATGCGGGAACTGCTCGATCTATGAACGCGGAGGAACGATTCCCCGACGCGGTGCTCAAGACCTACGAGCGCCTGAAGAAAGAGGCCGAGGAGGCGGGGTATCACCTCAACCCGGACAAGAACTTCGCGCTGCGGCTCATCCAGGGCCTGCTCGAGAACGAGAAGCGCTACGGCTACTGGTGCTGTCCCTGCCGGCTCGCGTTCGGGACCAAGGACAAGGACGTGGACGTCATCTGCCCCTGCTACTACCGCGACTCGGACATTGAGGAGTTCGGCGCGTGCTATTGCGCTCTGTACGTTTCGGATGAGTGGATTGAAGGCAAGAAGAAGCACGGCTCCATACCGGAACGCCGGCCGGCCAAGTTCATGCAGGAGGGCTACTCGGAAACTCCGACCCCCTCCTCATCCCTGTCTCCCTCCTCTCTTCCTTTGCCGGTGTGGCGCTGCAAAGTCTGCGGCTACCTGTGCGCCCGGCCTGAGCCGCCGGGCAAGTGTCCGGTCTGCAAGGCCGGCAAAGATCGCTTCGAACGATTCCTGTAGGAGGTTCCGGTGATCGTCGAGCTGAGCGTGGTGCCGATCGGCACCGGCGAGACGAGCGTGAGCGCGTATGTCCGGGCCGCAGTCAAGATCATCGAAGAGAACGGCCTCGAGTACGAGGTGAACTCAATGGGCACCTGCGTGCAGGGCGAATGGGACGAGATCTTCTCCACCCTCAAGGCCGTGCACGAGGAACTGGCGAAGATGGGCTGCTACCGTATCCTGACGACCGTGAAGATCGATGACCGGCGCGACAAGTTCGGCAGCATGGCCGCGAAAATTGCGGCGGTCGAGGAGCCTACCTAGCGAAGTCGGGTCAAACCAGTCGGGGCGCGGGAATCCGCGCCCCGTATTGATTGAGCCGGTCCGGCGGCCGCCCCCGGCACTTCAGTCCGGCGACTGCTCAGCCTGACTCAGCGCGTACTGCTGCGCGAGCTGGAGCTGCATGGCCCGCAGCCGCGAAGCAATGGTCTGGGCCACCATCCTCATCATTACGAAGCCCAGGCGCTGATCTTCCTCAAACGCCTTCTCCAGCTTGGCAACGTCGAACTCGAGGAATGTGCAATTCGTCATCGCCCGGCTGCCGGCGGTATAGCGCGGGTTCCCGACCAGCCCGGAGTAACCGAACATGTGGCCCGGGCCGAGTGAGGTCACGATGTAGCTCTTCTTCGTCACGCCGAAGTCAAGTTCAAGCACGACCCCGAGTCGCCCGCTGACCAGTATGTAGAACTTGGTCGCGGGCTCGCCCTGCACGTCGATCTTGTCACCGGCCTTGACTTCGCCGACGCGGGCAATGCTCGCCACGCGGTCAACGTCCGCCTCGGTCAGACCCGCAAACTCGGGTATCGCCTTCAGAAACGCCTTAGTGTCCATCGCTGTCTCCGTTTCGGTTTGAGCACTCCGCTGCTAGGGTAACAACGCTGCCGCGCCGTGTCAAGCGAGCCGGACTCTTGACCGGTCGGCTGACGGCCCTATCATTGATGTATGACTCGACTCGTCTGGGTCATCATCTTCGCCCTGCTCGTCGGGGCGCTCGTCATCGTCTCACTCCGGAGCCTGCCCGGTGCGCGCGTCAACCAGCGGCTGGTCGAGGTCGAGCAGGCACGCGAGTCCCTGTCACGGCTGTTCCCGGACAGCCGGTTCCGCATCCAGTACTCGACCCCGAATCCGGGCGTCCGCAACCTCGTGGTTACGATTCAGCCGGGCCGGGCCGACTCAACTTCGATTGCCGAACAGGCGGATTCAGCCGAGTCGGTCGTCCGCCGCCGGGTTGACCTGGCCGGCTACGACTCGCTGGTCGTTGCCGTCTTTGACCGCGTCTATCGGGCTGTTCCCACGCGCTGACGAACCGCGATCGTCTTCGGCTCTGGATACGGTTGTCCGGTAGACCTAGAGCCGGTCGTTCAGGGAAAGATCGAGCGTACGATTGAGTCTGGTATCGGACCGGTTCCCGAGCACATCGCGCAGGCCCACGACCATCCGGACCCGGTCGGCGAACGTCCAGCCGATGCCGAAGTTGAGGAACCCCCGGTTCGCATCCGTCCTGTCGTTCAGCGCCGGGTCGTATTCGGCAATCAGCTCTACATTGCCCGGCAACAGCGCGTTGACCGCGACGAAACCGTCGAGTCCATCCCAGTAGTTGACGCCAAGCTGGCAGTGAGTCCGGATTACGTCCAGCGTCTTGCCGACGCACAGGTATCCGCCCTTCTCTCTGACCTCATAGACGTCAGCCGGTGGCGATAGATAGCCGTCGTACCCCTGGCTCTCAAACCCGAGAACCAAGTTTGGGGCGTAGCCCTGCTCCTGCAGGATCGCAAGCCGCGCCTGGAAATCAGGTCGATGACGGCCGTAGAACTGCGGCGATGCACCGCCGATGATGTAATTGCCGCCGTATGACATCCCGAGCGTAATCCGGTCGAACAGACCGAGCCCGAACCGCATCAAGACTCCGCCACTGCCCCAGAGACGGGCACCGGCGTAGTACTCGGCATGGGCGAGGCAGATGGGTACCGGCTGGTCGATGTTATACAGGATGGCGGAAGCCGGCACGCAGGCGGCAAGAACCAGGAGGATGATTCTCATCCGCGGTCAGAATAGGTCAATCGATGCCCGCTGTCAAGCCAGGCAGGCGGCCACAAAGCCGACACCAGGTGGCCACGAAAATACGAAGACGGAGTGAAACGGACTTGTCGCATCCTGCACCCATTGGCCGCGGGGCTGCTGCCCGGAAGTTCTTTCGTGTCTTTCGTGCTTTCGTGGCGCCCCTATCGGTTCCGGGGAAGCGGAAGCCCCCGGCCGACATTGACGCCCCTCGGTCAGGCTGCTACACTGGCTTCGGCCATGAAGAAACTTCTCCCCTATCTGATGATTGTGGTACTGGCGTCAGCACTGGTCGTTTCGCTGTGGACCAACTGGGCCGCACGTCCCCGCCGTCCGATTGTCGGGAGAATCACGCCGGCATCCATCGGCGAAGACGTGTCGGTCTCCCGCACCAACGCGATCGTACTCGCTGCCCGCAACGTCAGCCCGGCGGTCGTGTCGGTGGTCGTCACTCAGACCCGCGTGGTCACATACGACCCGTTCGGCGGGCTCGGGTTCGACGATTTCTTCCGCGATTTCTTCCCGCGCCGCGCCTACCGCCAGGAAGTCAAATCGATGGGCTCGGGCGTCATCATCTCGGCGGACGGCGACGTCATAACCAACGCTCACGTCGTGCACAATGCCACTCAGATCAGGGTCACCTTGCCGGACAACCGCGAGTTCGCCGCCGAACTGGAGGGCATCGACGAAACCCGGGATCTGGCGCTGCTCAGGCTGAAAGCAAATGACCTGCCGGCAGCGATTTTGGGTAGCTCCGACGACTTGATGATCGGCGAGTGGTCAATTGCCATCGGCAACCCCTTCGGGTTCATGCTTGAGGACGCGCAGCCGACCGTCACGGTCGGCGTAGTCTCGGCCCTGCACCGCGACATCAAGTCGAGCGGCGGCGGCCAGGTGTATGCCGACATGATCCAGACCGATGCGGCCATCAACCCGGGTAATTCGGGCGGCGCACTGGTGAACGCCGCCGGCGAGGTCATCGGCATCAACACCTTCATCTTCAGCCATTCCGGCGGGTCAGAAGGCATCGGCTTTGCCCGGCCCATCAACGACGTGAAGCAGTTCGTCAAGGAGGCGCGCGGCACTGCCTCCGCTGCAAGCTCCGAACGGCTCGAGACCGGCCTCGACGTTGCCGTCGCCGACATCAACCCGCTGCTTCAAGGCAGCTTCGGCCTCGGCTATCGGCGGGGCGTGGTTGTGGTCGAGGTCAAGGCCGGAGGTATCGGCGAGACCATCGGCATGGCGCCGGGAGACGTGATTCGCATGGCGCAGGGCAAGACGGTCAACTCGGCGTCGGCGTTCGCCCGACTCTACGAGCGCCTGGCCGGGACGATCGACATTGTGATTGACCGCGGAGGGGAGCAGATCAGACTGCTCTACAGACTAAGATGACAACACGCTACGACACTCCGGCAATGGCCGCGCTCTGGAACGAAGAAGCGAAGTTCCGCTCGTGGCTGCTGGTCGAAAAGACCGTCGCCTCGGTGCAGGCCGAACTCGGCATCATCCCGCGGTCGGCGGCCCGCGCCATCCAGCGCGCATCATTCAGAATCCGGGAGATCGATGAATTCGAAAAGGTCACCAACCACGACGTCATCGCCTTCACCCGCAGCGTCGCGATGTCGGTCGGTTCGGCCGGCAAGTACGTCCACTACGGGCTCACTTCCTACGACGTTGTCGACACGGCACTGTCGTTGCGCTGCATCTCCGCATTTGAGATAGTGCGTGCCGCCCTCGGCGATCTACGGATCGAGACGGCGCGCCTCGCGTTGGAGCACAAGCGTACGCCGATGATGGGCCGCACCCACGGCGTCCACGCCGAGCCGATTACCTTCGGGCTCAAGTGCCTCTCGTGGTTCGAAGAGACCGAGCGGAATATCCGACGCCTGACTGCCGCCGCCGACGAGATGCGCCACGGTAAGATCTCGGGAGTAGTCGGCGCGTACACCCAGATGGGGCCGGAAGTCGAGAAGAGGGTGCTGGTCAGGCTCGGGCTCAAGCCCGAGCCGGTCTCGACCCAGGTGATTCCGCGCGACCGCCACGCGGCCATGCTCAACGCACTGGCGCTTACCGCGACCGGTCTCGAGAGAATCGCCACCGAAATCCGCAACCTCCAGCGTACCGAAATCGGCGAACTGGGGGAGCCATTCACCAAAGGGCAGCGGGGCTCGTCGGCCATGCCGCACAAGAAGAACCCGATAATCTGCGAACGCATCACCAGCCTTGCGCGCATCGTGCGAGCATACGCGCAGGTCGCTCTGGACAATATCTGCCTCTGGCACGAACGCGACCTCTCCAACTCAGCCAACGAGCGCGTCATCATTCCCGAGTCATTCACCCTCACCCACTACATGGTCCGCAAGCTGACGGACGTGCTGGCCGGGCTGGTCGTGCATCCTGACCGCATGCTGCAGAATCTCGAATCATCAGGCCAGACGTTCTTCTCGCAGGCGGTCCTGCTGGAGCTGGTACGGGCGGGCTTGGACAAAGACCGGGCGTACAAGCTCGTTCAGGAACTCGCCTTTGCCTGCCAGACTGAAGGCAGCTCGCTGCCGGCGCTGTGCGGGACGAATCCGGAGATATCGAAGCTCCTCGATCGCCGCGCCTTCAGCCGGGCGTTCGACCTGAAGCGGCTCCTGCGCAACGTCGACGCCGTCTATCGCCGCGTCGGGCTCACAGTCGGAAAGTCCGGAATCTCTGGTCGAAGGTCAAGAGTCTGACGGCGTGGATTTCTCTTTGAGCGAGGACCAACTCCTCGTTGGCAGGTTGGCTCGCGAGTTCGCCAACCGTGAGGCCGCCGCGACACTCAAGGAGTGTGACGAAACCGCCTGCTTCAATCGTGAATTCCTGAAGAAGATGGCCGCGGCCGGCCTGCTCGGCCTCACGATTCCCCCGCGCTACGGTGGAACTGGGAACGACTACGTCGCGCTCGGCCTCGCCTGCGAGGAACTGGAGTACGTCGATACGTCGCTCCGTGTCGTCCTGTCCGTCCACGTCGGCCTCAACAGCCTGACTCTCCTGACGTGGGGCACCGAAGAGCAGAAGCAGCGCTGGCTGGTACCGCAGGCAAAGGGCGACAGAGTCGCCACGCTGGCAATGACTGAACCGGCGGCGGGCAGCGACGTGGCCGGCATCCAGACCCAAGCCCGCAAGGACGGCAACAACTACGTGCTGGCGGGCGAGAAGATGTGGATATCGCTCGCGGACGTTGCCGACCACTTCGTAGTCATTGCCTGGACTGACGCCGAAAAGAAGAAGCTGCGTGACCATACCGGGATGTCCGCGTTCGCCCTGGAGCGCGGGATGAAAGGACTGACCACTGCGACCATTCACGGGAAGCTTGGCGTTCGTGCCGGCAACACCGGCTCCATCTCGCTGGATGACGTCCGCGTACCCGAAGCCAACCGGCTCGGGTCCGAAGGCGAGGGTTTCAAGATCGCCATGTTCGCACTGGACCAGGGACGCTACACTGTGGCGGCCGGGTCAACCGGACTCATCCGCGCCTGCCTTGATGCCTCGGTGGAGTACGCCCAGACCCGCACGACCTTCGGCAAGCCCATCGCCGAGCATCAACTGGTCAAAGAGATGATTGCCGAGATGGCCGCCGACTACGAGGCCTGCCGCCTGCTCTGGCTCAAAGCCGGCTGGCTCAAGAACCAGGGGAGACGCAATACCCGCGAGACCTCGCTGGCCAAGCTCTACGGCTGCGCGGCCGCGGAGAAAGCCGCATCCAACTCGGTCCAGATTCACGGCGCCTACGGCTACTCCAGCGAGTACAACGTCGAGCGCTTCTACCGTAACGCCAAGGGCGCCCAGATCTACGAAGGCTCGCGCGAAATCCACAAACTCCTGCAGGCGGACTATGCGCTGGGGTTGCGGGTCGACAAGCCCCTGCGCTGCAACTTGCCTAAACCCGAGTAGAAAGGACCTCCGATGCCAGTCATTTTCCTGAAATCCGGCGGCAAAGTCACCTGCACCGCCTACACACTGAAGGAAGGTATGATCCGAGCAGTCGACGTGAAGTTCAAGGACGTGCCCAACGTCCCTGAGGAGAAGTCTCAGATGACCAACGCCGACGTCTCCCCTTCCAACATCCTCTACATCATACCGGGCAAGCTGTAGCACGACGCCAGACGCACAGCGCATGACGCCAGACGCCGGATCCAGGCTGGACTGACAGCGTGGCGCGTCAAGCGTAGAGCATCGTGCCTCCGTCCCGCGTCCTCGTCCGCAAGGTCACCGATCTACCCTCGGCGGTTTCCGAGGCGCTCGACTTCCTCGGGTACGACTTCGCGGGCAGGAAGGTCTGGGTCAAACCCAACCTGCTCGGTCCTCATCCCCCTGAGCACAGCGTCACCACGGACCCGGAACTCATCCGACATGTCGTCCGCGGCCTGAGGAAGCGCCGAGCCAGTGACATCTGGGTGGCCGACAACCCCGGCGGCGCGCTGCAACGGAACATCTCGAGCTTCATCGCACCCACCGGGGTAGTCGAAGCAAGCGAGGGGTGTTTCCGGGGCATCTCGGAAACGCCGATAACCATCCCGACCAAATCCCGCTTCCTGTCGGAGTTCAGGGTATCGCACATCACGATTGAGGCGGATGTGATCTTGAACCTGCCTGTATTCAAAACGCACGCCCTCACCATTCTGACCGGCGCCATCAAGAACCTCTTTGGCATCGTCCCCGGGGGACAGAAATCGCACCTGCACACGCTGGCGACGTCCGGGAACGACTTCGGAGAACTACTGGTGGACCTCTACCAGGCGGTGCCGGCGCCGGTGCTGACCATCATGGACGCTTTACGCGGTATGGACGGTCAGAACGGCCCGAGCGGTGGCCGCGTCCTCAGCATCGGCAAGATGCTTGCGTCTGCCAATCCGGTAGCTCTGGACGCCGTCATGGCGGCGATGGCAGGTGCCGAACCCTCACTCATCCCGACTACTCGCATTGCCGCCGAGCGAGGACTCGGCCCGTGCCGCATCGAGGAAATTGAGGTCCGTGGTGAATTCGAGCCAATCAGCGGATTCCGGTTGCCGTCAGTACGGCTGGCGTCGGGCATGGCCGGCCTGGCTGCTTCTATCGCCTACCCATTGATGCAGCGGCGTCCCCTGCTCGACCGCAGGCTATGCACCAGGTGCCGTCGCTGCGCGGACAACTGCCCGGCCCAGGCGATCGCCATGTCACCATATCCGGTCATCGATCGCAGGAAGTGCATCATGTGCTACTGCTGTGCTGAGCTTTGCCCGGCGAAGGCGATGGCAGTCCCGGGCCTGTTCCGCGGCCTGATTCAGAACATCACCGGACGCTAGCCGCCTCGGCCACCAACCGTATCGCCCTTCGTATCAGTCGGCGGTTCTCGACCGCGTTGGTCCAGGCTGAGGCGCCGGATGGATGCGGAAGGGGAATCACTGTCAGCGTCCGCCCGGCAATTGAACGGCGGAATCGACGGCCGATCAACTCATCAAGCCGGGCCTTGCCGAGAAACCGCTCGATTGCCAACTGGCCGACCGGAATCAGCACGGCCGGCCTGACCAGCGCCAGTTCCTGCTCAAGCCACGCTGCGCAGTTGGCAAGCTGCTGTCGACGGGGTCTCAAGTCTCCCCTCTGCCCGCTGCCTGGAAAGCACTTCATCATCGCGGTCACGTAGCAGAACGACCGGAACTGCTGCTCCTTGAATCCGGCCTCGGAGAGCCACTGGAACAACCGCCGCCCGGCCGCACCGGCAAACGGCCGGCCCAGCAGGACCTCTTTCTTGCCCGGTGCTTGACCGACCAGCATCCAGCGCGGCGAATCGAAACGACCGAAGACCGCGCTGACGCCCTTAGGTAGACCGCACTTCCGGCAGAGGCGCATCTGTGCGGCAAGGGGCGCAAAGCCAGACGCTTGACGCCTGAGGCCAGACGCCCGAGGCTGTCTCTCGTCCATCACACCCTCACCCCTACCCTCTCCCGAACAAGGGAGAGGGACAGGTCCACGAACAGACGTCTCCACCCGTCAGGCGCTCTCCCGAACAGCAAGGAGAACATGGTAGGAGCGTGCTCGTTCAGCACTATTCCAGGTTCCGACCAAACGAGGGAACGACGGTAGCAAACTTCATCTCCTTCATACCCTCTCCCCTTTGGGTAGAGGGCGAAGGTGAGGGGCGCCGGCAGCGGCCAGAATGGCTGCCAGGACTGCCTCGGTATCGCGCAGCACGTCACTGTCCCAGAAACGGAGGACACGGTACCCGGCCTGAGCCAGGTCACGCGTCCGCTTTGCGTCGGCCGAGCGATCAAGCACATGCTGCGAGCCATCAAGCTCTACGACGAGCCGGCTCTCAGTGCATGCGAAGTCCACGATGTAGCGGCCAATCGGCCGCTGACGCCTGAACTTGAAGCCTCCAAGTTGGCGCGACCTCAGATGACGCCAAACTAGTCGCTCGGCATCGGTGGAACGCCGTCTCAACCCACGGGCGAGCTGTGTCGAAGCCCTATTCTGCGCCCTCACCCCGACCCTCTCCCGAACCCGGGAGAGGGAGGTACGAGGACGGACCTCACGCGCCATCGCTAGCGGCGTTTGAGCTTGCGCTTGCGCGATTCCTTCCACTCTTCGTCGTCGATCTGCTGCCGGACCTGCTTGATCCGGTCGCGCAGCTTCGCCGCCTCCTCGAACTTGAGCAGCGCCGCTGCCTGCTCCATCTCCCGCTGCAGCCTCGCCAGCAACGCGACCTTGTCCTCCTCCTCGACTCCTCCCTCACTCTCTTCCGCACCAACTCCCTCCGCCTTTGCATCTGCGACCGAGGTTGTCAGTCTCACTTGGTCGATTGACTTCAGGATTGATCGCGGCTCGATGCCGTGGGCCGCGTTGTAGTCAATCTGCTTCTGCCTGCGCCGGTCTATCTCCTTCAATGCGTTCCGGATCGAACGGGTCACGTTATCGGCGTACAGAATCACCTCGCCGCTGACGTTGCGCGCCGCCCGCCCCGACGTCTGGATGATTGACCGCTCGTCACGCAGGAAGCCCTCCTTGTCCGCGTCGAGAATCACGACCAGCGACACCTCGGGCAGGTCCAACCCCTCGCGCAGCAGGTTGATGCCCACCAGCACATCGAACTCACCCAGGCGTAGCTGCCTCAGTATCTCGACCCGCTCAATCGCGCCGATTTCCGAGTGGAGATACCGCACCTTCAGCCCCATCTCGGTCAGATACTCGGCCAGGTCCTCGGCCATCCGCTTGGTCAGGGTCGTCACCAGTACCCGTTCCTTCTGCTTCACCCGATTCCTGACCTCGGCAATCAGGTCGTCTACCTGTCCCTTGGTCGGCCGGATTGTCATCTTCGGGTCCACCAACCCGGTCGGTCTGACTATCAACTCCGCCACGTGCCCCTGGCTGACTGTCGCCTCATACGGTCCGGGCGTGGCTGACGTGAATACCGCCTGGTTCACCAGCATGCTGAACTCGTCGAACCGCAGCGGCCGGTTATCCATGCACGATGGCAGCCTGAACCCGTAGTCAACCAGCGTCTGCTTGCGCGCCCGGTCGCCGTTGTACATCCCCTGCACCTGCGGCACGGTCGCGTGCGACTCATCCATGACCATCAGGTAGTCGGCTGGGAAGTAGTCGAGCAGAGTGTACGGCCGCTCGCCCGGCTTCTTGCTCAGCAGGTGGCGCGAATAGTTCTCGATGCCCGGGCAATAGCCGAACTCACGCATCATCTCGAGGTCGAACTTCGTGCGAGTCCGGATGCGCTGGGCCTCGAGCAGCTTGCCTTGCGCCTCGAACTCGGCCACGCGTGCCACGAGCTCCTGCTCGATTGTCACCTCGGCGGCGGATATCTGCTGCTCGGTCGTGATGAACTGCTTAGCCGGGAACATGGTCATTCGCGGCTTCCGCTCAATCATGTCCCCGGAGACGATGTCGAAGACGGTGAGCCGACCGATCTGGCTGCCGTCGAACTCGACCCGCACGCCGTAGTCACGGTGCGAAGGGTGGACGTCGACCACGTCGCCCCTGACGCGGAAGGTCGACCGCTTCAGGTCAACGTCGTTCCGCGTGTACTGCAGCTTCACCAGCTCTTCGAGGAATCGCTCCCGGTCCATGTCCTTGCCGATCTCCACTGGGATAATC
>Ga0172371_10003198_pt1 | contig 25518 bp, 20 predicted proteins | sample Lak12m_FD_114543 | JGI IMG/M metagenome (GOLD analysis project Ga0172371, IMG submission 114543) | Freshwater microbial communities from Kabuno Bay, South-Kivu, Congo - kab_022012_12m | ecosystem: Environmental > Aquatic > Freshwater > Lake | place: Democratic Republic of the Congo: South-Kivu... | reverse complement strand
GATTGGCCCTCACCCTGTCCCTCTCCCGGAGGGAGAGGGGCGGGGGTGAGGGTGTGAAACAAGCGAGGACTGTCTCATCGTGCTACGATTCCGACATAATCAGCAGTTTTACAACAGTTTCTCCGTGCCGGTCGAATTGGGTTCACAAAAGCTAATTCGCATGAGTAGGGGCGCACGGCTGTGCGCCCTGCGGCCGATCTGCCGCTGGTCAACCACATATTGCCGTCGCGGACTACGGCAGTAGGGGCAGGTTTTAAACCTGCCCGGTTTTTAATTGTCCGATCAAGGGCGGGTTTGAAACCCGCCCCTACGTTGCATCGTGCTATGATTTTGGCGGTTAGATAATTTTGAGACTGTTTCATTCATCACCGATCTGCGGTGAGGCCATCTCGGCTCGTCGCAACTAGCGTGAATTTAGAAGCGATAAATGCTTGCAAACTATGGTTATAGTGACGGTTCAGGCGATTATTTCATAACCATTGATACCGACAAATGTAATGGATGCGGAGATTGCGTTTCCGCGTGCCCTGCCGAGGTTTTTCAGGTCGTGGTTGAGGATCCTAATGATCCGATGAACGACCAGCCTCTTGCAATTGTCAGGCTGGATAAGAAAAAGAAGATCAAATACGAGTGCGGGCCGTGCAAGCCGCGGACGAATCGGCCGCCTCTGCCCTGTGTGACTGCTTGTAAGAACGGGGCCATTTCACATTCGTGGTAGAAAAAGGCCGGGATTTCGAAACCCCGGCCTTTTTTGCAGATACGGCGGGACACAGACCGGTAGAGACCCCCATCCCACCGAAATGGAATTGCCTCGGCGCTTTATCTCATGTTCCTTTGGACTTATTTCTTCGCGTCGCGCAAGACCCTTATCGCCTCCGCCATGTCCTCGGGAAGAGGCGAATAGAACTCCACATACTGCGAGGTCGCCGGATGAGCGAAGCCCAGGACCGCAGCGTGCAATGCCTGCCTCTTTATGTGGCGCAAAGCTTTTCTCAACTGAACCATCTTGGCTTCCGTCTTTTTACCGGGTTTTCCATATACCTGATCCCCGGCTACGGGCAGTCCGATAGAAGCCAAATGCGCCCGGATCTGGTGGGTTCGTCCGGTCTCAGGCGCAACCGCCAACAGCGTCCAACCTCCGAATCGCTCAATGACCCGCCACCGTGTCACAGCGTGCCGCTCTTTGCGAGTGTGTACCGACATCCTTTTCCTGTCCTTGACATGTCTGCCCAAAGGCGAATCTATCCTACCCTCATCCCGACCAGGATTAGCTCGAGACAGCGCCAGATAGATTCGTCCAACCGAATGGCGTTTGAATTGAGCTGCCAGCGTGGCATGAGCTTGGACAGTCTTGGCCACAACCATCACGCCGGAGGTATCTTTGTCCAGGCGGTGAACTATCCCCCAGCGATCCTGGTCCCCGACCCCTATCATTTGAGGCCTTGTCTCCACAAGAGCCTCCATAAGTGTGATGGAACGACAGCCGGGCGCAGGGTGCGTCACTAGCCCCGGAGGCTTATCGACCACTATGAGATCATCATCTTCCAAAATTATTTGAAAATCAGGAAGCCGCCCTACAGAAACTCGCGCCGAAGATGCGGGCTCCGGCAGGATTCGTACACGATCTCCGGGTTGGAGTCTACTTGAAGATCGCAACGCCTCCCCTTCCAAGAGAGCGCGGCCGGACCGAATTAGCCGAGTGAATTGGGAACGGGAGCCAAGACCGGGAAAACAACCGGCCAGGACCCGATCCGCTCGGTCAGGGATTGCATCTTCAGGAATAGTCAGAACTGAAGGAACGTCCATTGCTTGTTCGTTGGGTCGCCGGATACACTTTGGCACAGGCAATTCCGACTCTTGGATGTGAACAATGAAGTAGAATTTTGGTGGCCGAATTCTTTATTCTTTGCCCAAAACCGCTCCGACCAGATTGGGGATGAGCGCCGCTTGGTCTTTGAGCAGGGTTCGTGGATCCAATAGCAGCGCCTCATCTTTGACTATCGCTATTACCGGCGGTTCACCGGACCTCAAGCCCTGTTCCAGCCGCGCGGCGGAAATTTTCCTTGGCCGTATGGTGACACGCGGCCCGGGGAGGTCGCTCATGGGCAGCGCTCCACCTCCCACTCTGCCGACACCGGGCTCAACATTTATCTCAGCCAGAGAGCCGACGCGCCCCTTTATCGCAGCGGCCAAATTTCCGGCGCTCTCTTCCAGTTGGGCCGGCGCCCTCATGATCATGTCTAGGGTCGGTATCCCTCCAGCAGGTCCTTCCGGCCGCACGTATTCTTCAAGCGTAGCTTCAAGGCCCGCAAGCGTGAGTTTATCCATACGCAGTGCCCGCGCCAGAGGATTAGTGCGCATTTTCTCTATCAGGTCGGCTCTTCCGGCCAGAATTCCCGCCTGCGGACCGCCCAGCAGCTTGTCTCCACTGAAGCTGACCACGTCTATGCCCTTGGAAACGACTTCTTGAACCGTTGTCTCATCAGCTAGTCCGTAAGGCGCCAAATCCGCAAGGCAACCGCTGCCGAGGTCCATCATGGTCGGGATGCCTGCTTCTTTTCCAAGAGCTGCAAGTTCGTCCAGCGAGACCTCACTGGTGAACCCCACGATGCGGTAATTACTTGTGTGCACCTTCAGAATCAGGGCCGTGTTTTCGTTAATTGCTCCCACGTAGTCCTTAAGATGGGTGCGGTTGGTTGTCCCTACTTCCTTCAGTGTAGCGCCTGAACGCTCCATGACATCGGGTATTCGGAATGAGCCGCCTATCTCTATTAGTTCACCGCGGGAAACGATGACCTCGCGACCGGCAGCGAGGCTTGACAACGCAAGCAGGACCGCGGCGGCATTGTTATTCACCGCCAGAGTCGCTTCCGCGCCGGTGAGTTCCTCCATCAACTGTCTCAGGTGTGAGTTTCTTTCGCCTCGCTGTCCCTTTTCGAGGTTGTATTCCAGGTTGGAATAGGACATAGCGATTTCCGCGATCCGATCGATGACTCTCATGGACAAAGGGGACCGGCCGAGATTGGTGTGCACAATAACGCCTGTGGCATTGATTACCGGCTTTAGCTTGGGTCCAAGTCGACGCATGCCGATACCGCCGGCTCGAAAAATAACGGCCGGCGTGCGGCATGCTTCCTTGGTGCCCTTTCCTCGGCGTATTTCTTCCCTCAGCTCATCTACAGCCGCCCTGACCAACCGCTTGACTAGCGGCTCCGAGTAGATTTCTCTCAGGGAGTCTAGCAAAGGATCGGCCAGTATCCTATCGATTGAAGGAATAACCCGTAACAGACCGCCTTTGGCATCGTCATCCATGAGGCTATGTCCTTATCATTAAGAGACTCTCAGTTTAAATGAGTTAACGGCTTTGTCGAACGCCGGAGCAAACGACTCGAATTCCTTGGCCGGGGCCGAGAATTCGACATCGATCATTTTTTTGTCCGCGATGACAATGAACCGCCATACCCTTGACCTCAAGGGGTCTTCCGGGGGCTTTTCTTTGTACAACAGAGCAAGCGCGCCTTTGATTTTAAGAGTGCGCACTTCCTCCATTCTTTTGTCCTTGTCCGCGGCTTTGAGTAATGCCTTAAATAAGATGTCTCCGGATTCATGGAACAGGTCTCCGACAATGAGAAAGATCTCCGCAGAATCCTTTGTCCACTTCAGGATGCCGCCTTCTTCAACGGGCTGGGACTCAAAACCATCCGGGATTTTCATGTCAAAGAAGCGGCCGGGTATGTCTATAGTCGAAGGGGCGCTTTCCTCAGCAGGAGCTTTTTCTCCCTGAGCCCAACCGACCGTAGAGACGAGGAGCAGGGCAAAACAGATGTTTCCCACCTTAAGTAAATTATTTTTCACGGGAAGGGCCTCCGTCTTTCTGCGGAATGAAGATTCCCCCAAGTAGACGGCCTGAGTCGTTTGGGAGGTGATGGTTCAATTTTTGCCTCTTAACATCAGATCGCGCGGCGAAAAATTGACCTGGGATGCGTGGATTGATAGCATGATTAGGTCATCCTGTCAAAAGAGTCAAAAATGAAATCGCTTGCCATAAATCGAACAGCTCTGGTGCAAGTGCTGGGCTGCAAGGTGAATCAGGCCGAAGCCGCATCCTTGGCCGGTATTCTGGAACAAAACGGCTATCGAATCGATTCGAGCGCTGTTGAACCGGACTTGGCGCTTGTCCACACGTGCTGTGTGACTATGAAGGCTGAAGGCAAATCCAGACGAATGATAAGTCGTTTGCTCGGAAAATACCCATCAGCAAAGGTGCTGGTCAGCGGCTGTCTCGCGGAGATTAACCCTTCCACCCTCGAAGCGCTTTCGGAACGAGTTGTCGTGCTTGGCGCTTTCGATAAGGACCGTTTGTCCGAGTTCCTCAAGGCTGTCGGGAAATCAATTCCGGAGAGTTCGCCGGGACGTTCGTCCTTGCGAAGGAGTTTTATCGATCCGGGCCCATCGCGTCTTCCAGGCCGATCACGCGCCTTCTTGAAAATCCAGGACGGCTGCTCAAGTCGCTGCGCCTATTGCATAGTCCCCGCTGCGAGAGGGCCTTCGAGAAGTTTGCCCCGGAAGTCCGTCATAGAGCATGTCCGGAATCTTGACGAACATGGACTAGTGGAGGTAGTTCTCACCGGAGTGCACCTGGGACACTATGGCCGAGACCTCCAACCGCGGCAGTGTCTGGAAGATCTCCTCGATAGCCTTCTCGATGAATCCACCCGACCCCGCTTCCGATTAAGTTCAGTGGAGCCGAATGAAATCACTCCTCGCCTTATCGCAATGGTATCCCGTAATTACCGCCTCTGTAGGCACTTTCATATTCCGCTCCAAAGCGGCGATGATGAGGTCCTGAATCGGATGGGAAGACCTTACAATACGTCTGTGATTCGTGGTTTCATGGAACAAATACAGGACCAAGTCCCTGACGCATGTGTGGGATTCGATATCATGGTGGGATTTCCCGGCGAGGATGACGCGTCCTTTATCAAGACAAAGAGCCTGATCGAGGATTTGAAGCCCGCATATTTGCACGTGTTTCCGTTTTCACCCAGACCGGGAACAGCGGCCGCCGGTTTCAAACCACGGGTCCCCGAGAAGATAAAAGGTGAGAGGGTCTACGAGTTGAGGTCGCTGTCGGCAAAGCTAAGACTCAATTTTTATGAACGATTCCTGGGGCGCAAGCTGCGCGTGGCGCCCGAGTCACAATCAGCCGACGGATGGATTACGGTAAGGACGGACAATTATATTCCGGTGACCATACTGCTGCCCGCAAATCTTCGTGATCGATCACAATTTGACGTTGTTATTGAGAAAGTGGGATCCGGCGGAGTTTGGGGAAGAGTGGTGGACCTCACGGAATCGTGATCCCGAGGGCGATAGCACGAAACCGTCCCCCTATGGCCGTGGCGTCCGAAACTGTCCCAAAATCTTCGATTCGGGGATTCCCGCTGTGGGGGTGCCGCAGACCATCCATCCGCTACAATTAAACGTCTAGCAAAGATCGCCCTTGACTGCTTTTCCGTTTGGTGTATGACATAGCTTTGGATGGGGTTGTCGGACACAAATCCCGTTTCGCTTAGGGCCGTCTCGGATCTAAAAAAAGAGGACCTTGGCCGCGTAGATACCTCTCGACTCGTGTTGCGCTAGTGAGGCGAACGGGATCACACCAACGAAATTCAACTGATCGATGACGTAGCGACAATTAACCATTTGAGATAGCGTGCTAGGGCTTCGCCGATGCCATTGTCGGTTGGGGTAGTCCACGAATTTGGATGAACGAGGTGACGATCTGTTGCAGGAATTTTTTGGTGAGGAGATCTGACATGGCCAAGGAAAATAACGGGGCCAATCTCGGCTTTGAAAATGAACTGTGGCGGGCCGCTGATGCCCTGCGCTCGAACATGGACGCCGCCGAGTACAAGCACGTCGTGCTTGGTCTGATCTTCCTCAAGTACATTTCCGACGCCTTCGAAGAAGAGCACGCCATACTCGAAGGTGAACGCGCCAAGGGGGCAGACCCCGAAGACCCTGATGAATACCGCGCCGTCAACATCTTCTGGGTTCCCAAAGAGGCCCGCTGGTTTCACCTTAATGCTAACGCCAAACAGCCTACAATCGGTAAGATCATCGATGACGCCATGCTCGCCATCGAACGGGACAACCCTTCCTTGAAAGGCGTGTTGCCCAAGGAATACGCCCACCCTCGCCTCGACAAGCAGCGCCTCGGCCAGCTCATCGACCTGATCGGTAACATCGGCCTGGGTGACAAGGAAAGCCGCTCAAAGGACATCCTTGGCCGGGTCTACGAATACTTCCTCTCCCAGTTTGCTACCGCCGAAGGCAAGAAAGGCGGTCAGTTCTATACTCCCCGATGCGTCGTTCGCGTCCTCGTTGAGATGCTCGCTCCGTACAAGGGTCGCGTCTTTGATCCCTGCTGCGGCTCGGGCGGGATGTTCGTGCAGTCGGTTGAATTCGTGAAGGCTCACGCCAACGGTAACGGTAATGGAGGAAGAGCGAAGGCCGCTGTAAGTATTTTCGGCCAGGAGTCGAACCACACCACCTGGCGACTCGCCAAGATGAACCTCGCCATTCGCGGTATCGACGGGAATCTTGGCAAAGAACACGCCGACAGCTTCCATCGCGACCTGCACCCCGATCTCAAGGCCGACTATGTAATCGCCAATCCGCCCTTCAACGATTCCGACTGGCGCGGGGAACTGCTCAAGGAAGACAAACGATGGAAATTCGGCACACCACCCGCCTCCAATGCGAACTTCGCGTGGGTCCAGCACTTCATCCATCATCTCGCTCCGACGGGCCTAGCAGGATTCGTCCTGGCCAATGGTTCTATGTCCTCCAACCAGTCCGGCGAGGGTGAAATCCGTAAGGCGATCATCGAAGCCGACTTGGTGGATTGCATGGTGGCAATGCCTGGTCAGCTCTTCTACTCGACGCAGATTCCCGTATGCCTCTGGTTCATCGCACGAGACAAAAAGAATGGCCGCTTCCGCGACCGACGCACGCAAACGCTTTTCATCGATGCCCGCAAGCTGGGCACGATGATTGATCGCGTTCACCGGGAGCTTTCCGAGGAAGACATACGGAAGATCGCCGACACTTATCACGCCTGGCGGAGGGATAAGTCTGCCGGAGACTATGAAGACGTCCCTGGCTTCTGCAAGAGCGCCATGCTCGATCACATCCGGCATCACAACCACATCCTCACGCCGGGGCGCTATGTGGGTGCGGCTGAGGTCGAAAACGACGGCGAGCCATTTGAAGAAAAGATGACCAAACTGACGATAGCCTTGCGTGAGCAAGCCGAGACGGCTGAGAAGCTCGATCGGATCATCTGGGCAAATTTGGAGGACATCGGCTATGGAGGATGATTTAGTCAGCACAGTCTATGGCCCGATATCAAGAGAGTTCTCGAGTTCGGCACTTGGTGATCTCTGTGTCCCAGAAGGGGGTGTTCAGACAGGACCATTCGGTAGCCAACTGCATGCGAGTGATTATATGGAACATGGCACCCCGATCATCACCGTTGAACACTTGGGCGAGAATCGGATCATCCACAACAATCTTCCGCGTGTAACAGATGATGACAAAGAGCGGCTAGCTCGCTATAGGCTGAGTACCGGTGATATTGTATTCAGCCGCGTGGGCTCCGTTGACCGTCGGGCGATCGTACATCCCGAAGAGGATGGCTGGCTGTTCTCCGGCCGATGCCTTCGTGTCCGTCCGGATCGAAATAAGATCGATCCAGGATTTTTATCATGGTTCTTTGGCCTTCCCGGGTTTCAAGAGCATGTCCGACAGATCGCAGTGGGGGCAACGATGCCGTCGCTGAATACGAAGATTCTTGGCGATTTGCCAATCTACTACCCACCATCGCTCAAGGAGCAACAGGCGATCGCATGCATCCTGGGAGCGTTGGACGACAAGATCGAGTTGAACCGCTGCATGAATGGGACTCTGGAAACCATGGCGCGGGCGATCTTCAAAAGCTGGTTTGTGGACTTTGATCCCGTTCGTGCAAAGGCCGAAGGTCAACAGCCTCACGGTCTAAAACCGGAGATCGCCTCTCTCTTCCCCGACGCCTTCGAGGAGTCCGAATTAGGAGAGATTCCGAAAGGGTGGAGAGTGCGGCCGTTGACCGATGTCATGCTCATAAACCCGCCTAGGAAACTCGCAAAAGGTTGGTCTGCCCCGTACCTTGACATGGCCAGCATGCCGACACGAGGTCCCGCCCCAGAATGCTGGGTTATGAGGGAGACGGGCTCGGGAATGAAGTTCACGAATGGCGATACTTTGATAGCCCGCATTACACCTTGTCTCGAAAACGGGAAGACTGCGTACGTCAATTTCTTGGAAGAGGGGCAAGTAGGCTGGGGGTCCACCGAGTACATCGTCCTGCGAACGAAGGGACAAATTCCTCCGGTATTTGCCTATACGCTCGCCCGTAGCGCTGAGTTCCGCACATTCGCCATCCAACAGATGACGGGTTCGAGCGGGCGTCAAAGAGTGCCCGCTGAAAGTCTCGAAAAGTACCTACTTCCTGTGCCGGATATCGACTTGCCCATCTTCCAGCTTTTCGGAGCACTGATAATTCCCATGCTTGAGAGGATCAAGTCTGCACTTGCCCAGTCTCGCACTCTAGCGGCGCTGAGAGATGCGTTGCTCCCGCGGTTGATCTCTGGAACCCTGCGGGTGAATGATGCTGAGAGAATTGTGGGGAGGTGCGTCTGATGGTAACGGCAACGGACGATCCCGTATTTGTGATGCATGGTGCCCGTTCTGCACTTGCTGGTGGCTTGCTCCATATTGAGGAACAAGTCAAAGCTATTGAGTTGGCAGTGGTTGAAAACACCGGCCTTGCCTTCGATCTGGCCAAGACGTTGGTTGAGAGCGCCTGCAAGACTATCATCACAGAGCGCGGCGGTTCCTATGATAAGGACGATAATATGTCCCAGCTTTTCAAGGCAGTCAAGCAACGCGTGCCGTTCTTGCCCGCCACAGTTGCTGGCGAGGCTGGGGCAAGAAGGAGTTTGGAACAGACGCTGAATGGATTGTCCACGGCCTTGCAAGGTGTATGTGAATTGCGGAACGCATGCGGTTTTGCCTCTCACGGCAGTGAGAGCCCGCGTCCCCTGATGGAAGGGATCCAGGCCTTACTTGCTGCCCAAGCTGCTGATGCCATCATCGGTTTCGTCTATCAAGTCCACAGGGAGGATCTTTTGCGCCCAAAGGTCGCCCTGCTGGAGTACGGCGACAATCCCGAGTTCAACGAGTGGCTTGATGACCAATGCGAGCCTGTACGTATTTTGTCACTACCTCCATATCAGCCCAGTGAAGTGCTTTTCAGAGTTGATCAGCAGGCATACCGCGACCTGCTAACCGATTACAAGGCTGAGGCTGAAACGGAAGGCGAACCTGGAGACGCCAAGCGAGAAGGGAGCGCGGCCGAATGAGTATGAGTAGCTTCACCGAATCGGTCGTCGAGCAAGCTGCGCTAGCTTGGCTGGAGAGCTTGGGCTATCTCATCCTCTCGGGACCAGAGATTGCACCCGGCGAATCTATAAGCGAGCGCGAAGATTATGGCCAAGTTGTGCTCGAACGTCGGTTGCAACAGGGACTTCAGCGGCTCAACCCGCAGGTCCCTTCGGATGCCTTGGAGGAGGCGTTTCGAAAACTGACCCGACTGGACTCTCCGTCATTGGTGGGCAATAACCATGTTATCCACAAGTACCTCGTCGAGGGCGTGCCAGTCGAGTACCAACGGAATGACGGCTCCATCGGCGGTGATCTGGTCCGAGTGTTCGACTATGACGAGCCAGTGAATAACGAGTTTCTGGCCGTGAACCAATATACGGTGGTCGCGGATCGGCATGAACGCCGCCCGGATTTGGTGGTCTTCATCAACGGTCTGCCGGTGGCGGTGATTGAACTCAAGAATGCTTCCGATGAAGACGCGGACATCTGGAAGGCATTTAATCAGCTTCAAACCTACAAACAGCAGATTCCCTCATTGTTCGCGTTTAACGAGGCAATGGTGGTTTCGGACGGTATGCAGGCCAGGATCGGTACCTTGACAGGGGACCGCGAATGGTTCATGCCGTGGCGCACCACCGAAGGCGAAGAAGCGGCCGACACTCACCTATCGCAGCTTCAGGTCGTGCTAGAGGGTGTGTTCGACAAGCGACGATTTCTGGACATTATCCGCCACTTCATCGTTTTCGAGGATGCGGGCGGAGGAGTGCTGGTCAAGAAGATGGCCGGGTACCATCAGTACCATGCAGTGAACTTGGCGTTGGATTCGACGGTCCGCGCAGCCGGGGCTGGCGGAGACCGGAGGGTCGGCGTGGTATGGCACACGCAAGGCTCGGGAAAGAGTCTGACAATGGCATTCTACGCGGGGCGGGTTGTGCTGCATCCGGCGATGGAGAACCCGACCTTGGTGGTGATCACTGACCGCAACGACTTAGATGACCAGCTTTACGGTACCTTCTCACGTTGCAATGAGCTGTTACGGCAGCCACCCGTCCAGGCACAGAGCCGCCTGAACTTGAGGGAGTTGCTAACCACCGCCTCTGGTGGCGTCGTTTTCACGACGGTCCAAAAGTTCTTCCCTACAGAGGGCGAGGACCAGCATCCGCTGCTCTCGGATCGAAGGAACATCGTCGTGATCGCCGACGAGGCGCATCGCAGCCAATATGACTTCATTGATGGCTTTGCGCGACACATGAGAGAAGCATTGCCCAATGCCTCGTTCATCGGCTTCACAGGTACGCCCATAGAACTGACTGATAAGAACACTCGCGCCGTGTTCGGCAATTACGTCAGCGTCTACGACATAGAACGGGCGGTGAATGACGGGGCGACGGTCCCGATCTACTACGAAAGTCGCTTGGCGCGGCTCGCACTCGACGAGTCGGAGAAGCCGAAGCTGGACGAGGAGTTCGAGGAAGTTACTGAGGGTGAGGAGGTCGATCACAAGGAACGCCTCAAGACCAGGTGGGCCCAGCTTGAGGCCCTGGTCGGGACAGAACAGAGGCTGAGGTTGATTGCCGAGGACTTGGTGAAGCACTTCGAGCGGCGACTGGAGGCGATGGACGGCAAAGCCATGATCGTCTGCATGAGTCGCCGAATTTGCGTCGAGCTTTACAACACCATCGGTGCGATCCGGCCTGACTGGGATCACGAAGAGGACGATGACAAGGGGGTCATCAAAATTGTTATGACCGGTTCAGCATCTGATCCGGGTGATTGGCAGGCCCACATCCGCAACAAAGCACGCCGGGAAGAACTGGCCAAACGTTTCAAAGATCCAGAAGACCCGTTCAAAATAGTCATTGTGCGCGACATGTGGTTGACAGGCTTCGATGCGCCCTGCCTGCATACGATGTACGTGGATAAGCCCATGCGCGGCCATGGCCTCATGCAGGCTATCGCACGCGTTAACCGGGTTTTCAAAGACAAACCCGGCGGCCTGGTCGTAGACTATTTGGGCTTTGCTCACGAACTGAAATCCGCCCTGGCCACCTACACCGAAAGCGGCGGCAAGGGGCGGACAGCCATCGACCAGGAAGAGGCTGTGGCTTCCATGTTGGAGCGCTACGAGGTCTGCTGCGCCATCTTCCACGGATTTGATTGGTCACTGTGGAACAGCGGTGGCCCCAAGGAACGGCTTTCGGTGCTTCCGATGGCCCAGGAACACGTGTTAGCCCAGAACGACGGTAAGAACCGATTGGTGAAGGAGGTGACCGAGCTGTCAAAGGCCTTCGCATTGGCGGTGCCCCACGAGAAGGCTCTTGAGATTCGTGACGATGTGGCCTTTTTCCAGGCCGTCAAGTCCGTGCTCATAAAAAGCGGCGGGACGGATCGGCGCAGTCCTGAAGAAATCGATCACGCCATTCGCCAGATCGTGTCGAAGGCTGTCTCTTCGGATGAAGTGGTCGATATTTTCACCGCAGCCGGGCTGAAAAAGCCTGACATATCGATACTTTCTGACGAGTTCCTGGCAGAAGTGCGTGGAATGCCCCAGCGGAACCTAGCAGTTGAAATGCTCCGTAAGTTGTTAGCGGGCGAAATCAAGACGCGCGGGAAAAAGAACCTTGTTCAGGCAAGGTCTTTTGCAGAGATGCTCGAAAATGCAATCCGTAGATACCAGAATAGGGCTATTGAGACTGCTCAAGTGATAGAAGAACTGATCGCTCTTGCCAAAGATCTTCGGGACGCTGACCGTCGCGGTGAAAAGCTCGGCCTTACAGAGGATGAAATAGCTTTTTATGACGCGCTGGAAGTAAACGACAGCGCTGTTAAGGTTCTTGGTGACGAGGTCTTGAGGACCATTGCCCAAGAACTGCTGCGGGCCGTGCGTAACAATGTCACCATCGACTGGACGGTCCGTGAGAACATCCGAGCCCAGATGCGAGTTATGATAAAGCGAATTCTTCGTCGGTACGGCTATCCGCCAGATAAACAGGCTCACGCTACGGAGCTTGTCTTAGAGCAGGCAGAAGTCCTTTGTCGAGATTGGGCAGAAAAACTATAACACCTGAAGAGATTTTGAAGTTTTGAGTTCTCGCGGCCACATTGCGGGCAATCCCAACCTGGGTGACCCCCCAGGCCGCGGTGTGTTAGCGTGTTTGGTGACATCCTCGGCCCGGCCGTGCCCCCAACTCATGGCGTGGCACGATTCGTAAATTTTAGAATCCACCAGCTCTTGATCTTTCCTTCCATTCTCGTGCTACATGCGCTATCTCTTATCAAATGTCATTGGTCCTAAACAGTATCTTCCCGGTCTTCGCGGTCATTGCGCTGGGCGGTTTTCTCAAGCGGTCCGCGATGATCGACGAAAACTTCGTTAAAGCCTCCGATAGGCTTGTCTACTATATCTTCCTGCCACTTCTGCTTTTCTGGAAAATCGGGAAGCCGGTCGAAGCTGTTACCGTTGACTGGCGATTCATTGCCGGAACGCTCCTCGCAATATTCACCGTTTTCTTGCTCAGTATTATCATCGCCAAGTTGCTCAAAATGCCGGCCCGTGCGATTGGTTCTTTTTCTCAATGCTGCTATCGTTTCAACTCGTATATCGGCATTGCCGTGGTCTTAACGGTGTTAGGAGAGACCGGCGTAAAAGATTTCGGTCTCTTGATCGGGTTTGCCGTTCCTTTCATCAATGTCTTAGCTGTTTCGTCCATGATACGGTATTCAGGGCAAAACGATTCGCAAGGAGGTCGTTGGCTCTTCCTTTTCAGATCGGTCGCCGCCAATCCGTTGATTATTTCATGTCTTTTAGGCATCCTGTACTCCAATATAGGGATACCGTTCCCGATCTTGGTTGAAAGGGTTCTGGATTTGACGGCCGCGATGTCATTGCCGTTAGCCCTCATATCGGTAGGCGGGTCACTGACGTTCTCGAAATTTCGAGGGAATTTCGCATACTCGCTCATTGCGGCGTTCTGCAAACTGGTGGCCCTACCGACTTTAGGCTATTTCTTTCTAAAGCATCTGCGCATAGATGAAACCGCATTGAAGGTTGCCATGATATATTTTGCCCTGCCCACTTCTCCTCAGAATCGTATTTTATCGGCCCTGCTCGATAGCGATCCGGATTTGGATACCTCGGCCATGGTCCTTTCCACAATGTTGTCAATCGTCTCTCTTTCCGTAATCCTCATTCTCTTTTGCGAGTTGCCAACCGTCAAATGAAGGCCCCTTTGTTCAAAACCATAACACGGCTGGTCGGGAAAGCTATTGGCGATTTCGGCCTGATAGAGGACGGAGATCGAATACTTGTCGCCTTGTCCGGCGGCAAAGATTCCTGGACCCTACTGTTGGCCTTGAAAGAACTTCAGCGGAAGGCCCCGATAAGTTTTCAGCTTGGCGCAGTGACTGTTCATCCCGGGCCCGAAATATTTGATTGCGCAGGGACCCAAGAGCGGTTGGGCGATGAAAACATCCCGTATTGGATTATCCCCGCTGACATCGTGGAGGTGGTCAAAGAAAATCTGACGCCTGGCACAAGCCCCTGCTCGTTTTGCGCGAGGCTTCGCCGGGGGATTCTTTACACTTTTGCAGACGAACAGCGATGGAACAAGATCGCCCTCGGTCATCATCTTGATGACTTTATTGAGACTTTGCTGCTTAACTTATTCTTCAACGGTTCAATAAAAGGGATGAGCCCAAATCTTTTGGCGGACGACGGACGGAACAGAATTATCCGCCCTTTGGTGTATGTCAGAGAGGAAATGACAAGGCAGTATGCCCAGAGTTTGGGCGTTCCGATCGTTGGCTGCTCCTGCGGATTTCAAGGAATGGTCGCTTCGCGGCGGCGCTGGATTAAGGAGCTGCTTTCGCAGATAGAGCATGAAATCCCTGATGCGAAATCCAATCTTTTGGCGGCTATGGGCAGGGTCCGACACAGGCATCTGCTGAAGCCCGTTTGAGGATAAACCTTGCGGAAAGCATGTCGACGAATCATATAAGATAATGAGAAACCGCGGCGGAGAAACGAGATGTTTACCGGAATAATCGAAGCTCGTGGCGAAATAAGAAGTATTGAGCCTATGGGTGAATTCGTTAGGATTCGGATAGCATCCGACCTGGATTTGTCGGATGTGAGAGAAGGAGACTCCATCTCGGTAGACGGGGCGTGTCTGACGGCAACAAGCGTGAATTCCTCACATCGTGAGTTGGCCGCGGATGTTTCATCCGAGACTCTTTCTGTGACCACACTCGGCGAATTGAAAACAGGTTCGACCGTGAACCTGGAAAAGGCTATGCGATTGGATTCTCGCCTGGGCGGTCACTTGGTTGCGGGGCATGTGGACTGCCTGGGACGAATCATGGAGAAACGGCGCGCCGGGCCGGGCTGGATATTGGGTTTCCAGGTCGATTCCGGGCGATACCTGATTGAAAAGGGGAGCGTGACGGTAGACGGAATCAGCCTTACAGTCAATACCGTCGAAGAGGGCAGATTCCGAGTGATGATCATTCCTCAAACCGCGGCGACCACCGGGTTGACCCAGAAAAAGATCAATGATAAGGTAAACGTGGAGTTCGGCCTCATCGGAAAATACGTTGAGAAGTTTGTCTCCGCCAAAGGAGAATCCGGAATAACCGAAGCAAAACTGAAAGAATATGGATTTGTATAAGGAGGGGCGCCTGAAATGGGTGTATTGGTTGGCACTGAAGAAGCAATTGAAGAAATTAAGCAGGGTAGAATGGTAATCCTCGTGGACGACGAGGACCGAGAAAATGAAGGCGATCTTACCATGGCCGCGGAAAAGGTTACTCCCGAAGCCATTAATTTTATGACGAAGTACGGTCGGGGCTTGCTGTGTTTGTCAATGATCGAAGAAAAAATTCAGGATTTGGATCTTCCGATGATGGTGAACGACAACAAATCGCGCTACGGAACGGCTTTCACTGTATCTATTGAAGCCGCGCGGGGCGTCACCACCGGTATTTCAGTCTATGATCGCGCGATCACAATCTTAACCGCTGTGGACGAACACGCGACGTCTCAGGACCTGGTTTCGCCTGGTCATATTTTTCCCCTGCGGGCCCGGAGCGGCGGGGTGCTGGTCCGCGCGGGTCAAACTGAAGGAAGCGTTGATCTGGCACGGTTTGCCGGCTTCACGCCTGCGGGTGTTATCTGTGAGGTCATGAATGAGGACGGCTCCATGGCCCGTCTGCCTGACCTGATAAAGATGGCGGAATTGCATGATCTGAAGATATGCACCATCAGGGACCTGATCAAATATCGAATGCGCCACGAGCGACTCGTGCGTCGGGGAGCCGAGACGGTCTTACCAACGGAAATCGCCGGTGAATTCAGATTGGTCGTGTATGAGAACGATGTTGACCACCACAATCACGTGGCCTTGGTAAAGGGAGAGATCAACCCGGATGAGCCCATCCTGGTCCGGGTGCATTCAGAATGCCTGACTGGGGATGTTTTTGGTTCACAAAGATGTGACTGTGGCCCTCAGCTTGAAAAGGCCATGCGCATGGTTGCGGAGGAGGGAAGGGGCGTAATCCTTTACATGCATCAGGAAGGTCGAGGGATAGGGCTCCTGAACAAAATAAAGGCATATGAGCTTCAGGATCAGGGTTGCGATACGGTGGAGGCGAACTTGAGGCTCGGATTCAAGGCCGATCTGAGAGATTACGGAATTGGGGCCCAAATGCTTTATGACCTCGGGGTTCGGAAAATGCGCCTGCTGACTAACAATCCGAAAAAGATAATAGGATTGGAAGGATACGGCATTCAGGTGGTGGAACAAGTCCCCATCGTGGTTGATCCATGCGCGACTAACCTCCGATATCTCACAACGAAGAAAGAAAAGATGGGGCATATATACGAGCTGAAGTGCCTTTCCTGAATGGGGCAAATAGCTTACGGCGCGCAAAACCTGGAGGATCTATGACAAAGATTGTCGAAGGTGTTCTCGACGCAGGCGGACTCAAAGTGGGCATGGTGGCCAGCCGCTTCAATGATTTTGTCGTATCGCGGCTGGTTGCAGGGGCGGTGGACGCATTGGTGCGCCACGGCGCTTCAGAAACCGACGTCACCATCGTGAAGGTGCCGGGCGCCTTTGAGATTCCGCAGATGGTGTCCGCCATGGTCCGATCCGGCAGGCATGACATGGTTATAGCGCTCGGAGCAGTGATCCGCGGTTCAACTCCCCATTTCGATTATATAGCCGCGGAAGTCACCAAAGGACTTGCCCAAATCGCTCTGGAATCTACAATTCCCGTTAGCTATGGAGTTTTGACTACCGACACCCTTGAACAGGCTATTGAGAGAGCCGGTTCCAAGGCAGGAAACAAAGGGGCCGAAGCAGCCATGGCGGCAATAGAGATGGCGAATCTTTTCAAACAAATCTCTCCGAAAACGGGTCGTCGTTGACCTGGCGATAGTGGCCGCGGCCCGCGTGAAAATCAAGTTGTCCAGTGCCTTCCAGAAGAAAGACCCGTGAATTTGTGCTTCAAGTCTTGTTTGCGGCAGACGCAAGCAAACAGGATCCTATCGGCGCTTTAGAATTTCTTCAGACCCATTTCACCGCTGATCAGGACCAGGAACTCAAAATGCACCGCGTGGTCCAGGATTTTGCGCGAGTCCTGGTGACTGTGGTTTCAAAAGAAGGGCCGATAATTGATGATATGATAAGCAGGATTTCTCATAACTGGAAACTCTCGCGAATAAATCGCGTGGACAGAAATATTCTCAGGATGGCCATCGCGGAAATGATAGGGTTTCCTGAAACACCGGGCGCGGTCATACTCAATGAAGCTATCGAAATCGGAAAAAAATATGGCGCGGAAAACTCGGCCTCTTTCATAAACGGTATACTGGATAGAATTCAGATGCTGGAAAAAAGGCCCGGTACTGCCGTGGAATTGCGTGACATGATTGTATCACTTGACCAATCCGCTTCAATAATTTAAAATTATAACGAAATTAATGTAATCGCGGATTTAACCCGGCTGCTCCATCAGGTGGCGCTACGTGGTCCACGAATGGTAATCTGTTTCAACAGTCTCCGGATCAATACCGGCCTGGTCCTGCTGCTCTTTGTGGTATCGACCATCCTGGTGGCCCCTGTCTGCATGTCAGAGGCGTTTGGCCAGGCTGCCGCCCCATCACGCGCGCCTGCTTCCGGCGAAGAAAATCATGATCAAGCCTACGCCCCTCTTGGCCAATCCGGTTACAAGGTGCCTCTCCCCGAAATCAAATTGAATCAGATCCTTGGAGGGCAACCTCCCAAGCCAGAGCCTAAGCCGCCTGATGCGGACGAGTCGGCGACGCCCCAACCAGAGACGGCAGGGCCAACCGAGAAGAGTAGACGGGAACAACCCGACCAACAGGAAACCTCTGTAGCCCCTGAGCATCCTCGACTGCCCTTCGATCATGCGCCCCGCAAGAGAGGACCTAGGGCAATTCCCGAAAAATCCTCACCCGAAGCGCATCCTCCTGCTCCTCCGCTTCCCAAAGAAAGGGTCTTTCCTCTTGCCGCCCCACCTGCTCCTGAAGACCTTATGGTAGTGCGGCCACCGAAGAAAGAAGTGATCGGGAAGAGAATCCCTCCTGGCGCTCCTCCCTTGTTGGAAGCGCAGCCCTCGAAAGAGACACTCAAGACCATACCTTTAAAGGCGCAGGAAGCTCCTCCGTCAGAGCCGGTTGAGGGGATTCCGCTAGGAACGCGTGGGGAGCCCGAAATAGTCCCCGCTAAAGAGCCTGAACCCAAACCTCTGCCTGCCGTCCCGGCTCCACCTGAGCTGGAATTAAGCCCCGTCCCGAAGGAAAAAACTCCGGTCGCCGTGGAGTCTGACCAAGATAAACGGACTCCAAAAGAGAGGACCCCGGTTGCGTCCCCGCCGGAGCCCAAACCGGACATATCGAGCAGTTCCAAAGAGAAGACTTCATCCGTCCCCTCCGTAGAGCCTGAACCGGATAAATCGGTCGCTAGAGAAACAACTCCAATGGTCGTTCTGCCGGCGCAGGAGCCTGAGCCGGAAAAGTCCTCTCCAAAGGAGATAGCGCCGTCTGCGCCTCCTGTGGAGTCGGCGCACGAACAGTCGATTCCCAAAGAGAGCCTTCCGCCATTTGACCGGCCGATTCCTCCGCCAAAAGAGGTCTTGAGTTCGCCTCTTGATCAAGAGACACCGGACACGCCGGAAATAAAATACTATCTGCGTGATACAGCGCCGATTCTAGAAGAGTTGTCGCTCTTGATGACAAGAGCGCCTTCGATCAATATAGCCGACTATGATCCTTCGGATGCAAACGCGCCTCTTTTTCCTAGAGATCTCCAGATAAAGATGGATTCTATGAAGCGAGACCTACAAATACTGGATTCAAAAACCTTTGCCATAATTCCGCCAAAAAGATACGAGCAGTTTCACGGCCTTATTCGGGATTCCATAAGCCAGACCCATCAGGCCTGTGAGGCCATCCTCAATTACATAGCCGAGCCAAACGAGGAAAACTTCAAGACTATTCAGGACCACCTCTTCCGAGCCAGGGAATTAATTCAGAAGACTCGAAGTCATGGATGAGATGTCATTGTGGGGAGCGGATCCGGTGGGGTAGGCGCCTGAAAAAGTCTCATGCTGATTGGCGAGTATTGAGTTATGCCAGTGCTCAATAATTCTGTCTTATTTAGTTGGTACGTGACATCCGGAGATGATGGTTTGGGCGCCACCGCTGGCTTGTCCAGCAGTGGCGCCCGTTATTGAATCCGTGATTACTTTCGAGAACTGTTAATAGCCCATCGCAACAGGAATCGACATCTCAGATATGACGTCCGGTCAGCTTCGCCCGGCCACCTCGGCCAAGGCGGCGGATTCTATATTCACGCCCACCCGCAGGGCTTTCAAGCCTTGCACCCCCGGAAGGTCATCCAGTTCCAGTGGTTCAACGTCATTCCGAAGGTATCCTTGGTTCTGCAAGAAATTAATGTGACGGCTCATCTCCTGGAATTCGTCCGGCCGGGAGTAGACAATCGCGATTTGTCCGGGTTGGGTTAGTCTCTCGTCTCGACCTTTGACCATAGCCTTGTCTATCCGTGAACGAATAATCTCGTGAGCGATGTCGTATGCGCCGTCAACATCGAATCGCTTTTCGTCAAAGCGGAAGCGTATTGAAACAGGGCTGCAGTTGACCAGGATTAGGTGAGTGGCATCCAGCGAAACGGCGTCGGGTCTCTTCAGGCTTTCCACGTGCCAGGCAATGCCGCAAGCTATCACAAGTTGCCACAGCCTGAGATTTCTTACGTACAGCTCATTGAAGGCGCCGTTCTCAACCATTGAAGAACCGAGATAGATAAGATAATCCACTCCGTCGGTCTGATGCTTATTGAAATAATGTGGGAATATCACTTGGGCTTCAGCTTCCTCTCGGTCCAAATAACCTGAGATCCGTTGGTTGAGCGCCGAGACGCTCCGCTCGAAATCCCGGCGGCGCCGATAGACCGTGCCAAGATTGGAATCCATGGCCTCGATGTACGCCCCGACTGCGTCTGACACTCCTGAACCATATTCCCTGAGCAGGGGAAAGAGAGGCTCCAATTCGCCCCGTAAGAAATTCAGCACTGAAACCTCATCGCCTGTGTTCAATCCTTTTTGGATCATGTCCAGGTTTCGATCAATTCGATAAGTCAGTTCATTGAGGATATGCAGCGGCTTGACGCTTTGGGCCAAGTTGACCACGTTACGCGCAAGGCCCAGATGATCGGTAATATCCGCCTGGATGGCTCCATTACGAGCCTCCGAGGACCCCCGGATATCCGAGGCCCCGTACAGGGCGAAGACATCTCTGAAAACGATGGGCTCCAGTTCGGAGTGGCGACCCCCGACGGATTCCTCCAGATGACGCAAAACTGCCTTCCGAAAGCGCCATTCCACTGACGGATGCACCGCGGTGCACTGCTCTTTGATGATTCTTTCGACATTGTTGTTCAGGTCATCCAGGGATCTCCGGAGCGCCACAGCGAACAGCGGCAGAATCTGGTTCAGGGTCATCGCCTCTCCAGGTCCGAAATCGCCGGGATAGGGCGATCCCATGTCCAGCGTGCCGATGAGTTCACCCTGGTAAAACAGGGGAGCGATCAGCATCGACCTGACTCCGTACTGAATGATTTCCTCCTCCACCTTTGTCCGGTTCGGCTCCTCGAGAATATCGCGTATCGTAAGTATCTGTCGGTTCGTCACAGCACGATCGAAGACCGATCCTTTAAACTCTTCGACGGCTACATGGCGCGAGCCTGAGAATATGCAAGCGCCGGCCATTTCACACCCTTTGTTTAGCATGTAGATCTGATCATTTTGGATGGCAGCGAGGCCGGCATAAAGTTCAGGACGACGTAGAAGAGTGCGAAGCCTTTCCTGGAGCCTTGAGAAACCTTCGGTTGATATAAATGAATCCCTGGCGATAAGGTCCCTTTCGAGGGCTGACATTACCTCCGAAGTTGTCACTTCCACGCCATGGACGACGCAGAATCCCTGAAGCTCGAAATTCTCCGGTGGAAGGATCTGCAGGATAATATCGGGCTCGGTGAGGCGCTCCATGATGGTCGTCCGTTCTTGATCCGTAAGCTCCTTCAGCGGCCCGATTGTGTGCACGTCCACGAAGCGGAAATCGGGCTTGATCTTAAAATAACGGTCCAGGCCGGTGTCCGGGTCCGTGACGACCCGCAACAGCGGGAAATCTACTTCCTTTTCTATGCCATAGCATCTTTGAAGGATCAGTAAAGAACATCGCATCAATCGAGCCCGAAGGAAGTCCTGCGGGTCCGTGTTCAATCGGCCGCGAAATTCTCCGTCTTCGTTGAGAAAAAGCCGCTCGAATGTAGGTGAAACCAGGACAGGCTCCAAAGTGTAAGGGACCAGCGCCCCGAGGGCCTCCTTGTCCCAATACGCAATGGGAAACAGCGCGCTCATAAGCGTTTTGAGCAAGTCGGCGTGTGGTTTCAGAATCGAAAGGTCTTGAACAGGACTATGGAGTTCCGGAGCGAGCGCAAGTTTGGCCCGCACCCCTTCCACCAAGGGGCGCCAACCGTCATCGGACGCGGCTATGGTCCGGTTCCAGAAATCGATAAGAGGCTTGAGGCTGAAAACGGATCGAAACTTATGCTCAATCGGGCTTATTTTCATGACCGACCTCCGCAGGTGGATCTCAAAAACTGAAGCTCGTTACATCGTTGCCAAAGATGGCACAGACTGTATGATGTAATTATACGACTTTTTGAATCAAATTGTGTACCGAAAGCTTTGTCTACCTCTAAGCCGCAGAAATGATCGAAAAGGTTACAGCTCTCGATAGATGTTTTTCTTGTTTCCCGGTCCAGCTTGAACGCGGTCTGAGAGGCTCGGCCCCTCTTTCCCTTCTGTCGAAAATGAGATAGCCCATGGAAACCAGAAGGAATTTCGTAAAAGGTATCTTTGCCGGCATCATGGGTCTGGGCTTCATCTTGGAGCCGATTCTTTCCGCTGCTCGAATTGCATATGCGAAGGCGGAGAAGATTATCGTGCCACGCGGTACACAAAGGGAAACGCTGACGAATCAGAACCCCAAAGGCCTGGATACAACTAATCTTGAAGTCACCCCCTTGGCCGAGTTCAAGACTATGGGGCTGGACGATCTGGAAGTGGACGCTAGCCAGTGGCGCTTGTTGGTGGAAGGCGCAGTGGGTAAGTCGCTTTCGCTAAATTATTCGGATTTGACCGCTCTGCCTGCCGTTGAGAAGACCGTGCTGCTGATTTGTCCGGGGTTTTTCGTCAATAATGGCGCCTGGAAAGGCGTTTCGGTCAGGGAGCTGTTGACGCGGGCTGAAGTTGGCGAAGACGTAAACTACATTACATTCCGGGGGCCCGAAGGCAACTATGAAAAACTTCTCAGGGTTCCTCTCGATGACGTGCTCACGGACAAAGTTTTCCTGGCATATCAGGTCAACGGCGCCGTTTTGCCGCGAAAGCACGGCTTTCCGCTGCGTGTCGTGGCCGAGAGGTACTACGGATACGATTGGGTGAAGTACGTCTACAAGGTGACAGCGGATGTTGTTCGCGAGTGATGACTTCGGCTATAGCAGGTCGGACTCCATCCGGCGCAGTGAAACCACCGGCTCCTCCATGTGTGGCTCGCCCTAGTTCTTGAAAATGTAATAAGAAGAACCGAAACGCGCGCTGGAACGCGCTTGCGCGTTACCAAACAACGCAATGAAACTCTAACAAGGCACTTTAGCCGACACAAACGCCTAGTCTTACGACCTAATTCGTGCCCAAGGCCGCAACCGCGGCACAGAACCGCATCAATGTTAACCAAATTCTAGTACCCCAGGAATGCTGCCTTAACTTTACCCCTGCACTGTAGCCCCACCGAAGTAACTTTCTTAGCAGGACTAGAAGACCGAAATCCCCGCCTGGGAAGCATTCGGCAGGTCAATTGTGCAATCCGATGGCGTAGGCGAAATCGCGATGCGGCGCCGCCCATCATTTTTTATTTATTGATTAGGAGGTAAGATGAAAAGGCTTTGGTTTATCGCACTTACGATGGTTTTCATCGTATCATTGGCTTCGATAGCCCTTGCATGGGAGCTTAACATGAAGGGCGAGGCCGAATGGCGCTACCGCTACTGGTTGAGAACAGGAAACAACGACATATTCGGCCAAATGGACGACAGATTTGTGAACCTCGGTATTAACCATCTGGCGACGTTTCCCACGGCAGGGACGAGTAACGCCGGGGGGGCTGCGTTCGGAGTCTTGGCGGGCGAGAACCGATTCGGGCCCACCATGAGCCTGACAGATTATCGTGTGACGATTTACCCGGTCATAAAAGTCAACCCGGCCATTCAGTTGGCCGCGTCGTTGAATCTGACATCACTGGGAATCTGGTCTGACGGCGAGCCCTATGACAGCAGTGCGACCGCAACGCCCGGGTTCGTGAACTCACTGTATGTACCCATTGGAGACAGACCGGTAGCCTCGCACGTGCCTAATACCTACGTCACGCTGCAATGGCTTAAGGCCAGCATCAAGACCCCAATGTTCGACTTCAGCATCGGGTACAAAGATTCCGCGATCGGAATGGGGCTATGGAAACATAAGTATGTCAGAGCTTCCGCCTCATTCGGTGTCACCGCGCACTACGGCCCTCTCAAGATAGGATTCAGTCCGTATTTCTCAAGAAGGAATTCATCATGGGCCCTTGGCGCCGGCGACACACGAAACACGGGCAATTCGGCCATACAGCGCGTGGACGACCGCCGCGTCTACTTCGAGGCCATGTTCGGCGAAGTCCAATATGCAAACGGCCCGTTAGTTGTCCAACTCGTGTCCGACTCCTATCGTCAACCGCTCTCACCCACGGTTAACGCGCGGGGGGCTGCCTTGACAGCGGCTGGCGTGAGCACGGATGACGTGGTCAGATACAGGATTGCCTCGGCTGTCAAATACAACAATGGCCGCTTCTTTTTCAATGCAGAGGCCGACTGGTTCAACACATGGCACTCGGACCGGGGGACTGCTGCGATCCCTAACGGCCCCGTCAACGTGAACGAACATGCCAACGGCTGGATGTACGGGATTGAATTGGGTTGCATGTGCGGACCCTCGAAGTTGACTGCCAACTACGTGCGTGCCACCGGCGATGACCCGAGTACCAGGATCACCAATGAGGACTGTGCCGGCGCGGAGCAGGGCGTAAGTTCCGCGTATATGAAGCAGTGGGGTTACTTGATGTACTGGCTGTACGGGACCGGTACAGCTTTCGACGCTGAAGGATACGGCCAGCCTACCAATATCCATCACCTGGGTTTCCGCTTTGATTACGCTGTTGCCTCAAACCTGAATTTTTTCACCGTCTATTCCAACGCGTGGCGCGATCAGACCAACACACATAGACTTGGCGGAAGCTATCAAATAGGACTGACTGCGTTCACCAATGCAAACATCGCAACAGCTCAGGCGGGTGGCTTCGGGGGGCACGCTGTGCCCGATAATTTTAGATTTATCGGCTGGGAAATTGATACCGGGGTGAACTGGAAACTTCTCGAGAACCTGACCTGGAATACTGCACTGTGCTTGTGGCAGCCGGGAAATTGGTGGGGAGCCGCGTATCCGAATACCTCAGCCATCTACCGGGCGGGCACAGTTCCCAATGCTAATCCCAATACCGCTGCGGGAGAAGCCCTCGCCACTACTAATTTTGACAGGCGCATAGACCCGCTGTTCGCTGTGGAGACGACACTACTTATAAATTTCTAAGACATCGTTTTTGTTGTTTGGCATAGGCCGGCAGCTGGCACAGCCTCCTCTCAAGCAGGCGACGGCCAATCCTTCCAATCCACTGCCGGCCTCCTCTCTTTCTCTTCTCAAACGCGCACAGATTGTGATGAAGAACTCTGCTACCCTCGACCGTGATCAGGGCGAGGCCCGCCATGCGCTTATGGTCCCGGACGCTATCGCAGTCGCATTGGCGGCCTTGTTGATTTCTTGGCCGGTCAAACAGCGCTTGCTGACAGGGCTGGAGTTCCGGATAGGATTTGCGGTAACGTTGGTCGTTGCCGTCTCGGTGACACAAATTGCTGATCTTTACAGGGCCTGAAGGCAATTATGAAAAAAATTTCAGAGTTCCTCTTGATGACGTGCTCACGGACAAAGTTTTCCTCGCCTATAAGGTCAACGGTGAGGTCTTGCCGCGAAAGCACGGCTTTCCGCTGCGTGTCGTGGTTGAAGGGCACTACGGATACGATTGGGCGAAGTACGTTTACAAAGTGACCGCGGATGTTGTCCGTGCCTAAATTCGTGAATTAGCGCAAGAGATACAATCGTTTAGAGCATTAGATTTCAATGGACGATGGAGGCAGGATGAGAGCGGGGCGACCGCCGGTCGCCCCTACGAATTAATCAATGTTCAAGTTGCGCTAGAAACACTAACGCCGAAAAATGTGACCTGACCAGAAATTAGAACCATTCTGATTACTACACATATAAGAGTTTTTTGAAGAGGGG
>Ga0172371_10003194_pt1 | contig 25558 bp, 25 predicted proteins | sample Lak12m_FD_114543 | JGI IMG/M metagenome (GOLD analysis project Ga0172371, IMG submission 114543) | Freshwater microbial communities from Kabuno Bay, South-Kivu, Congo - kab_022012_12m | ecosystem: Environmental > Aquatic > Freshwater > Lake | place: Democratic Republic of the Congo: South-Kivu... | reverse complement strand
TCGCTTCCATATCGTCCCTTAAAAGGAACAGAGAAATCAGAACATGGTTTGAGAAAAGGGAGGTTCATTTTAAACTGGCCGCGTGAAAAAGCAGAAATCCTAACCGCACAGGTCGAAATATTTCACCACGGATGTGGACCAACCCAACAATTTTTTAACCAATAAAAATTTATTTAATCCATCAACCAATAACTAATAACTAATAACTAATAACCATTACTCAATAACTAATCATTGGATAACTTATTCATGTCTAATGACTTCGCTATAAAAGTTGAGAAGTTAAGCAAACGCTATCGTATCGGCCTTAAAGAGGAAATGCACGATACCCTTGGAGGCGCTTTAGCCTCCTGGATTAAGTCGCCTTTTTCCAATTTCAGCCGACTCCAAAAGCTCAGCAAGTTCGGTGAAAAAGACGATGGAGAGGACATTATCTGGGCTTTAAAAGATGTTTCTTTTAACGTGAAACATGGTGAGGTTGTTGGCATCATCGGTCGCAATGGTGCGGGTAAAAGCACCCTTTTGAAAATTCTCTCCCACATTACCGAACCAACATCTGGAAGAGCGATCATTAATGGTCGTGTATCAAGTTTGTTGGAAGTTGGTACAGGGTTCCATCCTGAACTGACGGGCAGGGAGAACATCTATCTGAACGGTACAATATTGGGAATGTCAAAAAGGGAAGTCGATAGCAAATTCGATGAAATCGTTGCATTTTCAGAAATTGGAAAGTTCCTTGACACGCCGGTGAAACGGTATTCCTCAGGTATGGGGGTGAGGCTGGCTTTTGCAGTTGCGGCTCATCTCGAGCCAGAAATCTTGGTGGTAGACGAGGTGCTGGCAGTGGGGGATACAGCATTTCAGAAAAAGTGCTTGGGAAGGATGGGGGATGTTGCGAGGGAAGGCAGGACCGTATTATTCGTAAGTCATAACATGGGTGCCATCGAGGATTTATGTAAGCGGGCGATCTTGATTCAGGAGGGTTACATCACTGAAGATAGCTTGCCAAAGGAAGTTGTCTCTCACTATCTGGGCGACGCTTTCACTTCAACAAATGGTGTCTATGATTTTTCGCACCATCCTGCCCGCCCCTCAAAATGCCAGCCCTTGATAAAAAAAGTCATTCTACGGACTCCTGGGGGAGCTCCGACGAATACCTTTTATCCTGATGACCATGTTCAGGCTGAATTTTGGATAGAGCCTACTTCGATTATTCGAGAGCCAAGGGTTGCATTTTCTATTGAGGATCACCTTGGCCGTAGGATATTAACGGCTGCTTCTTACTTCAGCGGGAAATCTTTGCCGGACTTCGACGGCCCAACAAAAGTTATTTGCAACTTGCCTCAACTAAATCTGGGAAGCGGGAAATACCTAATCAGTGTGAGTATTGCGACAAAATATACCGGATTGTTGGACTTGGTTGATAGTGCCGCTTCGATTGAAATTGGCTGGAGGAATAATTATGGTAGTGGGGAACCCTATTTTGCTGTTTATGGCCCTGTGTTGGTAGAATCTGATTGGGAAATCAAGAGCTAACAAGTGTTGAGAATAACACATTTGTCTTTTTTGAAATTCATCTCAATTATAGCTCAGGGGATTCAGAACAAGGAATATTATTTAACCGGACAGTAATGATTTAAATTATTGATTGAGATGATTTGTCAAAATCCCATTGTGACCGTCATAATACTAAATTGGAACAGACGCGAAGACACTCTCGACTGTCTTAGTTCTGTGAGTCAATTAAACTATCCTAATTACAGGATAATATTAGTGGATAATGGTTCAACAGACGATACAGTAGATGCGGTTCGTAATCGTTATCCCGAAGTACACGTTATCGAAAACGGAAAGAACCTAGGATACGCCGAAGGGAATAATGTAGGTATCCGTTGTGCGATCGAAAAGCAGACTGATTTTATTTTAATTTTAAACAATGATACCGCTGTGCAACCATTTCTTTTGGATCAATTGTACCTGGCAGCCAAGAATAACCCCAAAGCGGGAATCTTATCGCCGGTTATCTACTTCTTCGACCACCCTAATCAAATCTGGTTTGCTGGGGGCAGATGGTCCGATAGGGAAATGGCTTTCGTCCACGAAGGGTATGGGCAAGATGACCGGGTTTTGCCATCATCTTCACCTTATGCAACCGAGTGCGCCAGCGGTTGTGCTATGTTTTTTGGAGTTGAATTAGTCAAGCAAGTTGGCCTTTTTGATCCCCGTTTTTTCCTTATGTGGGAAGAAACCGATTGGTGCTTTCGCGCGCGACAGAAAAGGTACCAGATTATGATTGTGCCGGAAGCGCGTGTTTACCATAAGACTGCAAAATCTTTCGAGGGGGGAGGGGATGGACCACTTGCGAATTACTACCTGGCGCGCAACCGGTTTTTATGGATTGAAAAAAACCTCAAGGGACATAATAAAGTGCGCGCTTATTTATTTGCGTTGAGAAGAACTAAAAATGAAATAATAAGTGCTATCCGATCGGGCAAAGGGATCAATGACCCTATTTTAAGCGCTAAACTTACAGGCCTATTCCATTACATTATTCGAAGGTTTGGTCAGGGCCCAACTTTCGAGGCTGTGGATGGCCTATTACATAGATGAAACGGTTGAAGGAGGGCGAACCTATTATTATGTCGTCACCGCCGTCTCATTAAAGGGACTGGAAAGAAAACTATCAGGATCAAAAATAAGTTCAAAATTGTAGTTATCAAATGCTAAAAGGCATTATATTCATATGAATGTCGTTCACTAAAAGAATGGAGAGGTAGTATGAATGAGGATATTAGCCTAATTATTTGCATGACCAGCGATAACCGGATTGATTGTGCGCGAATCAATCAAGAGATCATTAAACAGAACTACTCTCGTCCAATGCCGATAGTACACGCATCGTCTAACGCCGAATACAAAGGTTATTTAGAGGATGCATTTGTTCATTGTGAAAAGAAGCCGCTGCACCAGGGCGCCGTTAATTTGTTACAACAGGCCCTCAAAAAAGCCACCAAGAACTTCGCAGCTTCTTATATCGTGCATCTCGAAGCAGACACGTGGCTGCTTGATGAAAGGGTGATATATGAACAGATCGCTCGAATGGAAAGAGCAGGCGCTTTGCTCAGCACATCAGCCTGGTCAGGCCCACATCCGGCACCAAGCTTTTTAGCCAGAGGAATTTCTAGGCTGCTGAGAAGTGTCTCCCGAGTCAATAAGCTATTCGCTTCGGTACTGCGTGAAAAATTAAGAAATAAGCTACTACCTATTGTGGATTTTTCAACGCAGTTTTTTATTATTCAAAATAACAGGCAGCTCATCGAATGTATCCTCAGAATGGAACCTGACCAAACGATGATCGCTGAGAAACAATTTTTTAACTCATTTACAAGCAAATTTAGTCTTTCCAAAGTTGTCAGAATGACTGAACGAGAACCGGTACATCCAGATAACCGGTATCGGTGTAAGGCATTATCGCTTTATTGCCAACATTGGCCGGCTAAAGGTACCGCAATGGATCCTCGACCAAAAGACCATCCGCTCTATGTCAGTAATGAATACATTGGCAAAAAAGAGACACTGCAGTGCTTTCCACACATCAGCCGTGGGGAACACCTTCAAAAACTATTGGCGGCCACAAACTACGATTATTACAACCCCGGTGCCATCCGATATTGATGAAGACCTATGAATTAGAGTTCCTGCTTATTAAGCACATTCTGGGCAGGAGTATGCCAAAACCAAAGGTATGCAGGTTGCCGCCCAAAAATCTAAATGAGCAATTCGAGCGAGATTATGCTGTCTGGCGCGGATGTAAGGTTAGTATTTTCGATGTGGAGCAAGTCACTCGCCGATGTAATTTGCAGATCGTTGATATAAGAGGGATTAACATACAATACACATATTTCATTCTAAAAAAATGTGAAAGCTACAAAGATAGATATTTGTATGATCCGCATTTCTTTTAGATGTTTTTGAAAGCGGATTGATTATTACACTATCGGATGAAATAGTTATGGGCACAAGATCGCCACGAATAATAATTTTTTGCTATGAATGGCAAAATACGGCTGGTAACCATGCAGGTATGGCCTATTTTGCCCGATGCCTTAAGAGAGATTTGGGCTTTCCGGTGAAATTTATACGTGTTCCAAATGGGTACAGAAATTATCGTAACCGTCTTCAACTGCTATGGAGATACCTTATGATTTATTATGCGACTTTCAATTTAAAGCCAGAGGATGTATTTTTCTTCATGGAATACTTGGGCGGTAAGCAGTGCGGGGATCATCGGGCTATTGCAGTGGATCTGCGAAGGCGAGGCATAAAAAACCGGTTGATAGGCCTGCTGCATCTGCCTATACAGACACTTTTCGAGTTATATGACGCCGATTACATTACTTCTGGCCTCGACGTGCTTGATGATATTGTTGTGTTTGGCAGCAGCCTTGCGGAAGATTTACGCCAACTTGGCTATGGAAATAAGGTACAACAAACATTTCATTATGTAGATACACACTATTACCATCCTGTAAGGAAAGATGTTAATCGTGCTGAGTTCGTTGTTATCGTAATGGGGTTCTTATACCGTAACCGAACTATTCTAAAGGAGATAGTTCAGAAATGCCCGAATATTATCTTTGAACTATTTTTGGGAAATAACAATGAATTACACTCATTTTTTGCGGAATGCCGGAACGTCATACTTCACAGATTCGTGCCAGAAGCAGAGCTTCATTATAAAATGCAGCATGCGGACGTGAGCTTATCTGTTATGGATGACACCGTTGGTAGCAATGTCATTACGACATCTTTGGCCTGTGGATTGCCCCAAGTAGTATCAGATGTCGGTTCGATACGGGACTACTGTTCAGAAGAGAATGCAATTTTTTGCAAAGATGTTGACAGCTTTGTGAACGCCCTGCAAACCTTAAGCCAAAATTTAACATTGTGTCAAGAAATGGGGCGTCATGCACGAAAAAAAGCTGAAACGATCTCTCTCGAGCAATCAATCAGATGGTACCGCAACCTGTTGTTTTCTGATGCTACTATAAAATATTTAGATAGCCAATAGTTATGAAAAAAGTTGATGTTTCAATTGTAATTTGTACCCATCGCCGTTTTGATTTGCTGGCTGGCGCTGTCCAGAGCCTGGTGAATCAAACCGCCTCGCCTGACTCATATGAAGTCATTGTAGTGGACAATGATCATCAGCCCAATCTTGAAGTCCAGGAGATCGTCTCAAATGCCAGACCAAAAATTTTCATCAAGTATCTCAATGAATCGAAATTGGGTCTCTCGCATGCTCGGAACGCTGGAGGGAAACTCGCTACGTCAGATTACATTGGTTATATGGACGATGATGCCAAAGCAAATCCGAAATATATTGAAACACTCATCAAGGTTTTGAATGAACGTTCACCTACTATTTGCGGTGGACCTTATTATCCCTTTTATCTTGACCCCAAACCGAAATGGTTCCTTGACCGATACGGTTCAAGTTCTTTTGGAGATGAACCCCGCTATCTCACGTCTCGAGAATACCTTAGTGGAATGAACATTGTGTTTCAGCGTGATCTGCTTGATGAGGTGGCTTGGTTCGATCCAGCACTTGGCATGACTGGAAAGAAAATCTGGTACGGCGAAGAAACTATTGTGATGATTAATGCATGGAAAGCATACCCTGATTTGAAAGTATATTACGATCCCGAGCTGTTCGTTTATCATCTCGTACCAGCCTGGAAAATGAGAATTTGGAATCTGATGAAAATCGGGTACCAAAAAGGAAAGTCCCACGCTTATTTATGGATTCCTGAAGACAAACATGATTTTTTTCGTCGACGGGCTCCCTACAATTTAATGATTTCATTGTTATATTTAGGACGCAAAATTTTTCCTGGTATTATCTCACATGATCGCAAGAAATACCCTTTCTGGCAGAACTATGTAATCGAAGAGGTCCCTGCTATCATTGAGCGTATCGGCCATTATACTCGTTTGTCATCAGACTTTTCTCTCTTTTTTTTGGAAAGATTAATATGGCCAATTTGTAGAAACATAAAATAAAGAGAGGTAATGAACAAACTCATATGCGATCGCCAAATATTAGTGTTTACATAACATCATACAATCAAAAAGAATATCTCGTCGAAGCGATTGAAAGTGTTTTGTGTCAGACCCTGAAACCCTTTGAAATAATTATTGTGGACGATTGTTCCACTGATGGTTCTCAAGATATTATTGAAAAATATGCAAGTAAATATCCTGACTTGATTAGACCATTTTACCACAGCCATAAACTGGGCATCCCACGAAATAGAAATTTTGCCCTTAAACAAGTAAGAGGAGATCTGGTTACTTATGTGGATGGAGATGATAGATATTTGCCGCGAAAACTGGAATTAGAGCTTGAGACTTTAATAAATCATCCAGAAGCTCAAATTGTTTATTCCAACTATTACTACCTTGATGTATATGGACAAAGATTAAGCTTATGGGCTGATCCAAATACTCCTCAGCCCTCTGGAGACGTGTTTATTGACACTTTTAGCAACAATTTCCCGAGAGGTATTCCGTTTAGAAGTGAACTTGTTCCAATTTCCTGTATGCATGCTGTTGGTCTCTATGATGAAAGAATTGGAATATATGAGGATTGGGATATTAGAATTCGTTTAACAAAACTTTATAAAGCTGTATATTGCTCTGAGCCTCTATCAGAATATCGACTAAATCCTGGAGGAATATCAAGTTTAGCTCCATCGATTCTTTTCGATTCGATTGCACAGGTTTATGAAAAACACTTCGGTTATCTTTGCAATTTGCAAAAACACGAGCGCTCTTTTGTAGAGAATAAGATTGCAATTGCATTTGCTGGACTATCAAAGTCATCTTTCACAAAAGCCAGTTATCCAAATGCAAAAAAATTAGCATGTAAATTCTACATAAGAGGAATTTTAACAGCACTCAAAAACTTAAACATTAAATTATTTTCAGAATTAGTATTGCCTCGATCGGTATTTGTTTTTCTCAAAAAGATCTATCGCTATGTCCTTATGTTCATATAAACCCTTTAACCTATCTCCTCTTGCGGACTCTGATATTTAACAATATATCTATATATATATTGTTAAGATAGATATGGTCTTAGAGCTTTTTAAAATTGTTGCATTGGAGGTACCTTATGATGGGCGAACGGACTGATTTTGTCATTAAGCGATACTTAAAAATTATCGGTTTGCTTGAAGCAGCGAAAAGGATCTACCAATGGCTCAGCCCGGTGCTCATTCCAATAATATTCTTGGCTTTAAAATTTACAGGACATATTCCATCACATCATATTCGCAAATGGATTTACCGGGCATTTGGGATGAGGATCGGGCGGGGGTCTCATATTTACGGTGGTGCTGAGATACGTAATCCTTTTGGCATCACAATTGGTACAGGGTGTAGCATTGGCCATAGCGCTATTCTTGATGGAAGACACCATCTGGTAATTGGTAACAACGTCAATTTTTCGACTGGGGTTTGGGTGTGGACTGCAGAGCATGATGTAAGGTCACTTGACTTCAAAGGGCATGGTGCTCCTGTTATTATAGAAGATTATGTCTGGTTAAGCTGTAGGGTAATCGTGCTTCCCGGAGTTACAGTTGGGGAAGGCGCAGTGGTTGCAGCAGGAGCGGTAGTGACTAAGGACGTTCCGCCCTATACGATTGTAGGAGGCGTGCCTGCCAGAAAAATAGGTGAACGACCGCGTGGTCTGAATTACGAATTATCTAATTATATCCATATGATATAGGTGGATAAGCTGAACGATCGGGAAAGCGTTTGGCATGTACGATGGCCTGCTTATCTATAGCGTAAAACTTTTCTATAACTGGGAGCAGTTTTTAGAATAAAGTATCCCGCCGATGTTAAAGCAGGCAAATCCTAAAATGGAGTATATTATTATTGATGGTAGATATATTAATAGAAGTATGAGCTTAATTATTAAGACATGAGCGAATTTAAAATTAAAATTTTTTTTAGTATTCTTTATATTTATTTGTTTATAGGGGTTCTTTCCACAGTTGCACTAGCTTTAAAAGAATTTTCTGCGTATCTACTTTTTTGCTGTGACTTCGGTCTTATTAGTTTAGGATTAATGTTTATAAATAACACTAAAAATCGTTTTATATTGGGTTTATTTTTAATTTTTATCGTAACGTCCACTTTTACTTACGCAGCAAATTCCGATGTTTCCCTGATATCTCACATAAACGGGCTGAGAGAATACTTAATAATATTTTGTGCATATTCATTTACAAATGCAATATTTGCGTCGGAATATCGTGATTTGTTTCTAAACAAATTTTACGGGTTTATTAAGCCCTTTTTGATTATTCAAATTCCGGTAACGTTTTTTCAATTTCTAAAATATGGTGCAAATGATGGGGTTGGTGGAACTTTTGGCCCTGGTGAGACAGGAACTCTAACTATAATTATCTTTATTTTATGCTTTTATTTAATTTGGATTCATACTAATCGTCGATTATCAGATAGATTCAATTATCGTACTAATTTGATGATACTTCCATTTTTTTTACCAATCCTAATCAATGAAACGAAAATATCTTTTGTCTTTATTGCCCTTTTTTTCTTATTCCAATTAAACCTGAAAGGGAAAGCCTTAGTTTCAAACATAATTCTCTTAACATTTGCAATTGCAATTATCAATATATATAACAACTATAATGCATCTGGTGTTAGATCAGAATCGGTCTTTAATAGAGAGTTTCTTAAAGAATATTTGGCTATGGAATTTGAAGGGAAAGATGAATATAATAAAAAAGAATTTCTTGAAAAATATTCGCTTGAAGAGAATGGGGAGACATATTTTGACATTCCCAGGTTTACAAAAATATCATTAGCTATAAAAACACTTTCCCAGGATTCTCTAAAAATGCTTTTTGGAAATGGTATTGGCATTTTTAAAGGTGGTAAAATACTTGAACGATCAGAATTTTCTGTCGATAATTTATGGTTATTAAAAGGTTCCCGACCTTATTTATTTTTTCTGCTAATGCAGGGAGGTGTTCTAAATACATTGATAATATTAGTGCTTTTGTTTTATCCGGTAATGAAAATTTCAAAAAGAGGGGCCGTTCTAAAAGAGAAAGTTAAACTTTTAAAAAATCTACAATACTTTATAGCTTCAAATTTAATTTTGATTCTATTTTACAATGATTCTTTAAGGAATGGAGCAATCGTAATAATTATATCTTCTATCAGTATGCTAATCTACAATCATAAAACGTATCTTGATATGGATGTAGAGCATCAGGAAATGAAACTCAAAAGTATTTAAATGCATGTGGTCTTAATTGTGAACTTCCTTTATGATATTGGTTGATCCACTTAGAGTGTAAGAGCAGATTTATTATGGCTGATCTTCCCCTCGTTTCTATCGTAACACCTTCTTATAACCAGGGGCAGTTTTTGGAAGAAACTATACTTTCGGTGTTACGCCAGGACTATCCCAACATCGAATATATCATTATTGATGGTGGGTCTACTGATGGCAGTGTTGACATCATTCGGAAATATCAGGATAAATTGGCATACTGGGTGAGTGAAAAGGATCGAGGTCAATCACATGCCATTAACAAAGGGTTTGCAAAAGCAAGGGGTTCTGTGATGAACTGGCTTTGTTCTGACGATATATTAGAACCATCAATGGTAAGTATTTCAATGCATTATATCTTGAAGCACCCCAATGTAGGATTAATATACGGGGACCGCGTGCGCATAGATGCCAAAGGGAACATTTACAGTATGCAACGTTATCCGGCCTTTAAACCGTATTTTTTGCGTTGGGGCTTTAGTATTCCTCAAGAGACCGTTTTGTTCCGCCGTGAAGTTTTTGAGGCTGTAGGAGGATTGGATGAATCCTTGAAGATGGTAATGGATTTTGACCTGTGGTGCAAGATCAGCAAGGTTTCCTCCGTTTTGCATATTCCGGCGTTTTTAGGCAGATTTAGAGCACACACTTCCAACAAATCTTCAGTCTTTACAAAACAAATGCAACAAACAGGTTTCGCTGAGGGAAACCCGGCAGAATATGCCAAAGTTTATATGAAGCATTTTGGGAGAAAGCCTTCAAAACTTTTGATCGCACTTGAGAAAGTAGCAGGCTTACTATTGGCATTCTGTGAGAGGCGCACAAAGCGGTACCGTAAGGAAATAGCAACTACCGAGGGTATCCGTTTGTCATGAAGATTCTCATGATCCATCATAGGCTGCCTTATCCCTTACTTTCAGGTATGGATAAAGTGACCTATAATCTCATTCGTGCCTTAAATTTGAAACACGAGGTAACGTTAGTACTTCCAGTGAATAAAAATACGGTAGATGTAAATATAAAACAAATTAGTAAAATCTGTCACAAATTTGTGGGAGTTCCAGTGAATAAACCTAATTTACCTGGGAAAAAATATAGTTTCCGATATTGGTGGCGATTTTTTCGATTATTTTTTAATGTACCCCCATTGATTACGGAGAATTATTATCCTGAAATGATAAAAGTTGTTCAACGTCTCTGCAGAGATGGAGGATATGATTTGGTTCAGGCTGTGAGTATTGCCACAACGGAATATCTGCAATATACTGAAATGCAGAATACAGCAGTATTGGCTCATGATGCAGCTTTTGAACTATCCAGAACTCAAGTAAAAGTTATTAAAAATCCATTATCACGTTTAATAGGCTGGCTAAATTATAGGGCATTTTTGCACTATGAATCTAAAGTTTATTTGAATGCCAAATATGTGCTATCTCTGTCTGAAGTTGATTTAAAAAAGATAAAGGAGAAATTCGGGCAACTACAACATACATGGCACCTACGGGTTCCGGTTGAGCCGAATGATAATCTATTTTCAGAGCGAGTGAAAAATGAGCCTCAGGAAGCTAATACTCTAATTTTTGTGGGCGGTCTTGGTCCTTTTTTTAATCAAGATGCAGTTCTTTATTTTTCAGAAACAATTTTGCCCATTATTTTTCATAATATTCCAAGCGCAAGATTTTTTATAGTTGGGGAGAATCCTCCAGAACATATAAAACTGCTGCAACGAGACAAACGCATTATAATAACCGGTAGAGTTCATGATGTTCGACCCTACATTAATCGTGCTGCAGTTTATGTTGCACCTGTTCGTTTCGGAGGAGGAATAAAGACTAAAATGATAGAAGCATTTAGTTTAGGGAAAGCAATTGTTGCAACTTCCGTAGCCGCTGCAGGGTTATGGGAAATAGATGAAAAAGCAATATTAATACGCGACGATCCCTTAGATTTTGCTAATGAAGTTATACGCCTTCTGCAAAATAAAGAATTGAGGTCTTCATTGGAAGCGCGGGTTAAAATATTATTCGAGAGATCTTATTCTTTTGAGGCAGTAGCTCCGAGGCTGCTCGGTGTTTACGATGAGATTGATTTAATGAATTCATGAGAAAAGGCAGGAAAATAATTCAAAAGATATTATTTATATATTTTAATGATGAAAAATAAAATATCAATTATATATGATGAAACATTGAACTACTTTTGTAAACCTCCATTCAATCCATCAATTAGATATCCTGAGTATCCTTGGATTCAAATATCTAACCAACCCAATCTTATATATGAAGCAGTAAGAAAGGGTTTAATATATTTAGGATTAGACGAAAATAATATCAATACACCTAGATGGAATCCATTTAAAAGCTTCATAAATCTAGGAAATACTGTTTTAATAAAACCAAATTTTGTTATTCATTTTCACCCTTCTGCCTATGATATAAATTGCATAATTACGAATTCTTCAGTAATTCGTGCAATAGTTGACTATGTTATTATTGCTTTGCAAGGTAGGGGGAAAATAATTATCGGGGATGCCCCTATACAAAGTTGTAGGATAGAAGAGATATTAAATACCAATGGCTTATTTGAACTAATAGATTTTCTTCGGAATAATAGCGATATTGAAATTGAATTTAGAGATTTGCGTGAAGATGTAATCCGCCTTGAAAAGCATAGCATTGTCTCTGCAAGGCGGAAAAATCCCGTAGAAATCACTGAGGTCAAGTTAGGTTCAGATTCCAAACTCGAAGGGATTATCCAGGATGCGCATCTTTTCTGCGTTGATGGTTACGAGCAGAGTAAAACCAGGCAGTCTCATCTGCCTGGAACCCATATTTATGACATTAATTCCCTGACTTATGAAGTTGATGCAATTATCAATATTCCTAAGTTAAAAACCCACAAAAAAGCCGGAATGACCGGCGCAATTAAAAATTTTGTTGGATTGAATGCGAATAAGGACCGGCTGCCGCATTTCCGTTCGGGAAGCCCTACGAATAGAGGGGATGAATATCCAGTTACAAACGTTTTTCGGGAAGCTTATCGCACACTTATTCATACGATGGATAAGACCGATAATAAAGTCGTCCGCTATATGATTGTAAGCGCCTTGTACCTGCTTCGCAGAATATTTAAGCTTCAGAAGTTCGAGTTGATTGAAGGGGGAGCCTGGCCAGGGAATGATACAATGTGGCGCATGATCAACGATCTTACGAAAATTATTTACTACGGCGACAAAGAAGGCAAAATTCATACGGATCTACAGCGGAAAGTTTTGCATATAGTAGATGGTATTGTTGCCGGAGAAAAGACGGGGCCTTTAGCAGCTACGCCCAAACGCAGTGGGTTGATTCTTTCGGGTTTCAACCCGTTTATAGTGGATGCGGCGGCCAGTGAAATCATGGGCTTTAATTATCAAAAGATCAAAACTGTAAGCGAGATACAGGAATTATTTGGCGTTCAACCATCGGATGCAGAAGTTATTTTGAATGGAGAAAAAGTCGAATTTGATTGTCTATCGAAAAAGATAGGTTTATCTTTCGAGCCACCGTACGGTTGGGACGAGATTGTAAAGCGATGAGAATTACGGTAGACAGAAAGACCGGTCATTCTCAATTTTCAGATAAGCCAGATATACTTTCTGAAAACCTGGTTATAGTTGGGAAGATTGAATGTTTGCACACAGAAAGCGGGCAGAATTGGTTTCCAAGCCCTATCCAGATTGAAAGTTATTTAGATTCACTTTCAGATGATAAATTTGCATCAAAGGTTAGCTCGATTGAGGGGCAATTCTTAATCCTATGGCGTAAAGGCAACAAAGTCTATATCTTTTGCGATCGGTATTGTGTTCTCCCAATTTACTATCGTTTCACATCCGGCTCTTTAGAATTCTTCGATCGCATCCTGGATTATGAAAACAAGCTCTCTATATCTCAACAAAACGCAATCGCGTTTCTATTATTCCGTTATATCCCCGGGCGACAAACCCTTTTTAATGGCATAGCCCGGATTATGCCTGGTGAATGCCTAATATTGAACACAGCCACTGGAGAGATGCAAAACTGTGTTAGTAACGTATATCCCCAAGTGAAAATTCAAGTCGAAAGTGATAATACCGCAGCAGAAACTTTCCATGGTCTTTTTCGTAAAGCTCTGGAAAGGCGACTACAACCCTATTTTCAGGAAAAATTGCTTTTACCCCTTTCTGGAGGATTGGATTCGCGCTATATATTAGGAACTGCCCTGGAACTGGTAGCTCCGAACCGTATTGTGGCCATGACCTTTGGTAGTCCTGGCAGTTATGATTTTGAGATTGGGAAACAGGTTGCAAAAGCTGCAGGTGTACAGCATATCTCGTATCCTTTATCTCCAAAGAATTACCATTCTAAATCACTTGAGGCAAATTGTAAGGATACGGACGGTCAAATTAGCTTTACCACAGAAGCACCTATTGAAATCTATCGTGATTTCTCTAAGTACGGAAAAGTCACTCTCTCCGGCTATGTCGGTGATGCGATTATGGGAAATAAAGCGAATCCAATGCATTCTCAGGATAAAAAAATTATAGCGCTAAAAGATGCTCTAATTAGCATCCAAGATCCACTTGCCGGATATATCTCTTATCCAATGATCGATTCTAGTTTTTATTATGAGAACGGAGAAATTTCCCGATTAGGTACTTCTGAACTCTGGTTTTTCATCAACCACTTCACTAAATATACTACCTACTGTGTATTCAAGCTTCGCGAGCATTTCGAATATATTAACCCGTTTATTGATTATGCTTTCCTTGATTATGTGCTGAATCTTCCTCAAGGGATGCGTCTATATCGTAAGCTCTATTTCTACTGGCTCCAAGAACACTTCCCACAGCTTGCTAGCTTACCCTGCAGGATATATAGAGGCGCATCATTGATTGATTCCCCAACAAAAAAATTCGCTGCGCATCAATGGGATCGTTTTATCCATTACTTCTTAAGAAGAAATAAAGGCATTAATAAGATAGATCTTTTTCAACACCGTTTTGAAATATTAGAACCTGATCAGTTGCGGAAGCAAATTAAGGGATTATTACCAACTGAAGCTGAAAAGGTAATTTTTGGGAAATCGAAATATTACTTCCTTCTTTATAATTTGAAATGTTTAAGCATCCTCCGATATAGCTTTGGGATTCCTTTAGGTTGAAATGCCTTTCTAAATTCAATGGACCATTTTTATTTCCTTTAATCCATGTCTGGAAAATGTATTAAGCAAGGCGCGAAATGAAAAGTGACAAGAAGATTATTATCCTAACCTATTATAATTTCCCATGCACTCATCCTGTGCTTGGGAATGTGTTTGCAAAGGAGTTAGGTCGTAATCATGAGATCATCTGGCTTTTACAGGGTGATATTGCAAAAGGGAAAAAGAAAAAGTGGTTTAATTCTCATGTATTATTGACAAGGGCTTTCCGAGGAAATCATTGGTACAAAAAAATCGCGAATAGAATTTGGTCCTGGCAAAGGTTTTTTCAGATCATATGCCTTCTGATATCTGGGAAAGAAAATATTGTTTTGATCAGAGACATGCCAATTGAAGCCTTTTTGATTTCTTTCCTTCGATTTTTTTTCAGATTCAAACTATTTTATCAGCATTCGGCACCACTACACGATATAACTATAGCAGCGTTTAAGGTTGATAAGGGACCAAAAAGATTCTGGTATCTGATTCATGGGTTATCTTATGGTTTTTTTCTCGGGAAGGTTCTGAAAAAAGCTGACCTTGTTTTTACAATTTCTGATTTTCACAAAAAAGAGCTTGTTCATGTTACTGGTGGAGATAAATTTGTTACCTTAACAATGGGGGTAGATGAAGAATGGCTGGAAAGAGACAGGTGTGAAATCCCTGGTCTCAAAAAAATTAGAGAAAATAATTTTGTTTTAGTGTATTTTGGTACACTAAGCTTTACGAGAAAACCTATATTTATTTTAAAGAGTTTTATTGAAGTTAAAAAAAGACTATTTAATTGTAAATTAATCTTGATAGGAAAAACTAGTTCATTTTGGGAAGAAAAAGAATTAGAATCAACTTGCCGTCGCTTTGGTATAGAAAGCGACGTAATATTTACAGGGCAAGTGGATCGAAATAAGTTGCAAGACTATCTTGCCTATTGTGATTTGAGCATTTCCGCAATACCTCCTGAAAACTATTATAAAATCAGTTCTCCTACTAAAATTTATGAAAGTTTAGGAAATGGCGTTCCTGTTATTGGGAATAAAGAAATCTACGAACAAGAGAAAGTTATTTTAGAATCAGGAGGAGGGCTTGTAGTGAATTATAATATCGCTTCTTTTTGTGACGCAATTATCAAACTCCTGAACAATCCGGAATTAAGAAAGGATATGGCAAAAAAAGGAAAAGAATATGTTAAAGAAAATTATAGTTATCAAAATATTGCAAAAAATATAGCCCCATTATTCGATGGTTAAGAATAATGATCCATAAGTTGGATAAATCTCAAAAATGCTTAAAATTAAAAACAAACCAATCCTACTTATTCTTAAAACTCCGCCGCCATACGGGGGCGGGGAGCTGCAGTCTGCTGCAGTCTGTGCTTATGTTTCCGGTGATTCCGATTTCATTGTTCAAGAAATCAGATCCCCCAAGAGAAACAAGACCAATCAGGGGGTGTTTGCTTTCTGGAAAATCACCGAGTTTATTGTAAACTGGTGGCATTTTTTTTGTTTGATGAGGCGGCATCGCCCACGCCTTGTTTTCTGTTCCCTGCCAAAGGATTTACCAGGTTTTTTGCGGGACAGCGTTTTTTTTTGGACAGCGAGACTTTATGAAGTGCCTTTTGCCGGGGAACTGGCCGGTGTCGGTTTCAACTTTCTGGGAAGTGGCCCCGTCCAGACGTGGTACGGTAAACTCGTCCTTTCGCGGCTAATCTGTCTGAGGGTGCTTGGGAAGAGCGTTGCGCAGAGACTCGCAGGTTTCGATATCAAAAAAACCATTGTTACTGACAATGGAATAGAATGTCAGGTAGGTCACAAATATTGTGCTGAACCAGAAGAGGGGGCCGTACGGCTGATCTTTGTAGGCACGCACTCGCCTCAAAAGGGATTTGATCAGTTGGTCGAGGCATGTATTATCCTGGCTCGAAAGGGTCTGAGTTTTGAAATCCATTCCTTGGGGGAGTGGATTTCGGGCCAATTTCGGGAGAGGATATATAGTATTGTACGTGACAACGGCTTGATGAACCGTTTCGTTTTCCATGGCTTAGTACATGGCAGGGAGAAATGGTCCATTTTTGCCAAGTGTCAGATCCTTGTATTACCGAGCATTAGCGAAGGGCAGCCACTTGTTATTCTTGAAGCCTTGGCCTGTGGAATACCAGTCGTGGCCTCGCGAGTTGGTGCGATTCCTGATACCATAGAGCATGGAATAAACGGATTTTTGGTTTCTCCGGGTGTTCCTATGGAGCTTGCGGAAAGGCTCGAAGACTTAATAACGAACCCGGAACTTCTCCTGAAAATGTCAGCGGCAAACTTGCAACTCTATAAGAAGCGTTTTACACTGGAGGCATTCCTAAAGACACAGGTAGCCTGGCTCAAAGCATGCGCTTCTGGCAAACTTGTGCCTGAAGGGCAGTTTTTCTCCGCCAATCCTGAATTAGGTAAACGGAATTAAAAAATGAAACAGATAACTCAAAAATTATTAAATGGTCAGATGCAAGTCAATGAGGTGCCTGTACCTTTAATGGGTACTGGTATGGTCTTGGTAAAGAACTATTATTCCTTGATCAGTTCCGGCACAGAGGGCAGTACGGTCAAAGCCGCACGTAAAGGCCTTATTGGCAAGGCAATGGAAAGGCCCCAACAGGCTAAGCAGGTATTAGACTCCTTAATGACCCAGGGGGTGGTTCAGACTTATCGGGCTGTGATGAAAAAGCTCGATGCGTATTCTGCGCTTGGGTACTCCTGTGTAGGCGAAGTGATAGACGCGTCGCCCGACGTTACCTCTTTCCATCTCGGCGACTTTGTCGCCTGCGGAGGGCAGGGCGCTTGCCACGCAGAAGTAGTCGCCGTACCTATTAATCTCTGCGTAAAGATTCCGCGTGATACAGATCTCAAACAGGCTGTGTATAATACTCTTGGCGCTATCGCACTTCAAGGGGTTCGACAGGCAGACCCGCGATTAGGTGAAACTTGTGCTGTGATAGGTCTGGGGCTTATTGGACAATTGACCTGTGTTTTGCTTCGGGGAGCCGGAATCCGTGTAGTGGGTGTGGACATCAGCCAGCCTATGGTGGATATTGCAAAAAAGCATTGTACCGATTTAAGTTTGAACCGGGCTCAAACCGGTATCAAAGGCATTATCAATGATTTTACGAATGGGCTTGACTGTGATTCTGTTATTATTACTGCTGCTACAAATTCCATTGATCCTATTAATTTCGCTGGAGCTATTGCTAGGAAACGAGGAGCTATCGTTGTGGTTGGAGCTGTACCCACCGGTTTCGATCGGGAACCCTATTATTACCAAAAGGAATTACAGGTGCGAATGTCCTGTTCATACGGACCAGGCAGATACGATTTGAATTATGAGGATAAGGGTATTGATTATCCTCCGGCTTATGTCCGCTGGACCGAAAATCGTAACATGCAGGCTTTTCAAGAACTCATTTATTCAAAAAAGATTGATTTGGGTTACCTTACTACTCACATCTTCAAACTCGATGACGCTCCTGCAGCTTATGACATGATGATAGCCAAATCAGAGCCATTTATCGGCATCCTTATTGAGTATGACGCCTCTAAAAAAGTGGATAGGACCCAAGCTAAGATATCTCTCAACCCTTCAGCTTTCAGCCTCGAGCCTTGCGCAATCTCCATCGGCTTTATAGGCGCCGGGTCTTATGCCCAGGGCAATTTAATGCCCAACATTCCAAAGAACAAAAATGTTATTCTAAAAGGTGTAATGACAGCAGGCAGCACGGGCTCCCGATCTGCAGGTGAGCGTTTCGGGTTCGAGTTTTGTACGAGCAACCCTGATGATATCATCGAAAATGAGTCTATCAATACTGTTTTTATAGCTACCCGCCATGACTCCCACGCCCGTTACGTCAAGCAGGCTTTAAAGGCGGGTAAGAACGTTTTCGTTGAAAAACCTTTATGCCTCACAGAGGCAGAACTTAGTCAAATAGTTGACTTGTTAAATGGTAGTAATTTAAATAAATCTTTGTCCAAAAATACCAGTCAACATATCGACGATTTAACTAATCAACCAATACTGATGGTGGGGTACAATCGAAGGTTTTCTCCCTTAACGAAAATGATTAAAGAGCGGTTTGGCGATGGTCCCATGGCTATGGCCTATCGTGTAAATGCTGGATCAATTTCTGCTGATTCCTGGATCCAGGATACTGAAATCGGAGGGGGTAGGATTATTGGTGAGGTCTGTCATTTTGTTGATTTTCTTACATATATGAATGGTTCACCACCGGTTTCCCTTTACGCCGCAGCCATGAAGTCACCTAACAATTTACATGATACTATTAATGTTTCTTTATGTTTTGGTAATGGGTCAATTGGCACCATTTCCTACTTTGCAAATGGAGACAAAAGTATGCCAAAGGAAAAGGTTGAAATTTTCGCAAATGGCTGTGCTGCTATACTGGATGATTTCAAGCGTCTCACCATTCATTCCAATGGGAAAAAGAAAGACAAGAAACTATTAAGACAGGACAAGGGACAGAAAGAAGAGATCAGGATATTTATTGAGGCCGTACAAAACGGAACAGGTATGCCCATTCCTTTTGAGGAAATTCATAGCGCTTCTATGGTGACTTTTAAGACCATTGAATCCATTCGCACCGGGCGCAGCGTTCATATTTAAAATCCAGCTCTTACAAAGTCAGCTAGTTCTAAACAGGATTTTAACCCTCATATTGGCAAGATGAATATAAGTGCCAGCATACAAAAATTAAAGCAACATATAGAAGATGAAGGTTTCAAAGGGTATGACCCATATGATGCTTTGAACAGTCCTTTATTAAGCAGTGGATCCCCCAGTTTGAAACTCCTTCGAATTGCATTCATACAAATATTAAAAAGATTTCCTATTAATCTTCGGCCACTTTTGTTCATCAAGAAAGACTACAACCCAAAAGGCATTGGACTTTTTCTGTGGGCTTATGCGAAATTATACAAGTTTGAAAACAAGCCGGAATACTTAGAAAGACTAAAACACCTATTATGCCTGCTTGAAAAGCTGAAAAGTGAAGGGTATTCAGGCAGCTGCTGGGGTTATAATTTTGACTGGCAGTCCAGGGCTTTTTTGCTTCCGAGGTTCACTCCAACCATTGTAAATTCGTCCTTCATAGGACATGCCTTAATTGATGTATACAGATATACTGGAATTGAAAAAGCACTGGAAATGGCCATATCCATTAAAGATTTTATTCTAAAAGACCTGAACCGAACCGAAAGGGATGGCGCAATATGCTTCAGTTACACACCTATTGACTACGGCATTGTGCATAACGCCAATCTGCTGGGAGCTTCCCTTCTAATCAGACTTTTCAAATATACGAAAGATAACAATATGATGGATATATCACTTTCAAGCCTCGCTTACAGCATGAAATATCAAAAAGAGAATGGTTCTTGGACATATGGAGAGGCTGACTTTCAAGGTTGGATAGATTCCTTTCACACCGGTTTTAACCTTCAAAGCATCCTATATTTTTTTGAAGAAGGCTTTGCAGCCGAGTATAGGACGGCATTTGAAAAAGGAGTTAGGTTTTATTCCGAAAACTTTTTTTTAACTGACGGTACACCCAAATACTATCATGACAAAATCTATCCGATTGATATACACTCGCCGGCACAGGCGGTTGTGTTCTTTTCGAGATTGGGGGATTCTTACAGGGATTTGTCTGAAAGAGTAGTTCAATGGATGATCAATAATCTACAGGACAGACAGGGTTTTTTCTATTTTCAAAAAAAGAGGCTTTATACCAATAAAATCCCATATATTCGATGGGCTCAGGCATGGGCATTCCATGCATTAACAGAGTTTGAGTTGTTTAATCAATATAGAGATGAATATCTGAGCTTAAGGAGGACAAAATGTATGCAGTAATACTTGCCGGTGGCAGCGGTACGCGATTTTGGCCATTGAGCAGAGAGACAACTCCCAAACAACTGCTTCGCATGTTTGGTGATACAACAATGATTCAGAAGACTGTTGCGAGGATAAATCATTCTATACCTATTGAAAATGTATATATTGTTACCGGAGAAAAATATGCCTATGATATTAAAAACCAACTCATCGAATTGACAGGGTCTGATAAGTTTAATATGCTCATAGAGCCTGAGGGGAAAAATACAGCCCCTGCGATTGGTCTTGCTGCAGTTTACCTGAAGAAAAGGTCTCTCAGTGCAGTAATGGCTGCAATGCCGTCAGACCATGTCATACTGAATAATGATATATTCTCAAAGGTCCTGAAAAGAGCGGAGAAATTAGCACTGAAGGGATACCTGACAACAATAGGCATCATACCAGGCAGGCCTGAAACAGGGTATGGATATATTAAAAGAGGAACCGCTCTGAATAAAACAAAAGATTCAGAGTGTTTTACTGTTGAACGTTTTATAGAAAAACCTGATAAAAAACAGGCTGAAGAATATAGTAATTCAGGCAATTACTTCTGGAATAGCGGCATATTCGTCTGGAGAGTTTCGGATATTTTACAGGAAATAAAAAGGCAGATACCTGATCTGTTTCAAGGACTCATTCGTATAGAAAAGTCAATTGGCAAAAAAAATGAGAATGAAGTAGTACGAAGTGTCTATCGATCTTTAAAATCATTATCAATAGATTATGGAATTATGGAAAAAGCTTCCCGGGTAGCTGTTGTCCCTGCGGATATGGGCTGGAGCGATGTGGGAAGCTGGAGCGCCCTTGATGATATTTCAAATAAAGATAAAACCGGGAATATTATGACAGGCAATGTCATAGATATTGGGTCAAAAGATTCGATTATTTATGCAGGTAAGCGTTTGATTGCGACAATTGGATTAGAAAATACTGTTGTAGTTGATACACCTGATGCTACACTGATTTGCAATAAGGACAAGACCCAGGACGTCCGAAAGGTTGTGGATGAATTAAAGAAAAAGGGTGCTGAAGAGCTTGTTGAACATCTTACTGTCTACAGGCCATGGGGTTCTTATACAGTACTTGAAGCAGGCAACCGGTATAAGATAAAGAGGATAGTGGTCAAACCAGGTGCCAAGCTCAGTCATCAACTCCACCACCACAGAAGCGAACACTGGGTAGTTGTTGCAGGGACAGCAAGAGTGACTATCGGGGATAAGATTTACAATGTTCATCCTAGCGAATCTACCTACGTGCCCATATCTACCAAACACAGACTCGAAAATCCTGGAAAAGTACTACTCCATTTAATCGAAGTGCAGAATGGTGATTATATTGAAGAGGATGATATTGTCAGGCTCGATGATGAATACGGAAGATGATTAATCCAACGATTTTCAGACAATACGACATAAGGGGAATATGGGGGGTGTCACCACCGATTAAGAGTGGACCCACTTCACCGGTATAAATGGCCCCACCCTAAAGTTGCATGTTTTGAGGATATTGGTAAAATACGCACCGGTTTAAGGACACACCTGTTTATTTATATTCCCATTCATATATGAGTTGCATTTTATCATGGCGTATTTGCCTTGCGTTTCAGGATCATGAGGGGCTGGGCATTGGATGTGGCAAAGACAGAAGAGAACAGACCGGCTGAGCAAGGGATTATTACGATTTTATTTTTAGGAAAGGAAAAGGGAAAGGGAAAGGAAAAGGGAAAGGAAAAGGGGTCAAACCTTTAAACTTTAATTGATATTTTCTACTCTCTTTTATATTCTATCTGCATGGCAAGACAGCTAAGGATTGAATATGAAGGGGCTTTTTACCATGTAACATCAAGAGGGAATTTAAGGGGAGATATATTTTTTGATGACAAAGACAGAGAAAGATTTTTAGAGATACTGAAAAGAATAAAAGATAGATATGATTATCTACTCCACGCATATTGTTTAATGAAGAATCATTATCACCTATTATTAGAAACCCCACTGGCTAACCTGTCGCAAGTAATGCAGAATATAAATACCAGTTATACAGTTTATATAAACAAAAAATATGGAAGATATAATACTCCCCAAAAACTGGACAGATGAATAAGGTGGATGGTAGCCTGCCAGAACTTGAAGGAGGAAAGGCATGATGGGGAAGACGCGGAAGACGCATGACGGAGCATTCAAGGCAAAAGTAGCCCTTGAAGCCATAAAGGGTGAAAAGACGGTAGCGCAGCTTGCAGGGCAGTATGAGATGCATCCGAACCAGATTGGGCAGTGGAAGAAGAAGCTTTTGGAGGAGTTGCCTGGATTGTTTTCGGACAAGCGTGATCGTAGGGACAAAAGCCATGAAGAACTTGAGTCCGAGCTGTACCGTCAGATTGGGCAGATGAAAGTGGAACTTGAGTGGCTTAAAAAAAAATTTCAGATACTCGGTTAAAGAGAAGAGGGCATTGATCGAGCCGGCGCATACAGAGATACCGATAAGCAGACAGTGTGAACTGCTGGAGCTGTCGAGGGCCGGGTATTACTACCAGCCGCATGGAGAAAGTCCATTGAACTTGCACTTGATGAACATCATTGATGAGCAATACACGCGGATGCCGTTTTACGGAGTTGCGAAAATGACGGCATGGCTTATCAGGGAAGACTTTGTGGTCATTCGCTGGGGTCATGGGTCAGGAAAGGTGTCAGGTCTACACTCTTGACAAACGAAAAGATGAATGAGATAATAAGAGCAGTAATAGCCATTTGAAAAGAGATTATGGCACGACCATTGAGGATAGAGTACGCCGGTGCATATTATCATATAACTGCAAGGGGAAATGAGCGGAGGGAAATATTCCTGAATGATCAGGACCGCGAGAAGTTCCTGTCCTATTTAGAAAATTATCAAGCATACTATCAAAACCGGAGACAATGACAATATTGAGAAGCATTGATTATACACATCAAATAATATAAAATATTATTGTGGAATATATTGTTGATACATCTACATTAATATCTTTGGCAAGAATAAATTATCTTGAGCTTATTCCGAAGTTGAAAATAGATGTGCTTATACCTGATGAGGTTCATGCTGAGGCGGTCATAATGGGTGAAGAAAAAGGATTCGCTGATGCAATAGTTATTAAAAGCTTCATAAAAAGATATGAGATCAAGGCAGTCGGTGTTAAAGCCAGTCACGTAAATGCTTTAAGGAGGAAGATAAACAAGATTCTTACTAAAGGTGATGAAGCAGTTCTTTCATTGGCAATAAAGGAAAAGACAAAGGGGATTCTGACAGACGATGATGGCCTCGGCAAGATAGCCCTTGCTTTAGGGTTCATTGTCAAGGCTACGCCTGATCTATTAATAGAGGGGCTGGGGGGCAAGATTTTGGACTTCACGAGCTTTGAGGTTTTCATCAGAGGATTAGTTGTTGAGAACAGATTGAGTTCTGTTATTGCAGAACTTTATTTGATGGAGGGTAAAAAATATGTTGAAGGCTAAAGAATTGATAAGGACCAATGTAATGCTCGATAGGGAAGTACTACAGTCAATTGATGAATTCGCCAAGGCTATAGCTGAAGATAGATCTACTGTAATAAGACAGCTAATAAAAAAAGCGATCTTAGAGGAGAAGATAGAGATTGGTATCAAAAAATTTCAAGCAGGTGTACCTTTTAGAAAGGCTGCGGAAATAGCCGGTCTTGATTACTGGGATTTTCAGGCGGAGCTTGATAAACGGGGAGTTCCTATATCTGCTTCTCTTTCGTTTGCAAGAAGGCGAATAAGGGGAAAAGATGATCAAACCTAAGGAAAGAAGGAAGGAGGTGTAGAATAATAATAGAATAGGGACAGAATAGGGACACATCCCATTTTTCTTGACATTCAGGACCATAGTCGGTAGACTTCTATATGCCGAGGCTCGGTAGAACGGTTGCCCCAGGCTATCCGCACCATGTCGTTCAAAGGGGAAACAACAGAGAGAATGTCTTCTTTGAAAAAGAAGACCGGGATAAGGAAAAAGGGTCAAACCTTTAAACTTTGCGTGCCCCGCAAAGGGTAAAGGTTTAACCCCTAGTTCACCCCTAGTTCACCCCTAGTTCATAAAGTACAAAAAATGTTATTATTAAGCAGGATAAGGGAAGGAGGCAAACATGTCTTTAACAATCACTATACCTGATGATTTGATAGAGGGGATTAAAAAGGTAACAGAAGAAGGCGGGTTTGAAAACACGGAAGAATTTGTTTCTGCTGCTATTGAACAAAAATTGCTTGAGATTAAAAAAGACAAATTCTATCGGTTGACAGATGATATAAGGGCTGGCTTGGAAAAGAAAGGCTACACAATAAAGCAGATAATTGACGAGATAGAAAAATATAGGCATGAAGATCACCATCGCAGTTGATGCCCAGCCTTTTTTTTCTGCCCTGCTTGGTGGTGTTGCAAGAAAGATATTTTTTGATTCACGTTTTAAATTTATCACAACCGACTTTACGCTTGCCGAAGTAAAAAAGTATCTGTCTTTTATTGCAGAAAAATCTGGAAAAGAGGAAAAAGATATTATCTATGCGCTTGAGCTTCTTCCCGTCACATTATATCACCAACAATTTTATCAACAGAAAAGACTGATTGCCGAACAATTAATAGGAGCACGCGACCCTAAAGATGTGGATATCCTTGCACTTGTATTAACTACCCAAGCAATTTTGTGGACAGAAGATAAAGACTTTGATGAAATAGATGGGCTATCGATTGTCCATACTAAAGACCTGCTGTAGTTTTTATACAAGCCGAAAGCGGAAGAGAGATTTTTACATGGCGTTATATGGGGACGACAGCTCATAGAGAGTTTTTTAGGGTCTAACTTACATCTATTATGCATTCGGGTAGGTCAAACCTCAAAAATACACTTTGCAAATTAGGACGGTTTTCGGGGACATCCTATAGTCCCCTGTCAAGTAAAAAATTATATTTTTTAATTTTCATTTAAAATCAAGCAATTATATCTATTTACTAAAATATGAACGTACTACTTCATCTAAGTCTTTGACAGAC
>Ga0172371_10003193_pt1 | contig 25563 bp, 16 predicted proteins | sample Lak12m_FD_114543 | JGI IMG/M metagenome (GOLD analysis project Ga0172371, IMG submission 114543) | Freshwater microbial communities from Kabuno Bay, South-Kivu, Congo - kab_022012_12m | ecosystem: Environmental > Aquatic > Freshwater > Lake | place: Democratic Republic of the Congo: South-Kivu... | reverse complement strand
GCCGCCTCTGAAAAGGTCTCCGAGGCGGAGACTGCCGCCCGCCAAGCCGCCGTCATCTCCTATTCCGCTATTGCGCTGGCTCTGGGCATTGCCACTCTGCTGGCTTTCTTCATCGCGGGGCAAATTACGCGCCCCGTGCTTTCGCTCACCCAAACCGCGCAGCAAATTGCAGGCGGCGACTTTACCGCCAAAGCCGAGCAACTCAGCGCCGATGAAGTCGGTTCGCTGGCGCAGACCTTTAACTTGATGACCGAGCGTCTTGGACAAGCCTTTGAAGATGTGCGCCGCCGCGCGCTGGCTGTGCAAACTTCGGCAGAAGTCAGCCGCCGTTTGTCGGTAGCAACCAATACGCGCCAACTGGCGGTGGACGTGGTGGAGCAGGCGCAAGCGGCTTTCCACTACTATCACGCGCACATTTACTTTTTTGACGAAGCGCGCGAATTCCTCGTCATGGCGGGCGGCACGGGCGAGGCTGGCGCAGTGATGCTGGCAAGCGGGCATAAAATCCCTGCGGGGCGCGGCTTGGTGGGGCGCGCCGCCGATACTCACGCGCCTGTTTTGGTACCGGATGTTTCCAAAGAGGAGGGCTGGCTGCCCAACCCGCTACTGCCAGAGACCAAAGCCGAGGCTGCCATTCCCATTCTGTTGGGCAATACCACGCTGGGCGTGCTGGATGTGCAGCAGAATGTTGTTAATGGCTTATCTGCCGAAGACGTGGAACTGCTGCAATCGCTCGCGGGTCAGGTTGCTATCTCTTACCAAAACGCGCGTTCCTTTGAACAGTCCAAAGCGCAAGCCGATTACGAATCTTTGGTGAACGCCATCGGGCAGAAGATTCAACGCGCTACAAGCGTGGAAGAAACCCTGCAAACTGCCGTCCGTGAATTGGGCTTGGCGCTCGGCGCGCAGCGTGTTCATGCGATGGTTTCCAAACACGAAGAAGACAGCAGCCAGAATTAGGCGGCGGAATGAAGGAGCGTAGATTATGAAACAAATACAAAACCCAAGTCTGGAAATCCGCGAAGAGCCGCAGGTTCGTTTTGGCACGACGCTGCTTTCCATCGTGCTGATTTTTGTGTATGGATACGCCTTGAACGCCGTGCTGACTGCGCCCAAGTCCCTGCCCATTTATCTTTCCTTGGCTGCTTTTGCCATCGGCATCCTGATGGCAGCGGGGGGCGTTATCTTATCCTTGCGCCGGAGACAGGGTATCTTTTTGACCTTCTATTCAGTTATCCTTGTCACCTTTGCCCTGCCGGTACTGTTGCAAGGTCGGGCTGTCCCGGCAACCCTGATGCTGACGATTGTGAGTCTGGTGGGTTACTTTTGGCTCTTTCCGCAAGACCGCGCCTGGCGACTCTTGGCTGTTTCCGGCGTAGAACTGCTTCTCATTTGGGGCGTTGAACTGCTCGACCCCGCCTGGCGGCAATCGGTAGGGCTCTTCCCCGCCGGTCCCGCCGGCGCGGTGATTTTCCTGGTGTTGGCGATGTTTTCCATCCTGTTCCGCGCCCGCCGGACAATTGCTTCCAGTATGCGCTTGAAATTCCTCGCAACCTTCACCCTGTCCGTATTTTTGGCGGTTGTGCTGGTTGGGATTGGTTCATACGTCAGTTACCAAAGACAAATCCGCGCGGTTATGCGCCAACGGCTGCTGAACATCATCAGCATTGCCGCCTTGCAGCAGGATGGAGACCTCTTCGCCACCATTCAAACGACTGAAGACCAAACCGGCGAAGCCTACCAAACCATGCAGGCAGTCAATGCCAGCATTCTAGCGACAGACCGCGACCTTGCCTACATTTTCTCCGCCCGCGTGGACGGGCAGGGAAAAATGACCTTTGTGGTGGATAGCGGGCTGGAAGAAGGCTATGACCCGGTGGATGTCGGCGTGGTGTACGACGACCCAAGCGAACTGCTCGCCAAAAGCGCGCTGACTCTTGACAAGCCCATTGTCGAAGAGGATTTCTACACGGACCAATACGGCACGTTTCTCTCCGCTTACGCGCCCATCTACGACAGCGCGGGCAGGCGGCAGGGCATCGTCGGCGTGGATATTTTTGCAGATAAGATTCTGGAACAGGAAAGACAGGCGCTGCTGGTAATTCCTGGCTCGGTGGTTGTCGTTCTATTATTCGTCGGTATGATTGGCTTTTATCTGGGCAACGCCTTTACAAAACCGATTACCGACCTTTCTAACGTAGCGCGCCTGATTATAGCGGGCGATTTTGGCGCCGTCGCTGATGTTCAAACAACGGACGAAGTCGGCGAACTTGCGACAGCCTTTAACACCATGACAAGCCAACTGCGCGCCACCCTTGCCTCATTGGAATCCCGCGTAGAGGAACGTACTCGCAACTTGGAAATCGCATCCGAAGTCGGTCGGGCAGTCTCCCAAGTGGGCGACCTGCAAGCCACCCTTACCAATGCGGCGGAGCTCATCCGTTCGAGCTTTGACTTGTATTACACTCAAATTTATCTTACCAACCCCAGCAAAACTTATTTGGAAATGCGCGCCGGCACAGGCGAGGTCGGCAAGCAATTGCTAGAACGCAGCCACCGCCTGCCATTGGATAGTTCCTCGCTCAACGGGCGCGCCGCTTTAGACAGAAAGACCATCGTCATTGAAGATACCGCCGCCAGCGCCACCTTCAAACCCAATGCCCTGCTGCCCAACACGCGCTCCGAAATGACCGTGCCTCTGCTGCTCGGCGACGTGTTGGTTGGCGTGTTGGATATGCAAAGCGCAAAACCTGGCTACCTGAACCCAGACGTGGTCTCGGCATTTGAAGCCCTCGCCGGGCAGCTCGCCATCGCCATTCAAAACGCCAACTTCTTACAAGAGATTCGCGCCGCGCAAGAAGAACTGCAAAGGCAATCTAGCAGCCAATCGCGCCAAGCGTGGCAAGGGTACATGGACGCCATTCATCAGCCGGAAGCGCTTGGTTTCATCTTCCAACAAAATCAAATCACCCCGCTGACGGAAGAATTGCCGCCCGCGCCGCAGGCGCTTGCCGCGCCCATCGAAATTAGCAGCGCGCCTTTGGGCAACCTTTCGGTAGAGATGGACGAAGGCGCTGCCGCGCCCATTGCAAAATCTGCTGAATTGGTAGAGGCAGTCGCCAAGCAAATATCGCAGCGTATTGAAGCCTTGCGCCTGCTGGAAACCGCCGAGCGTTACCGCGCCGAAGCGGAAGAATCCAGCCGCCGCTTGACTGTCACAAGTTGGGAGCAATTTGCTCAACACGCCGACCAGCCGCTGCGCTATCTCTATGACCTAAAACAAGTGCAACCCTTGGATAGCGATGTCGCTGCTTTGCCCAACATCACAGAGCTGCCCCTCACCGTGCGCGGCGCAGACGTGGGCAAACTGACCATCCAAGACGTAAACCCCGAAGACCGCGAATCTCTAGACCTCGCCAACGCGGTTGCCGAGCGCCTCAGCGCGCACATCGAATCGCTGCGGCAATTTGAAGAAACTCAGCGCAGCCAAGCGGAACTTGACCGCCGCGCCCAGCAACTCGCCGCCGTTGCCGAAGTCAGCACCGTTTCGGCGCAAGAACTGGATATTGAGAAAATGCTGCAAACGGTGGTGAACTTAACCCAGCGCAAATTTGGTCTCTATCACGCGCATGTCTTCACTTACGATGAAAACCTTAAGAGGCTCCAAATTGTGGCTTGCGGATATAAAGAAGGAGACGAACACGAAGGCACGCACGGCACAACCGCTATCCCCATTGAACAGGAACAATCGCTGGTAGCGCGCGCCGCCCGTACTCGTCAGCCTGTCATTGTCAACGACGTGCGTAGCGACCCAGGTTGGCTGCCTAACCCGCTGCTGCCGGACACCGCCTCCGAAATGGCAGTGCCAATGATTGTCGGCGACCAAATCTTGGGCGTGTTGGACGTGCAATCGGAACAAGTTGACGCCTTCACTGACGAAGACGCAAACATCCATACCACGCTGGCTTCTCAGGTTGCCACCGCGTTGCAAAATGCCCTCTCCTTTGCCAAAGCGCAAGAACAGGCGCAGCGTGAAAGCGCGCTCAACGCCATCAGCCAGAAGATTCAAAGCGCCACCAGCGTGGAAGCCGTGCTGCAAATTGCCGCCCGCGAGCTGGGTCACGCCCTCGGCGCGCCCATGACGATTGCTCAATTAAGTATGAAAGAGAACGACTAAATAAATCGGCGCAGGAGAGCCGCCTGTTATGGACTCTGAAGAAAAATCTCAAAAACGAGTTGAAAAACTCTTTTCAGACTTAGAGCAAATGGCAAGCCAGCCGCCGCAAGACGGAGCGGCGCGCGCCGCAGAAACGCCGCCGCCGTTGGAGAGTGTCATCAACAGCGAGATAGACGCGCTCGTTGCCCGCGTGGTGGAACTGGAAAGCCAGCTCAACGCAAGCCAAATGCGCGCCGTAACGGCGGAAGCAAAACTCGCCGCTGCAAAAGAAATGCCCAACCTTGCCGCCGAGTCTGTTTTGGTGTACGAAAAAGAGCGCGTCGGTTTTGCCTATGCGGGCGATAAAGTTTTGCCGATGACCGCCGCTGCCTTGCCCGAAGATGAACTTTCCCAAGCGGAAAAAACTCCCCTTACGTCAGGCGGCGCAAAGATTGGCTCAATTCAAATAAAACCGCCGCAAGACCGCGCATGGACGGACGCAGAACGCCGCATGGCGGAATCTGTCGCTCAGCAAGTTTCCCTCAAAATTCAAAACATGCGCCTGCTCTCCGCCGCAGAACGCGCCCGCGCCGAAGCGCAAGCCGCCACGCGTCAGTTTGCCCATGAAAGCTGGAAAAACTTTTTAGACGGAATTCGCAACCGCGAGCGCATGGGCTATCAATATGACCAAGCCGCCGTTGAGCCTTTTCATGATGTTGCGCCCAGCGAATACGACTACCGCGAAACTGTCCAAGCGTTGGATGAGCAAGTGGGCAGTTTATTTGTCAAAGCCGACCCCCAACGCCCGTTGAGCGAACAAGACAAAGCCATGGTCTCCGCCATTGCGCGGCAGGTGGCGCAACAAGTGGAGTCTTTGCGTCTGTTAGCAGACGCGTCTCGCGCGCGCGCCGAAGCGGAAGAAGCCACCCGCCGCCTCAGCCGCGACCAATGGCAAACCTACTTGCAGCGCTCTCGCACAACACGCGGCTACTTTTACGATAGCGTGCAAGTTAGCCCGTTGATAGACGCGCCGCAGATGGAAAACATCAGCTTGACTCTGCCGCTCAAAGTGCGCGGCGAAGACATCGGGCAAATATTGCTTGCCCAATCGGAAAATTTCTCCCCGCAAGAAAAAGAGCTCGCCGAACAAGTGGCGGCGCGCGTCAGCGAACAATTGGAGCGCCTGCGCCTCACCGAAGAAATTGAAAAACGCGCCGCCGAGCTCGCCACTGTGGCGCAACTCTCCACCGCCACCTCTACGGTGTTGAACCCGCAAGAACTTTTACAACAAGTGGTAGATTTAGCCAAAGAACGCTTTAATCTCTACCACGCGCAAATTTATCTGGCGGATGATTCTTGGAATACCTTGTTGCTGACCGCCAGCGCGGGCGAACTGGGCAAAGAGATGATTCACGCGGGCAGCGCCATCCCTCTTAGCGACAGCCAATCTTTGCTTGCTCGCGCCGCGCGCGAACGCCGCGCGCTCCTTGTTGGAGACGTTAGCAAAGAAGAAGGCTTTCAATTCAACCCGCTGCTGCCAGACGCGCGCTCTGAAATGGCAGTGCCAATCATCGCCGCCGATAAAGTCATTGGCGTATTCAATTTGCAATCCAGCGCCATCAATCAATTTAGCGAACAGGACGCCAACATCTACGCTACGCTGGCTTCGCAAATTGGCGTATCGCTGCAAAACGCCCGCCTCTACGAGGAACAAAGCGCCACAGTTGCCCAGCTGCGCGAACTAGACCGTCTTAAGTCGTCCTTCCTTGCCAATATGTCCCATGAGTTACGCACGCCGCTCAACTCCATTCTTGGCTTTGCGGATGTGATGTTAGAGGAATTAGATGGACCGCTCACTGAAAACATGCACAACGACTTGGGCTTAATCTACAAAAATGGACAACATCTACTGCACCTCATTAATGACGTGCTAGACATGGCAAAAATTGAATCGGGCAAAATGAACCTCAACCCCGAAAAATTCAACTTAGAAGAAGTGCTTTCAGAAGTGGTCAGCATCACCTCTACAATGGCAAGCGAGAAAAACCTCGCGCTTTTCATTGAGCCAGATTCTGAACATGACGTTGAAATTTACGCCGACAAGATTCGCATTCGCCAAGTTGTCATCAATCTGGTAAATAACTCCATCAAATTTACAGAGAAGGGCAAAGTGTCCATCCGCGCTATGCGCGAAGATAAGCATGTTCTACTCAGCGTAAAAGATACCGGCATTGGCATTCCGCAAGACCAACTAGAAGCAGTGTTTCAAGAATTTACGCAAGTGGATACATCCACCACGCGCAAGGTGGGCGGCACAGGTTTGGGGCTGCCCATTAGCCGCCGTCTGATAGAAATGCACGGCGGAAAGCTTTGGGCAGAAAGCTCCGGCGTGGCTGGTGAAGGCTCCACCTTCTACGCCTTTTTACCGCTGGAAGCGAAAATAGAAAAAGAAGAACAACAGAAGGTAAAATAAAGTCATGGCAAAACCAAAGACTCTTCAATGCGCCCTATGCGGAAGCCAGCAGCCTTATGAACCTTTTGTGCCTGCGGTTTGCAAGCAGTGCGGCTCGCAATGGATGGAAGCAAAATATGATTACGACGCCTTCAAACGGGAAATTTTGCGCGGGTTACCCAACCGCCCTAATAACCTGTGGCGCTTTCAAGATGTGCTTCCGCTGGACAACCCCGCCGCGTTAGATTTATACCCCGCAGGCGGAACTCCGCTGTGGCTGTCGCAACGTTTTGCCGCCAAACAAGGCTACCGCAACGTTTACTTCAAAGACGAACGCTACGGACCGACTTCGTCATTCAAAGACAGGCAGGCGGCGGTTGCCGTAGCCGCCATGAACGAGAATAACATCCGCGAGGCGGTGATTGCCTCTACCGGAAATGCGGCGGTGGCGTATGCCGCCGCCTGCGCGCGCGCGGGCATTAAGTTATGGGTCTTTATGACCAGCCTTGTTCCGCAAGAAAAACTGCGCGAGGCGGCGCTCTTTGGCGCGGAAGTGATTCGCGTCAGCGGCAACTATGACCAGACCAAGCAAATTGCCAGCCAGTTTGCCCAACGCCGACATCTGCATTTAGACCGCGGCGCAAGCTCCATCCCCGCGCGCGAATCGATGAAGACCATCGCCTATGAAGTCGTGGAACAACTCGGCTGGCGCGCCCCCGATTGGTACATTCAAGCCGTCAGCGGCGGCATGGGACCTCTGGGCGTGTATCAGGGCTTTAAAGAGTTGTTTGAAATGGGGCTAATTGCCCGCATTCCAAAAATTGCCATCATTCAAGCGGAAGGCTGCTCGCCGATGGTCAAAGCCTTTAAAGCCAATCAAGAAATTGCCGAAGCCGTCATTCCAGACACGCGCATTATTATCCTCTCTACTGGCGACCCGGGTAAAACCTATACCTACTTATACAAGATTCTCAAACAGCATGGCGGCACAATGGAATCCGTTACAGACGCGCAAGCCTTTGACGCGATGCGCGCGCTGGCAAAAAGCGAGGGCATGGCGGTAGAGCCTGCCACCGCTGTAGCGTATGCCGGATTGCAAAAAATGCTGAACGAAAAAATCATCGCCAAAGATGAACTGGTCGTTGTCAATTGCACCGGTCACACTTTCCCCGTAGAAAAGCATGTGTTGGGCGACCAATTTGCTATGGACGTTCACCTCAGCAAAGACCAATCGCCCGCGCCGCAAGAAGGGCTGCAAGCCGCTCTGGAAAACCTAGACGAAAAAGCCACCACGGTTTTACTGGTGGACGATAACTCCGATGACGCGCTGCTCATCCGCCGTTTGTTGGAGGGCAAAAAATCCTACCGTGTGCATCATGCCAAAGACGGCTGGGAAGGGCTAACGATGGCGCGCCAATATCTGCCCGACCTCATCGTGAGCGATTTAACCATGCCCGGCATTGACGGCTTTGGATTTGTAGAGGAACTAAAACTAGACCCGCGCACAAAGGATATTCCTGTCGTGGTGGTCAGCGCCAAGGATATTACCGAAGATGAGCGCAAGCGCCTAAACGGTCACATTGAAGCGTTGTATCAAAAAGGCTCTCTGCCTACCCGCAAATTTGTGGATAAGGTCATCACGGTCATTGAAGACAAAAACGGAGCCTAAGGAGGCTGCCTATGGGAAACGTCATTTTATACATTGAAGACAACCCAGATAACATGATGCTGGTCAAGCGCGCTTTAGAGTCTCGCGGGTATGTCTTACTAGAAGCGTTGACCGGCTTAGACGGCGTGAGCAAAGCCGAACAGCAAGAAGTAGATTTAATTCTGCTGGACATTAACCTGCCGGATATAGACGGCTACGAAGTAGCGCGGCGTTTACGCAGCAGCGAGAAGAAAAAATTAATGTATGTGCCGGTCATAGCCGTCACTGCCAATGCCCTCAAAGGAGACGCGGAAAAAGCGCTCTCGGCGGGTTGCGATTTGTATATGTCCAAGCCCATTAACATCCGTGAACTTTGGGCGCGGGTAGAAGCCTTTATCCCTGCGCCGATTAAAAAAGCATAAGCGCGCGCGGCGTAAAAATAAAAAAGACTATAATGGCGCGCATGGCTAATAAAAAACCTACCCCCATCATTGAAGTTGAGGAGCAAGACGAAGAAGCCGTCCAATCTCCCGATGCGTATTTCACATTTAAGATAAGTTATTTTTACGCGGTATTGGTTGTACTCGCGTTTTCTGTCGGAATTCTAATTGGGTACGTCGCCTCAGAACGCAGCCGCCCCGCAGTCATTGTTCAACAGCAGCAACCCGCTGCCGCCGCGCCCACGCCTCAGCCGGTGGTTTATGAAATTAAAACGGAGGGCTTTCCCAGCCTTGGACCGGCGGACGCGCCCATCACCATTGTAGAATTTAGCGACTATCAATGCCCGTTCTGCTACCGCTGGAAAACTCAAGTATATGACCAGTTGCAGGCGGCGTACCCCGGAAAATTGCGCTTTGTCTATCGCAACTTTCCGCTCTCGTTTCATCAAAACGCTTTCCCCGCCGCCGAAGCCGCCCTGTGCGCCGGAGACCAAAACGCCTATTGGCAATACCATGACGCGCTTTTTGAAAACTACGACTTGTTGAACAATGAAAGTAACGCAGTTTTGGAGCAGTCGCAATTTAATCAATTTGCTGCAGATTTAAATTTGGACGTGACGGCATTTGAAGAATGTATGACCAGCCGCAAATACGAGCAGTTTATTAATGATGATATGGCGTACACCGCCACGCTCCCGCCCGATTATGTGGACGGGCAGCCAGAGGCGGCAGTGGGCGGCACGCCCACCTTCTTCGTGAATGGACATCGCTTGGGCGGCGCGTATCCATTTGAATACTTCAAAGAAATTATAGACGCTGAATTGGCGAACAACTAAAAAAAACGGCGCGGAAAAAATTTCCGCGCCGCTTCTATTTAATGAGCCGTCTTGCTAAATCATAAATTTGCCGTTTTTGTAGAGTAGATCGCCGTCCGCCAAAATTTCGGAGTCTTCGCGCATATCGCAAATCATATCCCAGTGAATGGCGGATTTATTTTTAGAGCCGGTTTCCGGGTAGCCTGCGCCCAACGCCATGTGGAACGACCCGCCAATTTTCTCGTCAAAAAGAATTTGACCCGTAAACTTGTTGATGTCAAAATTTGTGCCGATGGCAAACTCGCCCAAGTAGCGCGAACCCGCGTCTGATTCCAGCATGTTAATCAAATAGGATTCGTTTTTGGCGGCTTTGGCTTGCGAGACCTTGCCGTTAGAGAAAGTTAACTCCGCGCCTTCAACCGCCACGCTGCCATAAATGGCGGGGTAGGTGAACTTCACCCAGCCATTAACAGATTCTTCCACCGGACCTGTATAAATTTCGCCGTCCGGCATATTGTGCGTGCCGTAGGAGTTGAGGAAGGTGCGTCCCTTCACCGACAGCGCTAAATCCACATTGGGACCGCGCAGAATGACTTGATTTTTGCCTTTCATAAAATCAACGGCTTTTTGTTGTTCCTCTTTTACGCGATTCCAAAAAGCAATGGGGTTATCTTCTTGCGCGTGTACCGCGCCAAAGACAAAGTCCTCATATTCCGTAAGACTCATGCCCGCTTCTTGCGCGTATGCTTCTGTGGGGTAAAGCGTTGTCACCCATTTGAACACGCCTTCGCCGCCGCGCCGCATTTGCGTTGCGGTGATAACTCCTGTGGCTTTACCGCGCCGCTGCGCGCGCGCCGCATCCATATTAGTTTGGGAGCGCGTGTTGGTGACGGAGTGAATGCGGATGCGCGACTCAAACGCATCGTAGGCTAATTTTTGAAAAGGCGGAACATAATCGAGTTGCGCGTCATTGCCTTTCATCATTAACAAATCTTCGTGACCGGGGAAGAAGGTATCGGGCAGTTGCAACAATGGAACGGGCAACCCGCCCTTTTCTAAAATTTTGATATAAAGCTCGCGCACTAACGGCTCGGCGGCGGTAGTTGCCTCTATCAAGACTCTATCTCCGGGCTGTACGCGGGCGGAATGTTCTACCAGCACGCTTGCAAATTTTGAGACACGCGGGTCTGCCATGAAATTCTCCTTAGAAGATATGCGAACATGGCAATTATATCACCGCGAACAAGGCGCAAAAACCGCCAGATTTTCAACGCGGAAAAGTCTGCAATCTTATCAACTTTCTTTCTCCTTTTTTAGGGAATATTGGTATGATAAAACTTCTGAAAGGAGTCTTTATGGCTGTCTCTACAAAATCAACCAGCGCATGGGCGCAAGTGGATGAGCAAGGGCGGCTGATTCTTCCGCCGGATGTGCGCGCGCGTTTCGGGCTGGAAGCTGGCTCAAAAGTTCGCTTGGATGAAAGCGGCAATGTTGTGCGAATGCACCGCCCCGTGACGCATCTTACAAAAATTTATATCGAGCCGACTGTCGCCTGTAATTTGGATTGTATTACCTGCTTCCGCAATGCGTGGGAGCAGCCTCTGGGGCGCATGACCGAAGAAACCTTTGAACGTATTTTTCAAAGTTTACAGGCGATGAATCCGATTCCAGATGTTTACTTTGGCGGCATCGGCGAGCCGCTTTTTCACGTTAAAACCATCGAGTGGGTTCGCCGCATTAAAGAACTGGGCGTAAAAGTGGAACTCATCACCAATGGCACAATTCTCACCGAGAAGAAATCGCGCGAACTAATTGACGCCGGGTTGGATGTGCTATGGGTTTCTTTGGATGGCGCGACTCCGGAATCTTACGAAGATGTGCGGCTGGGCGCGGAACTGCCCGCCGTGATAGAGAATCTGCGGCGGCTGGTAAAAATGCGCGCCCCCGGTCACTACCCCAAACCCGAAATTGGCGTTGCCTTTGTCGCCATGAAGCGCAATATCGCCGAATTGCCGCAAATCATTCAAATTGGAAAATCGCTGCGCGCAAAATATTTCTCCGTCAGCAATTTACAATCCGCCACTTCTGAAATGCAGGCAGACCAACTCTATCAACGCGCAACCCGCGATATTGCCTACATGCAGGGCGAACATTTGCCGCAAATTAGCCTGCCCAAAATGGATTTTAACGAAGACACGCGGGACGCGCTTTTTCAAGTATTCAACAGCGGGTTAAAAGTGAACTACGCCGGAAACAACTGGGGCGGCGCAAACGATGTTTGTAATTTTGTAGAAAGCGGAACCATGTCTATTGCGTGGACGGGCGAGGTCAGCCCGTGCTGGCCCCTCATGCACACGCATACCAACTACTTGCACAACAAACTGCGCCGTTCTAAAAAACATATTGTTGGCGACGTCAATCAACAATCGCTCGCCGAAATTTGGCTCAACCCGCAATACCTTGCCTACCGCGAGCGCCTGCACAACTTTACCTTTGCGCCCTGTATCTTTTGCGGCGGCTGCGAGATGGCAGAATCAAACGAGGAAGATTGTTTAGGAAACGATATTGCGCCAGTCTGCGGAAGTTGTTTATGGGCGCAAGGCATTATTCAATGCCCGTAACGTAAATTTGAGATTCTCGTTAAGGAGAGAATATGTTATGAGCGAGATGCGTATGAAGGTCAATTTTTACGCCACGTTGCGCCCCATTGTCGGGCAAAAAACGGTGGAGATGGTTTTGCCGCGCGGCACAACCGCCATTCAATTGGTGAGAATCTTCGTCCGCAATTACCCCGCCATGCGGAAGGAATTGCTCGACCAAAATGAAAACTTTTTGCCGCACATGAAGTTCTTCATCAACGGGCGGCAGGCGGAGTATCTGCCCGACTTGATGGATACGGTCTTGCAGCCCGAAGACAAGGTGGATATTTTTCCGCCCGTAGGCGGCGGCTAGCCATGCAAACCTTCACCCGCGAGATGCGCGGCATTCCCTTTTTTTTGCTCAAAGAATACTTGCAGGAAATGGGCGCAGAAGAAACGCAGCCGGATGTGATGGAAACCAAAGGCTGGCGCGTTAAGTTAGAGCGCATGGAGCCGTTTCGGCTGGGTTCGCTTTCTGTCGGTCAAACGCGCTTGCATGTCGAATTGCAAGACGAAGCCGCCGAAGAATTTATGCGCGTCTTTTCCATGAAAACCTTGCGCGCAGGAGCGTAAACGATGCAAACTCAAATGATAAAAATTAACGGCGTTCATTTGCACGTTGTAACAGACGGCGCGGAAGACGCGCCGCCCGTTCTGCTCTTGCACGGCTTTCCAGAATTTCACTACGGTTGGCGTAAACAAATTGCGGCGCTGGCGGCGGCGGGCTTTCGCGTCATTGCGCCCGACCAGCGCGGCTACAACCTTTCGGATAAGCCCAAATCAGTCGCCGCTTATTCGGTGGATGTATTAGCGCAGGACGCAACGGCGCTCCTTGACCATTTTGGCATACAAAAAGTTAACCTCGTAGGGCATGATTGGGGCGCGGCGGTAGCGTGGACGGTTGCGCTGAATCAACCCGGACGGGTGGAAAAACTCGCCATCTTAAATGTTCCTCACCCCGACGTGATGACGCGCTTTATTCTGCATCATCCCGCGCAGAGAAAAAAATCTTGGTACATTTATTTTTTTCAGATTCCATTTTTGCCGGAATGGATTTTAAGTCGGAATGATTTTCGCAACCTGACGCGAATGCTGCTTGGTTCTGGCAAAAAAGGGACTTTTACCCGCGAGGATGTTTCCGCGTACAAAACCGCATGGGCGCAGCGCGGGGCGTTGAGCGGGATGATTAACTGGTATCGCGCCATTGCGCGCGCCAGCCTAAAAAATATATTTCGCGGCGCGGCGCGCGCGCCGCGCCGCGTGACTCCGCCCGCGTTGATTTTATGGGGTAAACGTGACGTGGCATTGAGCCATGAAATGGTTCAACCTTCGCTAGATTTGTGCGATGACGGGCGCGTTGTTTTTTTTGATAACGCCACGCATTGGGTTCAGCATGACGAGGCGGACGCGGTGAATGAGGAATTGATAAAATTTTTGCGGCATTAACTTTTGAAGGATGTTGAATGGCTGAACAAGTTTTCCCCGAACCTACGGTTGGCGTTTTCATCTTTAACGCGGGCGAGATGTTGCTGTTGAAGAGTCATAAATTCCCCGGTAAATATGTTGTGCCGGGCGGGCATGTGGAACTAGGCGAAAAGATGGAGGAAACCGCCCGCCGCGAGGCAAAAGAAGAAACCGGCTTGGAGATTGACAACTTGCAATTTATCAATTTTCAAGAATTTATTTACGACCCGTCTTTTTGGAAACGCCGCCATTTTATCTTTTTTGATTTTCGCTGCGAGGCGAAATCCCGCGCAGTGATTCTCAACGACGAGGCGGAGGAATTTTTTTGGGTTGCGCCGCAGGCGGCGCTCCACTTGCCGCTGGATGAATATACGCGCGTTTCAGTATTGAAGATGTTGGAACGAGAAAAAGCAAAATAAAAATGCCGCGCTGTTTCATAATTGAGAAACGGCGCGGCGTTTTTGTGAGTCAATCTTACCTTCGCGTGGCGGCGGGGGGGCGGCTGCTCATGGCGCTCATCCCAACCGGGTGGTAGGTTGGCTCGGCGCGGCTGGCGTATACCGGCATGGAGGTCGGCGCTACGGGGCGCGGCTTTGGCGCGGGACGCGGCGGCAGAGGCTGGTACAGCGGTTGATTTACTTGCGCTGGACGCAAGTTTTGATACGCGCCCGCTTGCGGGCGCGCATCCGCCATGCTGAATAAACGTTCGCCCGCCACCGAAAAAGTTCCAATAATTAAAACGCGAATTAACCAAACCATCGCGGAGACCATCACCGGAACAACGTTCAGCATGGCAGGCTGACCGACCAACATGCTGCCTTCCGCTTGATGTCCGCGCACGGCAATTGCCACGCCCCACCAAGTGAGCGAGGCGTTAAAGGCGGCGGCTAAGAGCCATGCCGAAAATAAATACCAGACTTCCTGTGGCTCGTCTTGCCCTTGCTCCGGCGTAAAAATGCGCGCAATTCCGGCAAAGTCTATGCCGCAAAAAGCAAACGCCAGCATGGAAGACCAGCGAATTCCCGCAAAGGTTAAGTCCCCTAAAATATCGCCCAGCGCAAACGAAGTTGTGCCAAAGTTGAATATTTCAAAGGAGAACAAAGCCAGCATGAGAATTCCGCCAAAAACGGCGCCGCGCTTCAGCGCGGTATGTTTCAAAAATGGAATCAGTTGAATTTGGAGCGGGTGATTCATGGACAATCTCCTATGCAAATGAGGGGAAAAACGCTCGCTCTTAATATAGAACACTTGTTCTAGTTTGTCAAGATTTCTATGAGGCGCGTTCGCTGTTTCCTTGACGCAACCTGCTTTGCCGCATATAATGAAGACGTTGGATAAAAACATTTGTCACCGAAACAGCAAGCGCTTGGGAGAAGCCTCTCATGCGCTTGCCTTTGTTTGTCTCTGTTGTAATTTCACTACGCGCTAGAATAGAGACAACAGCAGTTCTTCATTTTTTTTGAGGAGAGTACTCAGTGGAAACAAAGGGATTAACCGCGCTCCGCATCAGCCTTGCCTCGCCGCAAACCATTTTATCTTGGTCCTATGGCGAGGTGCTGAAACCTGAAACCATCAACTACCGCCGCCTGCGCCCGGAAAAAGACGGCTTGTTTTGTGAAGCCATTTTTGGTCCCACCCGCGACTGGCAATGCTACTGCGGCAAATATAAAAACCCGCGCTATAAAGGCATCACCTGCGACAAATGCGGCGTAGAAGTCACCCGCTCTGCGGTGCGCCGCGAGCGCATGGGGCATATTGCCTTGGCTACTCCTGTGGCGCACATTTGGTACACCCGCCGCATTCCCTCGCAACTGGGCATGTTGTTGGATATTTCACGCCGCAACCTAGACCGTGTGTTGTACTTCGCGCAATATATCGTCACTTATGTGGATGAAGAATCCCGCAAGAAAGCCTTGCAGCGCATCGAAGACGAAATCTCCGTTTCAGAGCGCGAACAAGCGGCGAGCGTAAACTCGCGCATTGCAGAAATTAAAACCGGACGCGACCGCGCCGTTGCAGAACTTAAACAAAAGCAAGCCGCGTTGGAACAAGGCTACGACGAGCGCATTGCCGAACAGTTAGAACCCACCATCAAAGAAGGGCAAAAGCTGGAAAAGCAACTTCAAGAGCAGATGGGCGAACCCGCCAAAAAAACCATCTTCTTTGAACTGGCTGGCGAAAAAATTATAGACGCCGGAGATAAAGTCGGCAGCAAGCACATCACGCATATTCAAAAGACCGTTCAGAAGAGAATTGAAGCGCTGGAAAACGAGCTCAAAGATAAAAAAGCGCGCGAGCTGGAAGAACTGAAAAACCAAGTTGATTCCATCAAAGCCGCCGCCGCCGAAGAAATGGAAGCCCAACGCAACGCGCTGGATAACGAAACAACCGCCAGCTCCGATAACTCCTCGCGCCTGCGCGATGAACTGCTTGAACTGCGCCCCTTCACCTTCATCAGCGAAATTCGCTACCGCGAACTCAAACAACGTTGGGGCAACGTCTTCCGCGCCGATATGGGCGCTGAAGCGTTCTACGATATTTTAGGACGTCTCGACCTCGACAAACTTTCAGAAGAACTCTGGCAGGAAGTTCGCACTACCAAGAGCAAACAAAAACGCAAAAAAGCCACCAGCCGCCTAAAAGTGGTGGAAGCTTTCCGCCGTTCTGGCAACCGCCCGGAATGGATGATTCTCACCGTGCTGCCGGTTATTCCGCCAGACCTGCGCCCAATGGTGCAATTAGACGGCGGGCGTTTCGCCACCTCTGATTTGAACGATTTATATCGCCGCGTCATCAACCGCAACAACCGCTTAAAACGCCTGCTCGAACTCGGCGCGCCGGATGTTATCGTCCGCAACGAAAAGCGTATGTTGCAAGAAGCGGTGGATAGTTTGATTGACAACAGCCAGCGCGGAAAAGCTCTCAGTCGCCGCGGACGCCGCGAACTAAAATCTTTGAGCGATATGCTCAAAGGCAAAAAGGGACGCTTCCGCCGCAACCTGCTGGGCAAGCGGGTGGATTATTCCGGGCGCTCCGTCATTGTGGTTGGACCCAAACTCAAACTTTATCAATGCGGTTTGCCGAAGACGATGGCGTTGGAGCTCTACCGCCCGTTTGTCATTGCGCGGTTGGTGCAGAATAATTACGCCGCCAACGTGAAAGGCGCGCGCCGCCTCATTGAGCGCAATCGCCCTGAGGTGTGGGAAGCGCTGGAAGGCGTGATTGGCGAACGCCCCGTCATGTTAAACCGCGCGCCCACGCTTCACCGCTTGGGCATTCAAGCCTTTGAACCCATCCTCATTGAAGGCTCCGCCATTCAACTTCACCCGCTGGTGACCACCGCCTTCAACGCCGACTTTGACGGCGACCAAATGGCTGTGCATGTGCCGCTTTCTTTGAAGGCGGTTAAAGAAGCCCGCGAGCTCATGCTCGCTTCCAAGAATCTGCTCAAACCGGCGGACGGCGAACCGATTATCTCCCCGTCCAAAGATATGGTTTTGGGCGTGTACTATTTGACCATGACGCAGAGCTCCGCGCATAAGGGCGACGGGCGAATTTTTGCCGACGTGGACGAAGTGGACCTCGCCTTTGCTTTGGGACAAGTTCACGTTCACACCGAAATCAAAATGCGCGTGACCACATGGTATGACGACAACAACAAGCGCATGGCGGCTCCGCAAACCCGCGTGATAGACACCACCGTAGGACGCGCCATCTTCAACCGCGTGTTGCCATCAGAAGTTCAATTTGTGAATAGACGCTTGGATAAAGGCGGCGTGAAAGACCTGATTGCCGAAGTTTATGAGGTCTGCGGTCAAGAGATGACCACGCAAGTCGCCGATAACGTTAAGGCGATTGGCTTTGAATACGCCATGAAGTCCGGCGTAACGCTTGCCGTTGCGGATATTACCATCCCGCCGGAACGCAAAGTCATCATTGACGAAGCCTTAAAGCAAGTGGAAGTGGTGTTGCGCGATTTTCGGCGCGGCTTGCTCACCGAACAAGAAAAGAACGAGCGCGAAATTGAAGTCTGGCAGGAAACCACCGACAAAGTCGGAGACGCGGTGAAGCGTCACATGGACCCGGACGGCAACCTTTCCGTTATGGCAACTTCCGGCGCAACCAAAGGCGGATTCTCTACCATTTCTCAATTAGCTGGAATGCGCGGGTTGATGGCTGACCCCTCCGGACGCATCATCCCCATGCCTATTCGCTCCAATTTCCGCGAAGGCTTAAACGCGCAGGAATACTTTATCTCTACGCACGGCGCGCGCAAAGGTCTGGCGGATACCGCCCTCCGCACTGCGGACGCGGGTTACTTAACTCGCCGTTTGGTGGATATTGCCCAAGACATCATCATTAACGAAACAGATTGCGGCACGCACGAAGGCATTTGGATTCACAAAGCGGATGACGTTGCCGGGCAAACCTTGGAAAACCGCATTTACAGCCGCTTAACGGCGGAGCGCGTGTTAGACCCCAAGACTGGCGAGGTGTTGGCTGAACCCAATGAAATTATTGGTCGTCCGCTGGCGCGCAAAATTTTTGTGGCGGGCGTGGAACATATCAAAGTTCGCTCGCCTATGACGTGCGAATTGCGGCATGGCATTTGCGCTCACTGCTACGGCATTGATTTGGCGCGCGGCGAATTGGTGGACCTCGGCGCGGCGGTTGGCATTGTGGCGGCGCAATCCATCGGCGAGCCCGGCACGCAGCTCACGCTGCGTACCTTCCATACCGGCGGCGTTGCTTCCGCTGGCGCATCCGACATCACCACCGGTTTGCCCCGCGTGGAAGAAATCTTTGAGGCGCGCAAAACTCCCAAAGGCGAAGCGACTGTGGCGGAAATTTCCGGCGTTATTTTTGTGCAGCCCTCTGAAAAATACGCCGATATGCGCGAAGCGCACATCCAAAACGCCGAGATGATTCACGAAGAATACCCCATCCCCGAAGATTGGCAGATTGCCGTCAAAGACGAGGATGAAGTTCAACTGGGAGATACGCTCGCCACAAAAGATAAAGCCGCCATGCCTTCGCAACATGCCGGAAAAGTTTTAGTGGATAAAAAAGCGCGCAAGGTCATTGTCTCTTACGAACAGCGCGAAGAAGTGATTATAGACATCCCCAACACCGCGCGCATTTTGGTCAAAAATAACTCGCACGTGGAAGCCGGACAACCGCTGACCGAAGGCTCTCTCAACCCGCACCGCGTCCTCAAAATTCAGGGACGAGACGCTTGTCAAATGTACCTGATGACGGAAGTTCAGCGCGTGTATCGCTCGCAAGGGCAAAACATTCACGACAAACACTTTGAAGTCATCATCCGCAAGATGTTGAGCAAAGTGCAGGTCATTAAACCCGGCGACACCAAGTACCTGCCCGGAGACGCGGTAGATAGACTGGAACTTCGCAAGGTAAACGAGGCGCTAATTGCCGAAGGCAAGCAGCCCGTTCGCTCGCAAGAAGTTTTGTTGGGCGTCACCAAAGCCTCGCTCAGCACGGACTCTTTCCTCTCGGCGTCTTCCTTCCAGCACACCATCAAAGTGTTGGCAAGCGCCGCCATTGGCTCCACCACCGACCCGCTGTTCGGTTTGAAAGAGAATGTCATCATCGGCAAACTCATTCCGGCTGGCACAGGCTTTGTGCATGGACGCTTTACCGAAGAGCGAGAAACCAACAACAGTTCCAGTTGGACGCAGTTACCAGACATCAACGCATAAAAAAAGGACGGCTCGCAAGAGCCGTCCTTTTTTGTTTACTCGCAGCGATACAAAAACATTTGCCCGCCCTGCCCGTTGGGAGACGCCCCCTGCGCGAAATCCGCCATATTGACGCAAGAAGTTTGTAGCCAGTTGGCAATTTCCACTTTGCCGCGCTCGCCGCCATAGAGAACATAACGCAGTTCGCCATTTGTAATCATTTGCTTTAAGCCGTCCAGCGTAACTACGTCATCTTGCCCGCCAAAGCCGCCCATGTAAAGAACCGCTCTGCCGCTGGCAAGCACAATTTGCGCGCCCTGTTGCGAGGAAGGCACAGCCAATAAATACTTCATCCCTTGCGTGTTGGCTTGCAGGTAATTTAACATCTCTTCGTTGAGATTTGAATCGCGTTGAATGTTTTGCATTCGCGGGTTTGAATTTGCGCCGCCATACGCGCTGGGCAAGTTTTGATTCGCGCTGGAAGAGACGGTCATCAGAGTCCAATAGGCGGGAACAACCAACATGGCGGAGAGAATCAGCAGCAAAGCGGCGCGGCGTTTCCAACCCGCAAGCATAACGCCCGCCCCAAAGAGAAGCGCCGCCGCGAACATCCACGCGGAAATTTCTCCGTATTGATAGGTGGCAAATGCTTGAAAGGCGAGCGTAATTGCAGCGGAAGCCAGCGCCAGCCCGACGACCCACGCGCCGCCTTTGGCGCTCCAATGGAATAGCGCGGCAACGCCCGCTCCCGTCATTGCCGCCAACGGCGGAACGAGCATAATGGCGTAATAAGAATGGAAGATGCCAGACACCATGCTGAAAAATATCAGGCAGGTGAGCAGCCAGCCGCCCCATAAAATAAGCGCTTTGTGCATTCCATCTTCCAGCGGCAATTTGATTTTTGCCGCAAAGAGAGTCAGCGCAAGGCTGATGAGCGCAAAAGGCAGCAACCAAGACATTTGTTTGGAAAGCGGCGAGGTGAAAAAGCGCAACGCGCCCGGCTCGCCCGTCTCTTGGCTAAATGGCGTTCCGCCCCTGCCTTGCGGAGCTCCCTGCGGCGGGGTACGCAACCCTTGCGGGGCGCACGCCAGTTGATTGAGGTTGGGCGGCGTAATGCACGCGCCATCTATTGAATTGCCGTTGGGCAGGGTGAAAGAACAGGCGCTGCCCTCCGTTTGATTGGCGCAAGCGTTCAGCGCTTCTTGCGGAGGTTGGCGCGCAGGCGGATTTTCGCCCTGAGGTAAACCTCCGCCGTTGGCTGCGCCTGCCTGCCCGTTGTCATTTTGCGGCGCGTTTTGCGGTCCTCCGCTGACAAGGCGCGAGCCGCCGTTATGTTCCATGATGAGTCCCATGACGCTGTTATTGGAACTTGAACCGATGTACGGGCGCAAGTCGGCGGGAACGGCGTCCACTATCAGCGCCCACGTTAGCGAGACGACCAGCATGAGAAGAGTCGCCGCGCCGAGTTGTAAAATCTTTTTTAGCCAGCCTTCTTTGCTCGCAAAAAAATAGAGGGCGTAAAACGCGGGCAGGGGCAAAAATGCCTGCGCCATTTTGATGTTGAACCCTAACCCAACGATGAACGCGCCTGCCAGCAGCCAGCGCAATTTTCCATATTCCGCCGCCGCCATAAACGCCCACGCCGCGAGCAAGAGAGTGAAGACCAACATGCCGTCCATCGTGTTGTTGCGGTTGGTGGCGAGGTATACCGGCGTGAGCGTCATCGTCAGCGCGGCGACCAGCCCCGCCAGCTCGCCTAGATATTTGCGGACGAGGAAATAGAGCAGCGGCAGACCCAATACTCCGGCGAGGATGTTGGGCAGCGAAGTGGAAAAACCGCTTACGCCGAGAAAGTACGCAAAGACCGCCTCTACCCATAGCCCTAGCGGAGGTTTATCTACCGTGACCGAGCCGCCCGGCTCGGCGGCGACAAAGAAAAAATTACTCGGCGATTGCAGCATGGATTCTACGGCGGCGGTGTAGTAGGCGTTAGAGTCGCCGATGGATTGGATGTTGTAGAGATGCAAGCCGAGCGAGAGCGCCATGAGGGCAAACAGGATTAAGAGGGCGGGCGTGATGCCCATGCCGAGATTCTTCTTCAAAAATTCTGTGTTCATTGATTCCTCTTTTCGCGCGCGTTTTTTATGATTTTAGTTTACCCTTGCGGCGTTATCGGCGTGTAAAATTTTGTAAAAAAATGCGGGTGTTGTGTAAATTTTTAGGCAATAAAAAAACGCCCAAAGTTTTTGGCTTTGGGCGTTTTGCTTGAATTTATTTTTATCCCCTCAACTTTGCGCCGACTTCGCGCTCTAAGCGCTTGACGATTTTGTTTCTAATCGCCGCCGCGTCTTTATCGGTCATGGTCTTTTCGGCTTGATAAGTTAAGTTATACGCCAGCGATTTTTTGCCCGCGCCGATTTTCTCGTCACGATAGACATCGAAGAGTTTGACTTCGGTGAGGGTCTTGCCGCCGGTTTGCTTAATGAGCGCCTCTACCGTTGCCGCGCTGACGGATTCGTCCACGATGAGCGCAATATCTTCGTAGATGGGCGGCAGGTCGGGGACGGGGATGATGCCGTAGGTCGGAGTTAATCCGCGCATGGCTTCCAAGTCAAATTCCGCCACGAGGACGGGGGCTGCGCCAAAGTCAAATTTTTCTTTGACCAATGGATGCAGCTCGCCGAACACGCCGATAACTTTTCCATCCACGCTGACCTGCGCGGATTTGCCCGGATGCAGATGTGGCGCAGAGTCTATTGGGGCGTAGGAAACATTCAGCAGGCGCAAGCCGCTCAACGCAAGTTCGATGCGTCCCTTCATGTCGTAGAAATCATACGCGGAGGAATCCTTCACATCCCATGCGGAGGAGAGCCGTCTGCCTGTCATGGCGATGGCGAGTTTGCGCGGTTCGTTGGGAAGTTCGTTGCCGTTTGGCTCAAAGACCGCGCCGACTTCAAACAGGGCGAGAGATTCGGCTTTGGCGTTTTTCTCCGCCACCTCCAAAACAGATGTGAGCAAACTCGTCCGCAGCACGCTTCTTTCGGGCGCAATGGGGTTGGCAATGCGGACGTAATTTTCGTTGGCGTTCAATCGCGCTTCGCGTTCGGGCGAGGTCATGCGATACGTCACCACTTCTTGCAAGCCGATGGCGACCAACAAGTCTTTTAGGTTTTCCTCCCATTCATAAGCCGCGTTGCCTTTTTGCGGCGGCAGCGCGTCCGCCATTGTTGTGGTGGGAATGTTTTCGTAGCCGTAAATTCGCGCCACTTCTTCAATGACATCTGCAAGACCAATGACGCCTTCGCCAATGTCCATTCTGTAAGGGGGCGTGGTGACTTGTAACTTGTCGCCTGTAACCTTGCACTTAAACTCAACACGCGAAAGTAATTCCGCAATTTGTTCCAGCGTGAGGTCAATGCCCAATAATCTTTTAACGTCATGCGCGGAAAGTTCCACCTGCGAGTCTTTTGGCGGCAGCGGGTAATTATCCACGAGTCCCGCTGCGATTTTTCCGCCGCTCCACTGCGCCATGTAGCGCAAGCCGAGCGCCACGCCTTTTTCTGCCAGCGCGGGGTGAACTCCGCGTGAAAAGCGGAAAGACGCTTCGGAAGGCAGGTTGTGTTGTTGAGCGCTTTTGCGGATGTTGATGAAGTTCCACGCCGCGCCTTCGAGCAGAATATTTTTGGTGTTGGCGGTCACTTCGGATTCCGCGCCGCCCATCACACCCGCCAGCGAGAGCGAGCCTTTTTCATCGCAGACTAAAATATTATCGGCAGTAAGCGCGCGTTCAACGCCATCTAGCGTTTTAAGTTTTTCGCCTTCCGCCGCCGCGCGCGTAATGATTTTTACTTTTTTGTTTCCAGCGCGTGATTTCAAGACATCGTAATCAAAGGCGTGCAGCGGTTCGCCGAGTTCGAGCATGGCGTAATTGGTGGCGTCCACGATGTTGTTGATGGGGCGCACGCCCGCTAGCCGCAGCCGCCGCTGAATTTCATACGGGCTGGGTTTTATCTCCGCCTCGCGGATGAGTCCCGCCGCAAAGCGCGGATTCATTTTGGGGTTGGTGATTTCAATTTCCACTAACTCGCTCACTGGCAACTGGTCACTGGTTACTGGCAACTGACTACTGGTTACTGGCAACTGGTCACTGGCAACTTTCAACTTTCTCCCCAGCAACGCCGCCAACTCCCGCGCAATGCCCATCACGCTCGCCGCGCGCGCCATATTTGGCAGGATGGCAATATCCAACACGGCGTCTCCCATGTAATCTACTAACGCCATGCCAACGGGCGCGTCCTCGTCAAAGAGGATAATGCCTTCGTGTTCTTCGGAAACGCCGAGTTCCTTTTCGGAGCAGACCATTGAGTACGAATCCACGCCCCGAATTTTTGCGCGCTTAAGTTTGGTCAAAACCAGCCCCGCCGCATGACCGTCATAAATCTCCGCGCCTTCTTTTGCGTAGGCGACCTTAATCGGCTTGGGTAATTTGCCCGTTCCTTTAAGATGAAAAATATTCGGCGCGCCCGTCAGGACGACCTGCTCTTGCTGCCCGTCGAACAAATCCAGCAGGGTGAGTTTATCCGCGTTGGGGTGGTCTTTCACCTCGCGGATTTCCGCCACGACGAGCTTGTCTCTATCCCAGCCAATGCCGCTGGTTTTGAACTCCTGCTTTTCGCCGTCTTTGTAAACGGGCATGGGCAGCCCCGCGTAATGGATTTCATCCACTTCGAGACCAGAGAGAGTTAATTTTCGCGCAATGTCTTCAACGGAAAGCCCGTCTAAATCAATGAAGTCTTTTAACCATGATAAGGGTAGTTTCATATTTTCTCCAAGAAAGATGAGAAGAGAGTGGAAGAGTAGAGAGTAGGTGATTGGAAGATTAGAGAGTAGAGTCTTCTGGCGCTTCGGTTTCGTAGGGAGCGGCGTCTTCGCGGATTTTACGGTCTGCGCCGGGTTCGTTTTCGCCTTGTTTGCTTTTTTTCAGAAAGGCAATGTAGCCGCTCAACATCTTTTCAATTTCTTCGCCTTCCGCTTCCAATTCTTTGTAAAGGTCGGCGGGGATGAAATTAACTTCGGCGCAAAAGACCAAATGACTGAACGTTTCATCCAGCGAACCATGAGCGATATAGCAAAACCGCACGTTGTCTTGATAGTAAAAGCGTCCATGCCCTTCCGCGATATTGGCAGAGATGCTGGTAGAGGAGCGGCGAAGTTGCTGGTTCAAATTCCATTTTTCTTCAGGCGGCAGCAAAGGCAAAACTTTTTTGTAAATCTTTGCGGCATAATCTTTCGCCCGCGCCCAAACCTGTAACCGATTCAAACTTTGAACACTCATTTCTCTACTCCTTTACTAATCTTCTATTCTCCATTCTCCATTCTCCATTCTCCATTCTCCATTCTCTATTCTCTATTCATCTTCTTTTCTATTCATCTCATCTAGAACTGCTCCAAAAATCTCACATCGTTGCCCCAGAAATAACGAATATCGTCAATCTTATTCCGCAACATGAGCTGGCGTTCGGGTCCCATGCCAAAGGCAAAGCCCGTGTAACGTTTGGGGTCGTAGCCGCCATTTTGCAACACAACGGGGTGAACCATGCCGCTGCCGAGAATTTCCAGCCAGCCGGAATTTTTGCACACGCCGCAGCCTTTTCCGCCGCAGACGTAACACTCCACATCCATTTCAGCGGAAGGCTCGGTGAAAGGGAAGTAAGAGGCGCGAAAACGCACATTTGCATTTTGACCAAACATGCGCCGCGCAAAATCCGTCAACGTGCCTTTCAAATCCGCAAAAGTGATTCCTTCGCCAACGGCGAGTCCTTCCACTTGATTAAATTGAATCTCAGAGCGCGCGGTAATTTGCTCGTTGCGAAAACACATGCCCGGCAGCGCAATGCGAATGGGCGGCGGATTCTGCGGGTTGGTTGCGGCGGCTTCGCGCATCGCATGAATCTGTCCGGGCGAAGTATGCGTCCGCATCAAAAGCGGATTTTCGCCGCGACCTTCGCTCTCCACATAAAGCGAATCTTGCATTTCGCGCGCGGGGTGGTCGGGCGGAAAATTCAACGCCTGAAAATTCATCTCATCGCTTTCCACCTCGCGCGAGGCGTACACCTGAAAGCCCATCTCCGCGAGAATGGCGAGGACGCGGCGTAACTGCTGGGTGGATGGATGCAGCCGCCCGATGTGAACGCCGCGTCCGGGCAGAGTTACATCCAGCGATTCTTCCGCCAGCGATTTTGCCAGCGCG
>Ga0172371_10003191_pt1 | contig 25579 bp, 19 predicted proteins | sample Lak12m_FD_114543 | JGI IMG/M metagenome (GOLD analysis project Ga0172371, IMG submission 114543) | Freshwater microbial communities from Kabuno Bay, South-Kivu, Congo - kab_022012_12m | ecosystem: Environmental > Aquatic > Freshwater > Lake | place: Democratic Republic of the Congo: South-Kivu... | reverse complement strand
ATCTGGCCGTGGTCATCGTGAAGAAGGCATTCTTGGCTTGGAAACTGGTCACGAGATAGTCAGACGCCATCTTGGCGGCCAAGTCGCCGCGGTGATGACCGCCCATGCCGTCGCAGACTAGAAGCAAAATGTCGCCACTGCGGTTGGCGAGGGCGATGGCGACGTCTTCGTTGGTCTCACGGACGCGGCCGATGTCGGTCTTATAGGCAAAACTACCGTTCTTTTTCATGGTGTTTGGCACGCAACTGACCGCAGGCGGCATCGATGTCCGAGCCGAATTCCTTGCGGATGGTCGCCGTGACTCCTTTGCGGGTAAGCCGGTCAAGGAACGCCTTGACCTGGCTGTCGGGACTGCGCCGATAGCCGTTTTCCATTACTTCATTATAAGGAATCAGATTGACATATGCCAAGATTCCTTTGATTAAATGAGCCAATTGGTCGGCGTGTTCAAGCGAATCGTTCATCCCTTCGATCATGATGTATTCGAACGTGACGCGCCGTCCGGCCACTTTGACGTATTCGCGCGTGGCGGATATGACCTCTTCGAGGGGATAGGCGTTATTGATTTTCATCAGTTTCGAGCGCAGCTCTTGGGTGGGGGCATGAAGACTGATGGCCAAATTGATTTGGAGCCCTTCATGGGCATACTGCCTGATCCGGTCCGGCAAACCGCACGTGGACACGGTGATGTGGCGTGCCCCGATGGCAAATGCCTTCGGATGGTTGCTGATTTTGACGAAACTCATTACGTTATCGTAATTGTCAAACGGCTCCCCGGTGCCCATGACGACGATATGGGTGACACGCTGGCCTTGGCCTTCATCGATTAGCAAATTGTTGACGACGATGATTTGTCCGAGCAGTTCGGCCGTCGTCAGATTGCGCTGCCGTCTTAGTAAACCGGAGGCGCAAAACGAGCAGCCCATATTGCATCCGACTTGCGAGGTGACGCAGACGACCTGTCCGTAGTTATACCGCATCAGCACCGTTTCGATCAGCGGTCCGTCGCTCAATCGCAGCAATAGTTTGACAGTGCCGTCGGCGCTGTCTTGGCGGACGTGGATCGCCGGCAAGGAAAACGTGTATCGTTCTTTTAGAATGTCGCGGAAGGGCTTGGCGATGTCGCTCATCATGTCGAAATCGGTGACGCGACGGTCGTACACCCAATCGAAAAGCTGCGTCGCCCGGTACTTTTTTTGATTTAAAGCGACCATTTGGTCGCTTAATGTCTCATGGGTCAAATCGTAGAAATTGATCATTTATCGATAACTTTCTTCCGCATCACCGCCATGTACAAGGCGGTGCTCAGCTCGTCGAACGGGAAATATTGCTTTTCGTGGACCAAGGTGAAATCCGGATGGTCACTCAAGAAGGTCTGAATCAGTTGCTGCCCTTCTTTTTTGTTGATCGTGTTCACGCCGTAAGCGAATAAGCCGCCCTCGGCCACGTAATGGGAACTTTCCTCCAGCGTCTCCTTCTGTTCGGCGATGAGGGGATCGATGTCTTCTTGCCGGAAATGGATGAAGAAATCGGGCAACGAGCGGATGAGGTCGAACTTGCTGCAGTTGCTGACGACGATGACGAAATCCTGCGGATGGGATACGTGGGAAATCAGTAGCTTGGGCGTGCTTTCGAACACGGTGACGTTTTTGATTTCGAAACTCTTGAGCGCTTTTTGGATGTCGAGCTTGCGGGCGACGGAATTGGTGGCCACCTGAATCTTGTTTTTGTCGTTGGTGGCGATCGGAATTTCTAGGTAGAGGGCATTCGGGCGCGTTTCGACGATCAAGACGTCGCCGAACATCGTCGTGAAATCGAATTTGTTGAGAATGTCGGTAACCGCCAGACGTTGCTGGAACAAGTGGTTTTCCGCGAACATCGGTCGGTATTTCAGCGGTTCGTGCCCTTGGTAGATGACCGTGTGCGGAATCGGTCCTTTGACGAATTGCGGATCGGCTTCGACGATGGCGTCCACCGTGGCTTTGAAATCGTTGACGCGGCAAGCTTGGAGCACGGGCATATTGTTCGATTTAAGTATCTTGTAGGTGTTCGGGACGCCAAAGTGTTTCTGCCACATGTTGATGAGCCAGGCCGGCGTGTTGAACTTAAGCGACAGGAAGTCGATCGAGCCGTTATTCACTTCCGGACCGATCAGCTGCTTCCCGGGTTGCGTTTCGAACTGGAAGTGTTCGCGCGCTTGGGAATCGATGCCCCACTTGTCGAACCATCCCTCGAGATAAGCCCACGACTCGTCGTAGGCAATCCGTTTGATGAAGACGATGTTGCCCAAGACAACTTGAACGAGCAGCCGGTCATTGGCTTCCAGCGCCGGGAAATATTTTTTGCCGACGTATTCGAGCAGCATGTGATGGTGCAGCTCGCAGCTTGTCAACGAACGGATCAAGGAGTGGGCCGCCATTTCGACTTGCCCTTCGGAGAACACGGTCTTGACGGCATTGGAAAAGGTTTGATTATCGTCGATGATCAGCCTTAGGATATCGCGTGCGTGTTCGAATGCTTTCATAAACAATCCTCGCATTCATTTTATAGTTATCTCGGCGTCAACAATAGACACAGGCGGATTTATTGTACCTTATTTCTTAACTTTAGGGTCTTGGGACCCTTTTTGATCGAGTTTCACGCCTTTGAAAGCATCGCCCAAATACACTTGCTGCTCTTCGGAGGCGGCCACGACGGGTTCGACTTCATTGGCCGAGGTAACGTAACGCGGATACGTGTCGTCGAACGATTCGTAGCGGTCGCTTTCGTCAAAATAATAGAACTCGACGGCGCCGTGGACGATATGGCCTTTCAAAGCCTGCAATAGATAGGCGGCCACTTGCGGGGCGACGGAGCGGTATTTACTCGGGGCGTGGACGTGGATAATCGTGTGCCACGAAGTCTGGTCGACGCCGTTATGGTAAAGAAAGCTCTCCTGGGCATGGACGATGATATCCTCGACGGAGCAGCCGAACAGCTTGGCCGCCTTTTTATGGATATCGGCGCTATAGTGTTCGCTGATGAATGGATCGAGACCTAATATCGAAATGGTGATCATGGGATGTTCCTCGGTCTTTAATGATATATTTTTTATTGGTTCGATGCAACAAACTACGATGTTTAAACATCGTATGGATTGAGGTTGATCGTCGTCTTCAACATGCTCTTTTGGCGTAGGAAAGCAATGATGTCCTGTAATGGCTTACCACCGTCGCTCAGCCGTTTCAATTTGATGAGCAAGTGGCGGCGGTAGGTCGCTCCCTGACGGCTGATGAACGGGCTGGCCGGACCGATTAAAGCGGCACTGTCCGGTAACGAATTCTTCAGCATGTGATGCACCATGGCGATCGAATCGATTACGAGTTCCTCGTCCTGGCCGCTGATGGTCAGCGTCAATAAATGGCAATAAGGCGGGTAATCGGCCAAGCGCCGCTGTTTCATCTCCTGAAGGAAAAACGTTTCGTAATCCTGCTTCGCCCCCAGCGTCACCGCGTAATGGGTCGGGGCGTAGGTCTGGATGATGGCCGATCCGGGACGGTCGCTGCGACCAGAACGTCCAACCGCTTGGATAATCAGTTGGAATGTCCGCTCGCTCGAGCGGAAACTCGGCAACGTCAGTCCGACGTCGGCCAATACGAGACCGACCAAGGTGACCGAAGGGAAATCATGACCTTTGGCGACCATCTGGGTACCGATGAGAATATCAGCCTCGCGATTGGCGAATTTGGCCAGTGTTTTGGCAATCGTGTTGCGGACTTTCCCGGCATCGGAATCCAGCACCAGGATACGTGCCTGGGGATAGAGACGCTTCGTTTCCTCATGGATGCGTTCGGTGCCGAACCCTTGAAGCATCAAATACGGGCTGTTGCATTTGGGGCAAACGCGAGGATAGGGTTCCAAATGGTCGCAGTGGTGGCATTTGAGCATGCCGTCGCGCCGATGATAGGTCAGGGCTACTTCGCAAGTGGGGCATTTGAATACGTGTCCGCAGCTACGGCAGCTGATCGAGGGGGCATAACCACGTCTGTTGATGAGTAGGATGGCTTGTTCACCTCTTGATAGCGTTTCCGCCATGCTTTTGCGCAGTTGCAATGAAAACAGCGACGATTCGCGGTCGATATTGCGTACGTCGAGCATGTCGATGATGTCGGTTTTCGGAAGCGGCTGGGCGTTGATCCGCTGTGGCAACTTCAATAGATGATAGACCCCTTTTTCGGCTCGGGCCCGCGACTCGAGGGAAGGTGTCGCCGAGCCGAGGACGACTTTGGCATGATGCAGTTTGCCACGCAAAAAGGCGACATCGCGGGCATGGTAAAATGGCGGCGTGTCCTGTTTGTACGTTTCGACGTGTTCTTCATCGAGAATGATCAAGCCGATGTCTTCAAGCGGGGCGAATATGGCACTGCGGGCTCCGATGACGATGCGGGCTTTGCCGGATCGGATCCTTCGGTATTCGTCGTATTTTTCCGCGGGTGTCAGCTCCGAGTGGAGGATGGCCACGTGTTCCTTGAACCGGGACATGAAATATTGCACCATCATCGGAGTTAAGGCGATTTCGGGCACCACCATGATTACGGCTTTCCCTTGCGAGAGAATCGTCTCCGACAACGTCAGGTAGACTTCGGTTTTGCCTGAGCCGGTCACGCCCTGCAATAAAAATACCTGGTCGGTGCTGGCCAATGTTTCAGTGACGGCTTTTTGTTGATCCTTCGTCAATTCCGGGGTGGGGCCGCTGGCCACATCCGGCAACTTGTAACGACGTTTTTCAACCGGATAGACGGACACGCGTCCTTTGGCCATCAATACTTTCAATATGGCGGGGGAACGGCAGTCGCGTTTTGGGAACGGTTGCTCGCGCTTGATCACGCGCAGCCATTCGATTTGCTTCAACGTCAAATCGCCTTCATCGTCGTTGGCGACTTTGATGAAATATTCATAGGCGATCGCCGGTTTCTTCAGTGCCGAAGAGCGTGGTTTCAGGCTCGGAGGCAACATAGCCTGCAGGATGGAGATGCGTGGCACATAGTTGGCGGTAGCCATCGTCGCGGCGACTTCCATCAACTCGCCCGTCAATAATGGTTCATCGTCGATGACGGCGCTGACGGGATGGAGCCGATAGGCGCTTTCCTTTTGCAGTTCGGCTAATGTTTTTTGATTTTCCGATGAGGACAAAACATAGCCGACGAGCGATTGATTATTAAAAGGGACGAGCACCCGGAAACCGGATCGATGGACGAGTTGTCCCTCATATACATATGTGAAAGGCCGGTCGAGTTGCAAGGAAGCATGCTCGATCAACACCTCGAGAAGCCACATATCAATGACAGCCAGCGGCGATTTGTTGGCGGATGCGGTTGCGGATTATTTTTTGGATTTCGCGGCTGGCGCGTTTGACGCTGTCGTTGAGAACGACGAAATCGTAGTTTTGTTGCAATTCCATTTCCCGGCGGGCTTTGTCGAGCCGGGCTTTGATGATTTCTTCGGGTTCGGTGCTGCGGCGGGTTATTCTTTCTTTCAGGGCTTCAAACGAAGGCGGAATCAAAAAGATGGTCAAGACATCCGGGCCCTTCATCTTCGCCATCACTTGCTTGGCGCCTTCGACTTCGATCTCCAGGATGACGTTCATGCCTTCGTTACGCAGTTTGTCGACATAGGTTTGGGGCGTGCCGTAGCGGTTGCCGACGAACTCGGCCCATTCGAGAAATTCGCTATTGGCGATATGTTGGTCGAATTGCTCGCGGGTGATGAAAAAATAGTCGAACCCCTCGCGTTCGTGCGGACGTTGCTTGCGTGTCGTCATGCTGACCGAATAGACGAGTCGCAAGGTGCGGTCCGTCATCACTTCGCGGCGCACGGTGCCTTTGCCGACCCCGCTCGGTCCGCTGATGATAATCAGCAATCCCTTTTTTAAATACTTTCGGTGAAACATATCGTATTTTTTAATTATATTTGATTGTCGATGGGTTACGCAATGAAAAACGACGTCCGTGCTATACTATTGGCTATGGAAGAGACCTGTTTAAATTTCAAAAAAAGCGTGATGAATTGTGCCGATCGAGTCTGCGGCAACCATGTCGTCGACATCCGGCAGCTCCGCCGTCACGACCTATTGTTCGTCTTGTCGGAAACGAAGGAATTCGCTTTGGCGGTCAGCCTTGACCCCGTCAAACCGTTAATGACCACGATTACTCTGGATTTCGAATGGCAGGCGTTGCCAAAAGCGGGCGTCGGACCGCTGAGAAACCATCTGCTCAGGGCCAAGATCGACCAAATTTCCGCGTTGGAGGACGATGCCATCGTCGTTATGTCTGGCCATCGTAAAAATGAACTTTACCAACTGGAAACATGGGAGTTGCACGTCGAACTGTTCAAGAAGCATCCCAACATGGTTTTAACTGAAAGCGGCATTATCAAGTACGCCGCCAAGACATACGGTTTGGAGCAGACGCGGCCGTTGTTGCCCGGATTGACTTACGAGAATCCATCCGCCAGCGGTTTCCATAAAAAACGCGCATATGATCAAGACGAGATTGAGTATCGAAATAACATTTCCGGGTTGGTGCTCGCCGAGCAAGCTCAACCGCTGCTGAAAAAACTCCGCTCCCGGCAAAGCCAACTAAGACGCAAAGTCGAGGGGATCAAAGAAGACATGGCGAACTGGCAATCCAAATTAAGCGTGTGCCGGATCGCCGATGTCTTGATTGCCCACGAAGACAAGGCACGGCATTTGCCCTATGTCGAAATCGACGGAGCGCTGATTCCCCTTGATCCGGCGCTTACTTTGGGCGGCAATGCCCAAAAGATGTATCGGCAGTACCGCAAAGCCAAACTGGCGCAACAACCGTTATGGGAGCAACTGCGCCAAACCGAAAACGAATTGTCGGTCATCGATGAACTTTTAGCGCAAGGACAGCCAGGTTCCGAATATGAACTGGAAGCGTTACGCGTTGCCATGGAAGCCTGGCATCTAACCCCGCATGTTCCATCGAACAAGACGAAACAACCGCAGCAAAATTGGCCATACTATGTCATCATCGACGACATTCGTTACTCATTTGGCCGTTCGGCCACCCAAAACGACTTTTTGACATTCAATTTGGCCAAGCCCCAAGAGTGGTTTTTCCACATCCACCGCTACCCGGGCGCCCATGTCATCTGCCATTATGAAGAACCGACTCCGGAGATGAAACAAACCGCGGCTTCGCTAGCGCTGCTACTATCGCGGCGGCCAGAAGGCGAAGTGGCCTTTGCCCAAGTCAAAACTGTCAAACGCGGATCAAACGTCGGCATGGTCATCATGAAAAATTACGAGTTGTTGCTAATCAAAAACATCGAGACAGCACTGGCCTCGACATTATTGGAAGCCAAGCGCCATCAAAGATAATCCGGTCCTTTGAGCACTTCTTGCAGCGCCAGATCGGGATACCCCCACTGACGGAACGTTTCATATGCCAATATGGCCACCGTATTCGCCAAATTAAGGCTGCGGGCTGCCGGTTTCATCGGAATCCGCAGCGTGTTGTGCCGCTGCTCTTTTAGTATGTCCAGCGGTATGCCGCTTGATTCGGAGCCGAAAACCAAGTACAAATCGTCTTTTCCGGTTCCCAAATCCGCATCGGAGAAAATCTTTTTGCCATAGCGGGTCACGAACAGCATCCGCGCTGGCTTTTCATTACTGATGAAGTCACCGTATCCGTCATATGTTTTGAACGTCAATAGCAAGCCGTAATCCATCGCCGCCCGCGTCAATTCCTTGTTGGAAGGGGTAAACGACACCGGTCCGATGACATGCAAAGTCGCCCCGAGGGCGGCGCATGTGCGCATGATGTTACCGACGTTACTCGGTTTTTCTGGTTGGTACAATGCGATATGCAGCATGATTATCCTCAATGAATACGATGTCGATATGGTAAGATTATGCCATGAAAGAAGCCGCGGAAACATATTATAGGATCACTGGTTATCGCGCCGGTTCCGTCGAGGAAATCCACGGCGGCCTCAACAGCCGCAATTTTCTCATCGACGGCAAATTCGTCCTCCGAATCAAGAAGGCGACCATCGATTCCGGCTATGACCCCGCGAGCGAACTAGTTGCGGAAAAAGCCGTCGCCGGCACCGGGCTCGCCCCCGTTTTGCTCCATTTCGACAAGAAAAACGGCTTGAAGATGACATCGTTCATCTCTGGCACCCATTTCATCGCCGCGCCGCCGAGTGCAGCGGAAATACGCCTCGTCGCCCGAGCCGTCAAGAAACTGCATGGTCTACCGATCGAGGGCTTACCGCCTTTCGATGCTTTCAAACGGCTTGACAGTTATGCCACGGCCGCCGGCTACCAGCGCTACTCGCCCAGCGGAGAAAAGATCTTCGCTCATGTCCGCCGTCTGATGGAGACGGAACAAAGCGTATTCGGCCACAACGATCTGGTCCGTGGCAATCTCTTGTTCAAAGACGACAAATTATACATAATCGATTACGAATACGCCGGTGGCAACCACCCCCTGTTCGATCTGGCTTCGTTCATCACCGAAAACGACATCGACGACCCGATTCTGATCGATGCCTTCCTAGCCGAATATTACGGCGAGGACCCGATTCCCCGGGCCGACTTCACGATCTTCTGCCGCTTCCTGGATTACCTATGGTTCTATTGGGCACAAGGGATGTATAAAAAAACAGGGCAATCGATTTACAAAACGATTGCCCATATCAAACAAAAACGGATTAGCCGCCACTAATTTTCGAATTGTTCCTCGTAGTTTTTCATCGAAGCGGCGATGATGGCCATCGCTTCTTCTTTGCCTTCGACTTGGGAGACGAACGTATCTTTGCCTTCGAGCATTTTGTACACTTGGAAGAAGTGGCGCATTTCCTGGAAAATGTGATCGGGCAGGTCTTTCATGTCTTTATAGGCGCTGTAGACGGGATCGTGCTTGGTGATGGCGATGATCTTTTCGTCGATCATGCCGCCGTCGATCATCTTGAAGACGCCGATCGGATAGCATTCGACCAACGCCAACGGCTGGATGGCTTCCGAGCATAGGACCAAGACGTCGAGCGGGTCTAAATCTCCGGCGTAGGTGCGCGGGATAAAACCGTAGTTTTGCGGGTAGTGGGTCGAGGTGAACAAAATCCGGTCGAGGATGATCGTGCTCGTTTCTTTGTCGAGTTCGTATTTGGTTTTGCTGCCTTTGGAAATTTCGATGCAGGCGAGAAAGTTTTCAGGACTGATCCGCTTGCGGTTGACGTCATGCCATAAATTCATGTGTTGTCGCTCCCATTTGAATATTATACCAACGTCGCGCCGATTTGCCATATGAGAAAATGGTATAATGTTGCCTATGAAACGGCCAACCAATCATTTAATGATTTTCACCCTCATGGCGCTGACGCTAGTCGCCACGAGCGGATGCCAGCCCCAAGGATTGCCCGAGTTGGCCAAAAACGGCGCCCTTCCGGTCGTGGCGCCCTCCGATTATGACACAGCCGACGGCGATCCGTATCTAGTCGAAATCGGCAATGACAGCATCGCGACGCTCATCGAATCGCAAAGCGACTTCTTGGTCTACATCGGGAACGAATACTGCAGTTCGTGCATCGCCTTCCGTCCCGCCTTGATCGAGTATATCCACAAACAAAGAACGCTCGTATACCATTACGACAATATCGAAAACACGCTGGTATATCCCGATTTATACGCCAGTTATCCCGATTACTTTCCGCAGTACCCGGTGACGCCATCGCTGTTCTTCTTCAAGGGTGGCGCCCTCAGAACACGGCAAGACGGCATCACCCGCATGTTCGACTACAACACCTACTTGCCGTTGATGCAGGGATATTCATCCGTCGTTGACGTGTTCGCCATCCATAACTCGCAAGCTTTGGAAATGTCCTTGTCCACTCACGATGGGCTTTATTTATCCTATGACCGCAATTCCGCGGCGGTCGTCACGAATTACCTGACGACGCTACGCCCGTACCTGAAGGAAAACAAAATAGCCCTTTATCAAGTCGAAGTCAGCCTCGAACCGTCATTATGGGACGAACTTGGTGCTTTAAACGCCGCTTACGCTTCCGGTAGCTTCTTATTGTCGCTGATTGACGGGAGCGTCACCAGCGCCATCGACATGGCAAAAACCGATGCGGCCGCCCTAACCGCCTGGCTCGTACAAAACGCCTGATTTTCGCCAATGTAACCGCTTGTAAGTGGCGGATTTCATGGTATTATATGTTATTCCGAACGAGAGGAACCAATTATGAGTTTTACGATCAGCTACGAAGGCAAGAGCCAAACATTCGAAAACAAGGTCGCTTTGATCGAACTGGTCGGAGCCAATCACGATTACATATGCGCCAAGGTCAACAACCGCGTCCGCGAGCTGACATATGAAGTCTATTACGACGCCGAAGTCGTCTTTTTGACCGTTAAGGACCAAGACGCCATCCGCACGTATGAAACCTCGGTCCGTTATCTGTTCGCCATGGCGTTCAACCGTCTATTTCCTGACGTCGATTTCCGCTTCTCGTATAACGTGTCGCGTTCGATCTTCGTCGAATTGCTCAACCGCGACAAACTCGCCGACACCTACATGGCTAACAAAATCACCGAAGAGATGCAGAAAATCGTCGATGCCGACCTGCCGTTCAAACGGTTGATCGTCAGCAAAGACGAAGCGCGCGAAATATATGAAAAGCGCGGCATGCGCGATAAGATCGAAATTCTCAAGTTCCGTCCTGAAAAAACGGTCCATTTCTATGAATGCGAAGGCTATTTGAACTACATGTTCGGCCACATGGTGCCCTCCACTGGTTACCTCAAACTGTGGAAACTGCGGCTTTACGCCCCGGGCATTTTGATCCAATATCCGCGCTATGAAGCCAAGGGAATGATTCCCCCGTTCGAAGATGCCCCGACTTTCGGCCATACTTTGAAGGAAATCCACAAATGGGCCAAAATCACCCACGCCGATTCCGTCGCCGGAATCAACGCTTACGTGTCCGATGACCGCACCGTCGAATTCATCAACCTGTCGGAAGCGTTCCATAACCGGATGCTGGCCGAACTGGGCGAACGGATCACCAACGACATCGACAACATCCGCCTCATCTGCATCGCCGGCCCCTCGAGTTCCGGAAAGACGACGTTTGCCAACCGCCTCCGCATCGAACTGCTCTCGCGGGGCATCAATTCAATCCGCATTTCCATCGACGATTATTACCTTCCCCGCCATCTGGCTCCCAAAGACGAAAACGGCGACGCCGATCTCGAATCGATCGACGCCTTGGACATCGAGCACTTCAACCAAAACATGCTCGACCTGATTCAAGGCCAGCAAATCGCCCTGCCAAAGTTCGATTTCAAACTCGGACGGCGCGTCGAAGGCCGCTCGATTAGAATCGACCACGACACCGTCATCATCATCGAAGGCATCCATGCCCTGAACGACAAGCTCACGAACCTGATTCCCAAGCACAAGAAATTCAAGATTTACATTTCGCCCCAATCGCAGATCAACCTCGACAACCATAACCCGATTTCGTTGACGGATTTAAGGTTATTGCGCCGCATCGTGCGCGACAAAAAATACCGCAACGCCTCGGCCGAGGAGACGATCGCCATGTGGCCGAGCGTGCGCCGCGGTGAATTCACCTGGATTTACGACACGCAGGAAAACGCCAATTACGTCTACAATTCGTTCCTGTCTTATGAATTAAGCGTCATGAAACGTTACGCGATGCCCCTATTGACATCAATCGAAAAAGACTCGCCCCACTACCCGACGGCCGAACGGCTCATCCGGATGCTGAAGTATTTCCTCGACATGGACGACAAATGGGTGCCATCGAACTCGCTACTGCGCGAATTCATCGGCGGCTCGTGCTACAGCGACGTTATTTAGCTTTCTGCTTCAATCGCAGTTTTCCGCTTTCGATCTGATGGAATTGGCGCAGCTGTTCGAAATAGATGCCGCGCATCGTTTCGTACTGGTTTATAGCCAATTCCGGCAATCCGCTTAAAAACGCTTCCTTGAATATGGTTTCGATGCGGAAGAACGTCTCGTATAGATATACGAGCGTGATTTCGTAAAACGTCTGGCGGCGCGAATAGATCAACAACGGCGAACTATGGGTGATCTCGCTGCTCATTTCGTAGGCTTTGTTATAACGCTCGAGTCCGGCCAGCACTTGTACCCCGTCGCGGAAATTCAGCCGTACCGGTCCGTCTTTGTCCCACAGTGGATACATCCAGCCGTATTCGATGAACTTCTTGGTGTCCTTGCTCTTCAATTCATGGGCGCGCATCGTTTCCTTGATCTCGGCGAAGGCGGCGTCGCTTTTGTTTTTGTCGGCGGTCAGATGATGGAAGGCGAAGCCGTACTGGAGATGGCGCAGGTAGTGCTTGATGGCCGGGGCGCCTTTATGGTGAAGTATCATCAAAATGGCTTCCGTTTCATGCAGGGTGCGCCACGTCGAGAAGGCTTCGGTTTCGAAACCCGACGTCAGTAAGTCGAGCGAGCATAGCAGCAAAGAAACGCTTTTCTTGATGAAATCGGTCAATAGCGTCTGGCTCGGCAGTTTGCCTTGAAAGCCGGACAATAGGCCGTTTAAGGTGTTGACATACATTTTCAAGGTGCTCGTGGGCGGGTAGAAGCGGGTCTTGACCTGGGCTTCGCGCACTTCCAAGTGCTCGTTGGTGAGGTATTTGTCGATGGCGGCGCTGACGATGCGCGAAAAGTAACCGTCGTCGTTTTCCAGCGATTCGAGCTTGTCGGGTTGGTACAAACCGGCAAAATAGGCATGCTCGTGCAGGCAGTAAAGCGTCAGCAAGATCGGATTGACGCCGCGTATCTGCGTGGTCGGATTCAATTTCAAAAATTCCGACAGCCCGTTTAGGGCTTGTTCATGTAGCATGTAAAGGAATTCTTCATTGAGTTTCGGGGGTACGTGCCAGGCCTGCAAGAGGTCGTGGAAACGTTCCTTGCTTAGCGGTTCAAACATGAGTTGCTTCCTCCATGGCCACGACGCGCACCTCGAGCCGACTGACGGATACCAGATGCAAAATGATCGGTTTGTCCGTCTGCGTCTTCATATACGAGCCGTAGATCCTCACCTGGCAATCATAGGCGGGATCGGCGATCGCGCCGGCCTTGAAATCGAATATATGGACGGCATTATCATATTCTAATATTAGGTCAATGATTCCATGAAGCGATTGCTTTTCATCATAGAAATGATATTCGGGGTATGCCATGGCCTTGGCCGCGTGGGCGAAGACGTCCAACTTAAACAGCTTCGCGATATCTTCGCCGATTGTGCCCGCGGATGCTGGCACTTTCGGGTCCTTCCAGTCGATGAAACTGAGAATTTCATGCAAACGCAAACCATAATCGGCCATCGCTTGGTCGCCATCGAGAAACGCGCCGCTGGCCTTTTGGGGCTTTCTTAAATTCGTTTTGATGGCGACATGGCGGAATTCGACATTGATGTTTTCGACGCTTGTGGAGGCCGTTTCATGGCTTGTGGGGTCAATTTCCATTTTGATCGAGTTGGTAGCTGACGCCGCGTTGATAAACGACAGCAAATCGTCAAACGAATGGGCATGATGCAGCGACACGAGCGGCTTACTGTCTTTCTGCCACCGCAGGATGATTGCCTGTTCGCGTGCCCGCGTCATGGCGACGTAAAGTTTGCGGACTTCTTCCGACAATGCCGCTTGTTCCTCTTTGTAACGGACTAAATAATGGAATATGCCATAGGCATCCTCATCGTCGACTAGCGGCATGACAATTCCGTAATCGCCATGGGCGAAGAACGACGATTTGGTTTCCGGATGGTTGAACCGTTTGAACAAACCCGGGTAATAGACGATGGGGAATTCAAGCCCTTTGGATTTATGGATCGTCATCAGTTGCACCGCCGGTCCACTCATGGCGCCACCCTCGATGTTCGGGGCGATGCCGGATTGTTTGGCTTCCTCCAGTTGGGCGACCAGGTCATCGATCGTTAAATCATAGTCTTCGAGCGAGCGGCACCAGGCAATCAAACCTTCGACTTTGCCGGCATGGCGCATCACGTCCCCGATGCGGATGGCCTTCGCGTGAAGTTCAAACGTCAGCGCCAGTTCTTCCACTAAACCGCCGAGGGTCATCGCGTTGGTTTTCTCGGCGAGGGTGCAAACGGCCATCAAGACCGGATCGTGGCCTTGGCGTGGCAACTCGGAAAGTTTTTGAAAGATGGTTTCATCGTCGTATTCATATAGAAAACTGCGCCAAACGCTGACGAGTTCATGACGGTCGTCATTGGGAAAACCTTCATTTTTGGCGTGCGCCAATAACTTGATTAGATTAATGAAAACGTTGAGGATGTCCGATTCGGAAAACCCTTCGACGTTGACGGCGTCGAGGGGAATCCCATATTCGTGGAAGATCCTGCGGAATTGCTCGAAGGAATTGCGCCGATCGATCAAAATGGCGAAATCGTCATAACCGATCCGCCGATAAGTTTTGTCGATCAAGACTTCGTGTCCCGACGCCATTTTCTTTTTGATGTCCAAGGCGATGAGGCGTATTTCCGTTTCCTCGGCTTCAACGCTGTTTTTGGCTTCGTAGGTGAAATAGCGGAAGGGATCGGCAAGCGTCGGTCCGTCTCCGTCGCGACGATAAAGTTCGTTTCCGGCCAAAATATGATGGCCATGCCGATAATCGACGCCTCCTAAACCGGCGCTCATCATGCCGTCGAATAGATCGTTGATGGCTTCGATGACCGTTTTCTTCGACCGGTAATTGGTGTTCATGTCGATTTTGATACCATCGATGGTTTCCGCGTAGCGCTCGTATTTGCGGTTGAAGATGTCGCAGTTGGCGTTGCGGAAGCGATAAATCGACTGTTTGATGTCGCCGACCATGAACACGTTATTGGCGGCCAAATGCGAAATGAACGTTTCCTGCAAATCGCTCGTATCCTGGTATTCGTCGATCAGAATGTAGCGAATATCGTTTCGCAGTTCGCTTTGCAGCGTGGGATCGGACACCAAATCAATCGCCAATTTGGCGATGTCGGAAAACGTAAAACGGTTGACGTGTTTTTTATACTCCTGCATCCGACGGTCGGTTTCCGTCAGGATGTCGATGATGACGGCGACGAACGGTTTGGTGGCTAGATGACGCTCTTCCACGAATTTTCCGTCTTTGACGGTCGACCAGCGTTTGAACTTCCCGGTTTCGTCTTTCAAAGCGTCGAAAAGCGCTTTGTCGTCAGGTTCCATGTCCTTGACTTTTCTTGGAAAGGCATATAATGCAAGCCCTTCGATGAGCCTGTCGAACGAGTCACAAGAAGTTAAGACCATAAACGAATTGAGATAATTTTCACGCATCTCGGCGCTATCGAAGCGTTGACCTTGCTCCTTGAGCCGTGCGACTTGGTCCTTCACCATGGCCGAGAAGGCGTTCATACCCGACTGAATATATCGGCTGTCGTAATGAGTGGCAAGATAATTCGATAAAAATTCCCGTTTGTCCGGTTTCAAATCGGCCATGGCGTCGATGCGGAGCACGAAATCCTGCAGCTCGTCGTCTTTGCGGATGGCGTAATCGGATATCAGGCGGACGAAGGCGGGATCGCCTTTGGCATACATGAAATCGAACACGTCGCCCACCATCCGCTTACGCAATATGGACGCAAACGTTTCGTCCATCACCCCGACATCGGGTCCAAGCCCGAGTTCGCGGTGGTATTGCCGCACCAGTTGCAAGGCAAAGGCGTCGAATGTCATGATGCGGCTCGAATCGACGAGGGCGCCGGACGGGTGTTTGGCGTCGAGCAGTCGGATGCGGATCCGGTCCTTCATCTCGCGCGCGGCGGCATTGGTGAACGTCAAGACGAGAATCCGTTCGATTGGCGTTCCTTCAAGCACCAATTGGGCGACACGTTCCGTCAAAACCGACGTTTTTCCGCTTCCGGCCCCGGCGGAGACGATCATGTTGCCGCTTCGGTGGGCGAAGGCCGCTGATTGCGCGCTATTCCAAATCCGGCTCATCGGTAGCGTCTCCTTGCCTAGTTTCGATATTGGTAAAGGCCGCTTCCGTGCGGAAGCAGACGTCGCGGAACGGACAGTAGGTGCAAGACATATCGACATTGTCGATGCGTTTGGGATTGATGGCGAAATCGCCATCGCGGATCAGCCTGACCGCCGCGGTGATTTTTTGTTCCGCCATGAGGCGGTGACTTTCCAGCGTCGCGGCGTCGGCGACTTTGGCCCGTTTGTCGAAAGTGTTTATTTTTGTCAGCCGGATCGACCGGATGTACGGACTGGAGGCGATGTTGGCATCGAGCGTCGCCAGTTTGGCGCTGTCGTCGATCGACATGCCGCGCAGTTTCAATTGGTCGTGGTAAAACGAATCTGGTGCTTTGCTGCTGGGGCGGATTAATTTGGAGGCGATGATGTTTTGGATGTAATAGCCGATTATGTCGATATCGCGGTACCGTTCGTCGCGGGAAACAAGCAGGGCGTATATCGGCAGCTGCAGCGAAAAGCCATGCGGGATTTTCCGCGGGTCGAAGTCGTCGCTTCCGGTCTTGTAATCGACGATGGCGGCGTATACGCCGTTTGCATCTTTGGTAATGATAACCTTGTCGATTTTGCCGAACAGCGTCGTCAGTTCATCCAAGTCGAACTTGGACTTGACCTCGCAATCGATGCGATCAAGACTCATGCTTGCTTCGTGGTCGCGGTTGAACTCGATTACCGCGGCCAAATCCTGCTTCAGCCGTTGAAGCAAGGTCCGTTCTTTGACCGTGAACGTGGTGTTGGCCGCCAAATCGGAAAAAGTCGCCTCGAAATCAAAGTCCGGCTGATATCTTCGTTCGAGCAGATCGTGGGCCAAATTACCGAACTTAATGAAAAAATTGTCTTCTTCGTTTTCGTCGAGTTTAAGTACCACATCGAGGTAATAGCGGAACTGGCATTGGTAAAACGTCTTGATGCCGGTATAGGCCAAACGCATCTTGCTGTGTTCCAAGCCGACGGGAAACTTCCGATAGCGGTAATCGAACGACCGATAGGTATTCTCATGTTGCCGTAGATACGATTGGCAAAAGGGATGATTGATTTTATAGACGCGTTTTTGGTCCAGCATATGGGCTAAGGTTAACCGACCCAACGAACCGCTGTAATCGACGATATCGCCCTGAAATGCCTGAGAGTCTTCATTTAACGAAGCGAATAACGGAGAAGGGTATAGTTCCTCGCCTCGTTCCTGGCGTTGCCAATAAAGTCGCAGGTTTGGCTGCGTGGCGATGTAAGAAAACCACGTGGATCGTTCGTGCTCGTTTTCCAGCACACTGGTCAGCATTCCTATCGTCATTTTAATATCGTCGGGGAGAAAATCATCGTCAAGATGGATGTGCGGCAACAAGTCGTTATTGGCGCCAAGCACGAAGACGTGCCAGGCGGGATTGGCAAAAGGAACGGTGACGCATTCGATGGCGGAAACAATCGCTCCGTCCTGGATCGGCAGTCCGTCGAGCCGCTCGCGGAACAGCCGCCGTTTCGTCGTTTCGTTAATCGGTCTGTGATTGATTTCACGCCAAAGATGCGTAATTGCCTCTGGTACCCCGAATGCTTTTTGCATCGCCATTTCCGAAAATATATCATCGATCGTTTCGCCGGCAGCCAAGCGGCGCTTGATGTGGATGCCGATCGGCGTCTTGCCCCAGACTTCGTCTTGAGGCAGATTGATCGGGATGCCGAAATAACGGCTGGCAAGCTTTAAGTCAAAGGAATATTTAGAATCCAATAGGAATAGTTTTATGTCGGATATCGGAACGCCGTTTTCGATCAGCTGGGCGGCTTCATTAAAAAAATGATGGACTTCCTCTTTGACCGAGGCAAAGGAGATGATGGTCGGTTTTCCCACTCCCGCCGGCTCATAGAAATCGATTCTAATGTTCAGCTTTCGGACCGCGTTCAAGAGTTCCGGATCGTTATGAGCGTATCCGAGGACAAGACCGCGTTTTCCGCGAAGCATCTCCTCCAATCCGAGATGTTCGAGCAATCCGTTTCGTTCCAGCGTTTGACGGATTCGTGTCAGCGCGTCAAGGCGGCGGTTGGATAACGACGTTGCATCCAAAAATGGCAGTGCGGCAAGGCGCCGACTGGCTTCCTTAATTGTAATCGCTTCAGTTTCGGCAATGACATAGGGGGCATCCGGTTTGGGGCGGAAGAAAGCATATTCAATGATGTTTTCCTTGGTCAGGAAACGGTGAGGAGAGCCATCATTGTCGCCTCGGTTAGCAAGAAAAGAACGCTGCCACGACGTTGGGATGATGACAAAATCAAATGCTGGCTTATTCATACACACCATCATTATAACGCTTTTAAAGGCTTATTCTTAAAGATAATTACTAATTATCTTTATTATCGAACTTGAACATTCTCGTCGCCTCGATGGCCCGCGACCAGCCCCGATAACGACGTTTGACCTCGGTGCTCGCCATGTGCGGCATGTATTCGTCTTGGTAACGATGGACGGCGCGGATTTGCTCGAGGTCCTGCCAATAGCCGATCGCCAACCCGGCCAGATAGGCAGCTCCGAGGGCTGTCGTTTCCAGGCACATCGGCCGCTTCAGGGGCGTCTCCATGATATCGGACTGGAACTGCATCAGATAACGATTGGCGGTCGCTCCTCCGTCGACGGCCAATACGGGCACGGCCAAGCCGGTATCCGCCTTCATGGCTTCGATGACGTCTTTGCTTTGGTAGGCAATCGCCTCGAGCGTCGCCCGCACGATGTGGTACTTCGAGGTGTTGCGCGTCAGCCCGAACATCGCTCCGCGGACGTCGTTATCCCAATATGGAGTGCCTAACCCGACGAAAGCCGGGACGACGTAGACGCCCTCGGAATCGGTAACCATTTGGGCGCTCCGTTCGCTGTCGGCGCTGTTAACGATCAGTTTCAGTTGGTCGCGCAGCCATTGCACCGAGGCTCCGGCCACGAACACCGATCCTTCTAACGCATACGTCAGTTTTCCGTTCAGCGACCAGGCGACCGTAGTCAACAAACCGTGGTGCGACAATATCGGTTCTTGACCGATGTTCATCAGCATGAAGCAACCGGTCCCATACGTGTTCTTGATCTGCCCTTTGTCAAAACAGCAATGACCGAACAAGGCAGCCTGCTGGTCGCCGGCGATGGCCGTGATCGGTACCGCGGATCTAAAATATTTGGCGGTGCCGAATTTGTCGGCGCAGCAGCGAACCTCGGGCAGCATCGCCTTCGGGATGTCGAACAGTTTCAACAAGTCGTCGTCCCATTGCTTCGTGAATATGTTGAACAACATCGTCCGCGAGGCATTGGTGACGTCGGTGGCGTGCATTTCGCCGTTTGTCAATTTGTATAGAATCCAACTGTCGACGGTCCCGAATTTCAATTCGCCCTTTTGGGCTTTGGCCTGACCATTGACGGCGTCGAGGATGAAACGGATCTTGGAAGCGCTGAAATAAGGGTTCAAGAGCAGCCCCGTTTTTTGATGGATAAGCATCCGATGGGCTTCGTGCCGGTCGCAGATGGACGAGGACTGGCGCGATTGCCACACGATGGCCGGATAGACGGGCATCCCGGTCTTGGCGTCCCAGACGATCGTCGTTTCCCGTTGGTTGGTGATGCCGATGGCGGCGAGCGAGCGCATCGTCAAATTGGAAGTAATCAACGCTTCGCTGACGACGGCGCTGACGGAAGCCCATATTTGCAGCGGGTCCTGCTCGACCCAACCGGGCTTCGGATATAGGCACGTAATCTCCTCTTGAGCTTGGGCGATGATGTTGCTTTGATGGTCGAAGATGATCGCCCGGCTGGACGTGGTTCCCTGATCGATTGCCAGGATGTATTTTGTTGCCATTATGCGCGCGGCCTCCATCGGAGCACGAATTCCTTATCTATTTTGCTCACGCGATACGAATCGCGGATTTTGCTGACGGTCTTCGCTTTGATCCAAGGGGCGAGGTCGGTCTTGTCGAGAAATTCGATGGCCGCCTTGGGCTGTTTGATGAAACATTCGGCCAAAAACCAGGCGATGGCCATGTATACATGATATACGTCCTCGTTATGGTTGATTTTCGCGAATACCCAGCCAAGCGGTTCTTTGGGAGAAAGGTATATGAGCGCCATCACGAAGGCGAAGCGGCGTTTATACGGATACGGAGAATCGATGAAACGTTCGATCAGCTTTTTAACTTCTTCTAATGGTACTTTCTTCAACGTAACGGCGACCGAGTCCGTCAACGCCCAATGTTCGGCGTATTCGAAATACCCGTCAAAAAACGCCCATTTCCGGTCGATCGGGATGTTTTTGTACGCTTGGGTCAGCCCGTATAACATCGTCAGATTGAATCCGATTTTCGGGTCGAATCCGGTCCAATCGACGTCGGCCTTCGCCAGCGTTTTGGCCAATTCCCGTAGCGGCGCCATCTTGACGTAGCCGTCGAAAACATCAGGCCGGCTTGAATTGCCGGCTATGGCCGCCAGGCGCTTCATGACATCTTTTATAACGATTTTTTCCATGATACCACCTTGAAAAAAGGAGCCGAGACGGGCTCCTTAAGTACGGGATTTAACGAGACGCTCGATGTTGGCCATTTCCTTGGGGATGTCGCTTGAAAGATTTTCGGCTCCCGTCTTGGTGATCAGGATGTCGTCTTCGATGCGAATGCCGATGCCGAGTTCCGGGAAATACAAGCCCGGTTCGACCGTGATCACGTTACCGGGTTCAAGCGGCAGTTCGCGCACGGAGGCGTCGTGGGTGTCGAGTCCGAGATGGTGCGAGACGTTATGGTAATAATGCTGCGAAATCTCATCGCGCGTTTTGATCAGCCCGCGGCTGAGGCATTGGGTGACGAGAATTTCGATCGTTTCTTTTTGCAAATCGAGCAATGTGATGCCCGGGCGGGCAAAGGTAATGATGTGCTTATTGGCCGCCAAAACCGATTCGTATACTTCCTTTTGCAACGAGTTATACGTGCCTGAGGATGGGTATGTCCTGGTGATGTCGGCGCTATAGCCGTCATAGCGGGCTCCCAAATCGCATAGGACCAAAGCGCCGTCGGCGATCCGTTCCTTGGGATGCGGGTAATGGAGGATCGTCGCGTTGGGTCCGCTGGCGATGATGGTGTCAAACGCCGGCTCGACGTTGGCGTAATCTTTGATGGCGAAGCGGAACAAGCCTTCGATCTGATACTCGTAGATGTTCGGTTTCATCCGGGCGGCGATGTAGTTGAGGCCAAACGCGGTAATCCGGATTGCCTGGCGGATCGAGGCCACTTCGGCTTCCGACTTCACCATCCGCATCTTGATGATGAGCGGGTAGGCGTCGGGGATTTCGATCGTGGGCGCCATTTTCTTGATGTCTTCCCCAAATGAAGAGGTGTGGCGGTAATGGGGTCCGATGACGATGTCCGGTTCAAGATCGAGGTAAAACCGTTTTAGGATACCGTAAGGACTGTCGGCGCTCAAGATGGCTTCCAGCTTCACCTGGAGGTTCTTGCTGAGCAGGATGTCGTCGATGGCGCTGATGGCCTTGGCCTGTTCTAAGCCCAATAGACGTCCGGTCCAGCGCTCTTGCAGCGGATTAATCTCGGAGATGAATAGATATGTCTTGACTTCGGAAATCGTCTTTATCAACAGGAGCATCGAATTTTCCTGGGTGATGCCCGTCAAGTATTCAAAATTGCGGTTGGCGATGAAAGGATGGGTGCCGTCGGCCGAGGATTTCATTGGGGCACCGGAAAAAAGGAGGAGTCCGCTTTCGGGCTCTAGTTGGGCGACCAATTGGTCGCGGCGGCGCTTGAATTGACCAGCATCCATGGAGATTGCTCCTTTGCCTTGACGATCACACGACGCGCGTAATCGCGCTTTTCGCGACGACGAGCCAGCCCTCACCAAGCAACTTGGCTAAAGCTTCATCGTCAACCCGTGTGAAAACGAGAGTCACGTTTATTTTATTATTATAGTGGATATTGTCGATGTGTGCATTCGTTTCCTCGACGAAACGGGAAAGTTGTCCCATTTGTTCGAGCGGTCCGCTTAAAGTGACCGACGTCGATGTTTCAATCCGTCCCCAAACGGTTCCCGTTACGGCGATCTTTCCGGCTTCTTTAAACGCTTGGAGCAGACGTTTCGACCCCAATAACTGACCCCCGAAATACCGGACGACGAGTAGCAAGGTGCGTTCCGCGTTTGCCTGACGCAATAAGTTAAGCAAAGGATAACCGGCCGTTCCCGACGGTTCCCCGTCATCATCTGCAAACGTGGTTGCATCAAAAACATAGGCATAAGGAATATGCTTGGCATCGGGATATTGTCGCTTGATCCGGTTAAGCGTATCTTTGACTTCGGTTAATGTTTTAATCGGAAAGACGAACGAACAAAACCGCGAGCGCGAGACGAGTATTTCCCCTTGGCCTCCGGTGATGACTCCGCCCATGTTACAAAGCGATTATGTGCTTGGCGATGGCGTCGAGTTCCGGCACTTCGAGCGCTTCGAGCGTACCCGAAGATATGATTTCGCTCATGTCGGGACGTAACGGCAAGCGGGCATGAATCGGCAAATGGTATTTACTGACCAGCGCCGCCGCGGTGCTCGTCCCGTGAATCTCGATTTTCTCGTTGCAGTGCGGACATTGGACATAGGCCATGTTTTCGACTAGACCGAGGACGGGTATTTTAAGCATCTCGGCCAAGCGGACGGCTTTGGCGACGATCGTGGTCACCAACTGCTGGGGCGAGGTGACGATGACGATGCCGCTGACAGGTATTTTCTGGAATGTCGTCAAGGCGATGTCGCCGGTGCCCGGCGGCATGTCGATAAACAGATAGTCGAGCTCATGCCACCATACGTCGGTGTAGAATTGGCGCACCAAATCGACAACGAGCGGCGCCCGCCACACGATCGGGTCTTCCTTATTGTCCAATAGAAGCGAGGCCGACATCACTTGGATGTCGCCTGAAGTGACTAACGGCAGGATGTAGTCTTTGCCGCCCGTGGCTTCGCCTTCAAGGCGGAACAACGATGGGATCGAGGGTCCGAGGATATCGGCGTCCATGATGCCGACGCGGAAACCCGCTTGCGACAAACGGCTGGCCAAAAGAGCGGTGACCATGCTTTTGCCGACGCCGCCTTTTCCCGACAGGACAGCGATGACGTGCCTTACTTTGCTGTTAGGGTGCAATTTGGCCTTTTCGAAAATATTCGGCGTTTTTTCCGGCATGATAATTCTCCTAATGTAACGTCATTCGTAGACGTAGTAGATCTTGTCGCCTTCAATTTCGAACACGAAGTTGACGGCATACGGGTCGATGTCCAAAGTGACGATGGCCATCTTCTCTGACCACGCATAGGCAGTCAAGGCAGCCGAGAAGTTGGCAAACGAACCGGATGGCACGATTTCGGCGGCATAGAACAACTTGGCGATCAAGGAGTTGCCGTCAATGTCGTAGGCGGTGAAGTCGTAGGCGGCCGGATACGGACCGTCGGCGACTGAGGTTCGCACTAACGAGCCCATCTTTACGAAGTGGCCGCGTAGACGGGCGACGTCGGTTTCGTCAAAGACGCCGCCGATGATAATGTCCATTTCGTCGATGATCGACAAGGAGCCTTCGATACCGTCGGCTTCCTTGGGATTGAGGTTGGCGTAATCGTTGGCGTAGAAGTCGATTTCGTCCGGAGTCGGCGGGGCGGCTTTGGCGTATTCTTCTTCGAAGATGTCGGTGTAGAAGCCGGCCGACAATTCGCTGACTAGATATGCCCGGTCGGTAATCGCTTCGGATATGTCGGCGATATAGGTCGTCTCGATCAAAGCGCGGAACTCGGTGCCGAGGCCCGAAATGCTCGAAGCATCGCCGATCGTGTTCAAGGAGATGAGGTTTTCGATGTAGTCGTCGAGCCGTTCGGCCTCGAACACGTAGTCGAAGTCGGTCACGAAGATCGTTTCCAGCTTGTTGACTTTGCTCGTCTTGTTGGTGAGCGGGTTATTGGTGTCGATGTACTTGACGACATCAATCGGCTCGAGGATGTTATAAAGCGTGAGCGATCGCGTCTTGTAGGTTTCCGCAGGCATGTCGTTTGTAAATACCTTCGAGGATTTAAGCAGATGCAACAGCGGTTCGGTCGTATGGCCGGAGCTGATGAAGTTGCCGATGTCGAAGCCGGCGCCCATGTCCTCGTAGGCGACGCCGTCGTGGAATTCGGACAGGAGCTCTTCGATGATGCCCATCGAACCGGCTGCTGGAGGATTGAGATTGGTGAAGTCGGTGCCGGTATAATCCATCGTCGTCAAATCGACGTCGAAGTATTCGACCGGTGTCAGGTAGTAGTCTTCGTTGCCTTCGGTGTACGTATCGAATGAGATGGTCTCGAAGGCATCGCGGACTAAATCGGGGATGGCGTCGGCGCTGAGCGTGCTGTAATTGAGCACGGCCAGCATCGAACTGATCTCATTCGGGGTCAAAGCCGACGGGGTTAATGAGCCAACGCTGGCGCTGGCCGGCAGGATCCGTTTGAATTCTTTAAAGATGCGGAAGAAATTGTTGATTTCGCCCGAAGCGCCGTCCCAGGCGTTGGTGTGGTAGTCGACGCTGGCGCCGTACAAATCGTCGAAGTTGACGACGATGTATTCGGCTTTTTCGGCTGCCGTGGCGAATTTGTAAATGAATCCGTCGTAATATTCAGGATTAGGATTGAGCGTGTCGTTGACAAGCGAACTCAAACCGGTTTCGTTCATCATCTTGATCATGATTTGTTCGAATACGGTCGGATCGTCGTCGACGTTAGTGCTCGCGCCGGCCTGATGGAACACGTTGCTTTCGAATAGCGATTCGGCCACGCCTTGGATCAGGTCGATGGACGAGTTGTCTAGACCCGACAGGTCGGTGTAGTCGATTGAGGTCAGATCCTTCGTGTCGTTGAAGATGACGAGCATCTGGCTGATTTCCGGTTCATCGTACGGCAAATATTTGTCGTCTACGAGTGGATCGCCGCGGTTGCCGCGGTAGTGGGTGTTGGCGGCGGCGAAATCGATTCCCGAAATGGAAACCGCGCCGGCCGTCAGCATGTTGTCAAATAAGTTCGGTATCGCCGGGTAGGCAATCTGCGACCGGTTCATCGCCAGTAGCATGTTTTCGACGGCGCTGGAATCGGAATCCATCAAATCGGACAGTACGGCGTTAGAGCCGGCGCCGCTGAAGGAGGCGAATGTGAGTCCGCTGTCCTTGAACGAATCGAGAATGCCGACGATGCGCGAAATCTCGCCGACGGTGACCGGAGCGACCTGGTCGATCCATCCATCGTCATTCAGCGGCTGGGTGGCGGCAAAGTTATTGCCGATGGCGATAATGTCTTCATTCAAGGCCGGATCGCGTCCGATACCTTCGTAAATGTATTCGTCTAATTGCGAGGTGTCGATTAGCATCCAAATGGTCTGTTCGAACACCGTCATATCCATCGTTAAGTGACTGTTACCGGCTTTAAACGTATTGAAGACGCGCGAGTCGTGCAGATTGTTAAGCATGTCGTCGATGGTGCCCGCGTCGAT
>Ga0172371_10003189_pt1 | contig 25588 bp, 24 predicted proteins | sample Lak12m_FD_114543 | JGI IMG/M metagenome (GOLD analysis project Ga0172371, IMG submission 114543) | Freshwater microbial communities from Kabuno Bay, South-Kivu, Congo - kab_022012_12m | ecosystem: Environmental > Aquatic > Freshwater > Lake | place: Democratic Republic of the Congo: South-Kivu... | reverse complement strand
GCTGGGAGAGCGTCTGCGCGGGGGTCAGTGGCCGGCGGTGGCGCTCGCACTGGCCGGCCTCGTCCTCGTGGTGGGGCCCTGGAACCTTCGCGGCGTGCTGAGCGGAGCGCTCGCCCTGGCCGCGGGACTCTCGTGGGCGGGCGGATCCCTGCTGATCAAGCTGCTGCAACGGCGTACGCCGCACGACACGCTCACCCTCACCGCCTGGCAGCTGGGCATCGGCAGCCTCGCGCTCGGCGCGACCGCCGTGTTCACGCACGGCAGCTGGCCTGACTGGACCGGCAGCTTCATCGCATGCCTGCTGTACTCGGTGCTGCTGGCGAACGCCGTCTGCTGGTCGCTGTGGACCCTCGCCCTGCGCTCGCTGCCGGCCGGGGCCGCCGGCATGGGCACGCTCGCGGTGCCCGTGGTCGGGGTGATCGCGGCCTGGATCCAGCTGTCTGAGGCGCCGACACCGGTCGAAGGCGCCGGCATGGCGCTGATCATCGCCGGGCTGGCCGTCCTCGCCGGGGCAGGCGTGGCCGCGGGCCGCCGCGGCGGCGCCTCCAGCGATGAGCCCACGCTCCCCCCGGTCATCGACTGACGAGAGGGCGTTTGACGGAGCCGTTGCGTGGGCTATCATATGAACGCATGTTCACATGTTCAGACGAGGAGTGACGGTGAGCGACCCGGTGATCTGCGGCAAGGACGAGGGCGGCGACCTCGACCACTGCGACGTCGTGGTCGTCGACCCGGAGCGCGTGCGCGCCGTGCGCGCCCGGATCGGCAGCGCCGACGAGACCGCGGCCGTGGCGGCCGTGTTCAAGGTGCTGGCAGACCCGAGCCGCTGCCGCCTCATGGAGGCCATCATCGAGGCCGGTGAACTGTGCGTGTGCGACCTCGCGGCCACCGTGGAGATGAGCGAATCCAACGTGAGCCACCACCTGCGCGTGCTGCGCGCCAACCGCCTGGTGCGCGCCCGGCGCAGCGGCAAGATGGTCTTCTACTCGCCCGACGACGAGCACATCCGCATCCTCCTGGACATGACCCGCGAGCACGTGCGGCACGGCGGCTGGGTGAGGCCGGTCGCTGCGGCGCCGGGCGTGGACGGCACCACGTGAGCGTCACCTGCCTCAGCGAGCAGACCCTGGAGCTCGCGCTGCTGCTACCGCGCGAGGCGGAGTGCGGCGGCTGCGTGGACGAGGTGGGCCGCGAGCTGGTCCGCCTCGACGGCGTGCACGCCGTCGAGGCGGACGTCCCTCGCGGCCTGCTCAGCGTACGGTACGACCCTGAGACGCTGAGCGCCGACGAAGTGCGCACGTTCGCGCGACGCGCCGGCGCCCAGGCCCATTGCGCCGACCACTGCCCCCTCGCCGTCCACGACCACGGGCAGCTGGACCTGCTCGCGCCGCTGCCCGGCGAGGACGGCTCCGAACGCCGCATCCTGCACGTGACCGGCATGGACTGCGCCGACTGCGCAGTGAAGCTTCAGGGCGCGCTGCGCCGCGAGCCCGGGGTGCGGCGGGCGGACGTCAACTTCGGCGCGGCCACCCTGGCGCTGGTGCTCGACCCGCAGCGGACCGACGTCGCCAAGGTGTACACGGCGGTCCGGCATCTGGGCTACGACACGGTGGAGCGGAGTCAGGCCGCGGCACCCGCACGCCGGGCGCAGGCAGGGCCCGTGTCCGAGCGCAGCTTCTGGCTGCGCGACCGCCGCGCGGTGCTGACCCTGATCTCCGGCGGCTTCATCGCCGCCGGCTTCGCGGCCGAGGCGCTGGCGCCGGCGGCCTCGCCGTGGCTCTTCGCCGCGGCAATGGTCGCGGGCGGGGCCTTCGTGGCCCGCGCCGCCTTCTTCAGCCTCCGCGCCCGCCAGGTCGACATGAACGTGCTCATGACGCTGGCCGCGGTCGGCGCCGCCGCCATCGGCCAGTGGTCGGAGGCGGGCCTCGTCACCTTCCTCTTCGGCCTCGGCACCGTGGTGCAGGTGCACACACTCGAACGCACGCGGCGTGCGATCAGCGGCCTCATGTCGCTGGCGCCGCCCGAGGCCACGCTGCTGCGCGGCGGCCGCGATGAGGTCGTGCCGGTGGAGGACGTGCGCGCCGGCGACGTCGTGCTGGCGCGCCCCGGCGAGCGCGTCGCCGTCGACGGCGTCGTGATCGACGGGCACGCCGCTGCCGACTAGTCGCAGGTCACCGGCGAGTCCCGGCCTGTCTCCAAGGGTCCCGGCGACCAGGTGTTCGCGGGCTCTATCGTCGAGGGCGGCACGCTGCGGCTGCGGGCCACGGCGGCGGGCTCCGACAACACCGTGGCCCGCATCGTGCACCTCGTGGAGGAGGCGCAGGCGCAGCGCGCGCCGGCGCAGACCGTGGTCGACAGGTTCGCGGCGCGCTACACGCCGGTCGTGGTGGCACTCGCCGCAGCCGTCGCCTTCGTGCCGCCGCTCCTCGGCGCCCCCTTCGACACCTGGTTCTACCGCGGCCTCGCGCTGCTCATCATCAGCTGCCCGTGCGCCCTCGTCATCAGCACCCCGGTGAGCATCCTCGCCGCCCTCGCGAGGGCCACACGCAGCGGCATCCTCATCAAGGGCGGCGTCTTCCTCGAGCAGGCGGCCGGCCTCCGCGCTGTGGCTTTCGACAAGACAGGCACCCTCACCGTGGGCCGTCCGCTGGTCACCGACGTCGTGACGCTGAACGGGACGACGGAGCGCGAGGTGCTAAAGACCGCAGCCCGCATCGAGCGGCTGAGCGAGCACCCCCTGGCGCGGGCGATCGTCGAGCGCGCAGGGCAGGATGGGACTGTGGCCGACGAGCAGTCGGCCTGCGGGTGTGGGTGCGACGAGCCCGCAGCGGACGCGGCGGCCGGTTGCGACTGCCGCAAAGACGGCCACGACGACACCGGTCTCGCCCACGCCGGTCACGAAGACGGCCCGACCGTCGAGCGCTTCCGGGCGATCCCGGGCAAGGGCGTGCGCGCCGAGGTCGGCGGGCGGCTGTACTACGTCGGCCGCCCGGACCTGCTCGGCGCTCACGCCGCCGACCCGGCCCTCACGGCCACCGTCTCGCGCCTGGAGCGCGAGGGCAAGACGGCCGTCGTGGTCGGCGACGAGCACGGCGCGCTGGGCGTGATCGCCGTCAGCGACCCGCTCCGCGAGGGCGCCGCCGAGGCCGTCGCGCGGCTGCGCGCGCTCGGCGTCGAGCACGTCACGATGCTCACCGGAGACAACCCCGAGACGGCGGCGGCCATCGCCGGCCAGGCCGGCGTGAACGACGTGCGCGCCGGCCTGCTCCCCGCCGACAAGGTTGCCGCCGTCGCCGGCCTGCGCAACGACCACGCGGCGGTCGCGATGGTCGGCGACGGCGTCAACGACGCCCCGGCCCTCGCCACCGCGACGCTCGGCATCGCCATGGGCGCCGCGGGCACCGACGCCGCCCTGCAGACGGCCGACATCGCCCTCATGGGCGACGACCTCACGGCCGTGCCCGACGTGATCCTGCTCGGCCGCCGCACGAAGCGCGTCATCTGGCAGAACATCGTGTTCTCCATCGCCGTGAAGGGCGTCTTCCTGGTGCTCGCGCCGCTCGGCCTCGTCAGCCTGTGGCTGGCGGTGTTCGCCGACATGGGCACGTCCCTGCTCGTGACCGCCAACGGGCTGCGGCTTTTCCGTCGCTGAGGCGGGCTAGGATCGAGGGCCTCGGCTCGCCGCGGAAGGGCCGGGCCGGCCGCGCAAGGCGGGCGCCTTCCCCATTGTGGGTGGGCACAGCCGTATGGTATCCATGCAGATCAGGGCCGACTGAGGGGCACAGTCGCTTGGATGATCGCGTTCGACGAGCTGAACAGAACCGGGCCGGCGCAACCGGCGGCGGCCACACGGACCAGACGGCGCACCTGTGGTCCGCCGCGTTCGACGCCATGGACGACGCCGTCTGCCTTCTGGCGCTCGACGGCACCGTGCTCCAGTGCAACCTCAGCATGGCACACCTGCTGGCCGTGCAGCCGAGCGCAGTGGTCGGCAAGAAGTGCTACGAGCTCATGCACGGCACGGGCACGTTCTTCGAGCGGTGTCCGTATCGGGAGATGCTTCGCACCGGCAGGCGCGAGTGCTTCGAGCTCCCGCAGGGCGACGCCTGGTACGAGGTCACCGCCGATCCGCTCTTCAGCGACACCGGCGAGATCACCGGAGCGGTGCACATCGTGCGCGACGTCACCCGGCGCAAGCAGGCTGAGGAGGCGCTCCAGGAGAGCGAGCGGCGCCTCGGCCTCGTCCACGACCACGTCGCCGACCTGCTGTGCACCCTGGATGTGGAACAGGACGGACGCTTCCGCATCGCGGCCGCCAATCCACGCTTTCTGGAAGCGACAGGCCTGACCATCGACCAGGTCCTCGGGAGCTACATCGACGACGTCGTCCCGCAGCCTTCTCTCGACCTCGCGCTCGAGCACTTCCGTACGGCCATCCGCGAGAACCGGACGGTCAGCTGGGACGCGACGACGATCTACTCCACCGGGCAGCGGACCGGCCACGTCTCCGTGACCCCCGTCCCCGACGCCGGCGGCAGGTGTGCACATCTCATCGTGACCGTGCACGACGTGACCGCCCGCGTGCAGGCGGAACAGGCGCTGCGCGACCACACGGCGCAGTTGGCGAGCCTCAACGCGCTCGCTCTCGACCTGACGTCGATGAGCGCGAACGAGGACCTGGGTGTACTCCTCGCGGAGCGCTTACGCGCGGTCACCGGGGCGCCCGCCGTGTCCTTCAGCGACTACGACCCGGAGAGCCGCGCGCTCGTGATCCGGCACGTCGCGCTCCGGCCGGGCGCAGCCCAGGCGGCAGCGGCGCCGCTGCTGGGCCGGCTCGTCGGTGCGCGTTCGCCGGTGAGCGACGAGGTGCACGCGCAGCTCGCCGGCACCGGGTCGCCGGTGCTCCTGACGCTCGACCAGGCCGTGTCCGGTCGCTCTGTGCCGGCGGCCGGCCGGGAGGTCGCCGAGCAGCTGGGCACGGACGAGAGCCTGCTGCTCACCTACGTCGTCGACGGCGAGCTCTTCGGCACGTCGCACATAGCGGTCGAGGAGAGCGGGCCGACGCCTTCCGATCAGCTCCTCGAGTCGTTCGCCCACGTGGCCGGCGTCTCGCTGCGCCGCCGCAGGGTCGAGCGCGAGCTGCGCCAGATGAACGCCTACCACCGCAGCCTCCTCGAGGCGAGCCTCGATCCGCTGGTGACCATCGGCTCCGCTGGGTTCATCACCGACGTCAACGAGGCCGTCGTCGCCGTCACCGGGCGCAAGCGGGACGAGCTCATCGGCAGCGACTTCGCCGACTGCTTCGTCGATCCCGGGCGTGCGCGCGCGGGACTCGAGCAGGCCTTCCGCGAGGACGCCGTGCGCGACTATCCCCTCGCGATCAGACACCGCGACGGACACGTCACCGACGTGCTCTACAACGCGTCGACGTACCGGGACGCCGAAGGCCGCGTGGCCGGCGTGTTCGCGGCCGCCCGCGACATCGGCGCCCTCAGGCGCGCGGAAGAGGAGATCCGCGAGGTCAACGCCGACCTCGAGCGGCGCGTCGACGAACGCACGCGCGAGCTCACGGCGACGAACCGCGACCTTCAGGAGTTCATGTACTCCCTGGCGCACGATCTGCGCTCGCCGCTCCGCGCCGTGGACGGCTTCAGCTTCGCGGTGCTGGAAGACTACGGGGACGTCATCGCCGAGGAGGGGCAGGACGACCTCCACCGCGTGCGCGCGGCCGCGCAGCAGATGGGCATCCTCATCGACGCGCTTCTGTCGCTCTCGCAACTCGGCGGCCGGCGGATCGAGATGCGCACGGTCGACCTCTCCGCCATCGCACGCAGCGTGGTCGACGGCCTTCGCGTCTCAGAACCTGGGCGCACGGTCGACGTGGTCATCGAAGACGGCCTCTCGGCCGCCGGGGACGAGGCGCTCATCACGGTCATCCTGGAGAGCCTGCTCGGAAACGCCTGGAAGTTCACCTCACAGAGGCCGGTGGCGCACATCGAGTTCGCCACCGCCGAGCGCGACGGCTTGCGGGTCTTCTTCGTACGCGACGACGGCGCCGGCTTCGATCCGGCGTTTGCGGACAAGCTCTTCACGCCGTTCCAGCGCCTTCACACCGCCGAGGAGTTCACGGGGGCGGGCACCGGCCTCGCCACCGTCGCCAGGATCCTCGAGCGCCTGGGCGGGATGTGGTGGGCGGAGGGCGAGGTGGGCCAAGGAGCGACCTTCTCCTTCTCGCTGACCGGCGACAACACGGCCGAAGCCGGCGACCCGGGCGGCGGCGATCCTCCCGCCGGCGCCGGCGCCTGAATCAGACTTCCCGTTCCCCCGGCCGCCCACAGGCCCTACACTGGGGGCGACCCGGACATCCGGACCCCGCGCCGCAGGGAGCACGCGTGACCGTCACCATCTACACCAAGCCCGGCTGCCCGTACTGCACGGCGGCCCGCAACGACCTCATCGCGCGCGGGGTCGAGTACGTGGACATCGACGTGACCACCACGCCGGGGGCCATGGACACGCTCGCCGAGCTGACGCTCGGCGGCATGCAGGTGCCGGTACTGGTGGACGAAGACGGCTCGGTGCTGGTCGCGCCCGGGGGCGGCTGACACGTGTGACCCGGGCGCGCGTGACGCGCCCTCGAGCAGTGAGTCCGAGCCTACTTCTTGAGCGGCAGGCCGGCGCGCACCCAGGCGTGCATGCCACCGTGGACGTTGCTCACGTTGGCGAACCCCGCGGCGACGAGCTGACGCGCAGCACGCGCGCTGCGCGCGCCGCTGGCGCAGATGACGAGCACGGCGTCGTCCGGCCTCAGGCCGGTGGAGCCGTTCTGGATCTGCTGCGGTGACACGTTCTTCGTGCCCTTGATGCGCGAGGCGCGGTACTCCTGGGGCGAGCGCACGTCGATGAGCTTGGCGCCGCGCTGCCAACGTTCGTAGGCGTCACGGACGTCGACGTTCTGGACCCCGTTCTTGGCGCTACCGCCACTGAATGGCCACATTGTCAGGCTGCTCCGTCTCGATGAGGTCGTCGTACGGCACTCCGAACGGCCCGCTGATGAGCATTCGCTGCAGCGTGCCGTAGCTGCCCGGGCTTCCCGCTGCCGGGGTCAGCGCACGACCTGCCGGAACGCGGTGAGGAGCGTGACCGGCAGCAGAGAGTCGGCACCCTCGGCGCTCCAGACGATCTTGCCGGCGCGGTCGACGATGAACGCCATCTCACGCAGCTCCCCGTCTGGCTTGACGGCGCCGTAGGACTTCGCCACCGCGCCGTCGTCGGCGAGCAGCGGGAAGCTCACGCCGCCGGCCTGGTCGTGGATGTCGCTCAAAGCATCGTGCGCGGCCACGCAGATGCCGACGAGCTGGCCGCGCAGCCCCCACAGCGCATCGGCAGCCGCGCTGAGGCTCGCGAGCGCCTCTGCGGCACGCGATGCCGGGACGAACACGAGCACGGGCAGCCAGTCGCGGCGGTACTGCTCCAGCGCGATCTCGCTGCCGTCGGCGGCACGGAGAGTGAACGTCGGCGCCTCGCGGCCGACCCCGGAATTGAAGCCCACGTCGGCGACCTCCTGAGAGTGCGGCGGGTCCCGCCCGCCGGTGCCCGGCGATTCTAGCAGACCGGCGGGCGCCACCCCGGCGGGCGCCTGCCGGCTCCGCCCGGGCGCCGGCCGCCGCGCCCGGCAGCGAGCTTCTCAGGCAGCTCCCAGCCGGACACGCTACACTGCCAGTCCCGGCCGCGCACCGCGGCCATCCCCCGACCGAGGAGGATCGCGTGAGACGCACGGCGACGGCCCTCGCCCTGCTCGCCCTGCTGCTGGCCACCGCCGGCGCCGCGCTCGTGAGCGGCTGCGGCGAAGACACCGGCGGCGGGGGCGCCACCGCAGGCCTTCCCGCCACCGTGGCAACCGTGGGCGACGTCGGCATCACCGGCACCCAGATCCAGGAGCTCATCAACCAGGCGTCGGTCCAGCTCAAGGCCGAAGGCAAGGCCTTCCCCGCGAAGGGCACGGCGCAGTACGACGAGTACATGGCCAAGATGGTCGAGTACCTCGTCGGCAACGAGATCATCGTCCAGAGCGCCGAGAAGCTCGGCGTCACGGTCAACGACGCGCAGGTCGACGGGCAGATCAAGCAGCTCATCTCGACCTACGGCGGAAGGCAGAAGTTCGAGGCCACGCTCAAGGCCTCGGGGATGACGGAGGACCTGCTGGCACGCACCATCAGCACCCAGCTGCTCTCCCAAGCGGCGCAGGTCGCGGTCACCGAGGGCGCCACGGTGAGCGCCGCCGACGTCAAGGCGTTCTGGGACGACAACAAGGCCCAGCTCGAGAAGCAGGCCGAGACGAGTACGTTCGCCAAGGCCAGGAAGACGATAGAGGACATGCTGCTCAGCGCAGCCCAGCAGCGCCTCTGGAACCAGTGGCTGTCGGTGCGGTCGAAGAAGCTCGGCGTGACCTACACGCCGGGCTACGACCCGGCGGTGCTCAAAGCGCACGCGTCGGCGCAGGCCTCGCCCTCGGGGGCGCCCTCGCCCTGACCGGCGCCTGAGGCGTTGGACGCCCGGCGAGGCTGCTCCGGCGCACCATGGCGACGCGGCCGGACGCCGCAGGCGGACCGGCCGTGGGGAAGACGATGGGGCCGCCCGCCTGACGGCGGGCGGCCCCATCGGGACCTCATGAACGGCGCGGAGGGCCTTGCGGCCGCCGCGCCCTCACACGCTCAGAACGCGCGGTACTGGTCCTTGGCGGCGCCGCAGTACGGGCACTTGTCCGGCGCGTCGCCGACCACGGTGTGACCGCAGGCCAGGCACACGTTGACGGCCGTCTCGGCGATGTCGTTGCCGGCCAGCACGGCCTCGCGGGCGTCGGTGTACTGGCCCTTGTGGTCGACCTCCGACTTGAGCGCGTAGTTGATGCTGCGCACGGCCTGGTTGTTGCCCTGAAGCTTCGCGATCTCGTGGTAGGCCGGGTACATCTCGTCGACCTCGAAGCTCTCGCCGCCGAAGGCCGCGGCGAGGTTGTCGGCGGTGGCGTTGATGCCGCCCATCACGCGCAGGTGGTTGCGCGCGTGGCGGGTCTCGGCGAAGGAGATGGCGCGGAAGAGCTTGGCGACGTTCGGGTAGCCCTCGTCCTCGGCCTGCTCGGACCACACGAGGTACTTCTCGGCGGCCTGGCTCTCGCCGGCGAAGGCGGCCGCGAGGCTCTCCTTCGTCATCGGGTTGAGGTCCTCAGGTTTGGGGAGGCGCTTCTCGAGAGCTTCATCCATCTCAGAACTCCTTGAAGTACGAGCCGGCGGTGCCGCACACGGGGCACTCGTCCGGAGCGTCGCCGAGGACGGTGTGGCCGCAGATCGGGCAGACACGGACGGCCACGTCGGCGCAGTCCTTGCCGTCTTCCACGCCGGCGAGGACCTCGTTGTACAGCGTCTGGTGGTCCTTCTCGGCCTGCATCGCGTAGCGGATGGTGGTCTGCGCCGACTTGTTCTCCTGCAGCTTGGCGACGGCGTCGTAGGCGGCGTACATCTCATCGATCTCGAAGGTCTCGCCGCCCCAGGCCGCCTTGAGGTTCTCGGTCGTGGTGCCGATGGCGCCGAGCACGCTGAGGTGGTTGCGGGCGTGGGTGCTCTCGGCGTAGGCGACGGCCTGGAAGAGGCGGGCGACGTTCTTGTAGCCCTCGGCCTCGGCGACGGCCGAGAAGGCGAGGTACTTCTGCGACGCCTGGCTCTCGCCGGCGAGCGCGGCGGCGATGTTCGAGGCGGTCATGGCGCCCTTGTCCTCGGGCGCGGGCGGGGTGTTCTTGAACGGCTCTGCCATGGCTGCTGTGCTCCTCCTTCTGGCGGCTGCCGCGTGGCGCGCCGCCCCTTCTGGGTGTGGTGTGGCTAAGCCCGGGGTGCGGACCGGGCGAGGACGGTCATCGTACCAGTGAGTACGGCTGACACCGTTAATACCGGGGAGACGGTGGCCTGAAACGGACGCCGGCCGCGGTCACGCTGCGGCCGCGGCCCGCAGACGCGGACCGCGGCCGCTCGGCTGCCGGAAGGCAAGCCTGTGAAGTCACGCGGCGAGCACGCCGGCCGAAGCTCCGGGGACGAGGCGGCGCAGCACGTCATCGAGGCGGCGCGCACCGGTCTGGTCGAGGAGCACGTAGTACCAGCCCGGAAGGGCCTGGCTCCTCGTGAACTGGTCCAGCTGGATGAGGCAGCCGGCGTCGCCGGCCGCCCGTGCCTGGGCGCCGTCGATGGCGAGCAGGGCCGACGCCACAGGCATCGCCGCGTCGGCGCAGATCTCGGCGATGTCCTCGGGCCACGACCACAGGGAGAACGCCAGCCCGCACCCCGAGGCCTCGGTGGTCACGAGGCGCACGCCGGGCGCCACCTCGCGGGAGAAATCGTAGTGCGCGCGCTCGGCGCCGCGGGCGGCGGTCAGCGCGGTGGCAACGAGCCGGGTCTTCTGACGGAACAGTGTGGGGTCCGGTCGGGCCATGATGACACCCTCCTGAGCACACCCCTTGAGCCTTCCGGAGCCGCGGGGTTGGGTTCGCTTCCTGGGCGGAGAGTATCCACTACTGCGGTAGTGTAAACAACCGGGGCCGGCTTCGCCTCGACCGCCCGGGCCTCATTCGCCCGGACCTCGACCGGCGCCGCGTCCTCAGCCCGCGCCGAACCCCCCGCCGCCCCCGCCCCCGCCGCCTCCGCCGGAGAACCCGCCGCCTCCGCCGGAGCCCGACGAGGAGGACGAGGTCGCCACGGCCAGCGACTGGCTGAAATTGTCGCTCAGCTGCGAGAAGGGCGAATCCGACCAGCTGCCCCCGTGCATCGGGAACATGAGCCAGTACATGCGTCCGAAGGCGGGGTCCTCGAGGACCTCCGGGATGCGCATCTGCATGTCCTTGACGACCTGGTCGGCGATGCCGAACACCACGGCGTACACGAGGAACTGCTCCCATAGCACCACGGCGTCCGGCGGCTTCTCCTGCATGCGCCCGAAGTCCTTCATGTAGCGCTTGAGCGCCGCGTACTGGGCGTGCAGCTCGGCGGCCTCGTTGGAGCGGCGCTTGATCTTGGTGGCGACCACGATGAGCACGACGCTCACGATGGAGCCGAGCAGGAACCACAGGTAGTGGCTGAAGATCAGCGCTCCGAACGAGCAGACCGTGGCTACGAACCCGTACGCGGCGCCGGCGAACGCCATGCGGTCGGCCTTGGCGTCGAGGAAGCCGCGGGCCTCGCCGGCCTCCTTGACCTTCGAGGTCCACTGCTTGTAGCCCATGGCCACACCCTGGCGGTGCTTCTTCACCGTGTCTTTGAGCTCGCTCAGCACGAAGCTGTCCGCATCGGCCATGTCGTCGAACACGAGGTCCAGGAGGCTCTGCTCCCACTCCTCGAGACCACGCTCCTTGTCGCGCTGCCGCGTGAGCCGGTAGCTGACCTCGGTCTTGTCGCCGAAGAACCCGTCCTCCACCGTCTGCACACGCTCTATCTCCACCACGCCACGGTTCACGAGGTCGAGCAGGGTCGCGGTGGAGTCCTCCCTCGACGGGCTGCCCATGCGCCAGATGAACCCGACCAGGGCCGGCGGCAGCGGCGGCTGCGGGATGTCGCGCAGGTACTCGGCCGTGAACTGCGGCTTGGGCTCGCGCCCGTACTTGACCCACAGGAAGACCACGAGGACCAGTGCCACGAGGGGCACCCCGAACCCCAGGATCGCCCAAAGACCGACCTTGACGCGCGCCCACGTGCGCGAGCGGTTGGCCGCGTCCGCCAGCGCCTTCTCCTCGGCGAGGACCTCCTGCAGACGCGGGGCGGCCAGCGGGGCCGCTTTGCTGAGAGCCTCGGCCGGGAACAGGATGCGCGGCTCCACGAAGGTGTACGCAGGCAGCGGCGCGACCTCGCTCACCACGGTGCCGTCCGGCTGGATCGTCACGTTGCCCCACAGCGGGCCGTGGGTCCAGGCGCGGACCTGGTCCTTCGTGACCCCCTTGGGCAGGTGGACCGTGATGACGACGCGATCGGCGGGGACGCCCGTCTGGTCGCCGATGAACTGCCAGTAGAGCTCGGCGATGTCCTGCCAGCGCTTGGCCGCGCCGAGCGCCGTGTAGTCCACGTAGAACTGCGCGTCGATATCGGTGAGCTCGAAGTCCAGCTGCACACGCACGCTGGTACCGTTGTCCTGCACCGCGTAGGTGTCGGGGACGTTGAGGACGGAGCCCACGAGCGAGTCCGGGCCGCGGGTGTAGGGCCCGGACGGACCGCCGGCGCCGGTGACCTCGATGCCGTCGGAGCCCTTGGTGAGGTAGTCCCAATAGACGTAGTGGAAGGTGCCGCTGAAGTCGACGATGCGCTCCTCGTGCACCTTGACGTCGCCATTGGGCCGCACGGTGGCGTCGATGACGATGTCGCTGATGGAGAAGTCTTTGGCCGCCGCGGGCCCGGCCGCCAGGCCGGCCGGCACGGCGGTCCCACACAGCAGCAGGGCGAGGACCAGCGTCAGACGGACGACGCCCCTGGACGCGTGAGCGAGGCTGCGCACCGGACCTCCCAGCCGAGCGGGACCCCTCGGACGGGGCCGCACAGGGCGCACTCTACCACCGCGGGGAGCGCGCGGAGGAGCCCTCTACGGCCGCTCGAGCCCGAGACGCCGCAGCTCGGCGTCGGCGAGCGCGCGGCAGTCGCCCTCGGCCACCGCGCGCCACGGGTCGGGGCTGACGGCGCGCAGCTCGTCCCACGACAGCGCGTCGATGGCGCGGCGCGCGAGGTACTGCTCGAAGGCCGGGTCGCCCGCGCAGGCCGCCAGCGCCCCGGCCACCGACCTTCGCGACCGGCGCCAGCGCAGCCGCACGGGCAGGTACAGGAACAGCGCCATGGCCGCAGGCAGCACGCCCACGGCGATGCCGGCGATGACCGCGACCCGGCGGATGCTCTCCCGGCTCGTCTCGGCGCTGGTCACGACCTCCGCGCCCAGCTTCTCGATCCTGCCGGCGAACGAGCCGATGCTGCCGCCCACCAGCGGGAGCCCGCCGACCACGCCGAGCGCCTCACCGGTGTCTCTGACCGCCGACCCGACCTTGATGAGGTCGGCGGGCATGCTGGTCTGCGCCGTGATGTCCTGCCACACGAGCACGCCGAGCGTGGCCCAGACCAGCACCCACACGACCACGCCCGCGTCCAGCCAGTGCATCGACCTCGCGCTGAGGAACTGTGTCTCGCCACGCATGCCCGCCTCCTTGCCGTAGCGCCTACTCTAGACGATGGCCGCCCGAGACGGTGGGGTATGCTCCCTCCATGACCACACCGCGCGAGGCAGGCTTTCGCATGCCGGCCGAGTGGGCGCCCCACGCCGGCTGCTGGATGGCGTGGCCGTGCCGCCCCGAGAACTGGGACGACATCGAGCGGGCGCGCGCCGTGTACGCGGAGGTGGCGCGCGCCATCGCCGCCTTCGAGCCGGTCACGATGACCGCCAACGCGGAGCACCTCGCGCAGGCGCGCAAGGCCCTCGGCGTCGGCTCGGGCCTCGAAGTGGACGTGGTCGCCGTGGCCAGCGACGACTCCTGGGCGCGGGACACCGCGCCCACCTTCATCGTCGACGGGCGCGGCGGCCTGGCGGGCGTCGACTGGCGCTTCAACGCCTACGGCGGCATCTACGAGGAGTACGCGCGCAGCGCGAACATGGCGAGGCGAATCCTCGACCTCCTCGGGGCGAGGCGCTTCGCCGCGCCCCTCGTCCTCGAGGGCGGTGCCGTGCACACCGACGGCGACGGCACCCTGCTGACCACGGAGGACGTGGTGCTGGATCCGCGCCGCAACCCCGGCCTCACCCGCGAAGACGCCGAGGAGCTGCTCAGCGCCTACCTCGGCGTGGAGCGCGTGATCTGGCTCACCGGCGCCCTGGAGCACGACAACACCGGCGGGCACGTGGACAACCTCGCCGCCTTCGTAGCGTGCGGCGTCGTCGTCGCCGTAAGCTGCGCCGACCCGGGCGACCCGCAGGCGCCGGCCGTCGCGGAGAACCTGGCCCGGCTCCGCGGGGCGCGCGACGCGCGCGGGCGGAGCCTGGAGGTGGTCGAGCTGCCGGCGCCCGCGCGGCGTGAGTTCCACGGCCGCCTGCTCTCGCCGTCCTACGTGAACTTCTACGTGGCCGACGGCGCCGTCCTGCTGCCCGGCTTCGGCGACCCCGCCGACGACGCGGCCAGGGACGTCCTGGCGCGCCTCTTCCCGCGCCGCCGTATCGTGCAGATCCAGACGGCGGAGCTGGCCAAGGCCGACGGCAACATCCACTGCATCACGCAGCAGCAGCCGGCGAGCTGAGAGGCGACCGCTCCGCAGCGGCGATGCCGCGGACTCACGCCTGAGGCGCGGGTCCGGCCCGCCGCCCGTGCCGCAGTCAACACCTCGCGGTCAGCGCTTGCTGCACCGCCGCCAGCAGGGCGGCCGGCTCGTCGGTGCCGACCCGCACCACCCTGTCGCTGTCCAGCCGCAGCTCGACGGCGTCGAACCCGCCGACGTTGTACAGGCGTCCGTGCGGGATGACCCGCACGCCCCATCCGGCGATCCAGGAGTTCCGCACGGCGTGCGCCGAGACGACCTCGTCCAGCGGCACCTCGCGACGCAGCATCCCGAGGCCGAAGGACAGGCGCACGGCCGTGTCGTCCACGGTGACGGTGAGCGTGGAGAACAGGGCGAGGACCACGGCGAGCACGGCCGCCACGGCCCCCGAGAGCGCCAGCGCGACCGTGTTCTGGGAGGCGACGACGGCTGCGATGATCACCTCGACGACCAGCGCCGCGCCCACGAGCGCGATGATGGTCCACCCCGTCTGCGTATGCCGGTAGAGCTCGCTCACCTGACCGTCCTGCCGTGCACCGTGAACCGCGTCACAGCGTACACCGAGGCACCCCGCACGGCGTAGACTGTCGCACATGAGGATCGCGTTCCTCGGCGACAGCCTGACGGAGGGGTGGCCCGGCGCCGCCTTCTTCCCCCTGCTCGAAGAACGCTTCCCACAGGACGAGCTGGTCAATCTGGGACGCGCCGGCGACTGCGTCGCCGACCTGCTTCGCCGCCTGCCGTACCAGGACCCCGGTCCCGTGGACCTCGTGGTGCTGTGGATCGGCGCCAACGACGCCGTGTCGGCGGCCATGGACCCGGCGAGTACCGGCGCGTGGAGCTGGGAGGCCCGCGTGCGGCGCGCCGTCGCCGACTACGGCGCGCTGCTCGCGTGGTCGGCGCAGCGCGCCCCGCGCAGCGTGTGCGTGCGGCCCGTCGTCCTGGAGGCGGAAGGCTCGGTGTGGGAGGCCCAAGCCGACGAGCTGGGCGACGCCCTGGAGCGGCGCGCGCGGGCGCAGCCGGACGCGCGCGTGCTGGACCTGCGGACGGCGTTCGCCGCGGCGGCCGACGCCGGCCGCGGCCCGTTCACCATCGACGGCGTGCACTTCACCGCCGACGGCGCCGCCGTGGTCGCCGAGGCGCTGGCCGGCGCGATCGCCGCGGCCGGGCGGGAGGCCGGCGATCCCCGAGGCGTCACACACGACGCCCGGCAGGACGGAGACGGACGGCGGGCGCAGCCCGCCCCGAAGGAGGACGCACGATGAAGGCACGCACGCGCATCGGCCTGCTCGCGGCCGCGGCGGGCGCGGGCGCGGCGGCAGGAGCCCTGTCGCAGGCGCGCCCGCGGCTCATGGCCTGGGGCGCCACGTGGGACGAGGTCGTCCGGCCGCTGCCGGGCGACGACCTCGTCGCCAACCCGCTCTACGTGGCCACGCGGGCCATCACCATCGACGTGCCGGCCGCCGCCGTGTGGCCGTGGCTGGTCCAGCTCGGCCAGGATCGCGGCGGTTTCTACACCTACGACTGGCTCGAGAACCTGTTCCACCTCGACATCCACAGCGCCGACGAGATCCGCCCCGAATGGCAGGACCCGCGAGAGGGCGAGGACGCCATCGCGCTGGACCCCGACGGAGTGATGAAGATGACGTTCGCACGGGTGCTGCCCGGGCGCGCCTTCGTGCTGCGCAGCGGCGCGCCCGGCGAGCCCCCTCAGGAGCCCGGCAGCTTCTTCAAGGGCGAGATCGAGATCACGTGGGCCTTCGTGCTCGAAGCGGACGGGCCGGGCCGCACGCGCCTGCTTGCGCGCACGCGCGCGGCCTGGGGCGACAACACCCTGTCGCGCCTCGCCCGCGGCCTGTTGCTGAGCCCCGCGCACCTCGTCATGGAGTGCGGCATGCTGCGTGGCATCAAGCGGCGCGCGGAGCGCGGGCCGGCGGGGTGAGCCACAGGCAGCCGGCTGACCCGGGAGCCGGGGGGCGCGGGCCTGCAGGCGCCGCGGCCGCACGCGGCACCGCCGGCGGCGAGGCTCACCCGGCGCCGGCGCCCCCGGCGAACGCCTCGCCCCCGAAGTGCTTCTCGAACAGCACCTGGAGGTTCTCGTAGGCCTCCCTGCGGAGGGCCACGAAGGCGGCCACCAGGCGCTCGCCGTCGGGCGTCAGGGCGGAGCCACCGCCGTCGACGCCGCCGATGCGCCGTTCGAGCAGCCTGACCCCGAGCTCGTCCTCGGCTTTGTGCAGCATGCGGTGCGCCTTGCTGTACGACATGCCGAGCTTGCCGGCGGCCTTGTTCAGCGAGCCCAGCTGCGCCGTGAGGACGAGCAGGCGGAGCATGCCGGGGCCGAACACGGGCTCGCCGCCGGCCTGCAGCCACACGCGGAGGCCGGGGCCCACGCGCCCGCCGCCCTCTTCCGGCGGCTCGGCGGCGCTCTCTGGTTCCCGCTCGGCCACGAGTCCTCCGCGCTCCACGCCCCTCGGGCGTCGAATGATAGCACCGGCCACATCGGCGCCCATTTCACGCCCGCTTGTGCCGGTGTACACTTGCATGACCTTCTCGGGCAGCCTGACCGCCCGGGAAACGTCCGTCTGTGGACACGGCCCTTGCCGGCCCCGGCCGCGCGAAGGCTACTCCCGTGGGAGCACGGCCCGCGCGAAAGCGCGGGCCGATTGCACAAGTCGAGCGAGCGAATGGAGTTGCTGTGACCGAGTCGGCAGCCTCAGGCGCGACACAGACCGTCGCGCTGACGATCGACGGGCAGCCCGTCGTCGTCCCCGAGGGCTCCAGCATCCTCGCGGCCGCCAGAGAGGTGGGCGTCACCATCCCCACCCTCTGCCACCACGACACCCTGCACGTGGCGTCCGCCTGCCGCCTGTGCATCGTCGAGGTACAGGGCCGCAAAGACCCCGTGACGGCGTGCGACACGCCCGCCGCCGACGGCATGGTCGTGACCACGCAGAACCCCGAGCTGCGCGCCATCCGGCAGCTCAACCTGGAGCTGATCTTCAGCGACCACATGTCGTACTGCACGCCCCCGTGCCGCGACGGCTGCCCCACGCACATCAAGATCCCCGGCTTCCTCGACCGCATCGCCGACAGGGACTACGCCGGCGGCATGCGCGTGCTGCGCCAGGACCTGCCGTTCCCCGGCGTCCTCGGGCGCGTGTGCCCGCGCCCGTGTGAGGGTCCGTGCCGTCGCCAGCTGGTCGACGACCCCATCACCATCTGCCAGCTGCACCGCTTCATGGCCGACCAGACACGGCCGGACGAGCTCGAGGGCGAGCTGCTGCTGCCGGCCGAGCCCAAGCCCGCCACCGGCAAGAAGATCGCCATCGTGGGCGGCGGGCCCGCCGGCCTCGCCGCCGCCTTCTACGCCACGCTCGAAGGCCACAAGGTCAAGATCTTCGAGGCGCAGCCCAAGGCCGGCGGCATGCTGCGCTACGGCATCCCGTCGTACCGCCTGCCGCGCCACATCCTGGAGGAGGAGATCAACATCCTCTGGCGCATGGGCGTCGAGATCCAGACCGGCGTGCGCCTGGGCACCGACTTCCAGCTCGAGGACCTCAAGGCCGAGTACGACGCCGTCTTCCTCGCGCTCGGGGCCTTCAACTCCAACACCATGAACGTCGAGGGCGAGGACGCCCCCGGCAGCGTCACCGCCGTCGACTACCTCGGCGACTGCGAGCGCGACGGCACCGTGCCCACCGGCAAGAAGGTCACCGTCATCGGCGGCGGCTTCACCGCCATGGATGCCTGCCGTACCGCCGTGCGCATGGGCGCCGACGAGGTCACCTGCCTCTACCGGCGCTCCCGCAAGGAGATGCCCGCCCACCACACCGAGGTCGACGAGGCCGAGGAAGAGGGCGTGCGCATGGTCCTGCAGGTGGCGCCGGTGCGCGTGCTCACCGACGACGCCGGCAAGGTGCACGGCATCGAGATGATCCGCATGGAGCTCGGCGAGCCCGACGCCTCCGGCCGCCGCCGCCCCGTGCCCATGGAGGACTCCGAGTTCGTCGTGGAGTGCGACCAGATCATCAGCGCCATCGGCCAGTACCCGCTGCTCGACGGCGCCGGCGAGGCCCAGGGCCTCACCCACACCCGCTGGCGCACCATCCAGGTCGACGACTGGACGCTCCAGACCGACGATCCCAAGGTCTTCGCCGGCGGCGACTGCGTGCTCGGCGCGCAGACCGTGATCCAGGCCATCGCCCAGGGCAAGAAGGCGGCCTGGAGCATCGACGCGTACCTGCACGGCGACGACATGAAGGCCATCTCCGCCACGCTGCACGACCTGCGCCGCACGCCGTTCCTCGAGGCGCTCAACGCCAAGGGCGAGATCGAGACGCGCATCCGCCGGCTGGCCGAGATCCCGCCGGTGTTCATCGACATCAACACCGGCGTGCTCGAGATCAGCCCGCCGGCCCACATGCCCAAGCTCTGGCCCGAGGACCGCAAGACCAACTTCGAGCAGATCGAGCTCGGGTTCGCCGAAGACGACGCCGTGCGCGGCGCCCAGCTCTGCCTGCAGTGCACCTGCGAGGCGCACGGCGACTGCGAGCTGCAGAAGCTCGGCGTCGAGTACGAGGTCTTCCAGAACCCCTTCCAGGGCGCCGAGGCCCGCGAGTACGACGACTACCCGGAGCAGCCGCTCATCGCCTACGACCCCAAGCGCTGCATCCTCTGCGGCAAGTGCGTCGGCGTCTGCCGCGACGTGCAGGTCACCGAGGCCATCCAGTTCACGCAGCGCGGCTTCGACGCCAAGGTCGCCGGCTCGTTCGACCACCAGCTCGACACTTCGTTCTGCCGCTTCTGCGGCCAGTGCGTCGACATGTGCCCCACCGGTGCGCTCACCAACCGGCAGCTCACACGCTCCAAGTCATGGGACCGCCACAAGGTGCGCACCACCTGCCCGTTCTGCGGCGTGGGCTGCAACTTCGACCTCAACGTGGCCGGCGGCAAGGTGGTCGGCGTCACGGCCGCCTACGACGCCCCGGTCAACCAGGGCTCGCTGTGCGTCAAGGGCCGCTTCCACACCGACCTCATCGACAGCCCCGAGCGCATCACGCACCCGCTCATCAAGCGCGGCGGCGTGTGGGAGCAGGCCACCTGGGACGAGGCGCTCGACTACGTCGCCGAGCGCCTGCTGCGCATCAAGGAAGAAGAAGGTCCCAACGCCATCGGCGTCCTCAGCTCGGCGCGCTGCACCAACGAAGAGAACTACCTGTTGCAGCGCCTCACGAGAGGGGGGCTCAACACCAACTCCATAGACCACTGCGCACGTACCTGACACGCTCCAACGGTGGCCGGTCTGGCCGCCACGCTCGGTTCAGGCGCAATGACGAACTCCATCGGGGAGATCGTCGGTAACGACGTGCTCTTCATCATCGGGTCCAACGCCACCGAGGCGCACCCGATCATCGGCAACAAGATGAAGCAGGCGCACCTGCGGGGCGCGAAGCTCATCGTCATCGACCCGCGGCGCACCGAGCTCGCCGACCATGCCCACATGTGGCTGCAGATCAAGCCGGGCACGGACAACGCGTTCGTCAACGGCGTGCTGCACACCATCATCACCAACGACTGGCACGACAAGGCGTACGTCGACGAGCGCACCGAGGGCTGGGACGACCTGTGGGACACGGTCAAGGACTACCCGGCCGAGCGCGCCTCCGAGATCACCGGCATCCCGGCCGCGCAGATCGTCGCGGCCGCCGAGCTGTACGCCAAGACCGAGAAGGCCGGCATCTTCTACACGCTGGGCATCACCGAGCACACCGTCGGTACGGCCAACGTGATGAACCTGGCCAACCTCGCCATGATCACCGGCCACATCGGCAAGCCCAACGCCGGCGTGAACCCCATGCGCGGCCAGAACAACGTGCAGGGCTCCTGCGACATGGGCGCCCTGCCCAACTCCTTCGCCGGCTACCCGAGCGTGCTCGACGAGGCCGCCAGGGCCAAGTTCAGCGAGGCCTACGGCGTCCCCATGCCGGACGAGATCGGCCTGCGCATCCCCGAGATGCTCGACGCCGCCGTGGAGGGCAAGCTCAAGGCCATGTACGTCATGGGCGAGGACCCGGCCCTCACCGACGCCGACGCCAACCACGTGCGCCGCGCGCTCGACGCGCTCGACTTCCTCGTCGTGCAGAACATGTTCATGACCGAGACGGCCACGCACGCCGACGTCTTCCTCCCGGCGGCTGTATACGCCGAGAAGGACGGCACCTTCACCAACACCGAGCGCCGCGTGCAGCGCGTGCGCAAGGCCGTCGAGCCGCCGGGCGAGTGCCGTGCGGACTGGGAGATCATCCTCGACCTGGCGAAGCGGCTCGGCTACCCGATGCCCTTCAACTCACCCGAGGAGGTCTTCCAGGAGGTCAGCCGCCTGGTGCCCACATTCGCCGGCATCACCTGGGAGCGCATCGAGAACGAGGGCGGCGTGCAGTGGCCGTGCCCCACGGCCGACCACCCCGGCACGCCGTACCTGCACATCGGCAGGTTCACGCGCGGCAAGGGCCTGCTGCAGGGCATCCCATTCCAGCCCCCGGCGGAGATCGTGGACGCGGAGTACCCCACGCTGCTCTCCACAGGGCGCATGCTGTTCCACTACAACATCAGCACGCGCATCTCCCCGAGCCTCGAGATGCTGCGCCCGCACGAGCTGGCCATGGTCAACCCGGTGGACGCAGAGCAGCACGGCTTCGAAGACGGCGAGCTGATCCGCGTCAGCTCTCGCCGTGGGTCGATCACCACGCACATCCAGGTCACCGACCGCGTGGCCCCGGGCGTCGTGTTCATGACGTTCCACTACCACGAGTCGCCTGTCAACGAGCTCACCAACTCGACCGGCGACCCGGTCACCAAGACGGCGGAGTTCAAGGTCTGCGCCGTGCGCATGGAGAAGCTCAAGCCGGGCGAGGGCGAGCAGCACGCGGCCGAGAGGGCCGCGGCTCGCGCCGCCCGGGGGGCGGCCGCCAAGTAAGTCGGGCCGCCTGAAGAACACGAGCACCGAAGGGCCCGGGGGGGCTGCGCCTCCGGGCCCTTCGTCGTCGAGTGCCGCATCGACACCGCCGTCGACGAAGCAGAGCACGCGGTTGACGATGGACCCCCAGAATGAAGAAACCCCCGGGGTCGCAACCCCGGAGGGGCCACGGGATATACCCGTGGGGAAGACGCCTCCAGTATCCTGACGGGCGCTCCGTCCGTCAAGAAGGTGCTGCAAAATATCGCATTACGGGTCGGAGTGACGAGCACTCGGCATCCGGTTCGGCACAGGTGCAGAACGGTCTGCGGTCGCGTGGCCACCCGTCACTCAGTCAACCCTCGAGATTAGTGCCGTCCCGGCCAAGTGATAACGTCTTTATACCTCTCCACGCAGACTCGCTCGGAGGCATCTTTGACGACCGCGACACTGAAGACCGCGACGCCCACCGAACTCGAAATCCGCACATGGCGCGGAGAGGAGGCTCTTGCGGAGAAGGTCGCGCTGAGGCCTCGCCTCATAGACCTTTTTGCGGGCGCCGGCGGCATGACGGCTGGGTTCACCCACTTTGAGAACCACGTCTTCGAGCCTGTGTGGGCGAACGACTTCGACGCCGCGGCCGCAAGGACTTTCGAGCGCAACTTCGGCCACATGCACCACGGCGACATCGTCTCCCTCCTCGAGGACCCCGACATCGTCATTCCAGAGGCCGAGGTCGTGATCGGCGGACCGCCCTGCCAAGGCTTCTCACTGCTCAACAAGGAGCGCATCGGCGATGCTCGTCGGCACCTTTGGATACCCTTTCTCGAGGTGGTGAGGCGGTGCGACGCCGCGGTTTTCGTCATGGAGAACGTGCCGCAGCTCATCGACTCTCCCGAGCACGAGGCCATTGTGGAGCGCGCGGAGAGCATGGGCTTCTTGACCAAGCCGGCGATCCTCTGCGCCGCCGACTATGGGGTGCCCCAGACTCGCTACCGGGCGATTATCGTGGGCGCTCGCGATCAGAGTTCGCTGCGGTTCTTCCCGCCGACGAGAACGCACCGGCAGCCCGAGAATGGGCCGCACCGGCCGCTGTTCAACAGCAATAGCGCGCCGTGGACGGACGACCCCGCGCCCTGGCGTACCGTCCGCGAGGTGATCGCCAACCTCGACCCGCCGACGGGAACAGAAATCCGAGAGGACGCACGGCCACCGCTCGACCTTCACATCCGCCGGACACCCACTGACAAGAGCGAGCAGCGATACCGCGCCGTGCCGGAGGGAGGAAACCGCTTCGATCTTCAGCGAAAGCGTCCCGACATCACGCCTGGCTGCTGGATCCGCAAGACAAGCGGCGGCACCGACCTGTTCGGCCGCCTATGGTGGGACCGCCCTTCGGTCACGGTACGCACGGAGTTCTTCAAACCTGAGAAGGGCCGCTACTTGCATCCGGAGCAGCACCGGCCGATCACTCACCGTGAGGCGGCGCGCATCCAAACGTTCCCCGATGATTTCCGCTTCGTGGGCAGCAAGACGGACATCGCGAAGCAGATCGGCAACGCTGTCCCGCCGGTCCTCGCTGCCAGGCTTGCCGACGTCGTGTTGGCGATGCTTTTGGCCCGTGCCTGACCGCTTCGACAAGGAAGCCCGCAGCGCGCTCATGGCGCGCGTCGGCCAACGAGATACTGCTCCAGAACTGATTTGTCGCAGGCAGCTGCACGCACTCGGCTACCGCTTTCGGCTCCACGTTCGCAAGCTCCCCGGGACACCCGACGTCGTGCTCGCCCGGCACAAGAAGATCGTGCTCGTGAACGGCTGCTTCTGGCATGGACACCGAGGTTGCCCCCGGGCGACGATCCCCGAGACGCGACATGACTGGTGGGCGGCCAAGATTGCACGCAACCGCGAACGGGACGCGGAGACACTGGAGAAGCTGGCTGGCCTAGGCTGGGACGTGCTTGTCGTGTGGCAGTGCGAGACGCGCGACCGCGAGGCCCTCAGGAAGCGTCTTGCCGCCTTCATGGAGAGGCGAGTAGCCTAAGCCTCAGCCCGCATGCACCTTGTCGTGACAGACGGTGCAGAGAGTGATGAGGTTTTCGACCGTGTTCTCTCCGCCGTCCTTGTGCTGCTTCACGTGGTGCGCCTCAAGGTGACGCGGGTCAGACGGGTTCCACAACTCGTGACGCCAGCCGCATTGGGTGCAGCGGTACTCGTCACGCATCAGCACTTCGCCCCGCACCGAATCGGGGATCTGACGATCGTGCTCAGGCGCCTGGCGATCCTCCTCGAGCACATAGACGCCGATCGGTAAGTCAGGTCGGCCGGTTGCCCTAGTTTGGATCGGCCAGCCAAACTCAGTTCGTAGCTCGCGCGTGCGACGCGCCCATTCGGTCTTGTCGCCGGCGACGTAGCGCAGCTCCTCGCCGGTGACACTACCGCCGACATTCTCGCGGAAGAACTCGAGAATCCTGTCGCGAACGGACGCATGCGACTTGCGGATGCGGTTGGCCAGGTGCCAGCGACGTGCAGCCTCGAGGTCGGGCATCTCGTCGAGGAGCATGTACTCATCGGCGGCGAGTGGCGGCAGTGAGGCGGCCGCGGTCGCATCTTCGTCGAAGTCGTCCAGGAGCATCTCGGCGAGGGTCACGCCAGAGATGATCCGCCAGCCGTCCTCTCGCCGAAGTTCCCGCACGCGACGCGCCCACTCTCCAATGCCTGCGACGATCATCAGCTCGTCGCCCGCGATGGCGGTGCGCGGGTAACCGCGGAAGTAGTACAGAACACGGTCCCTGCCGGAGTCGGCAAGGTTCGAAGGAATGAGCGAGCCACCGAGATCACGAAGTAGATGCTGGGCGGGAATCAGCGCGAGAACGCGGCTCCGCAAGTCTCCCTGAGCGAGTTCGCGCTCGAAATCCGTGAGCAGCTCAACTAGCTCGACACGCAGAGACTCTGCATCTCCAGTTTGCGATCTGCGAACCATGCCCGCTTGGACCTCCAAAGCCTCGGCTGGCACATCAGCCGGAGCCGAAGCCTAGCATCCCTCACGGACGGAAGGGACGACCCTACGGGACGACGCATGTGAGCCGCTGACGACCGGGTCAAGGGCTTGCGTGGGCTGCTCAGTCGCCTTGGGCTTCTGTTTGGCCGTTACCACCGCCTTCTTCCCCGGTTTTGAAGGCGGCTCCGAAGGGTGCCCAAGGCACTGGTACTTCGTCGTCGCCCTTCCAGCCCTTCCATCCGCGCAGAGCATAGTGACCCTGGTGACCGCATGCGGACAGAAGGACCAGCTCGATGTACTGAATGGCGAGCTGTGAGCATTCCCAACGCGCCATCCCATCAAGAGCGGCCACATACTCGCGGTTCGAGTCCCCCGCATGGACGAGTGCATTTCGGACCCGTGTGACTACCCCCGGCCCGTCGTATGCTTCGTTGTCGCACACCTTCAGTAGGCTCGACATGTGTGCCGGCACTGCTGTCGGCACCCTGGAGACCTGCAGTAGTGCTCGCATGCGACCGGCGGCAGACAGCTTCTTAAAGTCTGAACGACTGTGCAGCCGTTGTGTTTCCACGACGTGGACCCAAGCCAATAGCTCCAGCGCAACTTGAGACAAGATGATTGCCGACTCCAGCCTCGTCGCTCGCGCGTTCGACTCAACCAGCCACCAGATGGCAGTCGTGAGTGGCTTCTGCCACGCCTCATCGCGCCATCGCCTCAAGAACCCTCGAAACAGCTCCGAGAGCTCTATCGGCGTGCGCAGAGGCAGCCAAGTCGGCACCTCTCGACTGGGGCTATGAATCCATGGAGCGTACTGCCGCCAAACGACTTTGCCGGCGCAGAGACCCTCAGGAAAGAGCGGCCCGGACCATGCCCCACGGAGAAACCCGAACCAGTGATGGAGAAGCCGGAGAGTATCCAACATCTCGTCAGGGTGCATGGATCCAGATGCAGGCCTCCACTCTCCCACGTGGGAGATGAACGAACCCGAGCCGCGCCGGGCAGCCCGCGCCGCGCTCTTCGCCTCCTGAATCTCGTCGAGGACACACTGGCCGCCCTCCGCGTCCAGCTGCAGTCGGCCCAGAGAGACGCCCGCGCGCGGCCCATCGTCGGTTCGAACTCGAGACCCGAGGTAACTCGGTGTCAACGCCGGTCCAAAACTGAGCAGTTCTCGCCGGTCCAATCTTGAGCACCCTCAGCTGCGTTCATCGCCCTGCAGCACCTCCTTGCCCTTGCCCTTGAGGCGGTAGGAGTCGCCGCGCAGCACGAGTACCTCGGCGTGGTGCACGAGGCGGTCGACGAGCGCCGCGACGGCCACCGGGT
>Ga0172371_10003188_pt1 | contig 25593 bp, 21 predicted proteins | sample Lak12m_FD_114543 | JGI IMG/M metagenome (GOLD analysis project Ga0172371, IMG submission 114543) | Freshwater microbial communities from Kabuno Bay, South-Kivu, Congo - kab_022012_12m | ecosystem: Environmental > Aquatic > Freshwater > Lake | place: Democratic Republic of the Congo: South-Kivu... | reverse complement strand
TCTTGTACATGTTTCTTCCTTCAAAAATAGAATCAAACCATTATATTAAACAATCACCGCTTTGAGGAGAGCCAATATTCGGAGCATTATTGTCCTATCCTTTTTGCACTGCGTACACGAATTATATATAACTCTCTCTGATAGGTCAACTCGCTAACCTCGCCATCAATAAAGCGATCCGGTTTTATACCAGAGCCTAGCCATGGCCAACGCGTCCACGCAACATTAGCCGAAGCCATATCCCGAAGGGCAGCGCAGCGCCGCTGGTCGCGGTATTTTTGTAGTTGAAGAGATTAATCAATTTTAATTTACCTTGTTTACTCGGCGCTTATCAGCGCGGCCGGCGCGTACTTCGTGTCCGGCCGCCCGTTCTCCCTCCCCCGGCGGGACAAAAAAAGCTGCCCTCGGTGATTGCTCACACCCAGGGCGGCGGGAGTCCTCGTTTATGCGGACAGCTTGTTCTCCTCGTTGAAGCGGCCGGGGTTCGTCTGAGCCGTTGGCTGGTTCTTTGGCGCGGATGGCGATCACCTGCCGGCGACGGTCATCGGGAAGGGGAATAATGTAAGCTTGCCTCCCTTCCAATTACCGGTATCCTCGCTGCCAGTGATTGTGGCGATCTGCCCGGCAAGTGTGCGGGAGAGAATGACACCTTTGACGGCCTTCTCGAAGTAAAGAACGAATTTATCTTCCTCCGGCGCTTTGGGGTTGGGGCGCATCTTCTCAACCTCCAAGTGGCTGACGGTGAGTGTGACGTGCTTCCCGGCGAGGTCGGCGCCGGTGTGCAGATAAAAAACTCCGGGAAGCGAAATTACCGAAGACGGGATGACCGTGAGTGCGTCAGGAATGTCAGCGGGCGTAAGGAGAAACGACCTGGATATCGGTCATCGGATAGTATTTCAGGTTGCGCGTGATCAAGGCGGTGCCGTTCTGAAAGGCAGAGGCGGCAATCAATGCATCTCCGAGTTCCAGGTGATGAGAACATCCGAACTGGCGCAGGTATTCTCCAGCCTTTCGTCCAATCGCTTCTTCCACGGCCAGAAGGTCGAAGAGATGGAGCAAATTCTCGGTGCGCTTCTCTTCGTCCGGGCGCATCCCTGCCATCAACTCTGTCAGCGTGACAACGGAAATCGCCAAAACTTCGCCTGCGGCCATGCATTCAGCAAAGTAATCCTGTGCGGCCGGGTAACCCTGGAAATGGTCAATGGCAATATCGGTGTCAATCAGCTTCATTTGCGTCGCAAGCCCAGGTCATCCAGGCGGATGCCGCGTCGGATCTGGTCCACATATTCCACACCGGTCGGCGGGATGTCGGTGCGATCAGCCCACATGCCAAAAGTCTCGTTGAGTATCGCCCGTATCTGTTTGAGGGGTGTGAGGATCAGCCGCCCTTGTTCATCCAGGCCTACCGAAATCTCCTGCCCGGCGTGCAGGCTGCGTCGGAATTTACCTGGAATTTTCACTGTGAAGTCAGGATTAATTCGAGTAGTCACCATGGCTCACCTCGTTCCGGGCTGATTATACCGCAGACCTTCCAGGGAGAAATAAAAGGTATGGCGAATCACCTTCCGTACCATCTGGCAATGATCGAGCTGGCGGTCGAGCTCCTTGTCTAAGGGAGCATACTCCACCCAACGACCAGTCTCGATGATGGAGAGATAATTCCAGTGGCATGTGCACGGCTGAATATGGGATCAATTGGATGGTGAATATTACCAAAGCCAGGGCATGACCCTGGTAACTTCCGGTGTTGGTATTAGGAGGATAAAAAGGACCTAACCCCCCGACCCCCTTCCCAAATGGGAAGGGGGAGTTCCCCTCCCCCTTGGGGGAGGGGTTAGGGGTGGGGTCTCTCGATCCAGTTCTCGGTTATCGTCACACTCTCCATCGCGTCTCCCCGGAAAGGTGGGATTCTAGCCCGGGTCGCGGCCCGAAATCCCATTGACCACGTCCATGCCGCTGATGACCCACCCGAAGATGGTATAGCCACCGTTGAGCCGCGGCACGGAGGCCTAGGTGATGAAGAACTGGCTGCCGTTGGTATCGCGACCGGCGGAAGTGATGGCTACCCCGCCTGCCTTATAGATACCGGATTACCCTTGACCAATGGAATATCGTCTGAAATGCACGTATAATTGTGAATGAAGTAACAAAATCTCTACCGGGATAGAGAAAGGCAGGAAACCATGGAAGTGGAAAAAAAACAGGTGGTAATCATCGCCGGCGATGTGACCATGGATTGGAACATTGCCACCTCGCAGGGCACGCGCGGCGCCATCCCCATCTGGAGCCCCGACATGTCCTCCAGTATATTCTGGCAGGAGGGGGGGGCGGCCCAGCTTGCCGGGCTGGTGGCGGCGGTGGCAGCCTCCCTGCCTGCCGGAAACTCCTGGTCGGTGCGCGGCATGGATTCGCCCCACCGGGAGGTCTCTCCCTCCGACCCCGCCTATCACCATTCCTTCAGCATGTGGGCGCCCTACAGGTACAGCGAGAAAGCCCCCCAGGAAAAAACCGCCTGGAGGGTGGAGCATTTTCTCGGCATCCGGCGCAGCCAGCAGGATGCCGGCTTGCGGGTCCGGGAGGATGACCCCTCCGCCGCGCTGGTGGTGCTGGATGACGGGGGTCTCGGGTTCCGCGACCAGGAGGGAGCCTGGCCCCAGGCGATCAAAACGACCGGCTCATCCCCCTGGGTGGTACTCAAGATGGCGCAGCCGGTGGCTCGGGGTGCCCTGTGGAAAAACCTGCTCAACCGGCATGCCGACCGGCTGGTCGTCATCACCACGGTCAACGACCTGCGCCAGACCGCCATCCAGATCAGCTGCAACATCTCCTGGGAACGCACTGCCCAGGATGTCGCCTGGGAATTAACCTACAACCCGCAGGTCAACGGCCTCTCACGCTGCGCCCAGGTGATCGTCTCCTTCTATTCTGCCGGGGTGATCCTGCTCTCGTGGAAATCAGGCAGGGTCAACGCCCGGCTTTTCTTTGACCCCGTTGCCATGGAAGGCGATTGGGAGCGCCAGTACCCCGGGCAGATCGTCGGTTACACCTCCTGCCTCACCACCGCCATTGTCCGCCAGCTGATGCTCAACCCCCAGGAGCCGGACTTTGCCCGCGGCATCCAGAACGGCATGGCAGCCATGCGCTGCCTGCATACCGAAGGTTTTGGCGATCGCGGCGCGCCCATCACCGAGACGAAATTGACCTTTCCCATGCAAAAAGTGGTTGAAACCATCAACAAGGATACCGCACCTCTCTCCGCCTCCCCAGTACAGGACCCGGCCCATTTCCTGCAGGAACCGGTTTCCACAGATCCCCCTCCCATGCAGCAGGGGTTCTGGACGATCCTGGAAGACCGCTACACCGATTCGCTCGAGGAGATCGCCCGGCAGATCGTTCAGACCGGCTTCGACAAGGCCCTCCGCGAGGTGCCCATCGGGCGCTTTGGGGGGTTGGTGACCGTGGACCGGCGCGAGATCGAAGCCCTGCACAGCATCCAGAGTCTTATCGGGGAATACTGCCGTTCACCCCAGAAGAAACCACTCTCCATCGCTGTTTTTGGCCCTCCCGGCTCTGGCAAATCGTTTGGGGTGGAGCAGGTGGCAAAATCCGTCCTGGGTGATATCTCGGTACTGACCTTCAACCTATCCCAGTTTGCCCGCCCGGAGGATATTTATGCCGCACTGCACCAGGTGCGGGATGTTGGTCTGGCGGGAAAAATCCCGCTGGTTTTCTGGGACGAATTCGATGCGAGCCTGGGTGGACAAAACCTGGGCTGGCTGCGCTACTTGCTGGCGCCGATGCAGGATGGTGCCTTCCAGGAGGGGCAGCTGGTGCATCCCATTGGGCGCTGCATCTTTGTCTTTGCGGGGGGTACCAGCCACAGCATGGAAGCCTTTGGCACCCATCTGGATGAAGAGCAAAGGCGGGCGGTCAAGCTGCCCGATTTCGTCAGCCGCCTGCGAGGTTTCCTGAATGTGCTGGGTCCCAATGTCCAGGATGGCGGCAGCCGCGACCCGTTTTACATCCTGCGGCGCGCCATCCTGCTGCGCTCCATCCTCGAACGCAACACGCCGCAGATCGTACACAGCAAGGTGGTGCACATCGATCTCGGCATCCTGCGCGCCTTCCTGAAAACGAAGTATTTCAAGCACGGCGTGCGCTCGATGGAGTCCATCGTTGGCATGAGCACCCTGGTGGGTAAAACCGCCTACGAGCGCTCCAGCCTGCCCTCCGAGGAGCAACTACAATTACACGTGGACGCGGGCGATTTCCTGGCCCTGGTGCGCCAGCTTGAAATGGAAGGGGAACAACTTGAAAAACTTGCCCAGGCCAACCATGAGGTTTTCTGTGCAGGCTTGAAGAAGAAGGGCTATCATTATGGGCCGGAAACCAGCGAGGAACTGAAGACGCAAAGCTCCCTAATGCCGTACAAGGACCTCCCCGAGGATGAGAAGGAGCAGAACCGCCGCAATGTGCGCGATATCGTCAACAAGCTCTCTGTTGCCGGCTACCTGATGCGCCCGGCGCGCAGTCACGAGCAGGTGATCAACTTTCCAAAGGACTCGCTGGAGCTCCTGGCGCGCATGGAGCATGAACGCTGGATGGAAACCAAGTTGGCGGCTGGCTGGCAGTATGCGCCTGTCACTGACAAATCGAAGAAACTGCACAAGTGCCTTGTACCCTGGGAGCAGTTGCCCCAGGAGGAAAAGGACAAGGACAACGAGCTGGTGCGCGGCATCCCCCGGGTGCTGGCAAAAGCCGGTTTTGCTGTGGAAAAGACCGGTTGAAGGGGCATGAAAACCATCTCCCTGGGTGTCACCGGGCATCGCTTCCTCGCAGACCAGGAAAGAATCCGGCTGGGTGTGGAGCAGGCGGTAGCCTGCCTCCTGGCGTCCTTTCCGGGCTGCAAATTCCGGGTGCTTTCCTCGTTGGCGGAGGGGGCTGACCGCCTGCTGGCCAGGAGGCTGCTGGAATTGCCCGGGTCCGTTTTGTGGGTTCCGCTGCCGCACCCGGAGCAGGAATACCGGCGGGATTTCTCCTCCCCCGCCTCGTTGCAGGAATTCAATGAACTGCTCGAAAGAGCCGGGAGGGTTATTTCACTTCCCCCTGCTCAAGACCGGGAGCAGGCTTATCTTGCAGCTGGCAGGTATATTATAGAGCACAGCAATATCCTGCTGGCCATCTGGGATGGTGAACCTGCCCAGGGGAAGGGGGGAACGGCTGAAATAGTCCGCCTGGCACGCCTCCGGGGCATGCCGCTGGCGTGGATCCATGCCGGCAACCGCCTTCCGGGCACGAATACTCCCACCACCCTTGGCAACCGTCAGGGAGAATTCACATGCGAGAATTTTCCCCCTTCCGGAGGAAAGGGATGAAAAAAAGCAGGCAGTTCTTCAACGACCTCCTGGTGATCTTGACCATGGTCTGGGTCAACCTGCTGTTGTTTATTCTGCTGCTGGTGACCGGGGCGGTCCTCCTGTGGGTTTCAGGCAGCTACCCGCAGGCAAGTTTCCCCGGCTTGATGCTGGATGCCTTCCACATGGCCATCCTGGAACGGGTGGCAGAGGAAGCTGATGGCCTGGTGCCGATTCTTTTATCGTTCCTGCTGCCCATCGGCTCGGTGGTCATTCTGGGGGAGGGTGTATTGCGCGCTTTTTCGGTGTACATGCAGAAGCATGAGCACCGGGAGGAGTGGGATATCATGGTGGCGAAAACATTCAAGGATCATATCGTTGTTTGCGGCGTGGGAGAGCTGGGACAGGCCCTGGCAAAGCGGCTTCATGCCGATCATCCAAACACGCGCCTCGTCCTGTTGGATACGCGCCCCGGCCTTCTGCTGGAAGCGGGTCTCACCGAAAGCAGCATCGTCTGCCTGCAGGCAGATATGACCAGCCTGGAGGCGCTGCAAAAGGCGGGCTGCCAGCGGGCGCGCCTGGTCATCCTTTCTGCCGGCAATGATGCCTTCAACCTGGAAGCCGCCTACAAGATCATCCAGCTTAATCCACAGGCACAGGTCTGGGTGCGCCTGCACCATCACGGCCTTTCCAACCTGCTCGACCTGGCGCGCAAGCCCAATGTTCACTTCTTCTCCCCCTACCAGCAGGCGGCGGAGGTAATCGCCGGGCATTTGCTGAAAGAGGCAGGTTAAACAAAAGATGGAGGTATAAAGCCATGTTAATGCGCTGTCCTTATTGCGGTCTCCTGCAGGATGAGCCAGGAGGGATCAAGGAATGTTCCCGCTGCGGCGGAGGACTGGAATATGAGAACCAACCACCTCCCGGGAAAGGCTCATCCTACCTGCAAGTCCAGATGGAACTGGACCAGGTGGCGGCACCTGCCGGGAGGAACATAGAGCGGTACCTGCTGCTCACCCTCCGTGCGCCGAAGGAGATCCCCCCGCAGGAAGCCGCCCCACCCGGGAAAAAACGCCCACCGTTAAACTTTGCCCCGGTGCTGGATGTCTCCGGTTCGATGCAAGGTGAAAAGGTCCACCAGGCCAAGGAAGCGGTGCGCCAGGCTGTCCGCTGTCTCTGCGAGGGGGATACTTTCTCATTGGTGACCTTTTCTAACGAGATCCACTGTCCTTTCGAGCCGAAGTTCGTTGAATCCCAGACGGTCGAGGCGGTCGAAAGCAAGCTCGAGGGAATAACCGCCGGTGGGATGACCGCGCTGTGCGGCGGCCTGGAGCTGGGGATAGCAAACGCCGCCCGGTATAAAATGGACAACAACCTCGTCTTGCTGCTCAGCGATGGGCAGGCGAATGTCGGTGAGACCGACCTGGAGAAGGTTGGCCAGCGTGCCTGGCAGGCGCGCCAGGAAGGATTGGTGGTCTCCACACTGGGCGTCGGGATGGATTATAACGAGGCGCTCATGGCAGAGATAGCCACCCAGGGCGGCGGCCGGTTCTACCATATTGCAAACATCAACAGGATCCCTGCCTTCGTTGCAGGTGAGCTGGGGGAAGTGGCCAACCTGGCCGGGCGGGAGGTGCGCATCCAGCTCACCCTCCCGGGAGGGGCAACCCTCGTCCCTCTCTCGGCGGCTTTTCCGGTCCAGCAGGCCGGGGAGCAGGCGGAGATCAAGGTGGGGGATATCCCCTGCGATACCGAGCTGGAGATCCCCCTGCGGGTGGCGATCCTGTCACAACCGGCGGGGAAGAAGCTCAGCATGGATGGGGTCCTGGAATTCCAATCCCCTGCCGGTCATACGATCGTACAAGCGGTGAACCGGGTCACGGTCCGCTTCATGAAGGCAGCCAGGTTCCAGCTGAGGGATGGCGTGGTCCTGCCGGTCGCCGAGCAGGTTTTTTCCCATCTAAAGACGACCAGCGTGTTGAGCGTCTCACGGGTCATGGCCATGCAGCCTGGCAAGGCCGGGGAACACCAGGAATCAGTCCTGGCTGGTTTGCGCACCTACGCCGACCTGCTGGGCGAAGACCGGGCGGAGAAAGAGCTCTTTGCTGTTCGGGATATGTTCGCTGACTACCAGGCCTCCCCCGCGGCTGCCAAGACAAGGGTGGCAGAAGCGCACCGCTCCATGCGTGGCAGCAAGGATTTCAGCCAGTAAGTTTTTTGGATACGAATGTGCTGATCCATCCCCATGTGGGAGCATTCTGGCCCTTCTTTTCGGGCTTACCCTGTCCCGGGTCACCTGCCAGGCGTGGTGGACATCCCGACGAAAACTGACCGAGGAGTAGATCATGATCCCATCCTCACGCACCTTCCGCGTTTTTGTTTCCTCCACCTTTAGCGATCTCAAAGCGGAACGCAATGCCCTGCAGGAACGGGTTTTTCCGCGGCTGCGCCAGCTGGCAGCCGATCACGGCTGCCGGTTCCAAGCCATTGACCTGCGCTGGGGGGTCAGCGACGAGGCCTCGCTGGACCAGCAGGCAATGAACATCTGCCTGGGCGAGGTGGAGCGCTGCCAGCAGGTGTCACCGCGCCCCAACTTCATCATCCTGCTGGGCGACCGCTACGGCTGGTGCCCGCCGCCCTCGCAGGTGCCGGCGCAGGAGTTCGAAGGACTCAAAGCCGCGGTTCTGGAGCCGGCCGAGCGCCTCCTTCTGGAGGAATGGTACCAGCTGGATGAAAATGCGGTGCCGGTGGAATGGCGCTTAAAGCCGCGCCTGCGTGGCAGCGAGTATGAGAACTACGAAAACTGGCAAAAGGTGGAGGCAAGTCTGCAAGCAATCCTGGAAGCAGCGGCCATAAAACTTGGCTTTTCACCCGAAAGGATGCTGTCTTACGCTGCCTCCGCCACCGAGCAGGAGATCTCCGCGGGTGCGCTGCGGGTGAAGGAAGCCCCGGAACATGTCTTTGCCTTCTTCCGCAGCCTGGAGGGTATGCCGCGGGAATTCGACAGTAATGCTTTCGTGCGCCTGGCTCAAGCCAGGCTCAAGAAGAATTTCCCGGCGGGCATCAGCCTGGCAGGTCAGGAGCTTGTCAACCAGGTGCTGCAGGGGGGGGATGGAAAGACTGCCCGGGACTTCGACCAGCACCTGCGCGCCGCCGCGGGGCGAACTAGCAAGGCCACCCCGGAGATGGAGATGCTCACCTGCCTGCGCCAGGCACTGGTGGATTACACCGGCAAAGATTTCCAAAACCTGCATGAAAACGAATGGAACCTGGACGAAAAGGCACTCCAAAAACAACGCAGCCTCAAGGATAGCCTGCAAAAGTTCGTGCCGGATAACATCCGGTCGTACACCGCCCGCTGGCAGGGAGGGGCGGTCAGCGGGGGGATGATTACCACGGAACACATCGACCCGTTGTGTGAGGAGGTATATATTGCTCTTTCTCACTTGATCCTGGATGAGATCGAGCACCCCCATGCGCTGGCAGCCGCGGAAGTAATTGTACCTCTCAAGGTTTCCCCCGCCCTGGATGCCGAGGGATTGGCCCACCACCGCTTTGCCGGGGAACGGCTTCAGGTTTTCGTCGGCCGCGAAGATGTGCTTGGGCGCATCCAGGCGCACCTGCAGAAGAAGGGCAACCGCTGCCTGGGAATCTCGGGCGCGGGCGGAACGGGAAAGTCCTCCCTGGTGGCCAAGGCCATCCAGCAGACCCAGGAGGCACACCCCGGGGCGGAGGTCATCTACCGATTCATCGGCATCACGCCCGCCTCCTCCGACGGTCGCAGCCTGCTGGAGGGACTCTGCCAGGAGCTCTCCCGCCGTTACGCGGCGGATGCCGGCACCATCCCGGTAGATTACCGCGACCTGGTGGGTGAGTTCGGTAAACGCCTGGCACTCGCAACAGAGCAGAAGCCGCTCATCCTGTTCCTCGATTCACTCGACCAGCTCTCCACCAGCCAGGGGGCGCGCAGCCTGGTCTGGCTGCCGGCTGAATTGCCGCCGCATGTATCCCTGGTCACCACCACCCGCCCGGATGAAGACACGCACAAAGCCCTGCAGGGCAAAGGGGTCGTCGAAGTGGAGCTGGGCGGATTGAACCGCAAAAACGGCGAGGAGATCCTTTCACTCTGGCTGGCAGGCAAAGGCCGGACGCTGCAGCCCGCCCAGCGCCAGCAGGTTCTGGATGCCTTCGAGAGATCGGAGGGAAAGCCGCTTTATCTCAAGCTTGCGTTCGAGGAAGCCCGCCTGTGGACCTCTTTCTCTCCGGTTGAAACCCTGTCCACGGGTGTGCAGGGCATCATCCGGGATAACATGTTCGACCGGCTAATGAACGAGGGCAACCATGGCAAGCCGCTTGTCTCCCACGCCCTCGCCTACCTGGCGGCCTCCCGCCACGGGCTGGCGGAGGATGAGCTGGTGGACCTGCTCTCGCGCGACCTGCAGGTCTACGAGTGGTTTTTCCGCAAGACCTACCACCTGCCGGCGGACCTCCTGCGGATGGCAGTGCTGTATCTTCGCCAGCGGGTGGGTGACACGGGGCGGGGTGATCCAACCCCCGAGGAGGAGCAGGCGGCATTTGCCTGGCTCAAGGGCGACCGCACCCCGCCCGACGAGGTGACCAGGTTCCTGCAGGAAGCCCTGCCGCGCCCGGACGGGCTGCGCCTGCCGGTGGTGCTCTGGTCACGTTTTTCCTTCGACCTGGCGTCCTATACCTCGGAGCGCATGGTGGATGAGTCTTCTCTGCTCAATTTCTACCACCGCGAGCTGGGGGAGGTCTCAAAGGCGACCTTCCTGGCTGGCGAGCAGGGCAAGACCTTTCACGCCCGGCTGGGGGACTACTTCCGCGGGCGCGCCGATCCCGCAGGTGACCGCACCTGGACGGGCGGCGCGAAGCACGCCCTGAGCGAATTGCCTTTCCACCTGACGGAGGCCGGTCTCTTCGACCAGGTCTACAGCGTGCTGACCGACTTCAAGTTCCTGGAACACAAGGCGGCGGAGGTGGGTGTGCTGGCACGGACGGATGAACAAGGCAAACCCGCCAACATGTATACCGGTGTGCTGCAGCTGCAGGAGGACTACGAACAGGCGTTGGTGGCGATGGGTGGCCAGAGCGGCATGGGCGACCGCGTGCCATTGATCCTGACAGCCCTGGAAACCAGCAAGGGGCTGATGGTCTACTGCCCGGTGTGCAACAAGGCCTCGCCCATCCAAAAGGAGATGCTGGACAAGGTGATCGCCTGCCCGCAGGCGGCCTGCAAAGCGCCGATCAAGCTGAATCCGTTCACGGTGAAGCGGGAATTGTGAGGCCTCCATGGCTGGAGAAACTGGCACGGACACCTTGAAAAGTGCCCCCATACTTGCTGCCTTCTCCCGCGCCTTGGGGCGGGAGGCGCATGTGCTCACGCGCCAGCCGGAGCTGCTCTGGCAGCAGATGTATAACCGCCTGCAGTGGGAGGAAAGTCCGGCGGCGGCGATTGTCTCAGCGGAAAGAGAAGTGCGGAGTAAACCCGGGAGCATGTCCTGGCTGCGGTCGTTCATCCCCTTGCGTGAAAGTGGGTCCATGCAGCGCGTTATCGCCGATCATATTCATCCTGTCAATACATGCACCTTCTCTCCTGACGGATGCACCCTGGCCTCGGGCAGTAATTTTGGGGCTATCAGGTTGTGGGACACGCGAACCGGTCTCGAGACAACCGTTCTCAATGAGGTCCTCCCGGTCAACGCTTGCTCTTTCTCTCCAGACAGCCGCATCCTGGCTTATACCTACCATAATACTGTCAGGTTATGGGATTTACACACCGGGGAAAAGGTTGCCGAGCTCAACAACCACGCCGATAAAGTCTTGTCGTGCGCTTTCAGCCCGGACGGTCGGATCCTGGCATCCGGCAGCAATGATAAAACCGCCAGGTTGTGGAACGCGCAAATCGGGGATGAGCTTGCCACCCTCACCAACCACAACTATGGGGTCACATCCTGCGCCTTTTCTCCGGATGGGCGCATCCTGGCTACCGCTTGCGGAAATACCCATCCCTATTCAAAAGGGGAATATGTCATCAGGCTGTGGAATACCCGCAGCGGGGAAGAGATCGCTGTGCTGGCAGGTCACACATTTCAAGTCACTTCATGCGCCTTCTCCCCCAACGGGCGAATCCTGGCTTCCACCAGTGAGGATAAGACCATCAGGCTGTGGGATGGGAGTACGGGTGCAAAGATCGCAGTGCTGACCGGTCATACCGCCAGGGTTACATCCGCTGCCTTCTCACCCGATGGCAGCACCCTGGCTTCCGCAAGCTGGGATCAAACAGTCAGGCTGTGGGACACACATACGGGTGGAAAGATCGCTGTACTGACCGGACATACCGAATGGGTTAAAGCCTGCGCCTTCTCCCCCGACGGGCGTATCCTGGCTTCTGCCAGTCAAGACAAAACCATCAGGTTGTGGGATCTGCTCGCTGTCAAAGAACCCGCCAAGATCACCGGGCATAACCAAATTATTCACGCGTGTGCTTTCTCCCCCGATGGACGTACGCTGGCCACAGCAAGCGAGGACCAGACCGTCAGGCTGTGGGATACAGTCTCCGGTGTGAATAATAAAGTGCTCACTGGGCATACCATGTTCGTTAAATCCTGCACTTTCTCTCCAGATGGGCACATCCTGGCTTCGGCCAGTGGGGACCTGACCATCAGGCTGTGGGAGGCAGGTACGGGCAAGAAGATCGCAGTGCTGACCGGTCATAACGCCTGGGTCAATGCTTGCGCCTTCTCCCCCGATGGTCGCACGCTTGCTTCCGTGGACCTGGACCAAACCGTCAAGCTCTGGAACGCACGCACGGGTGAAGGGATCGCAGTTCTAACCGGTCACAAATTTTCAGTCGACACATGCATCTTCTCCCCCGACGGGCGCATCCTGGTTTCCGCCGGTCAGGATAAAACCATCAGGTTATGGAACGCCCGCACAGGTGAAGCGCTCGCGGTGCTCATTGGCCATAGTGATACGATCACCACCTGTGTTTTCTCGCCAGATGGCAGCGCTTTGGCTTCTGCCAGGGGGCGTCCCCGGAAGGCACACGGAGAGGATAGTATTGTCAGGCTATGGAATACGCACACGGGGAAGGAAATCTTTGCCCTCTCCAGCCACGCGAAGAATGTAAACGCCATCGCCATTTCCCCTGGCGGCACCTTTCTGGCTTCCGCGAGCAGTGATAAAACCATCAGGCTTTGGGATGCGCATACCGGGGATGAGGTTGGCATGCTCAAAGGTCACACCGATGCGGTCTTGTCATGTGCTTTTTCCCCTGATGGGTACGTACTGGCCTCCGCCAGCAAGGATAAAACCATCCGGCTCTGGGATGTCCAGACAGGAAAACCCATGATTAGCTTTCCCTGCCTGGGCAGTGTTGAAAGTTGTGTGTTCAATGCCTTGGGGACGAGGTTGGCAGCAAGCGATAGCGGCAATAATGTTTATATATTGGAATGGCTGGGCCACGTGTCTCTACCAATTATTGTCACTGCATATGGAAATGATCATGATATGGTCGTACGCTGTCCAGCCTGCCAGCAGATTATACCCATCCGCGAAAACCAGCTTGGCAACGAATTTACCTGCCCAACACCAGGCTGCGGCTTGCGCCTGAAGGTTAACCCGTTCGTGATCCAAATGGCATGAGCATGGATACCCAATCCCTATCCTCAGCGAATCCCCTCCTCCTGAAAGCTTTCTCCCGCGCCCTGGGGCGCGAGGCGCACGTGCTCACGCGCCAGCCCGACCTGCTCTGGCAACAGATGTACAACCGCCTGCAGTGGGAGGGGGAAGAGGTCAACCAGGCGATTGATCCGCAACTGGCAGCCCGCAGCGCCTCTGGGGCGCAGCCATGGCTTTGCCTGCATACCCCCTACCTGGAGTCGCAAACGCTCGTACGCACACTGGAGGGACATGGCGATGAGGTGAACGCGTGTGAATTCTCACCTGACAATCGCCGCATCGTATCTGCAAGTGGGTACACTGCGTTGGGCATCTGGGATGCCTCCACCGGTCAATTGCTGCGCACGCTTGATGGCCACGAAGGGCTTGTTACTTCCTGCGCCTTCTCTCCAGATGGGCGCACGATTGTTTCCGCCAGTGACGACAATACCCTGCGGTGTTGGGATGCCTCCAGTGGACGCACCTTGAGGATCCTCGAAGGACATACAGATTGGGTGAACGGCTGCGCATTTTCTCCAGATGGACGACGGATCGTCTCCGCAAGCAGAGACCATACCCTGCGCACCTGGGAGGTGGGAACAGGTCAAATGGCGTCCATCCTCGAAGGCCACACCGATCATGTCAACGCGTGTACGTTCACTCCGGATGGCCGCTGGATTGTTTCGGCCAGCTCGGATGACACGCTGAGGGTCTGGGATGCCGCGAATGGCCAGTGCTTGCATTGTTTGGAAAAACATACTTTTGTGGTTTATGCCTGCGCGTGCTCACCGGATGGGCGATCTGTCCTTTCTGCCAGCATGGATAAAACCATGATCCTGTGGGATCTCGAAACCATGCAACCGGTGCGTACCCTGGAAGGTCATTCGAATGATGTAAACGCCTGCGCCTTCTCACCCGATGGGCGCTTTATCGGCTCTGGAAGCCTGGATAAGACCGTGCGTATCTGGGAAGCGTCCACCGGGCAACTTCTTGCGACCCTGGAAGGACACACCGATCAAGTAAATGCCTGCTCATTCTCACGGGATGGGCGTTTCATCCTGTCCGGGAGTCGGGATAAAACACTGCGTTTCTGGGAAGTGAACGCCGCCCAGGGATTGAACGAACAAGAATCCCATACCGCCAGGGTGAGCGCTTGTTGTGTTTCACCCGATGGGCGGTTCATCGTCTCTGCCGGTTGGGATAGCCGGTTGAAGATCTGGGATTTTGCTACATTAAAAATGCTGCGCACCCGTGCAGGGTACATTCAATTATATAAGAACTGCACGGTTTCACCGGATGGGACCTTGATTGCCTCCGACGATGGTAGTTCGATCGAGATCTGGCGTGCCTCCACTTGCGAGCTGCTCTGGAAACTGGAAGGTCACTCAAATGACATCACAGCTTGCGCTTTTTCTCCGGATGGTCGCCTGGTGGTTTCAGCCAGCAAGGATAAAACCCTGCGGGTGTGGGAGACCACCACCGGCAGGCTGGTACGGGTGCTAACCGGGCACACCCATTACGCCAGCGCAGGTCTTTTTTCACCGGATGGAAATTCGATCATATCGGGTGGGTGGGATCATACACTCCGTGTTTGGGCGGTCGCTGAAGGTCAAGCATCCCGCATCCTCAGCCACGGCATCAAGTCTGCAGTCAGCACCTGTGCAGTTTCGCCGGACGGGCGCATCCTCGCTGCAGGTATTCTGGACGGGGAATTCCAGTTATGGGATCTGGCGACAGGCCAATTCTTACGCTTGCTGGAAGGTAATTCTCTCTCTGTAAGCGCTTGCGCCTTCTCTCCGGATGGTTGCTCCCTCGCCGCCATCAGTTACCGAACCCTGATGTTTTGGGATATGAGAAGCAGCGAACTACCGGTCAGTCTCTGCTTACCCGCGCCTCTATATGCACTGGGATGGCATCCATGGATGCCGTGGATCGTCTGTGGCGATGAAGGCGGCTCGATCTACAAGATCGAATTGATTGGCTTCCAACACGGACCGATCCTCGTTACAGCCCACAGGATCGGGCAGGGACTGGAGGCGCGCTGCCCGGCCTGCCAGAAGGTGCAAGCTCTTGGTCCACAGCAGCTCGGCAGCGAAATTACCTGCCCCACCCCGGCCTGCAGTCTTCGCCTGAAGATCAACCCGTTCGTCATTCACATGGCATGAGTATGGATACCCAACCCATATCCCCGGTGAATCCCCTCGTACTGAAAGCCTTCTCCCGTGCTCATGGTCGCGAGGTACATGTGCTCACCCAGCACCCCGACCTGCTCTGGCAGCAGATGTACAACCGGCTGCAGTGGGAGGGGGAGGAAGTGAAAAAGTCACATATAACAGAACTCGAACAACGAAGCGTCCCAGGTGACAGGCCGTGGTTTCGGCTCGATACTCCCTACCGAGAGTCCAAAGCATTGATGCGCACCTTGGAAGGACACACCAGCTCTGTGTTGGCGTGCGCGTTCTCTCCCGATGGGCGTTTGATCGTATCAGCAGGCATGGATAAAACAGTTCGGGTGTGGGAAGTCGCCACCGGTCAGCTGCTGCACACCCTTGAAGGCCATTCTGAAGGGGTGAATAGGTGTAAGTTCTCGCCGGATGGACAATTGATTGCTTCAGTCAGCAAGGACAAGACATTGCGGATATGGGATTCCTTTACCGGTCAATTGCTCCAAACCTTGGAAGGTCACAACGATTCGGTGAATGGTTGTGCTTTCTCACCAGATGGAACGCTCATTGCCTCAGTAGGTGGCTTTTTTAACAAAGGCGACAATGCTATACGGATCTGGGATTCCGCCACAGGTCAATTGTTGAACACTTTGGAAGGTCACACAGGGGAGGTTTATACATGTGAGTTCTCCCCTGATGGGAGTGTATTAATTTCGGTTAGTTGGGATGCGACGCTGCGGGTATGGGATTTAATTAACAATCAGGTTAGAAAAATTACACAACCGCAAAATTCTTTTTCTGAATCGTGTACCTTCTCGCCGGATGGGCGTTTGATCGCTTCTGCCAGTGGTAACAAAACGTTGCAGATATGGGATTCCTTTACCGGTCAATTGATACGTACTTTTGAAGGCCATAATGATTCCGTGAGTAGTTGTGCCTTCTCACCAGATGGGCGGCTGATTGTCTCTGGCAGTTGGGATCAAACACTGAGGATATGGGATATTGCCAGTGGTCATTTAGTTCATATTCTAGAAGGCCATACTGAACGTGTCCTGGCATGTGCATTTTCACCGGATGGTCGGTTCATTATCTCCGCCAGCCGTGACGATACGCTCAAGCTGTGGGATGCCTCCAGTTATGGGATCATATGCAATGGGAAGAATGGCTCCGTAAATGCGTTGGGCATTTTAAAAGCTCACACCCGCGCAGTGATTGCGAGTATATTTTCGCCCGATGGGCGGTTGATTCTTTCTGCTAGTTGGGATGACACCCTGCGGCTTTGGGAAGCAGCGACTGGGAAGCTGGTTCGCACATTGGAAGGTCATGGTGAAGGTTTACTCGCCTGTGCATTCTCTCCATGCGGACGATTTATTATTGCCTCGAATGGGAGTCGGGAAGATGAAAATGACAATAATCTTTGGATATGGGATGTCATAAGCGGTCGACTCTTGCGAACCCTTAGAGGCCATACAGATCATGTTAATGCATGCGCTTTCTCGCCTGACGGACGATATGCTGTCTCTGCCAGTAGCGATGAAACCCTGCGAATATGGGATTTGTCAACTGGTCTAGCCATACGAACTCTCAGAGGTCATACGAGCAGTGTGAACTCGTGTACGTTTTCTCCGGATGGATATTACATTGCTTCCGCAGGTGGCCCTCTCTATAATGAATACCAGAATGGTGAAGGAGATTATTCAATACGAATCTGGACTGCTACCGGTCAGTTGCAGCATACCATGGTGGGGCATACCCGCCATGTGGTTGCGTGTGTCTTCTCGCCCGATGGTCACTGGATTCTCTCCGCCAGTTGGGACAAAACATTACGATTGTGGGATGCTATGACCGGTCAGTTCCTGTGTACTTTTGATGGTCATAGAGGATATGTGAACGCTTGTGCATTCTCACCGGATGGGCGTTCCATCCTTTCGGTTAGCTCTGATAAGATGCTATGCATCCATGCAATTGATACTGGAAAATTGGTGACTCGTTTGCCGTTGTCAGGTCAAATCATGTCTCTAGGCCTGAAACCCGGATCAGCGCAAATGGTATGCGGCGATGAAAGTGGGATGCTACACCAGCTGTCATTGATCGGAATAAAATATGGACCGGTTGTGGTCACTTCCATTGAATCTGACCAGGAAATAATCCTGGTCTGCCCAGCATGCCAGCATCACATTAAAATTTCCAAAGACCAGTTTGATAACGAGTTAACCTGCCCGACAAACAGTTGTAGCCTGCGGTTGAAAATCAACCCGTTCGTGATCCACAAGGAATGATCATGACCACCCTTCCTCCTACCAGCAGAGACCAGAAATCATCCATTTGGTTTCTTTTGTATTACCCGTGTTATTGCTACCACTTGCGCAAGGATCTTTTACAAGACGGGAGTCGTAATGTCCATTTGGAATTATCCTGACCGATCCTCTACTCCGCATGAATTCGCCGATCTGGTGGAATGCCCCTTCTGCCGGGTTAACCTGCACCTGTTATTCCAGGATCAGCGTAAAAGCGCCAGCCACAACGGGAATTATGATGACCTGTTGGGATTTTTCTGCCCATCCTGCGGCTGGTGGAAATTGATCCGTGAGACCGGCATCTGGAGTCCTCCCAACTCTAGGCATATGCCCAAATTCGCCTACCAGGAGTTCTGTCAGGTGGGAGCTTTGATGAATTTGCATCCAGGAGATCTCACCCTTTCACTCGAACAGATCCAATCCATCTTTTGGACTAACTTTACAGGTGGCTTTACAAGGGTCTTAAGCAATGAGCAACTCATCGCAAGCGTATTTGCTTCGCAGGGATGGGAGGTTCTTGTTACCTGCAACATCACAGGTGGAGGCATGATTTCAATCCTGTCTAAAGGCGTTGAGAAGATTGGCATACTGGTGAAAGACAGTGAGAGTTCATTCATGGCTGAACAGGTTTTAACGATAACCGGCGCGTTAATGCATGGAGGGCAAACGAAGGGGGTTTATGTGAAAACCTCCAATTCTCAAACTGGCAGAGATTCCACCACAAGATCAATCAAAGGAAAGGGCGATCCAATTGAGCTCGTGGATGTCAAACGCCTTTATGATGCGCTGGGATTGGTACAAATCCCTCCGTACAGGTCACAGGATGATTTTCTGGGCATGCATACACTTGATGGATTGGTCAGGATGAAGGCAAGTGATGGATTTTAAAGAAGCGCCATGGCCTTTCCCACCTGGAATATGTGACCAGGAAACGAAGGAATATCTCCCGAATGGGTCTCGATAATTTCGCCAGCCGCTCCAGCGAAGTGCAGTTGCTGACCGAGGCAGACCGGCAGGCATTCGCAGATGCCGGGATCGAGTTATGCGGTGGACTCTTCAGCGGTGATCCCGGCAGCTTCCGCGGGGAGATGTATGACCTGCTTCTCCTCGATATTACCGGTGTCAGCCCGCTGCAGCCCTGGATCCCACCAGAGACGGTCCAGGTCATGTACGATGCACTGGTGAATTGCACGCCGGATGGGATTCTAAAAAAATATCAACAGGTCGCTGAGGATCTCGAACAGGAATACCAGGGAGCCACCCTGGAGGAATTGACCTCGAACATTACACAACTGCGTAAATTCTTCGGGGTGTGTGCGGAGCGGGGCTTGGGGTTGCTTGGATATTATTAGAGAAAACATAAAAAAACCGCAGGTTGAGAAATGATGCCCAGGTGACAAAATGTCAATACCCATTAGAAAAATCCTTGTGAGGCCGGCATGAAGAAACTGAATCCAATTGAATACCTTACGGGTTTCCTGATGGGTTCCTTCCTGGGTATTTTTGGCGATTGTCTTTTTCTTATCCTCTTACGTTTTCTCAGAATCTGGCTTGAACAGGCGAAGCTGGAAATACCCTGGTGGATGCTCATCCCGCTGCCGCTGCTGTTTGGGCTGGGCATGGGTAAAGCCATTGCTGATCTGCATTTGGAGGATTACTGAAAATGTCTTCCAGAAAAGATCCTCATACATCCCATCACAATCAATGCAAAATCCTTCTCCACCGGGGATTGAAGCCAGCATCTGAAGATCGACCTGGTTGTTCTCCATGACGATTAAATGATGATCGAACAAGCTACCCTCGGCGAACAGAAAAATATCTTAAGGGAATTCTCCCGCGCCCTGGGGCGCGAAGCGCACGTGCTCACGCGCCAGCCGGACCTGCTCTGGCAGCAGATGTACAACCGGCTGCAGTGGGAGGACCCAGGAATCAATCAGGCGTTAAGGAGTGAGTTTGCCGGGCGCAATACCACAGGTGTAAAACCATGGTTGCACGTAAGAAACCCATTTCATGAATCGAGTGCATTTATCCGTGCATTTATTGGTCGAGGAGATCAATATGCCTTCTCACCTGATGGGCGTTTCATAATTTCCATTGACAATAAGACTGTACGTGTGACGGATTTTGCCACGGGTCAGCTGCTGCGTAGCTGGTGGACAGGTCATTCCATGGGCGTGCAGAAATGTACTTTTTCGTCAGATGGCAGGTTATTGGCTTCAGCCAGTGTGGATAAAACCATTAAAGTGTGGGAGTTCGACAGCGGTAAACTTATCCATACCTTGGAAGGACATACAAACACTGTCTGGTCCTGTGCGTTCTCGCCAACTGGAAAACTCATCGCATCTGCCAGCAAGGATAAAACATTGCGAATTTGGGAGACCTTTTCAGGTCGTAATTTGCGCATTCTGGAAGGTCATACCGATGATGTGATGGGGTGTTCTTTCTCACCGGATGGAAGCAGCATTGTTTCATCCAGCGCTGATAAGACTGTACGCTTGTGGGATGTTTCCAACGGCCTGACACTGCGTACTTTGGCAGGCCATAATGGTTACGTGACGGCTTGCATTATTTCACCGGATGGAAAAGTCATTGTCTCTGCCAGCATGGACAAGACGCTGAGAGTGTGGGAGGCTGCAAGTGATCGATGTATATCTACTCTGGAAGGTCATGAAGCCAGGGTTATGGCATGTGCGTTCTCGCCGGATGGGTGTTTCATCGTCTCTTCCGATTGGGATGGTAAAGTCAAGATATGGGATGCCGGCACGTTTGAACCACTTGGCAACCTGATAGGCCATACAGATCGGGTGATGGCATGTGGATTCTCGCCAGATGGTCGTTTCATTATCTCAGGTAGTGTGGATAATACACTCAGGGTATGGGAAACCTCAACCAGGCAGGCAATTAGTCTAGTCGAAGATGATACCATGGGGATAAGAAAGTGCGTGTTCTCTCCAGATGGGCGTCAAATCGTCTCTGCCGGCCTGGACGGAAAGTTACGGATTTGGGACGCGGCTACATTGCAGGTATTACATACTCTTGAAGGCCACACCGATAGAGTATCCGCTTGTGCGCTCTCCCCCAATGGTTTCTCCCTCGTTTCCACCAGTTGGGATAAGACACTCCGGGTTTGGGAAACCACCAACGGTCGATTGTTACGCACACTCGAAGGTCACACTGGCAAGGTTATGGCATGTGGTTTTTCACCAGATGGGCACCTGATCATCTCTGGGAGTTCAGATAAGACCTTACGGGTATGGGAGAGTTCCACGGGTCGATTATTAAGTATTTTGGAGGGTCACACCGGCGTTTGGGGAGTGATCACATGTGCGTTCTCCCCCGATGGTCATTTTATTGCTTCAGGTGATGATAATGCAATTCTGATCATCCGGGATGCAGCCAGCGGTCGGATTCTTTTCAAGATAGATTGTTCGGGTTGGCAAGTGCATGGATGTCAATTCTCGCCGGATGGTCGTTTTATCCTTTATGCGAGAGGAAATTACACGCTCCAGGTAAGGGATGCATTCACGAGCCAGTTGGTGAGGACTTTTCAACGTCATGAGGGTCCTATCAATGCCTGTGCGTTCACGCCGGATGGGCGTTTTATTGTATCCGCCAGCATGGATAGGACGCTAAGGTTGTGGAGCATGGACACCGGCGAAACGATCGCACAGGGGATGTTCCCAAGCAGTGTAAGCTCAGTCGGGATACACCCATGGTTACCTCAGCTGATATCCTGTGACCATAATGGCGGTTTGTATCGGGTAGATTTACCCGGTCTTAATTTCGGACCGATCCTTGTTACCGCGGCTGCGACTTATCAAGGATTGGAAGCAATCTGCCCGGCCTGCCAGAAAAGGCTTCAGATCAACAGTGAACAGCTCGGTACTGAGCTGAACTGCCCCTCCCGCGGATGCGGATTGCGCCTGAAGATCAATCCATTCGTGCTTAATGCGCCGCGGGAATGATTGTTCGACATTTTCAGGATGATGCATGGGTTTGGACCATAGTATCCTGCTCTATTTCAAGCGGGACTGGCTATGGGAGGCATTGCAGGGCCTGGCAGGCATCTCGGAGCCGGCCACCCCGCCGCCGACCACGATCCATTTCCCGGATCATGACCTCAAGCTGCCATTCAGCACGGTTTTTGGCGAATAGAGGCAGGTACCCAGCATGCCAATGCCGTATTATAAAAACACGAATTATTCGTTGTTCTATGCCCTCCTCGCCCTCATGGTCATCTGCTGCCTCGGCATCGCAGGTCGCGTCATTCGACCGGCGGTGAACAAGTTATCGAGCAGCACCGAGCTGCGCGATCTTGAAAGGGCATTTGAAGCACTGCAGCACCCCGCAGGCAGCCTATCCCTCTCCAGGCGGACCGCCAACGGCATACTGACAGATGCAGAAAAGGGTTGTGATCTCTTCGTGGGTGAGATCCGGCAGTTCGATGGCGACCGGGAGGAGATCTCACCTGTCTATGCAAGGCAGCTTGTGAGTGGCTACCCGCTGAAGGTGCTTTTCCTTGATAATGGCGAGTTTCCGGTGGAGACGGGCGCGTTCCTGCCCGAGTCCTTGTCCACCCTGGCAGGTTGGGATCTGCCGCCCGCATCGACCGCTCAGCCGATGTACCTGGTATATCTGTTGGTGGTGGGCTTTGAGGGCCACCTGAAACTCAATTGCCGGTAAATTGTATTGGGATGCCTGGTTGACATGGATAACAGCCTGGCTGTACCAATAATCGCTCCCCGGAGAAACTATCATGCTTGATAATGAAAAACGCCTGGTGGAAAATGTGGTCGTCCTGCGTAGAAAGCTTGCCGAGGCGGAAGCAAGGCGCGGGCAACAGGAGAACAAGATTACCCCCGGAACGTGGCAGGAATTCCTGGATGTATCCCTTTGCCTGGAACAGGCGGAAGAGCGGGTTCATCAACACTGTTCTGAGATGATCACCGAGGTCAACCAGGTCAGGGTAAAGATCAAACAAACCCTCGACGAGTACAATCATTGGCGGGAGCAGATGCGCCACCTGGAGGACCTCTTCCTGGCAAACATTGTCCGCCCGGGGCACCATCTCAAGGCTGCCATCCGCCAGCGTGAATTCCTGGAAAGCGAGTATCAGCGCCTGCTCGCCGGCATCCGGCAGGAAAAATATGCCAGCCTGGAGGAACTTGAGGTGGACCTGCATCTCATCCTTGCCCGCGGCAACCTGGCAGAGGAAACAGCCTCCAAGGAAGAGGAGCAGGAGGAACTTTGGGAGGAGGAGTCCTTCAAGAAGATCCAGGGTATCCGCGTGGATGACGTGGTGGAGGCCTTCAACCGGGAGGAATTGATCCGTGAGTTCAAGCGCGTTGTCCTGCCCAGGGTCCATCCGGACACCTCCAACACTTCGCCGGAGGTTTTCAAGACGGTTTTTGAGGTGTATAAAAAGGCTGACCTGCTCCTGATGGAAGCCTTGATCGCTGAATATCGGGGGGAGAAACAAATGGAAAAGGAAGGTGATATCCTTGAAAACCTGGAACAAGCCCGGAAGGACCTGGATTACCACCTGAAATTATATTCCCGGCTGCAGAACCGCCTGGAGCGCCTGAAAAGCGAATTGACCCCGCAGGAGATGGAAAACCCGCAGAAGCTGGAGGAGGAGTTGCAAGCCCAGCGGCAGGAGATCCTCGCCCGCCTGCGGGTGGAGGCAGAGCAGATACTTTTCTGGCGTGAGAAATTGGAGGGGTTGGTGGCACAATACCAGCAGCGTCACGGGCAGGAGAAAAATGACCATTAGTCCGCTTGCCACCCAGCCAGGTCACGCCATGGACCGCAGTGAACTGCGGAAGATATTCAAACAGTACCTGCAGGTTGGCAGGGAACCGGAGCACATGTCCTGGCAGACCATCACCACCCGCGATGGACTGCCGCATAATTGGATCTATGAACTTTTCCAGGATTCGCAGGATCGTCTCTGGGCTGGTACCTGGGGAGGCGGCGCGGCATGTTTTTCAAGGGGTCATTGGAAGGTTTACACGACCGCAGACGGGCTGCACTGCAACGATGTCACCTGCATCCGCCAGGATTCCCGCGGGCGCATCTGGCTCGCAACGGACAATGGTTTGAACATGCTTGATGGGGAAAAGATCATTGATGGGGGCCTGGACGGAAAAAGTCTCCTAAATATAACCTTTGACCGGCAGGGCAATTTATGGGCAGGTTGCTGGCGTTCCAGCCAAAGCGGGGGTGGCTTGTTCCGTTTCGATGGGCATGCCTGGGAAGCTTTTACCACCAGGAATGACTTGCCGGGGTTGGAGATACTCAAGGTATTTGCCGATTCGCAGGGACGCATCTGGGTCGGCACGTACGAACAGGGTGCGGGGGCGGGGGTCGGCTATTTTGATGGCAACAAATGGCACAATTTTACGAGCCGCGAGGGGCTGGCAAATGATTGCGTTTATTCCATGTTCGAAGACCCCTCCGGCAACATGTGGTTCGGCACCCTCAACGGGGTGAGCATCTTCGACGATAAGAGCTGGCATACCCTGACCACCAGGGATGGTCTCGTTGACAACCAGATATACGCCATGCTGATCGATTCGCACAAGAAAATGTGGTTTGGCACCGAGGGGGGCGTCAGCCGTTTCGACGGGCAAAAATGGCTCTCCTACTCCCGGCGGGATGGGCTGGTGGATAACCTGGTGCGCGCCATCGTCGAAGCCCGGGATGGCAGCCTGTGGTTCGGTTCCTACCCCTATAACGTGGGCGCCGGCGGGATCAGTGTTGGTCGCTACAAGCAGATGAAAGGTCTGACCGATCGCCAGCTCAACCTGCTGCCTGAACCACCCCCCATCAACCAGCTGCCGGACGGAAAAACTGGTGAACAAGCAATTTAAACAGGAATAGAATGACAAGACTCATCCTCGACAACGACCGGGTGCAGGCACTGGCAGTGGAAGTGGCACCTCTTGTCTCCCAGGTCACCGGCTGGGACCTGGACATCACCTCCCTGCATTGCCGCGTGCTGCCCCGTGGCCTGGGTTACGAAGCCACCGTGGAGGAAAAATTACAACTGCTGGGCCTGCCGGTCCTGCCAAAGGGTGATTTCATCACCCGTATGGTCGAGATCATGATTGAGAGTAATTTCCTCGCCGCCTATGAACCATTGGCGAATGAATTGATGGTGATCCGTGAGAACGTGGATGACAGCAACCTGGATGGACTTCGCCTCATCCTCGCCCACGAGTTGACCCATCGCGGGCAGCATCTCCATCACCCACAGCTTTTCCAGCGGGTGAACCGGTTGCTGGTTTCCATGTTACGGGAAATAAATAGTGGGGATATGAACATTCAAAGAATGCGCGCCTGGTATGGGCAGGTGAAACCCCTGATGACGCTCATTGAATCACACGCCAGCTATGTCCAGGAATTAATAAAAAGACACCATTACCCGCATGCACTGATTGAAAAGCAATCCAGCCTGCCCGCGCTCATCTTTCGCATCATAGGATTTGGTAAAACCACCCAATACACCGCCGGGCTGTCACAGGTATCCGAGGCTGCACGAAAAGGCGCAATCGATGGTTTGTTCGACCGTCTTGCGGGTAAATAAATGAATCAAGAAACACGGAACGTGGAACGCCGCACCCCCACGACCCTGAGGATACCAGCGAAAAGGAGGTTTCATGATCAATTGGAGTAATTTCCCCTTGATTTTCTATGGAGCGCTGGGTACACTTGCTCTTCTCCTGTTGCAATGGATCGTCAGTCGGCTGCTGCCAAAATTCCCATCCCAGGCAGCGGAAAGCCTGAGAAATGTCGAGCGCGCCACCGCGAGCGGCGAATACGAAGGGGATCAGGATATTTACAACCTGGATCGCGCCCTGATGGAGGCGGAACTGGAACACCCCGGCTCCACCCTGCGCCTCTATTACAACCAACCCGTTTCGATCATGAGCAGGCTCGCCGGGAGTATCCTGGTATCCTTTACGCTGACCGGTCTGGTGCTTGGGACATTTCCATTCGCCTGCATGCCGGCGGTGGCACTGTTATTCGGTGTGGGTTTCCTTTGTTACCCATTCCTGACCTGGAACTCATCGAGACCCAGGTTAAAAGAATGAG
>Ga0172371_10003185_pt1 | contig 25602 bp, 22 predicted proteins | sample Lak12m_FD_114543 | JGI IMG/M metagenome (GOLD analysis project Ga0172371, IMG submission 114543) | Freshwater microbial communities from Kabuno Bay, South-Kivu, Congo - kab_022012_12m | ecosystem: Environmental > Aquatic > Freshwater > Lake | place: Democratic Republic of the Congo: South-Kivu... | reverse complement strand
CCCGTCGAAGCCGGGACCGGCGGGGCCGCCCAGCGTCGGGCGCTTGTTTTCCAAGCCTCCCCGCCGATCGTTTCGGGCCGGCCGATTTGGGAGACGGCCTGGTTGAAGGCGGCCTCATCGCTCAAGCCCTTGTCTTTCAACCCGTCGATCTCGTCCCGCAGATGGGACTCGAGCTCGGCGATGAAGCCGTCTTCGAACGTTTCCAGTTTGATGAATTCTTTTTTCCAGAAGCGAATGGCTTGTTCGAGCTCAAACAGGCTTCTTCCCCCCGGATTATTCATGCTTGAGGCTCTTGACGGGATCGGCTGTCGCGGCCCGGATCGTCTGGATGCTGACCGTCAGGCCGGCGATCAGGGCGGCCAGGAGGGCCGCGGCTAAAAACAATATCGGATTCAACGGGATCCGGTAGGCGAAACTCCGAAGCCAGCTCTTCATAGCCAGATAGGCGACGGGCCAGGCGATCAGGTTGGCCAGGAGAACCAGGATCGCGAATTCCCGGTTCAGCCGGCCGACGATGCCCGCAACGGACGCTCCCAGGACCTTGCGGATTCCGATTTCCCTGGTTTTTCGTTCGGCGGTGTAGGCGGCCAATCCGAACAAGCCGAGACAGGAGACGAAGACCGCGAGCAACGAGAATGTCGTGACGATCTTCCCCAGGCGCGTTTCCGATCCGTAGATCCGGTCGAAGGCCTCGTCGACAAAACGGCCTTCAAAAAGAAATCCCGGATTGATCCGGTTCCAGGCGTTCCGGAAAATACGGACGGCGGCTTCCGGATCCCCGGGCTTCATTTTCGCGATGAAAAAGCGTTTGGAACCCTTGGGCGTGATGATCAACGGCCGGACCGGAACGCGCATGCTTTGAAAATTGAAATCGCGGACGACGCCGATGATTTCCCCCCAGCGGGATCGCATGAATCGCAGGCGCGTCCCCAGGGGGGACGACAGGCCCATCTGCCGGACGGCTTCTTCGTTGACGATGAACCGGTCCTCATCGCCGGCGATATCACGGGAAAAATCCCGCCCCCGGGTGATCGTCATTCCGAATGTTTTGACATAGTCGAAATCGCCGATCACGTAGGGAAAGCTCATGTCCTCTCCCGAGGCCCGCCCTTCCCAGTCCACGGAGGAATTATAAAGAATCTGGGTGGGAAGGTTGTTGCAGGCCGAAGCCCCCTCGAAAAAGGCCGGATATCTGGCCAGCTCCGCCTTCAGGGCCTCGGCGTTGTTCCGGTTGTCGCCCATCATGTAGGCGTAAACCAACCGGCTCCGGTCGAAACCGATATCCCGGCTCCGCAGGAAACGGATCTGGGAGGCGATGACCGCCGCGCTGACGATGAGAACGAGGGACACGGCGAATTGAAAAATGATCAGCCCTTTCCGGATGGCGGATCCTCTCCCGGATTCGAAATTCCGGCCTTTCAGAACCGCCGCCGGTTTGAAGCCGGAAAGGAAGACCGCCGGATATAACCCGGAAAGCGTCCCGGCGACCAGGACCGCAAGCCCGAGCCCCAGGTAGAGGACGGGATCCGAGAAATCCAGGGTCAACGTCTTCCCCGTCAGGGCGTTGAATGCCGGGAGGGCGGACCCGATGATGATCAGGGCGAGGCCGAGGGACAGGAAGGCGAGGAAGACGGACTCGGCGAAAAACTGCCGGACGATCTGAGCCCGGCGGGCCCCGATCGTTTTGCGCAGTCCGACTTCCCTGGCTCTCTTCCCGGCCCGGGCCGTCGCCAGGTTGATGAAATTGACGCAGGCCAGAAGAAGGATGAACGCGGCGATGGTCGAAAGCGTCCGGACATCCTTCATCCCGGCCGCGGTTCCATCGGGCCGGTAAAGGTGGATCCGGGAGACCGGCTGAAGACGGAGGACTTCGTTCCGGCCGGGATTTTTCGTTTTCAGATATTCGGAGATTTTCGCGGCGAAGGCGTCGGCCGAGGTCCCGTCGGCGAGGCGGATGAACGTCGAAAAATTCCTGGCTCTCCAGTCGCCGGACCAGCCGGCCAGGTCTTGGCCGAAGCGGGGAAGGGAATTCATCGGGAGGAATACGGCGAAGCCGACGTCCGTATTCGCTGGAACGCGGACGACGGCCGCGACGGAGAAATCGGTTTTGGCGTCCAGGGTCAGGCTGCGGCCCAGGGGATTTTCCCCGCCGAAAATCTTCCGGGCCGTTTCTTCGCTCAGGACGACCGCCCCCGGGTCTCCGAGGGCCCGGACGGCGTCCCCTCGAACGGAGGGAAATGACAGGCAGGCGAACAGTCCGGGGTCCGCGAAGCAGACGTTGCCCTCGTTGAAAAGCTTGTCGCCGTGGCGGATCTGAAACTGCGATCGGTAGGTTCGGCCGGCCGCGACGACTTCCGGAAATTCTTTTTTTAAAGCTTCCGCCAGGGGAAAAGGGGTGGCCGTGACGATGGCCGTCCGCGCTTCCAGGCGGTCTTCGAGGTAAAGGCGGTAAACGGTATTCACTCCGGCGTGAAAGCGATCGTAGCTCAGCTCGTCCTTGACCCAGAGAAGAATGAGAAGACACGCGGCCAGGCCGACGGCCAGGCCGGCGACGTTGATGAACGAATACCCTTTCTGGCGGCGGAACAAGCGATACGCGGTTTTAAAACCGTTCCAGGCCAGGGCCCCGGCCGACGATCGGCCCGGGACGGTCGTCGGCGGCGAGGCCCAGAAGCGCGCTTTCGTTTTAAAGCTTTCCCCGCCGATCGTTTCGGGCCGGCCGATTTGGGAGACGGCCTGGTTGAAGGCGGCCTCATCGCTCAAGCCCTTCTCTTTCAGCCGGTCGATCCCGTCCCGAAGATGGGATTCAAGCTCCGCGATGAAGCCGTCTTCGAACGTTTCCAGTTTGAGCAACGTCCGTTTCCATTCCCGGACGGCGTTTTCCATATCAAACATGGCCTTCCCCTTGAACTCAATCAGCCGACGGAAGCGACGGGCAGAGTCTGGCCAGGGCGCCGAACATGCCGCCCAGCTGGGCCATTTCCGCGGCCAGTTCTTTGCGGCCTTTTTTCGTGATCTGATAATACTTCCGGTGGCGTCCTCCCTCGGAAATGATCCAGCGGGAGGAGATGTGCCCGTCCTTTTCCAGCTTCTGCAGGATGGGGTAAAGCATTCCGTCGGACCAATCCAGAAATCCGTTGGATGCGGTTTTGACTTTCTGGATGATGTTGTATCCGTAGTCTTCGCCTTCCCGGAGAATCGATAAAATGATGGGTTTGGTTGACGCCGCCATCAGAGCTTTGGAAACCATGATTTGCCTCAATGCTCAAGATACATAGCATCTCTATGTATGCGAAAAACATGCCAAGGGCGTCTTCAGGGGGAAGGAAGGCGTCACGCTGTCTCTATTGTCCAAGGCCGGGAAAAAGATGTCCGTTTTCGGACGGTCGCCGGCCGATCCTAAAACGTCGAGAGGAACTGCTCCTGGAGGCGACGGACTTCGCTTTCGAGGCCGGTTGTCGCGGGGATGGAGGCGAGGATTTCCTTCCCTTCCATGTATCGGATCAACGTTCCATCCTGGAAATAATAACGCCGTTCGCCGGTTTGGCCGGCGTTGTCGGGTTCTTTGAGCCAGGCGAAAACCAGCCGGCCTTTATCGAAAAGAAATTCCCGGTAAAACGTCCGGGCGCCGGCGATTTCCTCGATTTCGATTTTCGCCAGGACCGAAAGCTCTCCGCCCGGTTCGTCTCCGGCGAAGGCGGGTTGGTCGGTGTACCAGAAGACCGTTTTTTTGGAATAGGTGCCCGTCGCCCGCCAGGACCCATTGTGCCGGTTGACGAAGACTTCCGTGGCGTATATGTCCGGAGGGCTTCCCGCTTCCGCTTCCTTGACGGCGACGGCGATTTTTTCCTGGATTTGGGCGTAAGTCGCCCGGATGGAGGCGATCGGATCGTCGGGACTCTCGGCGGATGCGGCCGCCGTGAAGAAAACTGCGAATAGAATCGCCGCCGGTATTTTCAGGCGATGCCGAGCGGACATGCTCCCCTCCTCGCGTGGGAAATTCGGGACGTGTCCTTTATATCCCAATTTGCGCGATAAAAGCGAGCCTCTTCAAAAGCGCGTTTTCGGGGATTTGTTTATGGCGTCCCTGAAATTCCCTTCAAGTTCTCCCGCAACCGGGCGAACAGCCGGCGGGCTTCCTCGCCGTCGCGGGCGGCGATGACGTGCTTGAGGAATTCAAGCTTCTGGGTGACCTTTTCGAGCTGGGCCAGGGAATGGGGATTGAAGAGGATCTCGGCGAGCAGGCCGTCGTCTTCGCCCAGGAGCTTTTCGGCGATGCCCCGATGTCGTTTGAACGTCGTTCCCGGGACCGCCGGCCGGTCCAGACAGCCGGCAAAGACCATGGAGGCCACAAACGGCATGGTCAAGGCGTAAGCCATCATCCGGTCATGTTCGTCGAACGTGCTGGACCGGACGGCGATGCCCTTTTCCCGGAAAAAGGCTTCGAGGAACGCCGCCGCTTCCGGGTGGGACTCGCGGATGACGACCGCGCTCTCTTCACCGAGGGACGCCGGATCGGCGAACGTCGGGCCGAACATCGGATGGCAGGACCCGAAGCGGAAGGGGGTTTGCCGGTAGTAATCGGGGAGAGCTGTCTTAATGGAGGCGATGTCGCAAAGGATGCATTCCGGCGGGAGCATTCCTTCGACTTGCCGGAAGGCCTCGACCGTTCCGGTCAGGTCGACGGCGTTGATCATCAGGCCGGGCTTCAAGCCGGCGATGTCGCCCAACCGTTCGAGAGCTTTCACCCCGGGCGTTTCCCGCATTTTCGCGGGATTCCGGTCGAAGGCGAAAACCTCATGGGATCGGGCCAGCTCTCCGGCCATCCACGATCCCATTCGCCCGAAGCCCAGGACGAGAATCCTCATTTCGGCGCCGCTTTGTAGCTTCCGAGAACCTTCATGAACCGGGCCGCCGTCTTGAGCCGGTCCAGGGCCCCGGCGACGACCGGGTCGTCCGGCGAGCCGTGGAAATCCAGGAAAAATACGTAACCGGACGGATCATCCGGCCAGGGGAACGATTCGATCCGGGTCAGGTTGATCCCGGCTTCGGCGAAAATGCGAAGGACGCCATAGAGGGAGCCGGCTTTCTCGGCCGCTTCGAAGGTGAAGGCGATCGAACATTTGTTTCCGCCGGCGGTTTGGGGCTCCCGGCCCAAGACGAAAAACCGGGTCACGTTCGTGTCCCGGTCCTCGATGCCGGATTTGATGATCTCCAGGTGGTAGAGGTCGGCGCACAGCTCGCCGGCGACGGCCGCCGCCGCCCTCGGCTTTTCCTTGAAGATCATCCTGGCCGCACCGGCCGTGTCGTAGAACGGCCGGGCTTCCAGGCGGTTGCGGCGGAGGAATCCCTGGCATTGGGCCAGGGCCTGGGGATGGGAATAGACGGCCTTGATGTCCTTGGGATCGGTCCCCGGCAGGGCCAGGAGACAATGGCGGACGCGGACGAAAATTTCCCCCACGACGTGCAGCGATGTTCGAAGGAGCAGCTCGTTGATCCGGGTCACGGCTCCGCCCAGGGTGTTTTCGACCGGGACGACGCCGAAATCGAGCGCCCCTTCCTCGGTCCCCTTGAACACGTCCTCGAACTCGGGATGGGGCAGGGCGACCTGGCCGGGAAAAGCGGACCGGACGGCTTCCTCGCTGAACGCTCCGTGCTCGCCCTGGAATCCGACCAGGAGCAGCCCGCGCTCCTGCAGGGAGCGGCTTTCGGATACGACGCGTTCGATGATGTCCCGGTTGAATTCGGGCCGGAGGAGGGGCAGGCCGGCGCCGGCCGCGTTTTCCAGGACTTCTTTTTCCCGTTCGGGGTCGGCCGCTGCCGGCTTCAGGCGCCGGGTCCGCAGGGCCCATTCCATGCGCTCCTCGATCAGCTTGAGGAGCTCGAAATCGGTTTCGTCGATTTTCAACCGGATGTCTTCGAGAGTCATAGCGCTTCTCCGTTATTGAAAGTGATGTTTTTTTGGCAGAGCAGAAAATCGGCGGCGACGATCGCGGCCGCCGCCTCGCAAACGACCGGCAGGCGCAGGGCGAAGCAGACATCATGCCGTCCGCCGGGCGAAAGAGAGGCCGGTCGATTTTCGACAAGGTCGACGGTTTCCTGGGACCGGCCGATCGTGGCCGTCGGCCGGACGGACGCGCGGAAAACCACGCCGTTGCCGTTGGTGATCCCGCCGTTGAGGCCGCCGGCGTGGTTGGTCCGGGTCCGGCCGGAAGCGTCGATAAAAGCGTCGTTGAATTCGCTGCCGCGCAAGGACGCGATCCGGAATCCGTCGCCGAATTCGAGGCCCTTGATCCCGGGAACCGAGAAAAGAAGATGACCGAGGACGGACTCGAATGAATCGAAAAACGGCTCGCCCAGCCCGACCGGAAGGCCGGAGACGACGCCTTCGACGATGCCGCCGATCGAGTCGCGGTCGGCGGCGGCCGCGGCGACGGCCGCTTCGATGTCCTTCGATCCGCCGCAGGAGAGGATTTCGCATCGGGCCGCCGCCGGCCGGATGATTTTTTTTGCCACGACGCCGGCGGCTACGAGCCCGATGGTCAGCCGGCCCGAGAAGTGCCCCCCGCCGCGCCGATCGGCGAACCCGCCGTATTTTCGAAAGACCGTGAAATCGGCCTGGCCGGGCCGGGGGAACCGGTCCACGTCGGGATAATCCGCGGGGCGGGCGTCCGCGTTTTCAAACAGGATCAGAAGGGGGGAGCCGGTGGTCCGGCCGCGATGAACCCCGCTCTGAAGGCGCGGCTCGTCGGCTTCGACGCGGGCCGTCGTTCCCGGCCGCCCGCCCTTCCTCCGGGCGAGGTCGGTGGCGAAGTCGCCGGGCTCGAGCTCGATTCCGGCCGGGCAGCCGTCGAGGATGATCCCGACGGCCGGGCCGTGGGACTCGCCGAAGATCTCGATCCTTAGATTCCGTCCGAATACGTTCATGAAACGCGCCCTCCCATCCGCGCCAGATCCTCGAAAAAGCCGGGGTACGACTTGGACACGCATTCCGGCTCGGCGATGCCGACGCCGGCGGTCGAGGCGAGGCCGGCTATGGCCAGGGCCATCGCGATCCGGTGGTCGCCGCGGGAATCGGCCAGCCCGCCGCGGATCGGTCCGCCCCGGATGCGGGCCGCCCCGGCGATCCGCCCGACGTCGATCCCGATTTTTGCAAATTCCTCTTGAACGACCCGATCGCGGGCGCTTTCCTTGTGCCGGAGGCGTTCGGTCCCGCGAAGGATGCTTGTCCCTTCGCAACACGCGGCCAGGGCCGCGAGCACCGGGAAAAGATCGGGGCATTCGCCCACGTCGAATTCGAAGGGCCGCAAGTCTGACCTTTTGCAGCCGACGCCGTCTTGCGAAACGCGCACGTCCGCTCCGGCCGCTTCCAGAGCGCGGAGGATGGCCCGGTCGGGCTGGCGCGAATCGGGCGAAAGGCCGGTCACTTCGACGCGGCCGACGACGGCCCCGGCGACGAGAATCGCCGCGGCCGCCGACCAGTCCCCTTCGACGCGGAACGCGTCGGCGCGATAGGCCTGGCGGCCGGGGAGCCGGAACGCCGACAGGTCCGGCGTTCGATCAATGACGCCGCCGAACGCCTCGACCACGTCGAGGGTCATTTCCACATAAGCCCTGCTCTTGAGGTTGCGGACGGAAAGCTCCGAGTCCTTTCCAGCCATGGGAAGAGCGAGCAAAAGCCCGCTGAGAAACTGCGAGCTGACCGATCCGTCCACCTCCGCCCGGCCGCCGCGAAGCGGGCCGGAAACCGTGATCGGCGGCCGGCCTCCGGTCGTCCGCGCGCGTGCTCCGAGATCGGACAGCGGCCTTTCGATCATGTCCGCGGGACGGAGTCGGAGCGATCCCTCGGCATCGAGGGTGATGGGACCGTCAAACAGCGCCAGGACAGGGGCGAACATCCTCAGGCATAAACCGGATTCGCCGCAATCCACCCGGTCCGCCCGGGGAACCGAACCGCCGCGGACGACAATTCTCTTTTCTGCGCCGGTCGAGCCGGAATCATCGACCTCCGCGCCCATGTCCGAGATGAGGCGGAAGGCGTGTCTGGCATCATCACAGGTCGAGGCGTTGAGAATCGCGGTCGGGGCCGGGCTGAGGAAAGCGGCGGCCGCGGCCCGCTGGGTCAGGCTCTTGGACGGCGGAGCGGCGACCGCGCCGTCAAGACGGGAGGATGTGACGTATCTCATATTCGATCCTTTGAGCGACGGTTTCGAGGTCGGTCGTTCCGACGCCGTTGACGACGACGGCATCGGCCGCGGCGGCGTACGCCGGGATGCGGGTCTTGAACAATGCGGCGATGTCCGCCGGCGAGGGATTTTGGTCCAGAAGAGGACGGCTTCCCGGAGAAAGCCCGGCCGCTGATTTTACGGGATCGGCGTAGATCCAGAAGGTGACGGCCCGGGCCTTGACGGCCGCGCGGACTTCCGGGTCGAGGACGGCCCCGCCGCCCAGGGAAATGACCGTGTCCGCGGCGAAGTCGAGCCCCAGGACGGCCTCCTTTTCCATCGCCCGGAATTTCGCTTCTCCGCGGCGGGCGAAGATATCCGCGACGGACATCCCGGCGGTTGATTCGACGAGCGCATCCGTGTCGATGAAGCGTTTGTTTTCTTTTCCGGCCAGCCGCATGCCCAACGAGGTTTTCCCCGAACCCATGAATCCGGCCAGGGCGATCGCCTTCCGGCGCCGGCGCGGCCGATGATCGGTCAGGGCCTTCCTCATTTCTTCAATCGGCCCGCGATGCCCCGTCAGCAAAGCAAATCCGGCCGCGGCTTGAAAAAGCAGCCAATCCGTTCCGGGAACGACCAGCGCGCCGCGCGAAGCGGCTTCTTCGGCCAGCCGCGATCCCTGGTATCGGGCGTCGAGGACGACGTGGCCCGGCCTCAGCAGGCCGGGATCGAAGGGATGCCCGGCCGCCGACCGGCAGGAGACGATGATTTCCGCGTCGCGGACCGCGTCGTCCAGCATTTCCGGCCCGAGCCAGGCGCAGCCCAGCATCCGGGCGGCCCCTTCGGCCCGATCCGGCGTGCGGTTGATGATGGTGACCCGGCTGTTTTCTCGAAGCAGCCCGTAGGCGGCCGCCCGGCCGGCTCCGCCCGCGCCGAGAACGAGGGCCTTTCGGCCGGCGGGATTGATCCCCCGGGCGGCGAGAGCGCCGATAACGCCGTCCGGATCGGTATTGTGGCCGATGAGCCGGCCGCTTTTCCGGACGATGGTATTGACGGCGCCGATCTTTCTGGCTTCGGGAGAGATTGCATCGAGAAAAGGAAGGATGCTTTCCTTGAAGGGCGAGGTGACGTTCACTCCGGCAAGGTCCAAAGCATCGGCGAGGAGCTTGATTTCTCCGGCGTTTTCGACGGCCAACCGCGTGTAGAGCGCATCGATTCCGGCCGCGCGAAAGCCCGCGGCGAAGAGCTCGGGGCTCAAGCTGTGAAGGATGGGCCGGCCGGCCACGGCGTACAAGGCGGTTTCAGGCATTATTCCAGGCCTCCCATGTCCGCCGGATGAGGGCGGCTTCAAACTGGCCGGGAGCCGTTTCCCTGCCAGCCGCCGGAGCGGCATAGGTGAATGGAGCGCCCAGAAGCGGAGCGACGATGCGGGTGACTTTCCCCGCCGGCCCCATTCCAAGGACGACGATCGGCTTCGGATAATCGAGGAGGCTCAGCAGGCGGGCATTGTCGTCCTCGCCGCGGCTCAGACAGGCGATTTTGACGATATCCGCCCCGGCCTCGAAACCCTGCCTCCGGATCTCCTCCAGGTATGCGCGGAGAGGGGTTCGTTCATAATCATGCAAGGAGACGATCACCCGGCAAGCGTGCGCCCGGGCGGTTGAAATGATTTTCCGGATCTCGTCGGGATCCGCGCTTATTTCGATGTCGACGTAAGCGGCTCCGGCCGCTACGGCGGCCGTCAACTGCCGGATTCTTTCCTTCTCGGAGATGCGGCCCGGCCGGAAGGCGGCGATCAGCCGGGGATGGCTGGAGAAGATTTTTTTGACGGCCGCTTCCGTCAGATCGTCGACGGCGTCCAGGCGGATTTCGGCGAACGCATAAAGAGGCAGAGCGGCGCACACGGCTTCGACGGATTTTTCAGCCAGACTGACGCAGATCATGGAGCGACTCCTTGAGGGCGCTTCGCCGGACAGGACGGATGACGGCAGCGCCGAGACGGCGGAGGAAGATGAAACGGATCATTCGGCCGTCGTTTTTCTTGTCCTTGTCGATGGCGGCCAAAACCCGGCCGGCGGATGCGGGAATCCTGGCGGGAAGGCCGAGGCGGTCGAGAAGCGCGATCAGGCGGTCGGCCTCGCGCTCCGAAAGAAGGCCTTCGGCGGCCGAGAGCCGGGCGGCGGCGGCCATGCCGACGGAAACGGCCGCGCCGTGACTGAGCCCGGAGGTTTTTTCGACGGCGTGGCCGAGGGTATGGCCGAAATTCAAGAGCGCCCGGATTCCGCGTTCCCGTTCGTCGCGGGCGACGATCGCGACTTTGACCGCGGCCGCCCGCTCGATCAGCTTTCCCAGAATCGCGACATCCCCGGCCGCCGCCCGTTCGGCGCCGGCTTCGAGTTCGCGGAACAAAGCCCGGTCGCGGATGGCCGCGGCCTTGACGATTTCGGCCAGGCCGTTGCGGATTTCGGCCCGCGGAAGGGTGGCCAGAAAGCGCGGATCGGCCAGGACGAACTCCGGCTGGCGGAAGGCGCCGATGATGTTTTTATAACGGTCGAGGTTCACGCCGTTTTTGCCGCCCAGGGAAGCGTCGACCTGGGCCAGCAGGGTTGTGGGGACGAAGCCGAACCGGATCCCGCGCATGTACGTGGATGCGGCGAAGCCCGCGAGGTCGCAGATGACGCCGCCTCCCGCTCCCACCAGTGTCGTGCCCCGGTCGTATCCTCGACGGAGCATCTCGCGGGCGATCCGCTCGACGACGGCCATCGTTTTCGTTTTTTCGCCGCGGTCCAAAGCGAGAGTGTCCCAGCCGCGGAAAAACGCCAGATGCAGGGCCCGGACACGCCGGTCCGTGAGGATCAAGGTCCGGTTCCGCGGCGCGAACTCTTTCAGCCGGCCGGCGGAGACGCCGATCCGGATATCGGAGCGCCCGGTCCGGCCGTCCAACACCAGCCGGATCATGGCAGACTCTCGACGCAGGCCCGGACCGCCCGGACCCGGCGGACCATGGCTTCAAAGGCGGCCGGCAGAAGCGCCTGGGCTTTGTCGCTCAAGGCTTCCTTCGGATTATGGTGGACCTCGACGATCAGCCCATCCGCCCCGGCCGCGGCCGCGGCCAGGCTCATCGATTCGATCAGACTGACCCGGCCCGTACCGTGGGTGGGATCGACGATGACCGGCAGGTGAGTCAGCTCCTTGGCCGCCGGCACGGCGCTCAGGTCGAGGGTGTTGCGGGTGTAGACCTCGAACGTCCGGATGCCCCGCTCGCAGAGGATGACGTTGGGATTGCCGGCGCTGAGGATGTATTCGGCGCTGTTGAGCCATTCCTCGAGGGTCGAATGCATCCCCCGTTTCAACAGGACCGGCCGGGAGCCCTTCCCGACTTCCTTCAGCAGCGAGAAGTTCTGCATGTTCCGGGCGCCGACCTGCAGGACGTCCACGAATTCCGAAACCCAGGAGACGTCCCGGGGATCGAGAACTTCGGTCACGATCGGAAGACCGGTTTCGCGCCGGGCCTTTTCCAGAATTTTCAGGGCCCGGAGGCCCAATCCCTGGAAAGCGTAGGGCGAGGTCCGCGGCTTGAACGCGCCGCCGCGGAGGGCGTCGGCCCCGGCGTCTTTCACCGCCCGGGCGATCGTCATCAGCTGCGACTCGCTTTCGACGCTGCACGGCCCGGCGATCACGGCAAATCCGGCCCCGAGACGCAGGGGACCGGCGGCGACGACCGTTCGCGGCCTGCCTGCAAGAGAAGTCAATTTCAATTCTTCCATGATGACACCTTTTTCAACAGACGGAGTTGGCCCGCAAGATAAAAGGGGTTTGGGGGTATGGATCTCTATTCGGGCTTATCGCCCGAAATAGAACCAAAAATAGAAAGACCGGGAGGCGTTGATCGAAGAGTTCCCGGTCGTAAGCATGGGGGCAGGATACGGATTCCGTTCCCGGCTGTCAAGGGAAAAAAATAGCCGGATTGGGTCTCTTCCATGCCGGCTTCCCAAGCAGGACATCGAGAAACGCCTAAACCGGACGATGTTCGCTCCGGCCGCCCTTTCCTCTTTTATTTACCCACATGAAATGAAACAGAACCGAAAAATTATGATATCCTCAACTTATGAAGAGAATTGGCTCCCATAAAATCATAATTTTATCATTGGTTTATTCCCTGATTTTAACGGTCCTCATGACCTCCTCCGCATGCCGCCCGGGAGGCGATCCGGTCGAAAGCCGGGCCGTTCCGGAAAAAGCCGCAACGATCCCGGAAGGGGCGTTCGGCGACCTGGGAAACGGATATTACCTCAATCCGATTTTCCCGGGCGACTACCCGGATCCCTCGGTGGTCAGGGACGGCGCCGATTACTACATGACTCATACGCCTCATGACAACAAGCCCGGCCTGATCGTCTGGCACTCGCGCGACCTGGTCAATTGGAAAGCCATCGGCTGGGCATTGACGTCCGGAACGGGGGAGATCTGGGCTCCGGATATCTTCAAATATAACGGCAGGTTCTATATCTACTTCCCCAACCAGACGACGCATTCCAATTGCGTCGTGACGGCCGATGATCCGGCCGGGCCCTGGTCCGAGCCGGTCGACCTCAAGGTCGGAAACATCGATCCCGGCCATATCGTCGGCGAGGACGGGAAGCGGTATTTGTATTTTTCCGACGGGAACGTGGTCGAGCTGGCCGAGGACGGGCTTTCGACCGTCGGACCGGTCCGCAAAGTCTACGATGGATGGGCGTATCCCGAGGATTGGCTGGTCGAATGCTTTTGCCTCGAGGCGCCGAAGCTTTTCCGGCGGGGCGGATATTTTTATCTGGTTTCGGCCCAGGGCGGAACGTCCGGTCCGGCCACCGGCCACATGGCTGTCGTCGCCCGTTCCCGGTCCGTCTTCGGTCCTTGGGAGAATTCTCCGTATAATCCGCTGATCCACACCCGCTCCGCTGCCGAGGCGTGGTGGTCGAAAGGCCATGCCAGCTTCGTCGACACGCCCGGGGGAGACTGGTACGTTGTTTATCACGCTTGTAAAAACAACCGGCGGACGAGGGGCCGGATGACCCTGCTCGAGCCGGTCGAATGGACGGCCGACGGTTGGCCCCGCCTGCTCGAAGGTTTGTCTCCGGATCAGCCGATTCCCATGCCTAAAGGCGAAAATGCGGGCTCGACCATCGACCGGCGCGGCGATTTTGAAACCGATTTTTCGGCTCGCCGCTGGCAGGCGGCCGGCGGCTGGGATCCGAGCCGATATGTTTTCGCGGGAAGCACTCTTCGGATGAAATCCTTCGGGGAAAAGCCGGAGGATTCCCATCCTCTCCTTTACCAGGCCCATCACGACCGCTACGAAGCGGCCGTCGAAATCGTAGCTGGGGGGAAGGGCTTCCGCGGTTTGATGCTGTATTACGGCCCGAAGTTTTATTACGGCTGCGGCCTCGGCCCCGACGGCGTTTACCGCTTCGGCGCCGGAGCGCAGGAAAAAATCGCCGGCCTTCCCGGCGGCGCCGCCGTCCATTTCAAAATCGTCAACGACGACCAGAACGTCGGGTTGTATTTCAGCGCGGACGGCGCGTCATGGAAGAGAGTCGAAGACGCCATGGATGTCTCGCCCTTCCAGACGAACCTGCTCCGCGGATTCCGCAGTCTCCGGATCGCCTTGTTCGCCTGCGGGGGAGGCCCGGCCGAAGCCGAATTCCGGAATTTCGCCTATCGGCCGAAGTGAGCGCTGCGGGCCGGCCCGGATTCGTCCGGGCTTTCAGGCTCAATTCGGGGCTTGCCGGAAAAAGACCGCTCCTTCGCCCGCGTCGCCCGTTACCGGGTCATTCACCGTGATCGTGATCAGGCTGTATTCCCCGTTTGTCTTTTTCGCCGGGAGGTTCGTCTGGATGATGTATCCGGTCATGTCCTGGCCGGGGCCGGCGGCTTCGAGGATCTTGTTGACTTTCAAGATGTTCACGGCCTGGCCGTCGATCGTCACGACGAGATCATTTGCGCTCAATTCGGGCGCCATGTCCAAGTGGGGGAGCTTCTGGAAATTTTTCATTCCTCCCGCCTCCGTGATCTTTTTGATGATCCGGGTCAGGCTCATCGGACGGAAGTAGATCATGTAAGAAGGGTAGCCGCCGTGCGGCCGCCAGGCGTTGATTCCATAGATTTCGAGCTTGTCGAACCGGGGATTGATCTCCAGGTCGCCGAAGGCGGGCACGGACCAGGCCCAGTATTCCAGGAAACGGATCTGGTAATCCTTGACCGCCAGCAAGGCCATGTAGCTCCCTTTTTTCGCGGTCAGGACATACGCACCGTCCTTTCCGGATGCCGCTTGAGCGACGGTCTCGAAATGCGCGTCCTTGAGCTCGATGGAGGCGCCCTCGATCGGCTGATTCTTGAAATCCGTCACCCTTCCGAAGATTTTCACGGTGTCTTGGGCGGGCTGTCCGGACGCCGGGATGGCGATAAAACACACGGCCGCGGTTAATGTCCAAACGGCGGCTTTTTGACGGATGCTTTTCATCGGCGGTTTCTCCCTGAGATCGTGTTCGGGAGGCATTTTACAACGTCCGGACTTTTCTTGACACCCTTCTCCCGTCGGGCCTATTCTTTGTCCATGACCCATTACCGCTGAGAGGAGAATTCCATGTCGTTCAACGCTCTTTTCCTCGCCCACGCCAAGGACGCCGATCCGGCAAAACATCGGGCTTTCATCGATACCGGCCTCTACCAGCTCGACGTCGTGATCTGCAAGAACCAGGCCGAAGCCCTCGAAATCATCGGGAAAATCATGCGGGAGAAGCGGCTCGATTCGATCATGCTCTGTCCCGGCTTCACCCACGCCGACGTGGCCGAAATCGCCGCGGCCACCGGCCATAAAGTCGCCGTCTGCCCGGCCCGGGGCGACGGCCCGTCCGCCCGGATCGCCGTCGAAGCCCTGGCCAAAGCCGGGGCGATTTAACCTGGATTATTCATAAATATTTTAAAATCTTATAGTGATCTTGTTTAAAGAAAGATGATAACAAAGAGTATTTACCCTGCGGGCGAGCCGATATGGCCACATCTGCTTCGTTGCGAAGGGTTTGCAGTGCGACGAGCACAGCTTCACCCTCCGGGCTTTGCCGTCCTTTGCGACGCTTCGGAGCCAGGGCGCGCCTCGCAGCTGCGGCCATCTCGACTCGTGCATAATCCAGGTTAATCAGGACTTTTATTTTTTCTCGAACAGATCCGCGTAGAACTTCTTGACGTATCCCGCCGGGACCTTGTCCACGGGGTAGGAGCCGTGCATCAGGGTGTGGACCCAGCGTCCGTCCCGTTTTTCCAGAACGCCGGTTTGGAAGACGTCTTTCAAGCAGGATTCCTTGCCCTTGTAAGAGCTGCAATCGTCTAAATAGCAGGAATACCAGGCCACGTCGCCGGAGCGCGAGAACATGATGCGCAGATCGCGGAACTCGAACCGCGTGCCGCGGAAATCGGGATCTCGCCAGCCCTCGGCGTGCTTCTTGAAGTTGTCCAGGCCGATGACCACACTGTCGGAAAAGAGCCAGAAGTGGAAGAGGTCGTCGGCCCATAACCGGAACATGGCGTCGAAATCCATTTTGATGGCCCAGCCGATCGACTGTTCGATGGCATTCTTCACCGCATCCCGATCGGCCGGGGTTTCAAAGGCGGCCAGGCGGCCGGCCATTCCCAGGGAAATGAGAGCGACCATCGTCCAAATGCAAAAACGTTTTTTCATGAGAGTCCTCCTTGTCGCGGGATTTTCCGCGTTTTGATTTGGGATAAGCGTTCTTCGACCGGCGGGAGGCGGAAAAGAAAGATGTACATCCGGTTGCTTTCAAACGTCTTGTCGATGCGCTCGAGGACGAAGCCGGCTTCCTCCATCCGGGCTTTCATCGTCTCCGGCGCGGTTCCTTCACCTCTTTCACCGGGCCGCTTCACCCACTCGGCGATCGCCAGGCGTCCCGTGGGCTTCAAGCCCTTCCGCGCGTTCCGCATCAGGGCGACCGGATCATTGAAATGGTGGTAAGAGGAGATGACGAAAATCAAATCCAACGAGCCCGGCGGAAGCTTGGGATCGGTGAATCCGCCGAGGATTGTCTCGACGTTATTGAATCCGTTGCGGCGGCAGCGCTCGGCGCAATGCCGAAGGGCCTCTTCGTCGATATCTTCGGCGTAGATTTTGCCGGTCGGGCCGACCCGATCGGCCAGGTTGACGACGTAACGGCCCTCTCCCGCCCCGATTTCGGCGATCGTCATCCCGGGGGCGGCCCCAATGATGTCCATCACTTTTTCGGGCGGCTGGAGTCGGTTGAGCCGGGCCTCGTTGGCGTTTTCCGCCGCGACGCGGCTTTTGGCGTCCTGCGGGAACGCCGCGCCGAAGGCGAGAAGAGCGAGCGCGGCAATCAATGGAACAGTCGGCTTGATGGTCATTATCTTTCATCTCCTCGGCCGGAGGCGTTCGACGATTTCCGCCGAGACCCAGTAGATGTCCTCGCCGCCGGCCTTGGAGCTGGTGAAAAAGAGATAGCGGCCGTCGGGTGAGATAATCGCTCCGTATTCGGAGCGCGCGGAGTTGACCTCCGGGCCCAGGTTCACCGGCTCGGACCAGCCGCCCTTCTTATCTCTGAAGCTGACATAGATGTCCGATCCGCCGATGCCGCCCGGCCGCTCGGACGAGAAGATGATGGTTTGCTCGTCCGGCGCGACAAAAGCGTCGAATTCCCGGTATTCGGTATTGATCGGGGTAGGGAGCTTTTCGGCGGGAAGATATTTCCCGCCCGCGAATTTCGAGGCGTAGATATCGTTCGTCGCTCTGCCCTCTCGCTGGGAATTGAAATAGAGCGTCCCGCTGAGCGTCACGACGGGATAATAATCCTCCATGGGTGAGACCGCCTCCGGGGCGAACGGCTCGGGCTCGCTCCAGCCGGAGCCGTCCCGGCGAACGACCCAGAAGTCGTGATTCATCCGGTCTTCCTGGCCGCCTGCCCGGGGGCGGGAGGAGCAGAAGACGAGGCGTTGGTTATCGGGGCAGAGGAAGAGGTCGATATCGCTGTATGTCCCGGAGAATGGAAGCGGTTGCGGCTCGGTCCATCGGTCCCCTTCCATCCGGGTGACCATCAGGGCCGACGGCTTTCCCGGAATCTCCCTGCGAGAGAAATAGAATTCTTTTCCGTCCGGCGAGAAAACCGAATTCAGCTCCCCGTATTTCGTTGAAACGAAGTCCGGGGCGAAGAGCCCGGGCGTCATCCCCGGTAACTCCTGGCCGAGATAGGGGCCCTTGAGGACCGGGAAGCCGCCCTGTTCTGATTGCGCCGGCCGCAGCTCATCGAGAACTTCTGCCGAAACCCAATAGAGGTCCGTCTCCCGGGTGAAGAAAATGTACTGTCCGTCGGACGAAAACGTGGGGCTGGACTCCGGCTTGTCGGTGTTGACGGCGGGGCCGAGGTTTCTGAGCTCGCTCCAACCGCCCGATTCGTCCTTGAACGCAACATAGAGGTCCCAATTCCCGAAGCCGGCTTCCTTGCGCGAATGCATCAGCATGGTTCGGCCGTCGGGGGAAAAGCAAGGCCCGCTGAACTGGAAGGCCAGCAGATCTTCCTTGAGGGGGATGGCAACCGGTTCGGCGAATCTGTCGCCGCGGCGCGCCGCTTGAAAAAGACGGCGCGTTTTGCCGTTCTGCCGCATGAAATAGATTCCGCCGTCCGGCAAGAAAGCCGGATGAGCTTCGATGTCGGCGGGATCATTGGTGAAAATGGGAGGACCCAGGCGGACGGGAGGTCCCCATTGATCCCCGATTTTCTCGGCCATCCAGATGTCCGGGATCTTTCCGGGCTCGCCTTCGCCGCTCGCGGGCCTGTTGGAGACGAAGAGGATTTTCATTCCATCGGGGGACAGGCTGGGTTCGATGTCCATGTAGACCTTGGAGTAGGGAAGAGCGACCGGTTCGCTCCAGGAATCTCCCACCCGGCTCCGGAGGATAAACGATGCGGCGTTCGTCGCCGGATCCCGCTCGGTATAGAGGATTTCGGATCCGTTGGCTGTCATCGTCAGCTTCATCTGGATCCCGTCCCGCGAGACCACGCCGGGCGCAAAAACCTCCGGCGTCATCCCCGGCGGCCGCTGGCCGAGGTAGGGGCCGGAGAGGGCGGAAACTTTCGCCTGAAGCTCGGGGATGTCCTTCGTTTCGACCCAGAAAAAGCGGGCTTGGTCGCTGACGAACTGCTGTCCGGAGGCCCTGATGAAAAAGAGGTATTTGCCGTCGGAGGAAAGCGCGGCGAAGCGCTCGAAGGTCGGGGTGTTGACCGGACCGCTGAGCCGGACCGGCTTGCTCCAAGTCCCATCGGCCGACGGGGAGCTGATGCCGATATCGGTCAGCATCGGCGGCCCCTCGGCCGGGGGGGACGAAACGAGAAGGAACCGTTCGTCGGGATCGATCCAGGGATCGGCCACGAGAGGAAGCTCGGCGATAGGGCCGGCCAGCTTCACCGGAGGGGAATATCGGCCGTCGGCGAAGCGGCAAACGAAGATCGCCGGCGTCCGCTCGGTGAGAATCCTGCCGACGAAGTAGATATTCCCGCTTCGGGCGACCGAAACCTGTCCCTTGGTCATCAGGGTGTCGGTCGTTGACTCGATCAGAGCGGGTTTGGTCCAGCCGGAACCGGATTTCTCAACATAAGCGATGGCCATCGTCTTAGGAGACGTCGCGTCCGGACCGGTAATCTCAACATTGAAAAACAGCCGGCGGCCGTCGGGGGAGAAAGCGGGACCGCCGTTGCCGACCGCGGCGAAGGGGGCGATGACCGGCGGGGAAAACTCTTTCCCGTCAAAAGCGCACCAGTAAATCGTCATTTGGCGGCCCTCCAGGGCGATCGCCGACCAAAAAACGCCCGACCCATCGGGGGCGAAGGCCAGCTGCCCATGAGGACAGAGTCCTTGATGCAGGGCTTCCGATAGGAATTTCATCGGCTCGGTTCCGGGCGGATTCTTGACGAAGAATTTCTCCGATTGGCCGAAAGCCGGCGAGGCGATTGTCAAAACGACAAGCCAGATCAAAATCGACGCCTTCTTCATGTGATTCTCCTTTCCCAATTCTTACTTTCCCGGCGTTCGTCGAGAATCTCCGCTAAATATTCCGCCGCGAACCTCACCGGCGCGGTGTCGCCTCTGTCGGCCGCAGCGCCTCGATGACGTCCGCAGAAACCCAGTAAATGTCGCCCTGGCGGCAGAAAAACAAGATCTTGCCGTCGGGAGACAGCGTCGGCAGCATGATTCCGCCTTCGAGATTCAACCGGGCGCCCAGGTCGACCGGCCTCCCCCAACGTCCGTCCTTTGTCCGGAAGCTGACATACAGCTTTTCCTTGAAGTCGAAAAGATGGAAGCTCTCGTCGGGCGACATGCAGGTGTGTTGATGGGAGAGCCATTCGCCTTCCGGAACGGAAGGATCGGGCTGAAGCCGGCCGATTTCGACGAGGAGGTCTTCGGCGTTGAGCTGATAGATTCTCGTTCCGATGAAAACGCTCCCGCGGAACGAACTCGAAGGGGACATGCCCTCGAGCTGGTGCCGGGGCGTTCCCCAGGAGGTTCCGTCCCGCTTCATCATCCAGACCTGGGTCATCCGTCTGCCCTCCCCGCTTCCGGGGTAAGGCCGGTTGCTGCAGAAGAAGAACGTTTTGCCGTCGCCGGTGATATGCGGCTCGTTGTCGATGAATTCCGAGTCAAATTCCGCCGGCCGCGGCTCCGTCCAAACGTTTTCGGCCAACCGGCTGACCATCAGGTCAGGGGCGGTCCCGAATCGAAAGAAATAATATTCCGACCCGTCCGGAGAAAAGGCGCCGCTGAACTCACGGGCATCCTTCGTCGAAACGATCCCCGGCGCAAATACCTCCGGCATCATCCCCGGCGGCTTCTGGCCGAGGTAGGGGCCGGACAGCTTGAGGAAGTCCGATCCCTGCGCACCGACGGCGAACGTCGCGGTGAAAACCAAACAGACGGTCACGAAAAGTTTTTTCATCATCGGTCCTCCCTCATATCAGCCATGAATCGGATCAAAAGATCCGCTCCGGGGCTCATAGCACAATCCGATAAGTCGCGTCTTTGACACTGAACGCTGTGAACGGCAATTCGATGGTCAATCCGTCGGCCTTCAGGATGAGCTTTTTCGCGGCTTCATCGACCGCGGGGGCCTGTTTCAAGCCGTGGATGGCCAGCCGGATCGTCCTGAACGAATCGTCGAACCAGGTCAAGCAGGGATGGTCGGCGATGCGCAGGCTTCCGGTTTCGTTTCCGGCCGCGAAGATCATCCGGTGGAAAACCTCGCCGTCCTCGAGAAGTTCGATCTCCAGGGGTTCGAATATCCTGATGGACAGGGGCTTGGCCGAAGCATCGATTTCGAGACGGAACCCGGGCAGGGCGGCATAGGCTTCCAGCTCCGCCTTTTTCTTTTGTTGCCAAGCGGAAAAATCCGTTTCAGCCGTCGCTTTCATCGCCTCGATTTCCGCGGCCCCAAACGACCGTGCGTCGGCGGGCGCCGCCGTCACGGTTTCCTTCAGAATATCTTCCAGAATGAGAGTGTCGTCCTTCTCCAACGCGGCTTTCCAGTCCGGCCGCAGCTTGTCCAGGATCATGGCGATCCACCGGCCTTCCACGTAACCGAGATCCCGTATTCCCGCCGGCGCGATGCCGTTGGTGATGTTGGAAGCGTCGAGCGGATCCTTGCCGCGGGCGACGCGCTCGATGTAATCGGACAACCCCTCCGTTCGCTGCAGCTCATTCTCGTATTGAGCGAAGGGCGCGGACAGCCCGGCCAGCCGTTCCTCCCGGCAACGCAGGGCCGCCACCGCCCATCCGGCGATGTCGGTTTTCGCCTCGGACATGACCGCCCGTTGAAAGGCCTCTTTTTCCTTCCGCCGGAGAAACAACGCCTCGGCCGTCTCTTCGGGATAACGGAGCAACAGGCCGTCGTTTTGCCGCCACCGGGGATGCCGCGTTCTTTGAAAGACGTGGAATTGCTCGTGGACGAGGATCCCGGCCATGTCCTTCAGCCCGTATCGTTCGCCCGTCCGGCGCGAACTCGCGCTGAGAACGCTGGTGGCCGTCCAGGTCTCTCCCAGCCGGCTGACGGAATTTCCCCGGACTTGAGGATGTTGTCCCTTGAACGTGAAAACGTCGGGGCGTGCTTCCGCCCGAAGGAATCCGTCGGGGATGTTCTGCGAATGAAAGAGGTACGTGTCGCGGCCGTCGAAGACAAGGACCGGTATTTTCGCCGGCTCGAATCCCGGCCAGAGGGCGCTCATCGGTCCGCCGTCCGCATGCTCCATCACCTGGAAAATGTCGGCGATTGGAACGCCCGGAACCTCTTGAGCTCCGGCCGCGGCCAACGGGAATAAAACGGTAAAAACGACCAACCGCAGCCGTCCTGGCGACGTCATCGTTTTTCGCCTCTTCGATCCCGCTTTTGCCGGATTTTCATCTTTAATCGGACTGGGGAAACGAGAAGTGCTGCGAGACGACGACCCAGCGGCCGTCGCGCTTCTCGAGAACCCCGGTCCAGCGGGTGTTCTCCCAGGAGGCCGGTTCGCCCTTGTAAGTGTTGATGTCGTTCAGGACGCAGAAAAACCAGGCGACGTCGCCGCCGCGGGAGAACGTGATTTCCAGGTCCTTGAGCTCGTGGCGGACATATTGAAAATCCGGGCTCATCCAGAAGGGGACGTTTTTCTTGACATCCTCGAAGCGCTTGATGACCCTGGCCCCGGGAGTCACGCTGATGTAATCCTCGTCCTGGGCGATGGAACCGAAGAAGAGGTCGAGATTTTTCGTCTTGGCCCAGCCGATCACATTGCTGATGACTTCGGCGACTTTGATTCTTTCCGTCTCCGGAGCTTGGGCCGGCGAAAGGTCCGTGAAGGTCTTCCCCGGCATTCCCGGCAGCATGAGGAAGATGTCCTTGAAATATTTACTGACCATGGCGATTTTCCCCGGCGCATCGCTCTCGAGCCGGATCGGAAGATGCCCTAGGGCGATATGATCCGGTTGGAAGACCTCCTGCAGGTACTTCGACATGTTCGGCTCGAGCGGGAACCAGTAGTGGAGGACGGCCAGGTCGAGCGGAGCCGTTTCCAGGCCGAACCCCTGGAAGACCTCGGGCTTTCCGGTCGAATCTCCTTCGTGGAAGATCCGCCGGCCGCCGATCTCGAAAAGAACCATCATGTTCATCGGCGATTCCTTGTCGCCGCTGTGAAGGGTCCGCACGACGGTAAAAGGGATGCCGGCGATATCCCGCATTGCTTTCTCCCCGGGCTTGAGGTCGAAAGAGACGACCCGGGGCGCGATCTTTGTCCAATCGGTTGCGGCTTTACGCAGTTCCGCCGCGGCGTCCGCCGGGACGACGAGAACCGCTTCGGGCCGCGATTCCAGGAAGCGGACGGCGACGCCGGCGGCGAAATGGTCCGGGTGGTTGTGGGTGACGAGAGCCAGCTTCACGCCGTCATACGGGGCTTCGCCTTTCATGATTTTTTCGAGGGTTTCTGGGGAGGGCGCCCGGTATTCCGGATTCGGTTTGTCGAACAAGGCGTCGATCAGCACTTTCGTTCCTCCCGCGCCGACGAGCACGCCCATGTTCGCGATATACTCCAGGGAGAGGGGGGCCTTGTCGGCATGGGCCGACGCATTGTTGGAAACCGATTCCCGGCCCAGCTCCCGAGCCACGGCGTCGCAGACTTCCTTGATCGGCGCGCTTTCGAAACCGTCGCCGGGGGGAGGCCCTCCGCCGCGCGGCCCGATCAATACCCGTTCCTTTATCCGGGTGACCTTCTCGGGGAACAAGGCCGGCCCATATGGGACATCGATCAAGCCGGCATCCCTGACGGTGTTGTTCCCGACGCAAAAGGAGGCGACGAGAAGCCCGGCGGAATAGGCGTCCCTGACGAACTTCAGGACGCCCGGATTTTCCCGGAATTTACGAAACTGCGGGCCGCTGGGGATCATCAAGGCATCGAACCCGGAAAGGTCCAGTCCTTCCTTGATGACGATGTCGCTGCGGAGAGCGACGTCGCGTTTCTTGTTGTAGCAGCCGCGGTACTCGCCGTCCAAGCCGACCCGCTTCATCGTCCAGCCCCGGCTCTCGATCTCCTCGGCCAGGGGGAAATACGCGTCGCCGAACCATTCCCCCAGGAGGACGAGAACATTGGGCGGCTTCGGATTTTGGGCCGCGACCGCCGGCGCCGCTCCGGCGCCGAGGATGAGCGCAAGGCATAAAACAGCCGCCTTGATGAAGATATTCTCCGGATTGTTCATTTGCTTCTCCCGACGATTCCCCAGGAGGGGGCGCCGTCGAATTTGGGATCATTGGTCAATCGGCGGACGTTTGTGCCGTCGGCGTTCATGACATAGATCTCGAAATTGCCGTCGCGGCACGATTGGAAGGCGATGCGCGTTCCGTCCGGCGACCAGCAGGGGAACTCGTTGACGGTGTTGTCCCTGGTGATGGGCGTATCGCGGCTCCCGTCGGCATTCATGACGCCGATTTCGGTGGTGTGGTTCGGGGGGAGACCGCGGAGCAATCCGTAGGCGAGCTTCGATCCGTCCGGGGACCAAACGGGTTTCATCCGGGATAGGCCCGGGGCGCCGACCGTTAGCCGGCCGCTCCCGTCGATGCCCATGAGATGGACGCTGAAGTCCGGGCCGTTACAGACAATGCGCTTCCCGTCCGGGGATATGGCTGGATAATTGAATCCGACCGACCCGTCCGTGACGCGCCGGATGTCGCCGCCGCCGGCCCCGGCGGAGCAGAGGATGGATTGTCCGCTTTTCGGCTCGATCTGATAATAAACCCGATTTCCGTCAGGCGACCAGGACGGCAGCATTTCGACATCAGCGGAGGCGGTGAGCCGCTGCTGGCCGCTGCCGTCAATATTCATGACGTAAATGCGCGATTTGCCGTCACGGTCGGAGGCGAAGGCGATGCGGGAGCCGTCGGGGGAGATGGCCGGGCTTCGGTCCTTCGCCGTGTTCGTCGTCAGCCGCCGCAGGTCGCTTCCGTCGGGGTTCATGAGATAGATTTGCGCGTTTCCGGTCCGGCTCGAATAGAACGCGATCTTCTCCTGGCCGGGAGCGGCGTCCGGGCCGTTCCCGGCGGCCGCCGGATCCGGGGCGAGGCCGAGTCCGAGGGCGAAAACGAAGGTCATGGCTAGAGAGAGCGAAACTTTCATTCGGATCCTCTCCTTATCGGCTTACTTTCCGGCGATCCGCTCCCAGATCGCTTCGACGTTGCTCTGGTGGAGGTCGACATCCCGCCTCTTGAGTATCCGGTCCTTGAAGTAGGGGAAGTCTTTTTCGATCGTGTACAAGGCTCTGGCGGCGGCCAGGTCGCCCCCTTTGTCCCGAAGCTCCCGCAGCCCGGTCCAGAGGATTTTCAGATAACGGTACTGCTGTTTATATGTTTCGACCTTGAGCCGCATGTCCGTGTGGGCGAGGTTGACGTGCTTGATCTCCCGTCCGCTCTCGACGATCCGCCCCCAGTTTTCCAGGATGACATCCAGGTCCCACGTCCCTTGCCTGTTCAGGGTGGGCAGCGACTGGTCGAACCACGTATCCCCGACCGCGACGAGGCCCTCCTCGGGAACGAAGATCATGATGTCGCTCGCGGTGTGATTCCCGCCCACGGAATAGAGCTCGATCGTCAGGTCTCCCATGAAGAGGGTCATCGCCTTGTCGAACACGATCGTTGGGAAGGCGGGCGTGAAGCCCGCTTGGAGCTCCTCGATGGTCTTTTTAAACATGAGGATGCCTTCGCGGTAGAAATGAAAATCTCCCGAGCCGGCCTCCGCTTTTTTCATCCGCTCTTCCCACTGAGGAATCATTCCCTTGAATTTCTCGATTTGCTTGGCCAGGCCCTCGCCTGTCTGCTCGCTTCTCATCCCTTCGGGAACGGTCCAGTGGCCGACGATATCCGCGCCGGCGTAGACCTGGTTGCCGAAAGTATGATCGTGATGAAAGTGGGTGTTGATGAGGTACTTGATGTCCTTGCGGCCGAAAGCGTCTTCGATCGCCTTCCTGATCCGAACATCGGACGACCGGTTGAGGTTGGCCTCGATAACGACAATTCCCCGGGCGGTATTCAAGGCGACGACACGGATCGTCTGCATGTAGTCGCCGACCCAGGCGAACATCACCCGGTCGCTGAATTTTTCCGTGTGCAGGGGTAAATCCCCCTCCTGCCCGGCCCGGGCGCCCGGCGTCCAAAGGAGCGCCAGGGACAACACGGCGGCGAAAGCGGAAATCCATCGTCTGTTCTTCACAACCCTCCTCCTCTTGAACCTCGATCGGTTATTTCTTACCGGTCGGGACATAACAGGCCCAGCCGTCCCAGGCCGGATTGTCGGTCAACCGGACCGGCCGGCCGCCGTCCAGGTCGACCTGATAAACCTCGAAGTTTCCGTCCCGGACGCTTTGGAGGATG
>Ga0172371_10003184_pt1 | contig 25606 bp, 22 predicted proteins | sample Lak12m_FD_114543 | JGI IMG/M metagenome (GOLD analysis project Ga0172371, IMG submission 114543) | Freshwater microbial communities from Kabuno Bay, South-Kivu, Congo - kab_022012_12m | ecosystem: Environmental > Aquatic > Freshwater > Lake | place: Democratic Republic of the Congo: South-Kivu... | reverse complement strand
TAATCCGATTGCGAAATACAGCGCCAGGATCATTCTTTCTATTTTCATTGCTCACTCCTTTTCTTGTAATTCTTTGATCAACTTATCAGCCTGGTTTTGCAGAAATGGGGTCAGCCATTTCGTTTCCTGAAGCTGCTTTAATATTACCGCGCGATTGTCCACTGGTCTGCCGGCCTTCTGGAGCAGTGTTGACTGGGTACGATAGGCCAGCGGCTGCACTGGCACCCACGCTTTCACGGAGGCTACATTCTCTGCGTGTTTCCCGTCAGAAGTCGTTACGACCATAACCACGTTCGTTCCCGCGTCGAGGAGAGGACTTCCAATCGGAAGCTGTACATTTGATTCTCCAGTTTTCATCAGTACGACCGTGTTGTTTGTCGCAACGTGCACTAAGGCCAGGTCGGAACTGTTAGCTTCCGCCGTGGCGAGAGGATAAAGATTTGTAACACTTACACCGAGCCGGACGAGGTTGCGGTCATTTGCCAGTTCGATGAACGTGTACGGAACGGGTTGGCCGTCCAAGACCTTTGTCACTCCCAGCGATTGCGCTCCAGCCAGCAAAGATTGTGATGTAAGGATATAGAGTTTTGATGAGGATTGAATACATACTCCCGCACCATCCCCTTTATCAGAAGTAACTCGAACTAGACTGTGGCAGAACGACGGGAGTTCTACCCTGCCCAACTGGTTGCTCTTTATTGCCGTCCTTATAGCATCACCGGGACATCCACAATTCGGACACATTACAGCCCGTTCAGAAACCTGCTTACTGCAGTCTGGACACGGAACAAGAGCCGCAAAGGCCGTAGAAAAGCATACAAGGGATATAGGAAGCGTTAGAAGAATGCTTCCAGTCAAGCCCTGACCAACAGGCCGTAGAGACAAGAACCACTGCATGAGGAAACCTCAATTCATGTGATAGTCCATTACTCTTATAGGGCCTTCAAAGCAATGCCATAATAATGATCTATTGTAATGACTATGCCATTGATAGATTATGTCACTTATAGTCTGTAGACCGCAAGTCTGAAATATCCCAGCATTTCAGCGATGACAATCGCTGGAGAGAAGATAAAACGAAGTTTCGGCCTGACCGTTCGAGGTTACAGGATGAAACTTGATATTTCTCAAGAGAAACTTGCGGAATTATCTGGGTTGCACCGAACCTATATTAGCGATATTGAGCGTGGTGATAGAAACGTCAGCCTGATTAACATCTCCAGGATCGCCTCGGCCCTTAAAATCCACCCATCAAAGCTTCTTAATGATCTGCCGTTGAGTTAACAAACGTCCGGAACAAAGCAATACCAAGTCAGTAGTTAAATACTTCTCTTCGTCTTACTTCGCGCCTTTGTGCCTCTGTGCCTTTGTTACTCTGTGCCTTTGTGCCTCTCTTCACTATCTTCCTGAAATACTCCAGCACCAGGGGAAGTCCATCGTCAATGTGGACTTTTGGCGTCCACTTAAGGAGTTTGCGCGCAAGGCTTATGTCCGGCTGGCGCACCCTGGGATCATCAACCGGCAGCGGTCTCAATACTATCTTCGATTTACTCCCCGTCAGTGCAACAATTTTCCTGGCGAGCTGAAGCACCGTCATTTCCTCCGGATTACCGATATTGATCGGACCAGTTTCTTTACTCCTGGCAAGGGCGTAAATACCTGCAATCAGGTCTGAGACATAACAGAAACTGCGCGTCTGGCGTCCATCGCCAAAAACGGTTATCGGTTTTCTCCTCAGCGCCTGGGAAATGAATGCAGGGACTGCCCTGCCGTCGTTTGGCCTCATCCGCGGTCCGTAAGTATTGAATATCCGGACTATTTTCGTATCTACTCCATGATAACGGTGGTATGCCATGGTAATTGCCTCGGCAAAACGCTTTGCCTCGTCATACACGCCGCGGGGCCCAACCGGGTTCACATTACCCCAGTACGACTCTTTTTGAGGATGAACAGTCGGGTCACCATAGACCTCTGATGTAGACGCCAAAACGAATACTGCCTTCTTGGCACGCGCCAGCCCCAGTGCCTTGTGCGTCCCCAGCGCACCAACCTTAAGGGTTTGAATCGGAAGCTCCAGGTAATCAATCGGACTTGCAGGCGAAGCGAAATGGAAAATGAAGTTCACCTCGCCGGGAAGATAGATGTACTCGGTCACATCATGCTTGATGAATCGGAAACGCGGATTTCCCTCAAGGTGCGCGATGTTCGCAACATTGCCCGTAATAAGGTTATCCATGCAGATAACAGAATGTCCCTTTGCCAGGAGCAGATCAGCCAGGTGCGAGCCAAGAAATCCCGCTCCGCCGGTGACAACTGAAACGGGCTTCTTCATTCTCTTTTTCATATCCGTGATATCCTTACTATCCGTCAGAATCTTGTTCTTCTGCGACGATTATGTGGTAGGGCGTGTCGTTCCGCGACCGCCGCGGACGGCGACGGAGCGCCGTCCCTACCTTTTGGTTGCCACTCCCGCGCTGTGCCATCAGCGGTTCAGTTCATTCTTCATTCAACAATCCGCAATCTGCACTCGCCAATTCCCTTATTACGCCATCCTGAAATCAATCACGGTCTGCCGGTAGGACTCCGGCAGTCCGATGTCAAACCTGCTCCCCTTGATGATACGGGCGGCAAATCCGTCTTCCTGCCTCATGCGTTCCAGGCAGGACGTAAGCTGGAATTCCCCGCCTTCCCTGTTGTTATGACGGATGTTATCCTGGATGTAGTCGAAAATCGAGGCCTTCAGCACATACAGGCCGAAAACCGAAAGGAACATGTCTTTCTCCAGGCCATCCACCTTGAGATGCTTCCGCGCATATTCCTTGTCCGGCTTCTCCTTGAATTCCGTGACCGACAGCAGTTCGTTACGTTCAATCCAGGTGCCCCCGACACAACCGAAGTTGTGCACTTCTCCCGCAGGAGTTACCTTCAAACCAACAACACTCTGGCCCAGCTTTTCGTACACATCAAGCACCTGCCTGGCGCAGGAAGCATCTGTATTGGAGGCATAAAGATGATCACCCAGCAGAAGGAGGAAAGGTTCCTTCCCGACCCATTCCCTGGCGCAGTTCACGGCATGACCAAACCCCTCCTGCACATCCTGGGAGACAAACGTCACGCGTCTGCCTATGTCCATGAGGTAATCGTTGTACTTTTTCGCTTCATCCGAAAGTTTATTATAGTTCTCAATGGGCGGCGGAGCCCCGAAGAAATCTTCGAATATCTCCCGGTCAGCGCCCTGGACAATCACGCAGACCTCCTCAATCCCCGCGCTCACCGCCTCTTCAACAATGGCGAGAATGACCGGTTTGATGCGCCCTTCCCTGTCGACAATGGGAAATAATTCCTTCTTGATCGCCTTGGTTGCGGGAAACAGCCTTGTCCCGAATCCTGCCGCCGGAATGACCGCCTTTCGCACCCGCAATCCAGAGCGGAGGACAAGGTTCAAACATGGCATTTTCAGGTCACGCTCGATTATTTCCATCACCTTTATCTGGCTTTCCTCGTCCTTCGCAACGAACTGGGCGCTGCCGTCCCCCTGTGACCCTACCCCTTTACCACCGTAAACATATTTCTGGATCGGCTTGTAACTCAATACCTTGTGCAGAACCGGCGCCGTAAGCTGGGAAGGACATGCAGGCTGCAGGTACTTGTCAAATTCCTTCTGGGCCCTGACCATCAGTTCTCCAAGACGCGGAGCATCGCCTTCCTTCAGGGCCTCACACGCCTCGGCAGTTATGCCGGCGCTTATGGAACCAAGATATTTCTGCACGTTCTTCTGAATATCATTCTCGGCGAAGGGATAACAGTGGTTGAGCCTGTTGAGTATCTCCTTGGTGTCCTTGCTCGCACCAAGGTCAACAATGACAAAGAAAAGATCCTTTTTAACGGTTAATTCGTTTACATCCATCCGGTCGCCGTCAAACGTCATCATTATCGGCCTGTTCCCGTAGGCACAACCCTGGTCCATCCTTCCGCATCTTGAGGGCGTGGTGATTTCACCCATGTAGGCAAATTCCATTTCGCCGCGGATTGTCATCTTCAGATCATAAATCCTGTTGAAAGCACGCGCCACCAGCACGCAGACCGCGGCACTGGATGAAAGCCCCTTCTTGATCGGCAGGTCGGTCATGTAGTTGTTGATTTCCAGCCCGCGAACGCGGTAATGGGTCATGACCTGGTAAGCCACACCGGCCGCATAACTGAAGAAACCGCCCTTTTCCGCCTCTTCAAGGAGCGCATTGCGGTCCATGGGAATTTCGAAACTCATGATATTCGCATCATCGCCGATCTTGGAATGAAGGATGAACTTGGTTGGGTGCGGCTTCACTTCGGCATGAAGACCGTGGTTCGTCCCGCATATTATCGTAAAACCTTTTTCCAGCTCAGCGTTTATGCGCCTGTAGCTGCCGGCCCAATCCGTATGTTCACCAAAAAGGCATATCCGTCCTGGTACAAAAATGTTCATTTCTTACCTCTTCCCGCCCTTCCTGTTCCTGCTCCCTGCTCCACGCTTTTCGCTCCCTGCCCTTCTTCTACTAGCATACTTTTCATCAACGACTCAAGAGCCTTTAAATCAGGCACCACGAAATCAGCCTTAGTCTCATGCCTGCTGTCCGAAACAAGAATCGTCCGGCAGCCGGCGCGGCGCCCCGCTTCAATATCGTTTGCGCTGTCGCCAATCATCCAGGAGGATTTCAGGTCCAGGTCGTGCCGCTTTGCGGCTTCCAGAAGCATCCCCGGTTTGGGTTTCCTGCACTCGCACTCCCATTCCCCGTGCGGACAATAGAGAATATCCAGCAGGGGCAGTCCATGCTTTCGCGCAAGCAGTTTCTTCAATTTGCGGTGTATTTCCCCGAGCGTCTCAATGGTCATGATCCCCCTGGCAACCCCGCGCTGGTTGGTAACAATCACCGCCTCGTACCCCATTTCAATGACAGTACGCAGGACTGCCGGGAAATCCGGCATCAGGTGGAAGTCCTCCCACCGCTCGACATAACCCGGGCCGGGTGACTTATTGACAATTCCATCCCTGTCAAAGAAAATACATTTCTTCATATTGTTATTTCCCTGCATCTCTACCGGACAATAATCCTCTTCTCCCCGAACAACTGGTGCCTCAGGGACCCCGTGCTGTACGCCACAGCCCTGACAGTGTGCGCCCCTTTACCCAGTGCAGCAGCGTCCAACAGAAGAACACTCTCATTCCCAACGACCCTGCCGTCCACCAGGAACATGAATTTCCTGTACGAACTCTTCTGCGCACTGTGCACCCCGGCAGTCAACTTGACAACGCCCGAAATCGTCTCCTTCTCCAAACCCGCCAGCTCAACATCTCCTTTGGGCGCCCAAGGACTGGCAAGAGGATCACCCGCAAGCAGGAGCTGGAGCGGACACCTGATCGACTGGTAAAAGCTTTCCATCACCGTACAGCCCTTTGCATAGTGGACATAAAACCGGGCGGATGGGAACTTCGTCCACAAACAATATGGTTCCGTAACTGCACCGGCCGAAGCCGTGGCCCCGGCCTTGATCCAGGCGCTGAGTTTCGTCTGGTTTGCACTTGCGAAAATACCGGCCGCGCTGGTCAAATGCTCGGCCATACTGCCCGGCAGGAAAGCGTTCCAGCCTTCCTCCGGCTTGACTTCCACCATCCCGCACATTACCCCCAGTATTCTCTGGTCGCCGGATGGCAACTTGCTGCTGATAACCCCTCTGACTCCCAGTGTCCTGAGATCTTTAACAGCACGTGGATACTGCCAGGCACGGCAGACAGCGCGGACATCCTCTCCAGTCACGAAATAAACCGTTCCAGTCGGCATCGTCCCGTCGGAAGTGGCGCCCCTTCTAAGACACTTGAGTACAATATCCCTGGTATTGCCGCGTTCCCCCATGCATCCGAGCACCATGCTTGGCACGGGCATATCTTTACCCATCCATGCCCGGTAGACATCAAAACTCTGCGACGAAAAGGCCCCGCCATCAGGATTGTCAGGCCCACAGAACAACGGCGAGATATACCGGCCCTTCATTGTTGCGTCCGAATCCGGCAGCCTGTTGCGCAGAAACGTCAGGCCCTGTATTGAAAGCTGGGGGTCAAAGTTTACGGCTGATGGAAAGTCAACCGAGTAAACCCACGCAAGGATATGATCGTCGATCCCGCGCTTCGCAATCTCGCTGGTTACAGGTTCCCAGATCAGCCTGGTGAAATCCTTCCTCGTGATGGAAGTCAGCGCTGTTTCAACCGGCAGGCGCAACCGCACAATGTTTACAGCGGGAATGCTCCGCAGTTTAGCGTATTCATCAGCTATTTCGACCGAATCCTTCGATTCCTCGTTTACCAGCAATAACACTTCATGCGGACCCAGGGCGAACACCTGCTGTGCAAGCATTGGAATAATCAGGAAAACTGTCAGCAGTATTCTCATGCCATGACTCTATAAAAATCGACGCTCTGACGCAACCTAGTTAATCAGCCACGAGACACTTGATTATGAGCCTGAAACTTCGTATGCATTTCATCGAAAGAAAGCTCTTATGAAACAGACTGTAACGGCAATATTACTGGCATCCCTGCTTGGAGGGACTTCTTTCGCCACAGATTGGAAGCTTGTCTGGGCGGATGAATTCGATTACAACGGACTTCCTGATCCCTCCAGATGGACCTATGAAACCGGCTTTGTCCGTAACAACGAACTTCAATATTACACCAGCAAAAGGAAGGAAAATAGCCGTGTTGAGAACGGAATGCTGATAATCGAGGCACGAAAGGAACAATTCAAGAACCCGGCTTTTGCCGCCGGCTCAACAAAAAAAGGAAAGACCAAAGAGTATGCCGATTACACCTCCGCGAGCATAACGACTCTCGGTAAAGCTGCATGGCATTACGGCCGGGTGGAAGTCAAGGCGAAGCTCCCGAAAGGCCGGGGAATGTGGCCTGCTATATGGATGCTGGGAACCAACATAAAAACGGTCGGCTGGCCGGCATGCGGCGAAATAGATATCATGGAAAACGTGGGCTTCGAAACCAACACAATACACGGCACGATACATACAAAGAAATACAACCACGTGGCAGGAACAGCCAAAGGCTCAAAAACCGAGATCACGGCGCCATACGGGGACTTTCACGTTTATGCGGTCGAATGGGATGCCAGGAAGATCGACTTCTTTGTGGATGACAGGAAATATTTCACATTCAACAACGATGGCGGCGGCGATGACGCCTGGCCGTTTGACAAGGACCAGTACCTCATTCTGAATATCGCCGTTGGCGGCTCCTGGGGCGCCGCTAAAGGGATAGATGAATCAATCTTTCCCCAGAAATTCTACATAGATTACGTCAGGATCTACCAGAAAGCTGACCAGCCGAAATAAGAACTTTGGAAGGTATGCACAAATGGCATGGGTAAAAATGCGTGGAATAGAAGGCCTGGTTTACGATCCCGGCCAACACCCGAATGTCAAACGAAAGCACAACTGCCCGGACTGCCTGGTCTGCCAGATGTGCAGTGATACACGCTGTGACCAGTGCCTGAACAGGAAGAAGTGTTTAAAGAAAAGATGCAGGAAAAGTTGAACGATCGCCAGATTCAACCCGCGTGATACCCCCCCCCAGGAAGACCCCTACCATGCTGTCGGGGTTTCCCCGACAGACAGGACCTGCCTTTTTTATTATCTTCTTAACTTCGGACAAATCCTGGCCTTTGGCCAGGTGTAAACACGTTACGCAGTTTTTTACAAGACATATAAAAGAAAGGGAGGAATGACCATGACAGCAAAAGCAAAGAAGAAGACCGGTAAACGCGTGTTTTCCCCGGAAGGCGCCGTCGCCCAGTACGCAAACCAAATCACATGGCGACTGCTGGGTGACCTCAAGAACATACGTAAAATGTACCTCAATATCTCTGTCCTCCTGGCAAAGGTACGCGATGAAAAGCTTTACGCCGCACTGCATTTCCCCGACATGGAAACCTACGCGCGCGACCGGCTGAACCTCGGCAAATCATCGCTCTACAACTACCTCATGATCCACGACTGGGCCGCCAAGAAACACCCCGACTGGCTCAACCCAAAAACAAAAGGCCCCAAACTGGATTTTTCGGATGTCGGCGACCTGATGTGGATCGAAAAGGAATTAAGTCAGCCGGACATCACCGAATCCAAAAAGGCGAGACTCCAGGAGCTCCAGCAGAAAGCGATTAAAGGGACCCTGAAAAGGACCGAAGTACGGGAACTCAAAAAGCCGGCAAATACTGTCAAAGACGGCATTAAGAACCTGACTTCGAAGATACGTCTTATAAGGAAACGTGCTAATGAGATGGCAAACTGCCCACCTGAGGCCATCGAGCATCTGGATGCGGCAATTGAAATTCTGAGCAACGCTGACGCTATGGAAGTTGCCCGGCTGGACATCCTGTCCACTCCTGGCAAAAAGTGGCGCCAAATATTTGTCGTATAACTTATTGTTAAACAATCAGTTGCCAAAATTCCAGCCGGCTGGAATGGCGCGTTCCATCGTTATGTTTTCCAGGGACGCATCTTAAGGGCGTGTTGCCCAAATCGAGATTCCTCGACTTCGCTCGGAATGACAGTCTTGATGCGATCGAATTTACTTATGAATTGTCATGCTGAGCTTGTCGAAGCATCTCGCCGTAGGCGTTCTTTCCATTTGGGCAACAAGCCCTTAACATTGTAGGCCAGACCCCTCAGAGAAACTGTGCAAATGCCGCCACTTCAGGGCTTCTGTGCGGAACTGCGCCGTAGCCAGCGCCTCCGTTTCGCCATTCGGCGAAACTACGGCGAAAGACCATCTTGCCTCGCCGAAGTCTGTTAACGAAGGCGGGTGATTAAAAGGCTTCACATGTCAGATTGCGGAAATAGAAAATAGGTGACGGTTGCGGTCTTGACATCTATCTGTCCCGGGAGTACTTCTTGCTAAATTCAAACATGAACACTGGTCTGCAAAATGGTCATTCCGATTTCTGCCAGGAATCCCTGGAGAATCTTATGATAAAGCCTCGTAAGTGCAGTACGATTCTCTCCGCAGTATTCCCGTTCTTTCTTCCTGCCTTGTGCCTGTTGCTGTCCGGCTGTGCGACCATGCAGCAGATGTATTCCGGCCCGAAACTGCCAAATGATGAAGTGTCGGTATTTAATCTGGCCAGAAATATTTATGTGTCTCAGCTAGACAATGCGTTCGTAGGCGGCTGGGTCAGGAAGATAGAGTGTCTTCCCGGCACTCATAAGATGGCCGTGAATTATTCTTCCCAAGCGGTCAGCTCCGGTTATAGCGGTGGCTCAATAACGACAACAGAGAAAACAGCCGGGGCGCTCATACTTTCTTTCGATACAAAGGCCGGTCATGAATATGAAATAGACGGGGTGTTCTGCGTGATGAGCGGGGGAAAAGTCTATTCCACGTTGGCATATGCTTCTTACATGTGTACAAATCGTTTAGGTGACTGGCTTGGTGGCCAGAGAATATTTGTCCCGTTTGTATTTGACCGGACAGACTGCGAATTTGTGCAGGATCACGACACAAAGAGAGCCTTGAGCACAAGTATTATCCTGTCTTTGATTTCAGTACAGGACGCGACTATCGGGCTTGCCGTGAAGAAAAAAGCCATGTCGGACCCCGAAGCGATGAAGGCGGCGAAGGAGTTGAAAGTTGACGACTTTTCCGGGGAAAAACTTGCTGAATACATGCAACTGACAAAAGAAAAGAAGCGCAGAAGCCTGATTGTCACGGAAACTTCTGCCGAGAGTGCGTCTGTCTTTCAGAATAAGGCCGTTACCAGTAAAATGCCGGTGCGAAACACTGGTCATACCAGGAACTGGAACACATATATAACCATGACAGATACACTGGGCGTCGAAGCTGCTTTCAGGATATGGAGCACGAAGTGCAAGGATCCTTTAGTGGATGCTGCAGGAATGATGTTCGGCGTGCCTGTAAAGGTGGGCGATGGGGTGATTCTCCTGGCTGATATCGACATGGTCCGGGAAATTCGGAAGACCAACAACGTTCATCTGGTGACCCTTACGACGAACAAGGTCTGGAAGGGCATAATTGACTGTCAGGTTGTTGCAGGCAAGGATCGCATGTACGACTTCGACAATATCACATCGATGAAGGTGGTTCCCTCCGAGAAAAACTGGTACAATCGACCGGACGAAGAATGGGAGATCAATGTTATTACCCCGGTCAGTCTCACGCGGAAGATTGGACGTCCAAAGTTTATTATTGAATATGAAGTGCCGTCCGCTGATGGTAAAACCACACTCAAGCAGTCGAAAAAAAACGTGCAGTTCTCGATCCAGACCGCCGACGGGACGAAAGCAATTGTCAACTTCCAGGACTTCACGGAAATCATTTTTTCTCCGGATGGGAAGGGCGGGACAACTGTTGAACTGGTTACTCCGAGCAGAGTCAGGTCTTCAGGAAAACTGGTGCTTAACTATTCATGGAACAAGGATTTTTATCCTGCCAAGCGCTTCTACCTTGTTGCGCAGTTTGCCGACTGCCTGGCTTACGTACTGCTTGCCAATCCAAATTGTAAACTAACTGCCGTTCCAAAGCCTTGACCACTTTCGGGGTCAAACTGCAAGTAACAATTATAGCATTGACCTGGTCGCTCGGGGTCAAACCTGTACGGCGTGTTGCCCCCTCTACCCCTCTAATCCACTTACTTTAACAGTCTTCCCAGGATGATCGGACCGGCAACGGCCACCGCAAACCAGAACATCATCTTCAGTGCGGCACTGCTTATACGGTGATCGAGAGACACTCCGCCGGGAACCCGGAGCCCGCGTTTCTTCAGCTCTACTTCGATGTCCTTCATCCATGGAATGATGCACAGCGTTGGTATCATGAGAATTCCTCCCAGAACAGTGCCAACGCCGCAAACAAACATTGTGACTGAAGATGGACCGGAAATCAGCATTTCAGCAGTCGCCGAAATGCCGGCGACACAGAGAAAGAAGCATGACCCTGCAATCCAGCGGACAATCCTGTGATGCCGATAGAGCACTTCTGTGCTGGTTCGGGGGCCATACTGCCAGATGATAATATCGTTCATACTGTCCGTCCGGCCCGGTTCAACAGCCTGCGGGCGCCGGCGAGCGGCGCCCCTGCATCAGATTCCCGGCAAAGGCGAGTCAGTACTGCTTCCACTCCGGGCGAATCCAGGAACCATCTTTCTGCTGAAAAGGAAAATCCGGGAATCCTGAGCCGTGGAACAATGTTGTGATTGTACCGTCATCTGCAACGAGTAACAGATGAAGACCATGGGCGTAGTCGTATTTGGGTTGTTCATCAATAAAGACGACATAACACGAATTGCTGATATAACGGGCTGAAGTGCGATTTATTCCGCTGGCAAGGAGCGTGGTTTCCGCCGGCAGACAAGCATATGAAATCACTGAACCTTTCGGCGGTTTTATACTGCTTAAACCCCTGGTCACTTGAGTTGGAACATTCTTGCAACCTGAAACGCAGATTATAAAGCACGCCAGAAGTGTTGTTCCAATATATTTCATTTTTCAGACAGGACGCTGATTAATACTGTAAAGACAGGTACTAAATCCACGGGTTGTGATCAATGCCGAATGGCTATGAATTTCAAGACTTTCACAACTATAAGCCAGGAAGGCGAACACCGGGGAAAAGACAGGCCCGCAAAACCGGAAGAGCAGAAATAGACATAAAACGTTGTCCGTCTCCGTTACAAAGTAACTACGCCGGACACGCTTCGCCTTCTCTTTAATTCTTCGTGGCTGCGCCACGGTAGCCTTAAAGGCGAAGCGTGGTGGAGGTAAGGGGAGTTGAACCCCTGACCTTCTGAATGCCATTCAGACGCTCTACCAACTGAGCTATACCCCCACAAATAACAGGCAGACAGGCTTTCCCGTCTGTTGGAGAAAAGCGCGGGAAACTATATAACAAAATAACGGACTGTCAATTCCCATTACCTGCAGCCGGCCTGTCTGGATTATTCCGGCGCTTCAGGACGGAAACAACAGCCTTAAACTCGTCCCTGCTGATCAGGCAGATAATAACAGTATACATCAAAAGCCCTATCCCGATACTGCCCAGCACATTGACACCGAGGAACAACGTTCCCTTGAGTCCAGGCAGAACAACCCGGGGAAGAAGCCTGTAAAATACGAAATAAACACCCGCACCCATGGCTGCCGCCGCAATAACCATCCTGGAAATACTGCCAAATATTCTGCCCCACCCCGGCGACCCTATCTTCTTCGTAAAAATCCAGGCAAGCACAACGCCGTTAATCGTCTCTCCAACCACGGAGCCAACAACAATTCCCACATGTTTGTACTGCAACGGCAGGAATATCACTCCGGCAACATTGATTGAGAAACTTACAAGAATCGCCCATAGGCTGACACGAACAGGGGTTGAAGTATCTTTCAATGCATAAAAAGCCGGAACAAAGACCTTGCAGAGGCTGAAAGCTATCAATCCCGGGGCATAGAAGAACAATGCGCGCGACGTAAGCACTGTAGACTCTGCCGTAAAACTGCCGCGTTCATAAATCAGCCTTATTATGGGAGCGGAAAGGACCATTATTCCCACGGCGGCAGGAATCATAATCAGCATTAAATGCCTCAGCGACGAATTCATCGTCTGCTTAAGCCCATCCATGTCCGAATTTGTTGAATACCTGGAAAATACCGGCAGCAGCACCGTGCCCAATGACGTGGCAAAAAGGCCGTGAGGCAGATACACCACATTACCCGCGTAAGTCAGCGCGGCAGGAGCCCAGTCAGCCGCGCAGTAGGCAATCACGGTTCCAACGACAATATTAACCTGGGTCACCCCCATCCCCAAAGCCACGGGAAGCATGAGAACAAGTATTCTTTTGATGCGCGGATCGGCCCAGTCAAAAGAAGGCTTCGGCTTGAAACCAAAACGGCCAAGCATGGGCAATTGAAAACCAACCTGTACAAAACCGGCAACAATGACGGCAAAAGCTATCCAGTAAACCTGCTGCTGCTTTGTCTCTCCGACATGCGGACAAACCCATAACATCGTTGCTATCATTACGAGATTGAGCAGTATCGGTGTTGCGGCAGGAACCGCAAAATGAAGAAACGAATTAAGAATGGCCGTACACATTCCTACCAGGCAGATCAAAAGAGCATAGGGCAGCATGATCCTTAACAGATCCATTGCAAGGAAAGCCTTTTCATCAGGCCGGACGAACCACAAATACAGCGATATCAGTGTGATCCCGGCCACCGATACAATCGACAGGAAGACTGCAAGCATTGTTATTACCCGGTTCGCAAGAGCAAACGCACTCTCCCTGCCTTCTCCCTGCAATGAATCCGTAAAAACCGGGATGAATGCCGCGGATAATGCCCCTTCTCCAAAAAGACGGCGGAACAAATTCGGAATCTGGAACCCAACGTCGAAAGCGGACTTCACCATTGACGTCCCGAACAGAGAGGCAAATGCCATATCACGGATGACACCAAGAACACGGCTTATCCCGACAAAAGATCCGATAATTCCCTGGGCCTTTACTATACTCCTGAAACGCACCAGTTACTCCCCTTGAAGCAGGGATTCCACTGCTTCGATTATCCTTTGCGGCTTGATAGACCTGAGGCTGGCTTCAGCCTCAGAGGATGAACGCTCAATGTCCCTCGACCGGTTGACGCCTTCGTCAAATATTACACGGCATCTCTGCCCCAGAGGCCCGGTCTTGGAAGGATCAGTAATCCCGAAAACAGCAACAACACTGGTACCTGTAGCCGCGGCAAGATGCATCCCGCCGCTGTCATTCGTCACAACAACACGGCAAAGCCCGAGCATGGCGGCAAGTTCCGGAATAGAAGTCCTGCCCGCCAGATTCAAGGCATTCTGTCCGATACTTCCCGCAACACCGGCACACAAGTCCGCCTCAACGCCAGACCCCATAACCAGCAATCCATACCCTGATTTTCCCAGTGTTTTACCAACTTCCGCAAAATATTCCGCAGGCCACCGCTTCGCCGGGCCGTATGCAGCGCCAGGCATAAGTCCAATCCAGCCTTTGTATTTCCCCGGACCAAGCAGGTCCTTTGCCCGGGCAACCCCTGTTTCCGGCACATTCAACCTTGGAATCAACGGTCCATGCCAGTCATTTGCAACATCCATGATTTCGAGATATTCCCATGCCTGATGCATCCTGTCCGCATGTTCCGGGGGATAAACCACCTCTGTAAGCATCCATCGCCGCTGATGGCCCGCGAAGCCCTGGCGGGAATGCACCCCGGCAAGAAACGGAACCAGCGCGGAACGAAACGAATTCGGAAAAATAAAAGCGGTGTCGAAACAGCACTCTGCCAGTCTGCCTGCTGTTTTAAAAGCGCCGGAAACTCCTTCCAGCATTGTCGCCGCCCCATCCACGCATGGATGCAGGCCCCAGAGATCGATAAGCTGCGGCTTTACCAGCATTGTAATACGGCAGGACGGAAACTTCTCCCTGAAACGCTGGATGGCAGGCATGCTCATGATGCTGTCCCCCAGCCAGTTTGTCCCGCAAATCAGCACATTCTCCGGCATAATCCTAATCTCCCGCCAAACATCAATTTGAAATCAGAGAAAACGTTATTCCTTTATAATTGCCGGCGGCGTCATTTGAAACATATACGGGAAATGCATTGATGGAAATCCTCTGCGCCGCTGAGTATCTCAATGTCCACACGCAGAAAATAAACAGGAACATCACAGCGGTACAACCGCGGAAAGCGGACAGCATCCTTTTCGGTGGTAATTATCGCCTTTGTGCCAAGCTTCCTGCTCTTGTTTACGATATCGATTACTTCCTGCTCGCTGTACCTGTGATGATCAGCAAAACGGTTCCTGTCAACAATCACAGCCTTAAGCTTTTCCATTTCTCCTTCAAACCCGGAAGGAACCGCTATTCCCGAAACCACGGAAATCTTCAATCCATCAAGGTACTCCAGGGGCTTCCGCTCAGATGTAAAGACATTCTGGAGATATCGCGCACAGTGCCTGCACTCAATGATATCCGCGCGCTTGTTTAGCTTCCTTAGCCGGTTGCGCAATTCATCAACCCCCTGTCCGTCGGACTTGGTAATGAATATAAAATCCGCACGCTTTAAATTCTTGATTGGCTCCCTCAGGATTCCGCGGGGCAAAACCTTTTCGTTCCCGAAAGGATTAGTCTTGTCGACAAGAAGAATCTCAACACGGTGCTTAAGCGACAAATACTGGAAACCATCGTCCAGGATAAGGGTATCACAGCCCATCTTGTTTATCGCATACCGGCCGCTCTTAACACGGTTCTTATCGACAAGCACGCAGACATTGGGAAGGTTTGAAGCCAGCATGTACGGTTCATCCCCGCTCATCGATGAATCAAGCAGCAGCTTGCTACCGTCCGAAACCACCCTCGGGGGCCGGAGAAACTCGCGGAAAAGAAGCTTATCCATGATTTTCTCAAGGAAGGGCGGTTCTTCTTTCTTATAACCACGGCTCAAAATTGCAACCTTCCGGCCGGCTTTCTGCAGCTCACGCGCGAAAATCTCCACGACCGGGGTCTTGCCGGTACCACCTACAGTAAGATTCCCTACGCTGATCACCTGGCAGCCCAGCGTATGATGCCTGAAAATGCCCTTTGAATACAGCAGATGGCGCAACTGGACAACCATACGATAGAGGCGGGAAAACTGCCTGAGTATCACCAGCGCCAAGGCCGTGGCACGGGTCCCCTTGTAGTCAACGGGGCAATGAATCAGAGCCGTGACATACTTCTCAACCTTTTCCAGCTTGTTTGACTTCATAAGAATCTATTCCGGTATTAAAACCCCCTGCTGCAGGAAAGACTTCCTGTTTGCCCGGCCATTTATTCAATTAATTACGCGATTTTATCCATAATGTCGAGCAACGAAAATATTTAATGACATCTTGATTGAGCCAATTTCCTGTGGTAAATACTTTGCCCATGTTGTCGGTAAAGTCAGATCTCCTGACGGACAACATGCACAGAAACAATGACATGATGATTTCAGGCCTGGCTGCCGGAAAAATATCTAAAAAAACTGAAGGGACTCTGGCAATATGAAGATTCCGCTGAACATCGGAAACAACGGCTCGCAATCCAGCAAATCAGCCCAAATGAAGGTTCTTGAACGCGATATACTCGCGACAAGAAAGGGTGACTGGAACGCAAAGAACAATCTCACACGCACATTTACTCCACTCCTCCTGTCACTGGCAGAAAAACGATCCACGGATATAGCCCAGAAAAACAAACTGGTGGAGGCAGGAAAAGAAGGGCTGTTTACGGCGGCGAGGAAATACAGGGAAAACATGGGCCCCGAAAAGTTCCAGGTCTTCGCACTCGACTTCATTGAGTCCAGCATGGATAATTCGGGAAAGAAGGTCGGGTTCTTTGCGCGACTCTTCGGGCAGGAATAAGATTAGACCCCATGCAACCAGTCAGTTCGGCTATTTACATTCCCGAAAGCTGGACTGAAATACTTCAGCTCGATAAGCTCTTCCCCTCGGCAGAATCTGCCCTTGAAGTCGAAATAGGCTGCGGAAAAGGGCGCTTTCTTCTATCCAGGGCATCCTCATACCCCCATCACAACTTCCTGGGTATCGACAAGATGTTGAAACGGCTGAAAAAGGTCGACAGGAAAATCAGACAGGCGGGCCTCCGGAATGTGAAACTGCTCCGGATTGAAGCCGCTTATGCTGTCGACCGGCTGATTCCACCCTTGTCGGTATCCAGGTATTACATTTTCTTCCCTGACCCATGGCCGAAAAGAAGACACCACGCCAGGCGGCTTTTCTGTCCGGCATTCATGGATTCAATCCATAAAACCCTGGTGCCAGGCGGATTGATATACCTCGCAACAGACCATGTCGAGTACTCCAAAGCAATCCAGAAACTGTTCTCCGCCGACCAGCGGTTTTCCCCTGCTCCTCTTTTTGAACCGACTGAAGAGGAACGTACCGAATTTGAAACACTTTTCCTTCAGAAAGAAACGCCTATCGAACGGGCGGGATTCAGGAAGAAGCCGGACTGACAGCCGGTGATGTGATGATGCGGCGTAACGCTGCCACGCACCCCAGGATCAGTCCGTACGCAAGGACGATTTCACCATCCCCGAAATTATACTCAACCAGTCCGTTGGCAAATAAGGCTACCAGCATTAACAGCAATGCCGTTGAAAGCATCTCCTCGGCCACAGACCGCCTGGCCGCCATTACCGCGAGTCGCAATGCATCCACAATCGCCTTTATCATCCAGAGGAGATAAACAGCCAGCCCCAACCAGCCGGTTTCAACGAGAATCTGGGCAATATTTGAATGCAGATGGTTTCTGTTTGGTTCAACCTTGGGGCATATCTTCGCCATCATCTCCGGCGTTAACGCCCTGTACCCGATTCCCATCGGATGCTCCTTTATCAGTACCGGGGCGATTTTGAACCACATCGCCATCCTGCCGCCGGAATCCATTTTGAATTCCCTCTCCAGGTTGGCAAGCCTGATCCTTACATGAGGCAGCGCCAGTGAAGACAAGACAACAACAACCATGATCAGCAGATATTTCCAATTCGTTTTAACCCCGAGAAATACCGCCACGACAAGGCATACGGAGACCCATGATCCCCTCTTGAACATCATAACCATGGCTGCCGCCTGAAGCAGCAGAAGGATCCACCACTTGAACGCTGATCTGTTTTCCCTCCGGCAGATCAACAGGAAGCCCAGCACAACCAGGATACCGAGCATTAATATCTGCGCATAGGTCATGGAGCCCTTGTCGATCAGGGCCGTCATGAAATCAGGTTGCGTCCCGGCATGCACTGATTTCACAGCCAGAACTGGATGCCAGATAATAGTCCTGAGAGCCTCAATTCCTGTTCCGGCGGCGTAGGCTCCAAGAACAGCCGAAATCCTGGGAAATGATGTTATCAGTGTCGCGCACACCGGAATACCGGCAAACCAGATGAGTTTAGACATCTTGCTGAATCCATTTGCCGGGTCCAGCCCCCATGCCGTGGAGAAGCCGGCTGCCGCCACAAAGACTATCCATAACCAGAATAAACCCGGCAGCACCGGTCTCGTGTGCGACCTGAAAAAATGGACCAGGAGCAGGACAATGCTGACAGCCAGCAATGATCTGCCTGTGGGCATGGAAAATCCCGACGCAAATGATGCTCCCAGCAGAAAAACGTAAGCCCAATCACCAAAGGTTCTTGTTGAACAAAGTCTATCCATTATCCCTGATCTCCATCCCTCAAAATCAGATTCTTCGCTCTTCCGCAAAAACGTATTAACAATACCACATCCGCTCCCGCGTGTACAAACCGGAATCTCACCCGGCTATTTGGCTTGCATGCCCTGCAAGCCCCATTATTATTGAACCCGGCATGCAAACAAAAGAAACAAATGAAGCTCTGCGGGCTAACGTGTCCGGCATAGCTTCTCGAGCGACGCCGGAAGCCCGCAGTTTTTTAGCGGAATCCGGCGTAGCAAAAAACGCATTCATCCCGCGGACTTCAATTCCGGGGTCTCATGCGAAGACGGATGAACCAGGGACAAACCCCTTGTCGCACTGGGAACGTACAGGACTTTTTACCCTGCTGTTTGTCCTTTTTGCCTTCGGACTCTTCGATCATTCGCTCTGGTCGTCAGACGACACCAGGGAGGGCTCGATGATCGCGGACATGTTCAGGAGCGGAAGATGGGTTACTCCAGTACTTAACGGAGAAAGCTATCTGGAAAAACCTCCACTCCTGCACTGGACCGGACTGGTCTTCTGCAATCTCTTCGGCAAAGTGAACGAAGGACTCGTACGACTGCCTGCAGCCATGTACGGGTTCGGAGCCGTGCTCATCGCATACCTGCTTGGACGTAAACTCGGCAGGGAAAGAGCCGGCTTCGCCGCCGCTTTTATGTGCGGTACCTCCATCCTTTTTCTCGAGTATTCCAAGGTTGTCATCACCGACATTGCAGTTACCTTCATGGTAATGTTCTCCCTGTACCTTTTTTGGGAAGCATATACGGCTCAACAGAATAAAACCCTCAAGTACATCATTTTCCTGGTCGTCTCCGCCTTGTCTTTCTACGCAAAAGGATTCATCGGCCCCGGCTTTGTCTGGGTTTCCGTTGGTTTGTTCCTTCTGTATCAGAAAAAATGGAGACTGCTTGTCTGCCTCTCTCTCGCTTTCATTCCTGTCTTCATCCTCGTGCTTGCCCCATGGGTATATGCACTCTGGAAAACAGGAGGTAGCGAGTACCTGAAAACCGTATTCTGGGCGAACCAGTTCGGACGATTTTTCTCCTTCACCGACAAAACCCTGTCGGCAGATCCCTACTTTGTTCACAAGGAACCTGTTTATTATTACCTGAAAGCACTCCCAGTTTCCCTGCTCCCCTGGACACTCCTTTTACCAACCGCACTGCTCTATTGGTTCAGGAAAGACCGCGGATTGGATACGCCTCTCCACAGTTTCCTGCGTATCAGCCTGGTCAGCATGATGATGATTCTCCATGCCTCCAGCGCAAAAGTCTCATGCTATGCGCTTCCTTCATTCCCGATACTCTTCCTTATGACCGCGATCTGGATCGAAGATTCCATAGCAGAGCCCAATTCGCGCATCGGCAACTGGGTAATAGGAATTACAACTGGTTTGATTATCTTCATCAGCATGCTGATCCCCCTGCTGTATATCATCCTGCTGGTTACACCTCAACCCGCACTCCATTTGTGCCTCAAGCACGTCTTGTCGCAACCCATCTACGAACAGTACTTCCAGGGAAGCGTCGACTTCATCAGGATCACAGGTGCGCAGTCAACTTATGGCGGGCTGGTAATGGCAGTTCTTTCACTGGGTCTTCTGGCAGCTTCCACCAGGGAACTGTGGGCCAGGTACAGGGATGGGGCCCACAGCCAGACATGGCTCATGATTCCCCCGGTCATGACCGTCATTCTGATCCTCAACGCAGAGACCGTGATCCCGGCTTACGATTACCAGCGCACCTACAAACCATTCGCCCGCCTTGTCCGCTTCGAAAAAGAACGGGGCGTTAAGATCGCCATGGCAAACACAAAGGAAGAGTACATCGGGGCTTTCTCTTTTTATCTGAAATCACGCTTAACCATCATACCTTCTCCCGATAAGCTGAAGGACTTCCTGCTCGATAAAACCGGAACGACTGCAGTCATAATCAGGACCAGCGAATTAAAAACCTGGCTCACGGCTCTTCCCGAATGCCGTTTCAACATCACGAAAGCGAATCATGGCGGCTATAAATGCGATTATTTCCGGCTCATAGTTCACGATCCAAAAACCCCGTTAATCCAGCTTCAATTAAAGGCGGTTGAACCAAAGCCACGGCCGGAGAAAAGCAAACTTCAGAAGTAGACAGGAAGGAACAAGATTCATGCGTGTCCTGGTTTTCAATCCGTTCAACGACAGGTCCGAGACTGCCATGTATCTGGCCCTGGTAAAGGAAGGCGTTGAGCTGGAATTGATCTGTGATCCTTCCGCCGCCGAAATAAACGAGCTGAAAAACGGCGGCGTCATCATAACGGAAATGCCAATCCGCCATCGCCTGGACATCAACGCCATCAGTAACCTGAGACGGAAACTGAAACAGAACAGGTATGACATCATATACACAACCCTCAACAGCTGCCTTTCTGTTTCCCTCATCGCAGCCAGGGGAATCAACGTTAAACAGGTATCATACCGCGGTACAATAGGACATCTCAGCCGGTGGGACCCCTCAAGCTGGCTGACCTACCTGAACCCGGGAATAGACAGGATCATCTGCGTCTCAGAGGCCGTACGCAAATACCTCCTCTCCCTGCATCTTCCGCCAGCCCGCCTTACTACGATTTACAAGGGACACGATCCTGCATGGTATGCCAGCCTGAAAGCCCCGCCCCTGGCCCAGTTCGGAATCCCCGAAAAGGCATTTGTGATCGGCTTCACCGGCAGGATGCGGCCGGTAAAAGGCGCCGGTATCCTTATCAAGTCGGCGCATCACCTGCCAGGCAATCAAGACTTCCATTTCATACTTGTTGGCGAAGTCAGTGACCCGGACATAACAGCCCTGGCGTCCGACCCGGAAATCAAAAGCAGATTCCACTTTACCGGTGTTCGAAACGATGCGGCCGCCATAGCCGGCGCGTGCCATGCATTTGTTATGCCCTCGATCGCACGCGAGGGACTCCCACGCTCCGTAATCGAGGCCATGGCACAGGGCGTTACACCCGTGGTAAGTGACGTTGGAGGCATGCCGGAGCTGGTAATAAACAACGAAAGCGGCCTCGTTGTCCCGCCTGGAAACCCTGAAGCGCTCGCAAAGGCAATATCCTTCCTTGCGGACAATCCCGCTAAACGTAACATCATGGGCCAGAATGCCCGGAAAAGAATCTCCGAAGCCTTCAACATCACCACCACAGTCTCAAGAACGCTCTCCCTCTTTCACGAAGTCATGGACTGATTCCTAACGGTTACACAAATAGAAGACCTAATTCCGTGTTGGCGCCTTTGGCGTTTTCTCCCTCCTACTATCCGTAAGAATCTTGTTTTCTTGCGACAATTCTAGGGTAGGGCGTGTCGCTCCGCGACCGCCGCGGACGGCGACGGAGCGCCGTCCCTACCTGTTCGTTGCGGCTTTCCGCGCTGTGTTCATCCCTGCCCGCCCCAACCCCCAGAGGCAGGCGTGTGTGGTTAATAATCTTTCGTCTTACATGCTTGAGCATCGCTTTATTGCTGCATTCGCAACGCTGCACTGGACAACATAAAGATAAAGGGTATTATCCAGAGTCCAGAAACACTTATCACAAAGGAGAACCATGATTATTACACGACGTGATTTCCTGAAAACCAGCGCAACCGGCGTCGCCGGCACATTCCTTGCATCCAAACTCATGGCAGCTGACGCCGTCGCCGCCAAACCAGGCATCCGCATTTCAGCCCGCCATTTCTCCGGAAGTTTCGCAGACGCAAAAAAAGCGGGAATGGAAGGCGTGGAAATCGGTGTCGGCGGTGCCGCCGACAAACTGAACATCACCGACCCGGCCGCACGCCAGAAATACAAGGACATGATCAAGGATACCGGCATAGTCGTCTCCTCGCTCTCGATGGACCTGATGAACGGGCACCCGACCGGAACCGATCCCATGGCGCCAGCATGGCTGGCCCAGACAGTCGAAGCCGCCGGCGACCTCGGCGCAGCAGGCATACTGCTTCCATTCTTCGGCAAGGCGCACCTGCTCGACGAAAAGAAGGAATTCAAGAAAGAAGCAGCCGCCGGGCTTGTCAGCAGGCTGAAAGAGATAGCGCCCGCCGCTAAAAAGGCCGGCGTTGTTATCGGCGTTGAATGCACTTTGTCAGCAAAACAGTTCCTCGACCTGCTGGATCGCGTCGGCAGTGATTCCATCGGCGCCTATTATGACACCGGGAACTCCACAGGAGCCGGCCTGGATGTTCCAGGCGATATTCGCGCGCTAAAAGGCAGACTTGCAATGATTCACTTCAAAGATGGAGGCAGTTACCTTGGCGAAGGCAAAGTCAAGATGGAACCTGTTGCCGAAGCGCTCAAAGCCATTGATTACAAAGGCTGGATAGTCCTGGAAACATCCTGTCCTTCGAAAAATACCGTCGCCGACTGCAAACGCAACGGAGACTATATCCGGAAGCTAATGGGAATCTGAACTGCCAGCCACATTACGCAACTATAGTCCGGAAGCGTCCGTAGGCTTTGTCCCATGACGCGGTGTCGCGCGGCTTGTATTCCCTGAGGGGAAATGCCTGCCTGATAATCGGCAGGGCGTCTTTCATCGACTTGATAATGCCCAGCCCCATTGCCTGCACCATGAGATTGCCGACCGCGGTTGCTTCTTCCGGCCCTGCAATTACCGGCAAACCGAGCGCATCGGCAACAAACTGGTTCAGCATGATGTTCTTGGAACCGCCGCCGACGATATGAACCACCTTGCTTTCATTTCCGCAGACGGAACAGACCTGCTCGTTTATCATGCGGTATTTCAACGCAAGACTTTCATAAACAATCCTCATCAGGGTTCCCCTGTTCGAAGGAACGGACTGACCCGTCTTCTTGCAAAAACTTCTGATTGCCGTTTCCATGTTGGAAGGATTGTAGAAAGTGCTGTCATCCGGATCGATGAAGGCCGTCAGCGAACCAGCCGTCTCCGTGAGCCTGTCCAGCTCCTTCCATTCCATCTCCTTGCCGTCCGCAATGCGCCATATGCGCCTGAGCTCCTGGACCAGCCACGAACCCATGCAGTTCTTGAGGAAGCGCGTATTGCCGATGCCGCCCTCGTTGCTGAGATTAAACGACATGGCCGTTTCGCTGGTAATCGGCTCCGGTATGAGCTTGCCCACAATCGACCAGGTTCCCGAACTGATAATCAGCGCATCATCCGTATGACTCACCGGCGCCGCGGCAAAAGCGCTGGCTGTATCATGCGATGCGGTAGCAATGACCTTCGCGCAGTTAAGCCCGGCAGCATCGGCCAGCTGCCTGTGCAGTTTGCCAAGAACAGCGCCGGGACTGACAATCCCGGGCATTATCTGCACAGGTATTTCCAGCTTCTTCAGTATTTCAGTGCTCCACTGCTTCTTTTTGGCATCCATCAGCTGCGTCACGCTGGCCCATGAAGAATCTACAGCCGTTGACCCGCAAAGGTAGTAGTTGAATACCGCCGGCACTGGCAGAAACACCATGGCCGATTTCAACAGATCCCGGCGGTTCTTTACAAACCAGTGAAGCTGGTTGCTGACATTGAAAGGCTGGAAATGAATCCCGGTCACCGAGTACATCCGCTTTGCATCAACTCTCCGCTTTACCTGCCTGATCATGTCGTCGAGGCGATGATCACGGTAACAGTATATCTTACCCAGCATCTCACCGTTTTTGCTGATGAAATGACCGTCCGCGCCCCACGTATCAAGCCCTATCGAGTCAAGGTTGTCGGACACGTCGCGCCTGTAAGCCTGCAGGCCGGCAACTATGTTCCTGAACAGGAGGATGTCATCCCAGTGACTGCGCTCAGTAACCTTCCCGTTTTTCTCCGGAATAAAGAATGATGTGCCTTCATGCGCAAACCGGTGAACTTCCCGCATCGTAAAAGACTTGCCTTCGAAAATGCCGGCAAAACACTTGCCGCCGGACGCGCCAAAATCAACTGCGAACAATCTCTTTGTTTTCATAGCACTGCCTTTTCCTTTATCTTCTTTTAGTAGGGCCGCTGCTCGCAGCGCGCCTCTTCTCTTCCCCTCGGCCTTTGCAAGCAAAGGCCCTACAGGAAGAATTAAACCATCAGTGGTAGTCTTCATTCTCACCGCGGCGCCGCCTCCGGAATTCCGCCATCAACCGGAATCGTGGCGCCCGTTGTCGGCGTCTGTCTTGTTACAAAGAAAAGAACGGCATTTGCAACATGGTTAGCCGTCACCCTGGCCTTCAGCAGATTACGGTTCCGGTAATACTCCTCCAAGCCCTTCTCGTCCAATCCCCTCGCCTTCATCCTGGACGGCCCTATTTCGGCCCACAATCCGGACCTGCGTTTTCCGTCAGAGAACACCGCATCCGGCGACACCATGTTAACGCGTATCCCGTACGGCGCGTACTCAAGACTGGCAATCCGTGCCAGTTGGTGACTTGCAGCTTTCGTGGCGCTGTAAGCTCCGAACTGCGCACCCGGGGCAAAAACATTCTTCGACGACACGAGTACAATATCGCCGCCGATACCCTGCCGCACCAGGTTCCTGCCCGCTTCCGCCATCGTAAGCAGTGTGCCCTCGACATTAACCTTTTCCAGCCTGCGGAAAGCATCCGGATCCATGTCCATCAGTGGAGCAACCATGGCTATACCGGCATTAACCACGACTATATCTACTCCACCCCAGGTCCTGATAACCTCGCCAAACCCGCGCTCAAGGGATTCTTTCTTCGTCACGTCGACAGGAACACCTATGATCCGCCCCCTGCCGATTACATTTAAATCTTCCACCAGCTCATTGAGTCTTGCCGGGACAAGATCGGTCGCGGCCACCCGGCACCCCTTTTCCAGCAATCCCCTGCATATCCCCGCCCCGATGGCACCGGCAGCGCCAGTCACCACCGCAACCTTGTTGCGCAGCGGGTATTCAGCTGCAATTCTCTCTTTCTCAACGGCTGCCACCCACCCTGGCATACTTACCAAGCCGGGCAGGCATCCATTTTTCTTTGAATACTTATCCAGTAGCCCTCTTATTTTCGTCCTGAGACCGTCAACAGGCATGTCCGGGTTAATCTTGCCAAGGTCGAGTACACCTGCCCTGCCGGCTGGCGCTTTTGCAGTATTGCCAAAAAGTACACGGCTATATGGATCATCTTCATTGTCCAGCGGCGCGGCCAGCAACCCCCTGATAACCGGTAACACCTTCGCCAGCCTGCAGTCTTTTTCTTTCGTACTCATCAAATCTCCGAGTTATAGTTAAGTTAGTTGAGTCGACCAAAGAAACTTCCTCCTTAGACGCTCGTAGAACGGTGCGGGAATCTCTCGATTCACACCGCTCCTATTAACACAGTTTAAACACT
>Ga0172371_10003183_pt1 | contig 25607 bp, 16 predicted proteins | sample Lak12m_FD_114543 | JGI IMG/M metagenome (GOLD analysis project Ga0172371, IMG submission 114543) | Freshwater microbial communities from Kabuno Bay, South-Kivu, Congo - kab_022012_12m | ecosystem: Environmental > Aquatic > Freshwater > Lake | place: Democratic Republic of the Congo: South-Kivu... | reverse complement strand
GGCTCACACGGCCGCCATGTTACCGCGATTGCCTCGGCGCTGGCGCGCTCGAAGCCCTCATTTTGTAAGGGAGCAATGTAGACGGCGAAGGTGGATCAGGTATAACCTCCCTGCGACCAACTACCTGCCGCCGGAGCATTGGCTGGCCAAGCGTGCAGAACAAAATGCTTGGAACGATCAGTCATTGTGAAGTACGGTCCCCAGCCGCGAGAGTCAGCGGGATCGTCCAGCGACCATCGGATGACTTGGCGATTCGCACCCGCCGAGTTGGCGGATGCCCAAAGGTCGCGAACCGGATAGTACAGGCCCATGTCAATCGCCGGCTTGCCGCACGACAACAGATCCCAGGCGGGCCACGTAGCGATGAAAGTCGGGCAGGAAGTCGCAGAGCAGATTGACGGGTCCAAAGTGCGGCCGAGGAGGCGAACTTGGGGAAGTGATGGTTTTCTTTGCCCGGCCAAATCTGCCGCCAGATCACGTCGACGCCGGGCACGTCCATCGCCCGCAGCGGCCGCATGACGCTGCCGAAGCCGCGGGAGACGGGCGCGAAGGTGTCGTCCTCGTTGTCAAGGTGCCCGCCCGATGCCAGGCCGTGCTGCCGCGCCCAATCGCGCAACTCGAGGAAATAAGCATCGCGGAACTGCCGCGACCAGAAGTCGAACAGGTCCACGCGAGCCTTTTTCTGGGCGGTCGTGAGGTCCTGCATCCTGGTGACGCGAAACGCATCGAGCGTCTCCATCGCATCACAGCCAAACCAGCGGCGAAAGACGTCTTCCGCGCCGAGGGGCCAGGGAACAACACTCCCCGGCGCCGCGGCTTGGTACTTCGGCTCATCCGTGAACGTCAACTTGATGGCTTTGCCAAAGTGGGACCCCACCGCGGCCGCATAGCGCTGGTGCGTCAACGAAATAAAAGTCCGCGCGCTCTCTGGGTTCAACAGGTCGGCCACGCCCATGGCGCCGGGAGGCCAATTTGCGACGATGTCGGGAGTCCACTTTCCGTCGGCATTGCACCGCAGCACACGAACGGCCACGTCCGGCCGCGCCCGAACCACGCGGCCGGCGGCCTGCCCCGACGGCCACCCCCCCTCGTCGTAGATCCAATAGTGCATTCCCCGCCGCGCCGCTTCATCGACGGCGACCTTCACCCGTTGGAAGAACTCGGGCGAGAGATAGTCGACGTCCATCGAAGTGTTCATTGTGACGGGACGGAACTCGTGCGGCATGGGGACCACGCAAACGCTCCGCGCGTCGTGCCCGACCATGTCCGCAAGCTGCTGCCGCAGCACGTCGGGCGTCGGTGGTCCGTTCCAATACCAGAAGTAGGCCGGCCAGAACAGGTTTTCCGGCTCGCTCAACGACTTCCAGGAAAAGTTTCTGCACTCTACAAAATCCGGACGGCCGGGAGAATCACCCTTCTCCGCCGCAACGGATGGCTCCAGGGCTACCATGACCGACACGATGAGAACGGTAAGCATCTTTTTGGCTTGCATGGCGAAAGAACAATGGTGACGATCACCAGGCGTGTGCCCGCGGGGTAGTGATAGAAAATCTGATTGTCCACAAGGCGGAGTCTAAGCGGGAGAAACTCGTGATTCAAGGGGAAGCGGAAAGAGAGGACGGCCATGGCCGTCCTCCTTGCCGAAGTCGGTCGATTTCGGCCGCTTGCCGATTCATTTCGCGGCCCGGACCTCCGCCGCCTCGCCGGCATGGCGCTCTCTTGATGTTCTGAAATTGCGTTCTTTGACACGAGAATCTGTACGGGTTAGAATCGCCGGTCGTTCGCCGACGGCAAGGGGTGACGGCCTTTGAAGCGGCTACTGTGCAATCGGGGAGAATCAAGCGATGTCGACATCCTTCGAGTTAACACGCCGGCGTTTTTTGGAGGGCACGCTGGCCGCCGGCGTGGCGGCTTGCAAGTTGCCCAAGTTGGCCGCAGCGGCGGCGCCGAGCGCGGGTTGGCAGATTGGCTGCCGGACACGGCCCTGGGCCGGCTACGAGTACCGCGTGGCGCTCGACGCGATTGCCCAGGCCGGCTTCAAGTACATCGGCTTCGGCGGCGCGAAGTCCAAGACCGGCTGGGTCGTTGGGGCGGACACCCCGATCGACGAGGCCCGCCGGATCGGTGAAGAGACCCGCAACCGCGGGCTTGAAATTCCCCTGCTCTACGGCGGCGATTTTCGCGGCCACGAAGGGCCGGCAAGGCTCCGCCGGATCATCGACAACTGCGCGGCGTGCGGCGCCTGGTCGGTGGTGATTGCCGAAGCCGGCAACGAGCAAACGTGGGAAGGCTACTGCCGGACGCTCGCCGAGTGCTGCGACTACGCGGCCGAAAAGCAGATCGCGCTCCAGTTGAAGTCGCACGGCGGCCTGCTGGCCGACAGCCCCCTGTGCCGCAAGGTGATCGAGCGTGTGGGCCACAAGAACCTGACGATCCTTTACGACCCGGGCAACATCTGCTACTACTCGGACGGGAAGATCGACCCGGTCGACGATGCGGCCAGCGTGGCTGGGCTGGTGACCGGCATGTTGATCAAAGACTACCGGCATCCGAAGCAGGTGGACGTCACGCCAGGCACCGGCCAGGTGCGTTTTCCGCAACTGATGGCGCAACTGATCAAGGGTGGTTTCACCCACGGCCCGCTGATCGTCGAGACGCTCGCCGCGGGGAGCCCCGAACAGAAACTGGCCGAGGCGAAGAAGGCGCGCAGCTTCGTCAGCGAATTGGTGGGCGCCGGCTAGATTTCGACGAATGGATGGGCCTGGTGGACGAGTTCGTCGCGTGCGTGCGCGACGGCCGCCAGCCGCGGATCAACCTCCGCTGGCACCGGCCGACGATGGAGGCCATGAACGCCTGCTGCGAGAGCATCGCCGGCGGCCGGCCGGTGCGGCTGGCGGCGGCGCAGGCCAGCGCAAAGTGACCAGCGGCAGAGGGGAGCAACGATGGCAGCAGTGAACATCAGCATGATCGCAGCGATCCTACTGGCGGTTTCCGCCGGGCAAGGCCCGGATCAGACCTTGATCATCGACGATTCCCAGGGCGCGCTGGGGCGCGTGGCGGCACCCGTGTGGGCGAAGGTCGATCTCGGCCGGCTGCCCGGCAGCCCGGCCCGGCCGGAGCGGATTCGTGTTGCCGAGACGGTCGGCGGCGCGGTCCGGGGCGAGCCGTTGGCGGCGCAGTTCGAGCCGGACAGCGCCGGCAGTGCGACGGGAAGATTGTGGTGGATTCTGCCGCCCGGCGAGAAAGGTCCGCGGCGGTTCCGGATTGTGACGACGGACGAGCCGGGCGGCGAGGAGTTGACCGCGCGGGTCGACACCGAACTGAAAGCGGTCGACATCCGCGAGGGCTCGTTGCCGGTGCTCCGCTACAACCACGGGACGGTGCCGGTTCCGGCGGGGATCGACCCGGACTTCGCTCGAGGCGACTACATCCAGCCGCTGTTCGGCCCGGACGGCGAAGCGATCACCGACGACTACTCGCAGAACCATCCGCACCATCGCGGCGCGAGTTGGGCCTGGCCGATCGTGCGCTGGAAGGACGAGGCCCGCGATCTCTGGGCGGTGAAGATTCTGCCCGGCTTCACCGGCGCGGTCTGGTCGCGTCCCGTGGCGATGCACCGCGTGGAAGCCGGTCCGGTGTGGGCCGGCGTCGAGGCCCAGTGCGTGTGGAAATGGGGCGATCGCGACCCGATCGTCCGGGAGGACGTGCTGATCCGCGCGTTCCGCTCAACCGCGCGGCGGCGTTTTGTCGATTTCCAGGTGCGGCTGACGGCGCTGGTCGACGAGGTACGCATCGGCGGCCGTCCCCATGCCAGCTACGGCGGCTTCTCGGTGCGCAGCTTCCCGGAATTTCCCGAGCGCCAGATCCGCATGCACATCGATCCGCCCGGCGCTTCGCCACGGCGGGCATGGTATCACTTGACCGGCCGTTTCCCCGGCGGGAAGGGCCCGGCCGGCATGGTCTTGCTGGAGAGCGTGACCAACCCCGACTATCCGAACCAGCCGCAGACGGATGAAGGCGGCACGAAGCCCGGCGAGTATCCGCCCTGGAGGAGCGTGCAGCCGGCCTGGCCCGGCGACCGCGAGGTGCCGCTGCCCAAGGGCGAGACGCTGACGCTCGACTACCGGCTGTGGATCCATCCCGGCGCGCTAGGCGAAGGCGAGATCATCGACGCCTGGAGCGCTTATGCGCTGGCGAAAAAAGCCCGGGGCCGATAACCGGGCAGAGAAACCGATCGACCGGACGGAACGAGGCTCCTGCAACGCAGGTCTTGCCACCGATACCCATGATCCTAAGGAGTCAGACGCGATGAAGCTCCCGAAACCCGTTTCTCGTCGCGATTTCCTGAGCGCCGCCACGGCCGCGGGCGCCGCCGGCCTCGCGGCGCCGTACTTCGTGCCGTGCTCGGCGCTGGCCGCGCAGGGCCGGCCCGGCGCCAACGACCGCATCCGGATCGGCCTGATCGGCGCCGGCGCGATGGGCACCGCCAACGTGAAGGAGTGCGCCAAGTATCCCGACGTGGCGGTGATCGCGATCTGCGACGTTTGCAGGCCGAAACGCGAAGCCCTGGCTGCGAGCTTCGAATCGAAGCCCAAGACGTACAACGACTACCGCGAGGTGCTCCGGCAGCCGGATGTCGATGCGGTGATTATCGCCACGCCCCATCACTGGCATTGCCGGATGGCGGTCGACACTTGCGAAGCCGGCAAGGACCTGTACTTGCAGAAGCCGATGTCGCTGCACCTGGCAGAAAGCCGGGTGATCAAGAACGCCGTCCTCAAGCACAAACGTGTTTGCCAGAACGGGACTCAGATCCACGCTTCGGGGAACTATCGCCGCGTTGTCGAGTGGATGCGATCGGGGATGCTCGGCAAACCCGCCGTGGTGAGGACGTTCCTGACGTCGAATGAGGGGAATCCACCCGACGGACTGGGATTCCCGCCGGACAGCGACCCGCCCGCGGGGCTCGACTGGGATCTGTGGGTCGGCCCGGGGCCGATGCGCAAGTTCAACGAGAACATCGTCAAGAATGGCTGGTCGCATACCCTGTTCCTGGATTACGGCGGCGGGCGGACGTGCGGGATGGCGAACCACATCCTCGACCTTCCCTTCTGGGCACTTGACTTGGGCTTTCCGACCCGTGTGCAGAGCACGAGTTCGAAGCACTGCGTGAACGACAACACCGACGCGCCGGACACGCACGAAGTGACCTGGGAGTTCCCCGGCGTGGTGATGACCTGGATGATGTCGCAGGTCAGCAGCTTCGGCTTCAACTTGCAGGACGTGGAGCGTTACGCGAAGCACGGGGCCCCGATGGAGAAAGGGGTCCAGCGCCGCCTGGGATACTACATCCATGCGGAGAAGGCGACGATCTTCGGCAACTACGAGACGCACAAAGTGGTTCCCCAGGTGGCTGAGTTGGTGGGCGCCGAGCCGCCCGAGAAGACGATCCCGCCTTCGCCGGGCCACGAACGGGAGTGGCTCGACTGCATCCGCAGTCGCGAGGAGCCGAGTTGCGGGGTGAACTACATGCACAAGGTCAACACGTCCAACATGCTGGCCAATCTGGCGATGAAGCTTCGCCGCGAGCTGCGTTTCGACCCGGCCACCGAGCAGATCGTCGGCGACGACGAGGCGGCGAAGGCCGCTCGCCCCGAGTACCGGGCGCCCTGGAAGTTCCCGGAGGAGTACCTGTAATCCGGCTGCCAGCGCGTCGGGATCTCGGCAAAGAACCGACGCATATCAACGTTGCTTCGGCAGACGCCAGTGCGTGCCCATCAGGCAAGGTTTTTCGTCGGGTTGATCCTTCTGATAGTAGATGGTCAGGATGGACCCGTCGCTCAGTTGCGTGGAGGCCGGGTAGCCCAAGTCTCCGTCTGGCGCATCGGTCAGGGTGATTTCGTGTTGGAGGTCCCACGTCCGGCCGTTGTCGCAGGAAAGGCAGGCTCGTTGTCCGTAGGGCGGGCGGCGGTGTCCGTACACGAGCAACAAACGCCCATCGCTCAACCGGGTCAAGTGCGGCGGAAAACCCCAGATCTCCGTGCGATGGATCGTGGTCCACGTCCGGCCGCCGTCTTCGCTTTCCGACTGGCCGAGGAATCGTTGGGCGAGATCCGGGTGCTCGTTGCGGAACATGGCCACCAGCCGGCCATTGCTGCACTCCACCACGTGCGGTTCGTCGGCGTAGAAGGAAGACGGCGACAGGATCTGGGCGATCCGCTGCCAGGAGATGCCGTCATCTTTGGATTCCTCCACGACGATGCCGTCCCCCGTGCCGACATAGATCAGCCGACCGTCCTTCAACGGGATGGGCCCGTGGGGAGCGGTGGCGATGGTCCTGGAAGGATCGCCCCATGTCTTGCCGTTGTCTTCCGAGCGGCGCACCCAGTGGCCGAACCATTGCTTCCTCGTTTCCGGACCAATCTTGGCCGAATGATGCTGCCACGCATGGCGCATCATGGTCGGCTACTCGAAGTAGAGAGACGTGAACCAACTGACCACCAGCGTGCCCTTGCACGTTTCGATGACGCCCGTGTCCCGGTCGTCGAGGGGCGTATTGTTGATGGTGACAACGTCGGACCATGTCTTGCCGTTGTCGCGAGACCGGACCATTTGGGTCTTGCCCCAGGGACAGACGTGGGCGTCCCGGTCGCCGGAAAAAGTCACAATCAACTCGCCTTTGGATGTCCGGACAATCGTCGGCCAGCCGATGTACCGGCCGGGCTGCTTGCAGACTACGCCGGTCGCGGGGCCCAGCTCATTCTCGGCCAAGGGCCGGAACTTCTTGAAGCGGCTGACGGGAATGAACTTTAGCGCGTCGATGTACGCGGCCTTGCCGATGCAGCGGAACACCAGTTTCTCACCATCCAGCCTGATGTTCTTCCGGAATGGCAGCCAGACGTTGAAGTGCTTCGTCGCGGTGGCGCCTTGGTTGGGGACATCGAGGATGGTGAACTCCGAGTCGGATGCCAGCTTCAGGCCAAAGCCCCCGGGGCGATCCGTCGCCCGGGATTCCACTTCAATATCATAGACGCCCTTCAATGCCGGATCGTACGTGATGTCAGGCGCCTCCGGGCAGCCGTGAAGCAGAGGGTTGTCGCCCCAGGTTTTGTAGCGCAGGTTCCAGAAGCCGGGCCGGCTCTCGTCGAACAAGACCTTGTCTCTTGGCGCACAGCGTTCAAAATCCTCTTTGAAAATCGGCTCGCCGCGGGCAGTGGCCTCGTCGGCAGGCCCGGCTGCTTGCGAGGCGACAGCGCACAGGTGGAGCAGGAGCGGCAACAGTAGTGAGACGAGTACAAAGCGTTTCATTGTCAACTCCCTCTTTCCTTCTTGTTGTCAGTGCCCTCTTTCTTCGCGTAAATGATGATCACCGCGCCAGGTTGATCCGGGATTCTAATCGGAAGGCCGGTTTCGAGCAATTCGCGTCCGGTCATCTCCAAGGCGCCTGCGATGTCCAGGTTCGTTAACGTGTAGGTGGCATTCGAATCGAGCCCGGCGAGTCTTGGCCGGGCCGAAGCCTCAGGGCTCTCCTCGCGCCGGAATGCCTGCACCAGGCCTTCGCCAGTCTCAGGGCAGTCGAACTGCCAAGCCATCCACACCTTCCTGTCCTGACTGTACGGCGTCAGCGGATAGTAGTCGCCGAGGAAGTACCGGCCGAACTGCCGCCAGTGATTTACCAGGCGTCGGGCCAAAGTATAGTCTCGCTGCTTCTTGCGCATGTCGAAGCGCAAGGTGAGTTCGGGGCATAGCCCGCTGCGCATCAGGTACAAGTTGTCCCAGACATCTTGCATGGGCTGGCCGAAGTAGGGCATCCAGGAGGCGATACCGTAAGTATGGCACTGTTGGCTTATTCCGGGCTGCAAATGGTCGCTGCGCAACAGCGGCACGGAGCGTCGCAGGGTCTCCAGGTCGTTGCGCCGTCCGCCGCTGGCACAGGTGTCGATCAGCATCTCGGGATGACGGCGGCGCAACTCGTCCCAGTAGGCAAGGTAGCCGATCACGTGCTTGATCTCGGTCATGCCCTGCCGGTCGGGCGCGTCGGCGGCGCGCCACTTGGTGAGGGGATCGATATTGAAGTCCTTACGATACAGACCGATGCGCTGCTCGACGAGCAGCTTGTCAACGTGATTGACCAGCCACGCCCAGGCTTCCGGGTTGCCTAAGTTCAAAAGGCCGCCCTTGGCGCCGCCAAGAATCCATTCCGGATGGTGTTCGGCCAGCCACGTGCCGGCATGGACCCGTTCCGGCTCGAACCAGACGATCGTTTTCGCGCCTTTGGGCTGGATGTAGTCGCTGATCTCGCGCAGGCCGTTCGGGAACCGCCGCGTATCGACTTCCCAGGTGCCCGTCTTCGGCCAGCCGATCGGGTCGCATGGATACCAGCCCGCGTCCATCCACCAATAATCCAGCTTCATGCCTTCTTCCCAGTACCGGTCGAAGAAGAACTTCTGCGATGTGGAATCGGCGCGGTACATGGTGTCGAAGTAGTAGGAACTCGATGCACTAAGCAGCAGCGGCGGCAGCTTGCCGCCGAGGCGCGGGACATTATGCGCCAACATCCAGCGGCGCCAGATGTTCTGCGCGCGAAGGCGATCGCCCTTCCAGAACTGGAGGACCATCAGCGGCGTCCGGATCTCCTCGCCGGGCGCCAGCTTGAATCGCGCCTGTTCCTGGCCGGCGCGGATTCGCTGGCGGCCCGCCTCGTCACAGAGGAAGTCCGCCGCCCATTGCCCTGGCCAGCCGACGACGATGATCAGTCCCCCATCGCCGGGCCGCTGCAGGTTGAAATACGAAAGATGGCTATTGGTCGGCCGTCCGCCGGCAGCCGTAATACGCTTCGCCGTCCCCCGCGCCAAGACCGCCTCCAACGGTCGATAGTCTTCCACGGAACAGGGGCTACCGATGTGGTGATGGAGGCGGAACTCTCCAGCGGGCTTGGCGCCACCCTGTGCCGCAGTCGCCTCGACCTGGAGGTCCAATGGGCAGATATCGGCCAGGATCGGCGTATCCTGGTCGCCCGCATTTCGGAAGAAAAGCGTCCATTCCACGGTTGGGAAGTCTTCGTACTGGACGCCCTCGCAGCGCAGCACGAGTCCGGTTTTCGGATCCCTATAGGTGAGCGAGTGTCGGATCTTTGTTTCACTGAGGAGCCGACGGGTGCGCTGGAATACCCATGTCTTGAGCAACTCGGCCGACGGTCGACCGTTGTAGGTGAACGAAAAGAACGGTTCGTCATTGGCCTTCGAACGGCTTTCGGTCGTTCCCGTGAATTTTGCCGCCGTCCAGCTTTGGGCCGCGGCCATCTCCTCGGGCGAGGGCGAGGTCGCCGAAGCCAGGCGCGAAGCCGTTACCCATAAGACCGCTGCGCCCGCCAACGAAGACAGCACGTTTGTTCGAAGGGACATAGACCGTTTCTCATCGGGTTGATCGTGCGGTGGAAAAGCCCTAACGGGTGGACGAGGCGAGGGGGCCGGACGTGCGACGCGGCGGCGGCGCCGCGTCGTAGAGCGCATCAAGCATCGCCACCGCCTGGTCGACCATGGCCTCGCCGGTGCCGACCTCCAGCTTGCTGTGCCGGCCCATCCAAGTCTGATAACCGCCATCGGCGTACGCCTTGCGGTCGGGAATGTAGCCGATGTTCTCGTTGGCCAGCCCGATGATGCACGTGTGGCGAAACGGTGATCGCCGCCGCAGTTCCAGCCCCAGGCGGGCGAACATCTCGCCCGGCACGCCGACGAACACGATGTCTCCCAGCCGGATGACCTGAAGACGTGTCTGGCACGCCTCGCCCTGCTGCGGCGCCAGGTCTTCGCGCATCTTGCGGAACCACGCGCCTTGGCTGGCGGCGCGTTGCGGCGCATACTTCTCTAGGTACGACTTCACTGCAAGAGCCTCCTTCGTCTCGTCGAAGCGGCGTATGTGGTACGTGAACTGCCGGTTGAGCACCCGGACTGGGCCGGGCAGCGCCGGCCGCAGCCGCGAGATCGCCTCTTCGATCGCATCGACGACACGGCGCACGCTCTCCGCCGCGGGGACGCCGCTGTTCTTGCAGGTGACGTTGTGCGAGGAGCCGAACGCCCCGGGCAGAAACAGAGTCGTGGTACCGTGCCGCCGCTCGACCTCCAACGCCGCCAGTCCGTAGAAGCAGGGCGACAGACAGTCTTGACGGATGTGACCGATGTTGTGCACCGAATGGTTGAACGCCAATCCGCCATACCTGCCGTCCGCACGCCGCAGGGCCAGGACGTACAGGTCGGGGTCGTAGGGACCCGTGGGCCGGACCACGTCCTGCTCCTCGTAGCCATCCCAGCCGATACAGCCATCCTTGAGCAGCAGGCGGCTGTTGCGTCCGACCGTGGCTTCCTGGCTCTGGCCGAATTGCACGGTCGCCTGGCCGCCGGGCCCAGCGGCATCGATCGCCGCAACCGCCTTGATGGCGGCCTGAACGCTTCCCTCCTCCAAGCGGCGCACGAACTCCGCACCCGTCTGCCCGGGGGTTTCGCCCATGAAGAGGCCGCGATGGGTGTGCGTGGCGCAGATCAGGATGTTGTCTTCCGGGATGCCCGTGGCGGCGGCGATCCGCGCGGCCGCCGATCGCGTCACGGGCAACACGGGGTTCAATGCGTCCAGCGATACCACGCAGATCCGCTGCTCCGCATCGAGGACCAGTGCGTTGGCCCGAAATTCCCCCTCCCAAGGGCGACTAAAGATCTTCTGCCCGGCCTTCAGTTCCGCCATGTTGTCATCCGTCAGCCTGACGGATGCCGAGGCGGCGCGCACCGGAGCGGTCGTGTTCTTCACGGCTTGACCCGCTCGGCCGACTGCCCCATAGGAGTCTGCCAAGACGCCGAATCCGCCGGCTACGGCGGCGCGCACAACAGTGCGTCGCGTGAACGTGCTCATCATCCATCTCCTTGTTCGACCCTTGATCCATACGCCAACCAGATATGCACAGGACGGCCACACGCCCTCCATCTTCGTCCTCCACGACGGCAACACGCGTCCGATCCGCGCGTTTCAGCGTTCCTGATCGAGGGTGAGGACGGCCGCGAGAGCCGCCTGCACCTGCTTCGTCGCGTTCGGGACATCGGAGCGCTCGGGTGTGTCTTCCGGGGCGTGGTAGTTGGGATCGCCGTACGGCCACGAACCGATGAGGATGATCGCTGCCGGATAGCCGGCCTTCACGAAGGAGCCGTCGTCGTCGCCAGGCGACCGCCTCTTGACGGTGCGGTGTTCGAGTCCGATGCCGTAGCGCGCATTCACCGTACCGACGAGTTCCGCCAGGCGCGCCCCCTCGGGCGCGGTGTAAGCGGCCACGTTCGGCAGCTTGTGGGCAGCCTTCTCGGCCGCGGGCTTTCCCCCCAGCGCGTCGAGGTTGAAAACTGCGATGATCCGGTCGCCCCGCTTCTTCGCATTCTGGGCCGCGGTCACGCTCGTCCAGGGCGTGTGCTCCTCGTTGCAGAAAAGGAACCGGATGGTGCGCTCGGGGGCGTGTTTTGCCAGGACCCGTGCGATCTCCAGGACGCCCGACGTGCCGATCGCGTTGTCGTTCGCACCGGGCGAGTCGATCCAACTCTGGGAGTCCTTGTGCGCCACGAGCAAAATGATGTCGTCCGGACGCGAACGGCCTTTCTTTTCGGCGTAGAGGTTGTAGGCCGTGTACCAGGGATCGTCCGGCATCGGCTTCGAGTATTGCGCGGAAATCGGCTTGGTCTTGTCGCGGCGATAAGCCTGGACCTGGACGCCTTCCTTCTCGACGCGGTAGCCCCACGACTGCAAGTTCTCCGCGATATAGTCGTCGGCTACGTACAATGTGTTCTTCGCGTGACCATGCAGGGTCACGTTCAGCTTGCGGAAGGGGATCGTCTTGGCCAGGTGGAGCAGGTGCTTGGAAATGCTGCCGGAATCTACCGAGTTAATCAGGCCGCGGATGCCCGGGTCGGCCTGCGCATTGCCGGGCGTCTGAATCGCGAGCGCCAGGAGAGCCACAGTTGCGAATCTGCAAATCATCGGATTCCTCCTGAGAACTTCGACTGCGGGACCGAGAGCAACTTGAACACAAGGCCGCTGTCAACGACTTGCCGGGCGCGCGGCCGGCTCGAGCCATTTCCAAAACGCCTCCTGCTGCTCGCCTTGGAAACGGCTGTAGTCGTCGGTTGTCTGGTACGTCAAATTCGCCGGGGCGCCGCCAACGCTCCAGGCGGCACGAACCGCCGCGATCATTCGATCGACGTCGGCCGGGTCGGCGTCGCGATCGTGGCGCGGCGCGACCACCAGGCAGGGTCGCGGGGCCACCAGGCGGAGCAGGTCGTCGAAGTCGTACGGCAATTCGGACTCGCGCCCCTGGAAAAGGCCCAGTTGGGGCTCGAGCGCGTGCCACTGCCAGAACCGCCGCAGGCCGCCGGTAGGCTTGGCCTCGGTGTCGGTGCGCATGGGCGTGAAACCGGCGAAACAGGCCACGCCGGCCACGCGCGAGTCCAGCGCCGCCGCGTGCAGGGCTACCGTGCCGCCCAACGAGTAGCCCAAGAGATAGATCCGCCCGGCGTCGATGGGCGGCATGTCCTTGAGCTTGTCCTCAGGTCGCCCCGCGCCTTCCGGCCGGCCCGCCAGCGTCAGCAGATCCACGGCCGCGCGCACGTCGCGGACCATTTTTCCCAGACGCGACCAGCGCGGATAGCGGTCGTAGAAACGCTGGGCCTCGTGGAGGCGCGAACCGAAGCCGATCTGGTCAAAGGCCAGCACGGCCACACCCTTCTGCGGCAGAAACTGCTGGAGGCGCGGGCCCACCATGTAGGCCCCGTTGTAGCCCAGGTTGTAGCTGTAGGGGTGGAGCCAGACGACCACCGGCAGCGGCCCCTTCACGGCCTTGGGAAAGTACAGGTCGCCGGCGACGTATTCGCCAAAGTTCACCGCCAGGCGGCCGACCTTGTCGCTTTCCTGGCCGCGATCGAGCATCGCGGAAACATGGGCCGCGGCGCCGCCGTACGTGCCGCCGGCCGCAACCTGTCGCGGCGGCTCGTCGCCCAGCCCCCAGGCGATGCGCCGGCGCACGTCCGCGTCGCGCGGCGGAGCAGCGGTCGGCGCCTGGCGGCGCCAAGCGTCCCAGTCGAAGTGGTGAATCAGCACCTCGGGCAGGCCTGCGCGCGACCGGCCGAAGGCGAAGTCGCACCAATCGAGATACCTCTCGATCACCTCGGCGCACGTTTCGTGTCCGCCCGGGCGCCACGTGATCCGCAGTGCCTCGGGACGGCCCAGGAACCGGTAGACCTCGCGCGCGGCGAGGTAGGACTGCTCGGCCGAGAAGCTCTGGTCGCAACCGTCGTTGTAGGCGGTGGAAATCAGGCAGTGCCGCGGAGCAATCAGCCCCAGCAGGGCGTGGTTGTCGGTCGGCAGCTTGTTCTCACGGCCGGTGAACCAGCGCAGGCGCTGGCTGAACCAGGTGCCGGTGGTCCGGTTGCGGGTCATGAACTCGACGCTTTCGTCGAACGCGCGCTCGCTGCCGAAGCGGTAGGCAACCGCCCCGCCCACGCCCGAGCTGCTGGAAATGACTGCGGTGAATCGCTCATCCATCGCGGCGGCGATCAGCGACTGCTTGCCGTTGCGCGAATGGCCCGTGATCGCCACGTGCTGCCGGTCGACCTCGGGCAGGGTCAGCACGTAGTCCAGCGCGCGGCTGGCCGTCCACGCGCGCCTCAGCAGCCGGGCCCAATCGCACTGCGGATAGGCCTCAAGAAACTTGTCCGACTGGTCGTCGATGTCGGCGCCGGGATAGACACACACCATATAACCCCGCGCGAGCGCGATCAGTCCCCAGCGGCGGTGGTTGGTCTGGGTGAACAGCACGGGAAACGGTCCGCGTCCGTCGGGCGAGAGGATCTCGACGGTAATCGACACCTCGGGAGTAGTGGCGAACGTGAGCTCGACGAGACGCGAGAGCGACGAGCCCTGGCGCGTCTGGGCTAGGGTCTTTGCTCGCTTGCACTGCGGAGCCTGCCTGGGGGGCGCGCCGAGAAAGTACTCGCAGAGCAGACGGCGCAGTTCCGCCTTGCGCTCGAGCCACTGGTCGGCCGTCCGCACCGGACGCCCGTCGTAGAACTCCAACAGCGGCGGCAGGCCGGCAAAAGTCCGCAAAGCCTGGAAGTCGGGGCGGGGAAGAGCGAACCGCGTCTGCCACTCGGTGAACATGGGCGTCGGCTCGGCCAGCATGCGATCGGGATCCGCCGGCGCGGCGACCGAACGGCCGGAGAAAGAAGCGAGGACCATGCTGAAAGCAACGAGCAGCCTGCATTTCATAGAAATCTCCTTCCCTGCGGAGCGGTAATCACTCTCCCAGCGTAACGAAGCAGCGCGGCCCTTTCCAGCGTGCGCGCCCCGTCGTGCGCGAGACTCCCCGGGCGTCAGCCGCGTGACACCGCACCCGAGCCGACCGGCAGGCCGGTGAAAAAAAGGGGGACATTCTACGTTGTCTTGAAAAAACAGAATGTCCCCTTTGTTTTTCTTTGGTGGGACGACCGGCCTGGGCGTGCAGGATCAGGGCTTTGGCGAGCCTGCGACCCAGAGAAACAGCGAGCCGCGGCTGCGGCAGTTGGCCGCGGTGCTGTGCAGCGTATAGGGCACCCACGCCCTGCCCAGCATGCACTGCGAACTCGCGCTGAGGGTGATTTCCCGCTCGACGGAGCCGCCGCCGGGCAAGTCCACCTCGGTCTCCAACCGCGTCACCTCCACATGTTGCGGCGGCGCGAGTTTCACCCGCACCTGGGCCGCCTCCGGCTGGCGATTCTCCAGGCGGAGCCGCACGCGCAGCGGCACGCCGCGCACCACGTGGTCCGGCTGGAACGACATCTGCACGGATTCGGCCACGACCACGTCGATCGGCGTGACCAGCGTGAACCGTCCGTCCTGCGACTCCCCGCGATACGTGAGCAGGAACGGAAGCAAGGATCGGTCCGGCTCGGCCGGCACCGGGAGCGTCGCCTCCAGCGTACATGCTCCGGACGCCTTGCGACGGACCTCGCACCGCGAACTCGCGGCCAGCTCGGGCCAAGGGGATAGAGCCGTGGACTCAGCCCGGTCTGGATCGCCCAACGATTCTGCGGCGAGATCCCACGCCACGGACACGTTCTTGCCGCGCAGGCCTTCCTCGATGAGTCTCGGCGCCCGGCTCTGCACGCTCAGGATTGCCACCGGCACCATCGCCGCCTGGGTCCGCAAGCGGAGCACGAGCTTGGCCAGATCGATGGGCGACTTGGTGACCAATTGCGACTGGAGCTTGCCGGCCAACTCTTGCAGGGCCTCGGCCGTTTGAAGCGTCGGCTGGTTGGAGCGGGTCAGTTGCCGGCCTTGCTCCAGGAGTCCGGTCGCGGCCGGCTCAAGCTCCGTGGCGAACAGCCGCTCGATCTTGTCCAACACGACGCCGGCCTGGCGCAGGCCGCGGGCCGCCGCTTGCCGGCGCGAGCCGACCCAGAAGGCCCGCGAATTGTCGGCCTCCACGCGGGCGGCGAGCACGTCGCCTTCCAGAGCAACCAACTCGGGCGTTCCGGGCACGAGATCGATCGCGACCAGCGATTCGCGATCGGCGATTCCCAAGGCGCGACGATCCAGCCGCAGAAGGGCCTGCTTCGGCTGGTCGGCATAGTTGCGCAGCGTGAAGTGGAGTTGGCCGTCGTGCGCGGAGCCGAACCGCTCGACGATCGCGTCCCGGCCGGCCGAGGCATGGGGCACCGGTTCCCACCCGGCCGCCGACAACTCCTCGATGGCCGGTACGTACTGACGATAGGCGGCCCGGCAGGGTTCGATCGACCCAAGGGCCCGGGGTACGGTCTCCAGCGGCGGGAAGATGGCCGAGGCCAGACCTTCGCCAAAGGCCTGGACGACTTGTTTGGGGTCTAGCGGATGCTGGAGCGAGTACCAACTCGTGTCGAGACACCAGAACCGCCAGATCTTTTGATAGGCGGTGGCCCGCCAGAAGCGTTCTTCGCGCGGCCGGGCCGCCCGGCCCCAACGCCCCTCGATCATAGAGATGTCGATAAAGGGCATGGTGGTCAAGGCCGAGGGCACATTGCCGTTGCCATACGTGACCACCTGGTACTGCTCGCTTAGCGGCCACCATGCCTTATGATGGAAATCCCAGATGGTGTTGAAGATCGCCGGCTTGAGGTTCTGGCGTCCGAAGGTCAGCGGCGCGAGCGTGGTGGCGAAGTGCTCGCGGCGGTAATCCAGACCCTGGGTGTCGCTGAAGTAGCCGTCGATCGCGTCGGCGGTCAGGCACGCGCTAAAGGGACGGTGCCGGGGCTTGGAGGCATAACGCTCCAGGTGCTTGCGCGTCAGGTCCGCCAGGAAGGGAGAGATGCCCGGGTCCTCGTTCACGCGGCAATTGAGCCCCCAGCCGGGCTTGTCGGTCAAGTTGTAACCTTCCCGGGCGCGCCAATACTGGGTATCGAAGATGTAGCGGATCTCGCCGTCCGGGCCGTAGACCAGCTTCTTGAGCGTTTCGGCCTCGGGGGTGTAGTTTGATTCGCTGTGTCCCAAGGCCTGGGCCAACCATGCCTTGACCTGGTCGTCCTTGGGCATCGCGCGGTCGTCGGTGGCGAACTGGTGGTAATCGTAGCAGCCGTGCAGGTGCCAGAGAAACTCGTAACCCTCGCCGAAGTCGCTGGCATCGGGCACCCTTTTGCCTTGCCCGTTCGAAATGGCCACTTCGTGCGACTGGGGACGGTAGACCTCCAGATTGCCGTAGTTGTAGTACCCTTCGTAGCGCAGCCGCTTCTTGAAGCTTTCCGGGAACATGCGGTAATAGCGTTCCATCGCCGAGCGCATCCCCCAGGCCGGATCGTGGGGATACAACACGAGCGAAAAGGGGGCCCGGCTTGGGTTCTGGCCGGCGTCCTTGGTCAGGCCGAAGAAAAACGTCAGCGAGGTTTCGGGGATCCGCTGGTTGTGCTGGAGAATGTACACGCGCGGTCCTTGCGCCAACGGCACGGCCACGCTCAGCCCCGCACGGGGACCGGTCAGGGCCGACCAGGCGTACCGCGAACACGTGCCCGCGCCCGCCTCGCAGGTAAAGGTGTTCTGATAGGTGCGACAAGGCTCGATGACCTGAAAGTCCTCGGCGTCGTCGTACCAACGCCATCCTTGTAGGTCCAAGGGAAGGCCGAAGCGGAGCCCCAAGGCACGATCGCGCCCGGTCAGGTCCGAGAGCACGCCGTCGATGTGGATCGCGTCCCCCTTGAGGCGATACGTGGCCTCCAGCGCCACGCCGACGTCGGGCAGGCGAGCCTGGGACCGGAGCGAGCCGTCCGCCTGACGCTGGATCGTGCCGGTGAGGGGCGTTTGAGGCATGTCCAGCGCTTCCGCGATGAGGAAATCGTCGAGCCAGAGGGTGCCGGTCGTGCGAAACAGCGTGCCGCGCAGCAGCAGTTTCCGAGTGTCCGGGCGGGTGACCAGATTCCAACTGATCTCGACCCAGCGATCGTCCTGCGGCCCCACCGAGGCGCCCACCTGGTGAACTCCCACGTGGCGTCCCTGCTCGTCGAGTTCAGAGTAGAAGAAGCCCGGCCCGCCGCTGGAGCCTCTCTGGATATGGCGGCCGCGGACCCACATCCCCGCCCGGTATGCCGTGTTCGGCTTGACCGGTAGAGTCACGCCGAGATTGGTGGTGCCGGACTGCGGGCCGAGAACCTCCAAACGCATCGAGGCCCGGCCGCCGTGGGCGATCGTGGTATCGAGGGTCTGGCCCTTTTCCAGTCGCCACCCTTGCGTGCCCTCCTCGAAGCCCGGATTCGGCACCAGGTTGACCAAGGCTGGCGGCCGCTGATGGTCGGCCACGGAAAACCCGCCGGGACGCTTCAGGGGAAGCGTGGTCGAGCCGATGTCGACCCGAGTGAGTTGTGCCTGGTCCGAGAATTCGAGGCGCAGGCCTTCCTTGGTCTGGAGGACTTCATCCCCTAGCGACGCGCCCGTCATCAGGAAGCAGGCAACGATGCCACAAAGACATTTTCTCACGATGGAGTCTCCGAAAACGGCCGAGCGAAAGTCCGATCTAACCACCGGCAGCAGTCTCAATGTAGATCGAGACAAAGCACAATTCCAGTGCCGTACGACACGCCGGCCCCGTCGTGGAGCCTGCGATGGAGAACTCACCTTGCATTATTTCAGGCAGGCCGAGCAAGTGGTGGTAACAGGAATCGAGTCTGGCTAGAATCGGGGGGCCCTCCGTGAGCGTTATGGCCGGGACCTGTGTATCCTGGGCTGGTGCGGCACCGCCGGCGATCAGGCCCCGCGCCCCATGTTCCGCAAAGCGGCCGAAGCCCGCATGGCGAAGCTCCACGGGGTGGACGCCTTGGCGGAGCTTGCCCGCCGCATCGTGCAGGCGGTCGATGACACCTATGAGGCGGTGAAAGACGACCGCCACAGCTCGGTGCCGCTGGTCCACCACGTGGAAACCGTCTGGCTTCCCATGCGTCTGGTGACCGAGGCCGAGTACAAGGAAGCGAAGGCCGCCCAGCAGAGTGCCGCCGACGCGATTGCCAAGGATCCCAAGGCGACTGACCGCTCACACACCGCCATGCGGTGGCACGGCCGCACGGTCGAGCGCTTCGAGGCCCAGAAGGACAATCCCAACCCGCTGCACGAGATGGAACTGCACGTGCTGCGCATTGGCGACGCGGTGATCTGCACGAATCAGTTCGAGTTGTTCACCGACTACGGCATTCAGATGAAGGCCCGCAGCAAGGCGTTGCAGACCTTCGTGGTCCAACTGGCCGGCGCGGGCACCTATCTGCCAACGGAGCGGGCGGTGCGCGGCGGCAGCTACAGCGCGATCGTGCAGAGCAACCAAGTCGGCCCCGAGGGCGGACAAGTGTTGGTCGACAAGACCGTTACTGCGATCGACGCGGTTTTTGCGCCGCGCAAGTGACGCGCCCGAGAGCATTGTGTTTGGCCCCGAGTGGTCACGAAGAAGACAGCAGGCACACCGAGCGCCGGCCGCCAAGATTGACCCACAAGCAAGTCGTTTTGGAGTGAGCCGGTTGGCGGCCGGCCGGGAAGATCCACGGCGATTTCTATTGCGAGGTTTCCCAGTTGCTCGCCTCCGGCATGTCCACCAGGGCCAGCGATGTGGCGACGGCGTAGTTGCACGTGCAGTGGCGCATGGCGTTCGGCGCGCTGAGGATTCCGCCGGCCGGGATCACGTTATTGGTGCAGCCGCTGCGAATTCCGCGGAAATACAGGTGCTTGCCGCCGGCCAGATCGTAGCACGAGAGATGCGCGTCTCGCACCGTAATCAAGCAGGGGCTTCCCAATGCGCGTCCGCAGCCTCGCAACTCGCTGTTCATGCCTTTCCACATTCGCGGGCGACGTTCGCCGGTCACCAGGTCGACCACTTCGCCTGCGTGCGTCACCAGGCAGTCGGACAAGACGATCGGCGGTGACGCGCTGGTGTACGCGTTGGGTGGATCCTTGCACGACAACTCCTGGGCCCACAGCCGCTTTCCCGTGGCGCCCTGGTAGGCCGCGGCCGTGCTGTCGTTGCGAGTAAACAGCAGCACGCCGCTCGCTTCGCACCACGCGAGTTGCGGGCTCACCAGCGAAGGCAAATCCGGCGGCTTCGGAGGCTCGGTCACGGCGGGAGTTGCGGCCGCCGTTTGCCAGACGACTTTGCCGCTGCCGGCGTCGAGCGCGAAGATGGTGCCCTCCTCGGATTTGGCGTCACCCCTGCGGCGATGACGCGGCAGCCAATAATCGACGCAGTAGACCATGCTCTTCCCAACGGCGAAGCTGATGCCGTCGCGCTCGGCGTCGAACCGCCAACGCAACTGCCCGCTGGTGCGATCGACGCATACGAGATGCTTGCCGGCGATGCCGAGCAGCGCATCGCCCGCCACGCGGATTTCCTGCCAGCCGCCAGGGGTTTTGCCCAGCGATGCGGGGGCGGCGATGGCGCCCAGCAATTCGCCCTTGGCCGGATCGAGCCGAAGGCAGACGCCGTCGGAAACGGCATAAAGCGCGCGATCGGCGGCGACGATCTGCCCGGCCCGCCCGAGCGGCCGCCTGCATAAATGTCGCCCGGTGTAGATGTCGGCAGCGTACAACTCGCTGCCTGCCTGCAAGAACATCCGTCCCGCGGCGATTCGAGGAACGGGACCTTTGAAAGGGGGCAGCACGCGGTCGATCTCACCGCCGAACCACAAGACGCCGAACGGCGGCCGGGCGGCCCGGTCCTGAGAGGCGAAGGTGTGAGCGGCATCGCCGCTCTCGTGCTGCCAGTCGGCGGCGTTCAGCAAGGCCCCTTCGCGCAGAAGCCACGTCAAGTTTGCGCGGCGTGCGAGCCTGCTGCCGGGGATTCTCGCGGATTGGATCACTTGCTCCAACGCGATGTGTTTAGGCTCGGAGATCGGCAGGCACGCAGCCCCACCATACGGCCGCAACGAAGCGAACAGCCGTTCGACCATCGCCGCTTGTCCGTCGAAGCCGCTGCCTTCGAGATCCTCGGAGACCGCGAGGCTCGCCATCAAAGGCGGCAGACGGAGCGTCCGCAAGTCGCCCGGCACGATATGGATCCGCGATCCGTACAGCCCGGCCGCGTGAAACCGTTTTCGCGAGGCCGCCACGCGGGCGGCGTCGGAATCGATGACGACGATCTGCAACTCCGATTGACGCGCCAATTCCTCCACCAGCCGGCCGCTGCCAAGACCCAACGCCAGGCAGTAGCCCTCGCGGACTTCGGCCTGTTCAAGAATCTCGCGGGCACGCGTGGTCCACGTGTCGGCCGGGGGAGCAGCGTCGATCGGTCTGGCGGCGTGGTTTCTGGAAGGACCGGGGGCCTCACCGAAACAGCATAGCATTCCCTCCGCGGTAACCACCAGCAATTTGCCGTCGCCAGCCAGCATCCGGGCGGGCGTTCCCGCAATACTCGCGCGCCAGCCGATCCGCGGCTGGCCGCCGGCCGCGGGAAGGTTTACGGCGGCAACGGTACCTCGCGCTCCCGCGTACAGTCGCGATCCGGCCTTGATATGGACTTTGAGGTCGGAGGGCAACGTCCATGCCTGCTCAAAGCGCGCGGCGGGCCACTGGACGAGCCGATGAGGGCTGCCCCAACCGCCTTGGTACGTGGCGCTCGGTGTGAGAGGGCGCGTTGCGTCGCAAGCCACGATCTCGCGGTATTTGGGGGAATTCGTCAAAGGCAAATCTTCGCCCCTGAACCGCCGCCCGATCTTATTCTCAGGCACCGAATAGTAGATCGCATCCCGGCTCAAGACCGGTTCTCGAAAGGTGCCCAAGTCCTTCATGTTGGCCGGGTCGACCTGCAGGCGCACGCGACTGCCCAGGATCTGGCGTTCTTCCGGCCGCAAGGATTCCGGCTTCGAGAATGTCCACCAGGAGAGATACGTCACCGGGCCGCCCGCGCGAACGCGAAGAAAGGGAGAACCCGCTTGTTCCCCCGCATCCAGGCCGAAGCGCTCGATCCATTGCCTCGCCGTCTCGGTGGAGGTGTTCATTTGGGCGGCGAAATCGGAGAGGCTTATCTGCAGATCGGGCGAACCGGACGCGAGGGTCGAGCGGGATGGCGCGTTCAACTTGTAGAGATCCCCGCTTTGAAACAGGTAATTTCCGATGCCGCACACATACCAGCAGCCCTTGGCCAGGGCGATGCGGCCGCCCCAGCCCGTGGTGTACGGGTCCATTTTTCCGGACTTCCGGTCGAAAAACGCCGGCAGCGCGCGGCCGCTGGGGACGATCAGTTTCGTGCCCAGCACCGCCAGGTATCCCTGGGGAGAGAGCCCACCATCGCGGCGCGTGCCGTGGTCCAAAAGTCCATTCTTGACGAATCCGACTTCGTCGTTGACCCAGACCTGGCGGCCGGTGGCGGCATCGACGGCGTAAACGAAGACTCCATCGTTGGGCCACAACCCCGCGGCAAAGTAGATGGTTCCGTCGGCCAGCACCGGGCCGCCTCGCGCGGGCCAGCGTGAAATCAGGCGTTCGTTACCCAGCAACTTGTAAGGTTTCCGATCGGCGTCCAGCCCGCAAAACTTCCACAGCAATCGCCCCTCGTCGGCACTGAGACAGTACAGGCAGCCGTCATCGGCGACGAAATAGAGCTTCCCCTCCCAAGCCAACGGTGCAAACCGGACCGGTGCATCGGCGAAGAAGGTCCAACGCTCGTCGCCCGTCTCGCTGTCCAGCGCGGTGACGGTGTCAGTCACCATCGACGGCAGCACGACCCGTTTTCCCGTCATAATGGGTTCGTAGCAGCCGTCGAAGCAAAGGCGAAGATCATTGGGAAAAGCGGGCCGGGCTGCGGGCAGTTCGCGCGTCCACAGGAGCCGGAGTTCGGTGGGCAGTTCCTGCGGGGAAGCCGCCGTGCGTCCGGCGTCGTAACGCCACGCCGGCCAATCGCCGGCCGCCGCGGAGAGATTCGCCGCAACCAGAAGCAGTAGAACCGGCAGACGCCGGGTCGGAAAACGAAGTGGGCCGATCATCAATAGCCTCTCCTTGTGTTGGTTGCCGCAGCCGAGGCGACGCGTCTCTCATCGAATTCTGCTTCAAATCGCCTTCGGCAACTGGTAGGGTGCATGCTGCGTCCGTTCCAAAAGCGCCTGGCGAAGATTCATGTTCTCTCTCCTTCCCGGCGAAGCCGCCGCCCCTCGGGCGTTGCCCGGGCCTCACAATCCAACCCGAAGACCATTGTAGGCGACCACGATTCCTTGTGCCATGAGTTTGAGGGCGAGCCGGTCTCGTAGGGCTCTGAGAAATGGAGGCTCAGATGAGCATGCCCTGGCGGCCGAGGTTTGTCAACCTGCCGGAATCGGCGCTGGATTCAATTGCCGCCGGTCTCCGTCGGCGTGTTCGGTTTGCCGAAGGGGAAGAACGGCGAAACCCGGCTGATGGTTGCACGCAATGTCAAGAAGGACAACGGGCACTGGACTGCGTCTGCCGCGCCTGCCATATTGAGAAACGGAGCGCTTGAATGGAAAATGTCTGATCACGGCTCAAACAATGTTCCATCATCAGAATTGAGGCTTAGTCACAGTCATGATTTCATCGCCAGGTACGAAGGTGGTCAGTTTGTTCTTATTGGTCACACTCGGCAGACTTGCGCCCGCGTCGCACGCGCGTCCTGTGAACTACGACGAAGCGAAAGTCGCCCCCTACACCCTGCCTGACCCGCTCACGTTCCGCAGTGGGGCCAAACTTACCTCACCCGATCAGTGGCCGAAACGGCGAGCAGAAATCCTCGCCCTCTTCGAGGACCAGATGTACGGCCTGATTCCCCAGCGCCCTCCCAAGATGCGTCTGGAGTTGCTTGAAAGCAGCGATATTCTCGGCGGTCGCGCCACACGCAAGCAGGTCCGCATGTGGTTCCGCGACGACAACAGCGGTCCGAAGATCGATTGGATCTTCTTTATCCCGAAGAACAGCCCTGGCCCCGTCCCCGCGTTCATTGGTCTCAACTACTATGGCAACCAGGAGCTTGACGCAGACCCGGCGATCCGCAGGTGCGAAGGTTGGCTCCGCAACAACGACAAGCATCTCATCACCGACCACCGCACATCCGAGAAAAGCCGCGGGCTGGATCCTAAGACCTGGCCGTTCGAGACCCTCGTCACCCGCGGCTACGCGCTGGTCACCGCCTGCTATGGGGACATCGCGCCCGACGACGCCGAGCTCTATACTCAGGGCGTGCATGTGCTGTTCCCGTCGACGGTTCCCGGTGCGGGTAACAATACCACGGCGATTGCTGCCTGGGCTTGGGGCCTGATGCGTGGTATGGACATGCTGGAAAAAGAACCGGCGATCGACGTCAAGCGGGTTGCGGTGATCGGATGCTCGCGTCTTGCCAAGGCGGCACTGCTGGCCGGCGCGAAGGATGAACGCTTCGCCGTGGTCATTCCAAATCAGACCGGTGGAGGTGGCGTACCGTTGGCGAAGCGTGACTACGGCGAAAACGTGTCGACGCAGAACCAGATGTTCCCGCACTGGTTTTGTGGCAACTTTCGCCAGTACAGCGACAACGAGGCCGCCATGCCGTTCGACCAACACATGCTGCTGGCGGCCTGCGCCCCGCGCAAGCTCTACGTCTCCAGTTTCCCCGGCAAGTGGTTCGACCCCTACGGTGAGTTCCTCAGCATGAAGGCTGCCGAACCGGTGTGGCAGTTCCTGGGACTCCCCGGCCTGCCCGCCACCGAGTGGCCGCAGGAGATGTCACCGGCGATGAGTACCCATCTCGGCTATCACCGCCGTCCGTATGAACACGGGATCGCAACGTACGACTGGCAGTGTTACCTGGCCTTCACCGATCGCGCCTTCAACAAGACCATCGACTGGCAACCCACTAGGACCGACGTCTGGCACGGCTTTACGCGCCATCACTTCGAGGTGGACGGGTGCAAGTGTTGGGTGGCTGTTCCCAAACATCCGCGTCCCGGAAATCACTGGGTGTGGTGTACGGAGTGGCCGGAAGCGTTTACCGAGCGAACCGGCACGGAGCGGCTGCTGGAAGAGGGGTTCTACCACATCCACATGAAGGTCGGCACCATGTCCTTGGGCGGCCCGCCCGCTTTGGCCCACATGGACGCGTTCTACAGGCACTTCGTCGCGAAGGGCCTGAATCCCAAGGGGACGCTCACCGGCGTGAGCCGTGGCGGGCTTTACGCCTACCGTTTCGCCGCGGCACATCCCAACCGCGTCGTATGTATCTACGGTGATGCGCCGGTCTGTGATTTCAAGAGTTGGCCTCTCGGCGCGACCCCAGGAAAGAGGGATGAGAATGGCGTCAAGAACCTGCTCGAGCTTTACGGGTTCAAGACCGAGGCCGAAGCCTTGGCCTACAAGGGGAATCCCATCGACAGCCTGGGGCCCCTCGCCAAGGCCGGCATTCCGCTGATCCATGTGATCGGCGATGCCGATCAATCGGTTCCTCCCGAATCGAACTCGGCGATTCTCGAACAGCGGTACAAGGCACTGGGCGGCTCGATCACGGTTTTCCACAAGCCGGATTGCGGCCATCATCCGCATGGACTGGAGGATCCCGCGCCGTTGATCGACCTCATCAAGACCTACACCACAAAATGGGACACCGAGAACTGCAAGTGATGCGGTTTGGTCAAAGAACTGGGCCGACCGTCAGAAACGACGGTTCTTCATGTCGGGCGCCCCTGTCCTCATCAACGTTGACTCGCCTCACAGATCTTTGCCATAGACCTCGAACTCGACAATCCCATTGTCCGCAAGCGGAAAACGCTCCCGGAAGTCAACCAGCTTGATCCAGGCGCACTTCTGCCATGGGAAGGTGAACTCCTGCGGTCCGGAGGTGTTTCGCAGCGCCACAGGGACCTTTTCCCCGCTGCTGAATTCCAGCGTCGCACCAGTCCACGTCCGGTCCTGGGCATCGTCATGGTGGAGCACGACGACGACGCGCTCTGCCTGGACCTCGCGTCCGAACTCGACCATCAGCCACACGTCGGTACGCCGAGCGGGGCGCCAGTACTCCGTCGATCTCCGCTGTCCGTCGATTGCGTTATTAGGTGAGAACTCCGGCCGGTACCGATAGTGTGAGTTTGACGTCACCCGCGGGTACGAGCGGAGATGATACGTGTAGGCGTCCCTGT